>Ga0302304_10001047_pt1 | contig 14667 bp, 16 predicted proteins | sample III_Palsa_E2_2_FD_198769 | JGI IMG/M metagenome (GOLD analysis project Ga0302304, IMG submission 198769) | Peat permafrost microbial communities from Stordalen Mire near Abisko, Sweden - III_Palsa_E2_2 | ecosystem: Environmental > Terrestrial > Soil > Palsa > Peat permafrost | place: Sweden...
AGTCTGCAGGGTACCTTTAATTGAATCTGGCTTTCAAGAAAAGGTGCTCCCAAGGTTTCAAAAAATTTTTGCCAAAGCGGCACCGTTCACTTGGACACAATACGAGAGATTCATCTTTATGGATTTGGATACTTTACCAGTGGGCAATTTGTCAGACCTCTTCTTTCCCCCGTCCTCCTCTTCCTCAAGTAAGAATACATCTTGCGGTTTCAATGCGGCCTTTGATTACGAGGCGGGGAATTTTAAGGGTCACTTCAACTCTGGAGTCTTTGCCAGCTGCCCGTCTCTAAAAACCTTTGATTTTTTCATGAACTTCATCAAGACCAGAGAAGATTACCGCATCATCATGGGTGACCAAGGGGTTCTCAACAAACTAGCAGACTTGAAGGTTTTTAGAGTAGACCCCATCTCCTGGGATTACAATGCCAACTTGGCCATCTTTGAGTCAAACAAGAAGTTGTGGGACAGTCATGGCCAAGGGCAAATCAAGATTATTCACTTCACGACAGCGAAACCTTTCAATTATTTGAAGGATTCAAAGGCTCACCAGAGAACATGGGCACCTGTTCAACTTTGGTTTGAGCAATATGAACTATTAAACAAAGAATTGTCACTCACTTGAAGATTTTTATTGTTTTTTTGGTTTTTTATTCATCAAAAAATATCTTACATTTTTTTTGTCTTGAACCTCCTTCCTTCTTTTTTTCCCCTTCCTCCATTGACAAATTAAAAAATGAGGACGTGGACCATTTTCACTCTGGTGGTTGTCAGTTCTGCCCTCGTCATTGGAATGGCGATGGTTCGTTATGCCTTCATTGACACCACTAGCTTCTTTGAAATGAAGTCAGTGGTGATGGGGGATTCAGTCATACCCACAGAACCACAGCAACAACAACCATTGCCCTCCCAAACTGCCACTACTACTATCACTACTACCACTGCTGCTGGGACCATTCCAGTGACGGGTGACAATAATAATAAGTACATGGATGATGGTCACGATCAATATCGCTGCAATGGAACTGGAATGACATACCTTCATCACAAGTACGCAGTGGTCAGTTTCTTGGTGGATCAGGGTGCCTATGTTTCTGGAATCATCACTTTGGGCAGATCACTCCAGCGTCACCTTGTTAACAAAAGTGAGGTTGGAATGTATCTCATGATCCTGGAGACAACTCGCATCTCCTCCAGTGAGCATTTATTGATTCACAAGGCTGGCTGGACGTTATGTTTCGTGCCTCTCATCGAACCCAAAGACGTGTCGGTAGTCTTTGGTCGCTTTCGACAGCAGTTCACCAAACTGAATCTATTCACCTGGACACAGTTCGAGAGGATTGTGTACACGGATGCTGACACTTTGATCAATGGAGATATCACTGAAATGTTTGAACCTCCCAACACGGAGGAGGCCAACCAACTGAGCATGGATGGTCATGGTAAAGCTGGTGACTTTATGGCCTGTCCAGATTACGAATCGGGTCACCCCATCAAGGAGTTCAACATGGGTGTGTTTTCACTGAAGCCTAATGTCGAGCGCTTTGATGATTTTCTTCACCAGGCCAAGACTCGAAGTGACTACAGAGTTGATACAGCTGAGCAGGGACTCCTGAGGGACATTTATTCGAAATTGGGGTGGGTGAAATTACCCATAAAATACAATGCACCACTGGGGATGTACATGTTTGAGAGGAACAGGTGGAAGGCGGAAGAGGCTAAAAATAATGGATTCAGCATCATTCATTTTACTGAAGTTAAACCCTTCCATTTGGGACCCCAGTCGGGAGAGTGGGACTGGGAACCTATGCAACTCTGGAAGACAGCAGCCACGGCCACTGCTGTGGTGATCATGTCTACTGGCAAATATGGTCAGCTGATGCTCAAACCTCAGGTGGAGGCCATCAAACGTTTATGGAAAACTTCGGTGACAGTCGATATTTTCGTGTGGACAGACAACAAGGTCTTTTTGGAAGAGTTCAACAAGGACTATAAAGTGGTGGCTTACACTCACCAGCAGCAGGGTTGGCCCAAAGATACTTACAACAGACCTAAAGTTTTCTTGGAGCACAAGGATCTTTTCAAGCTCTACACTTATGTTTATACTATTGATGCTGATTTGATGCCACGCAAGGAGGTGACCCATGTTGTGCTGGGTGATTTGGTGGGGATGAAGCATCCTGAACAATCTCTGCTGGCACCAGAGCAGTGGGTCTTTGAGAGGAGACCCGAGTCCGAGGCTTACATCCCAGTGGGAGAAGGAAAAAATTACTTTCAGGGTTGTTTTTATGGTGGCAAAAGTGAGCAGGTGATTGCCCTCTGGGAGGCTGTATCAAAGGCAGTTGCCAAAGATGAGGCGAAGGGGATTATTGCCAGAGTGGATGAAGAGAGTCACCTGAACAAATACATGTGGAAGAATCCGCCCACATTAGTGGTGGATGCCTCTTATGGAGATCCAACCAATGGGCCTCACTTTGACGGTATCATTGAACACCTGGACAAGGGACGCTATGGTGGTCATGCCAGTTTTCGTCAATGAACACACACACAAAATAATATAAACAACGTGAATGTGAACGCGAACAAGCCTTTATAAAAATTTGCTGAACACACGTCTAAGAAGAAAAAAAATAAAAAAACATCAACTCCTTCCTTCTTTCCTTGAAGACCTTGAAGACCTTGACCTTTTTTGTCTATTTTGTCATTGACCATGAGCCACATTACTGCTGTTGCTGCCCAACAACACCATCAACCTTGCAATGTTTGTGGCCGCACTTGTTCTTGTGCACCTGGTGGTAGTGGTGATGATGACAACAACAACAAGACAAAGCTCAAGCTCAAATCCAAACCCAGAGACCCAACTCTCCTGTTCAAGGCTAACCTTCGTCACCGTCCTTACCCGGGGGAGAAGGTTACCACAACCATAACTACAACCACCGCCACCTCCATCACGGACAATGCCACTACCCAGGATATGCACTGGTTGATCATTAAAGAGCCAGATCTATCATCCAACTACTACATTGTCAACGAGAAATTCTGGTTGTCCTTCCAGCCTGACAAGGTTCCCCAAGACGATGCGATCCGCACCATCGTCCGGGATATGATCTTGGATGGAACCTGTACTAGGCCCATGGACATCAAAATCTCTGAAGTTCTGGCAGACTTGAAGAAGTGCTTCGAGAATGTTGAATGTCATGTCGCCATTGAGCACTACCGCACTGACTTCTACCGCATCCACTTTGTCCCAGAAGACTTTGTCCTTGTGAGGAGGAATCTCAATCGCGATGATGGGTCACACGGGTTGATCCCTCGCATCAAAACCTTCGACGTCCTCAGCAGTGCCAGTCACCAAAGTTGATTTTCCTTCCACCCCCTTGTCCATCCTCAAGTAAAAAATAATAATAAACGAATAAAAAACCCCCTCCCTCCCTTTGTCATGATTTCATTCCAAACTTTTTTTTGTCATTTGCCAACACAATGGACAGCATATTTTTTGATGTTCACAACTTTTTTCTTGTGCACAAAAAAAAGAGAAGGAATTTCAATGTCTGCCAATGATGATGACGGGTGGTCACCTTTGGGTGTGGTGGTTCCACCTACTCCGCACAGTGTTTACGTTCCCAGCAACACTGCCTCTACATGGACCAGTGTCAAGTTACCTTACCTTCCCGTCGGTGAGGGAGGAGGAATAGGAGTACATGGTATCACCACCAGTGTGTTCCAGTCCAGGGTGTCTAATTTGGCCACACAGTTGAAGAAGATGATGGGTGGTCAACTCATGACCATCACCCTATGCTCCTCTGGCTTGATTTTCACTCCCATGGTGACCTTCAGCGAGCATTTTGATTCATTGGAAGATGTGAAGAAGAATGCCTTGCCTACACCAGTGAACAAGGAGGCATCCTTGAAAGACCAGCTTGATTTTTGCCTGAAGTATTATACCACTGCGGTCAGTTTGTACAATCTCTTCCAGGCTCTGGGAGAATGCAGGATTCCCAACACCAAGTTTGTCTTTAGCATGGATGAGTATGAGAGACCTCGAGTATCGTTTGAGCATGGCGATGGTGGTTCCAGCAACAACAATGAGGAGGAAGCTCTGATCACCAATCGTGCCGACTGTGGCAAGTTTTTCAACTATGTTCTGAGACGTGCCAGTCTTTATTATGGCAATCTCATGGCCCTGGCATCATCCACTTCTTATGGTCGCGATCGTAGTTTGACCCACGAACAGGTACCATCCAATATGTCCACCTTGAGCAAGACGTGCGTAGACATTCTCTCCCTTCCATTGGATGATGCCTGGGTGAAGTCAGGATTGCAGTCTCTAATGATGATGAGGATGATGAATCCTCCACTGTCGAATCCATTGGGGTTTGTGTTCTTCCACCCGCACATGTCTCTGATTGAACCAACACACGGCATGCCTATGAATGTAGGGGCGGTGATCCTTCCACGGTGGATGGATACCTTCATAAGTATTCAGAACCCCATGGTCCACTCGGGTCTCTTTCAGAGCGCCAGTGTGAGCTACTTCACTTACAATGGTGAGAGGTACTATCAGAGAAAGAATGTCAAGGAACTCATGATCGCCTCTCTCCTCGAAAAGGTTGCCACCGAAACGGATGAACGCGTGTCTCCTCAGGTGGTGGCATGGGGTAAAGTTCGCAGTTCCCACATGCAAGAGAGTTCCTTCTTCATCACTCGAGACGCCCTCACCCTTCCCTTCATTAGGGCAGATCAGAACAATCCACAATGTGTTGAGGCTTGTGCCACTTGGGTGAATTACCTCGAACAGTTTGGCATCCATGCCTCAGACACTCATGACCTGAACTATACATGGGACCCAACGACGGACAGAGTATTGTTTTTTGACTTCAAATCATGGAAGTTAGGACATCAACCACCCAGACTGTGATTCCCAATGAAAAAAAAGAAGAAAGAAAAAAAATGGAAAAAAAAGAAAGGAAGAAAGAAAAAAAAGAAGACAAAAAAAACAGGGCATTCTCTTTTTTTGTGACACACGCACACGCACAAAAAATCATTGTGAACAAGAGGGAGAGGAGGAGAGTCCTGCCAGAAACTGAACCACAATAGTACCCGACACGTCTGGATTGTAGCCACCTTCCTGAATCACCAGAACTCTGAGCCCCCAGGCTGCAATGGCTTTCCCAAACTCATAATAATCCTCGTTTTCAATGACCGTCTCAAAGCCAGGGGTCACCTCGGGGTCATGTTTGGAGGTGTCTGTGCCAAAGGCAATCACCAGCCATTGTGCCTTGAACTTGTCCATCAGAATGACACGGGCACGTTCTATCAAGGCCAAGTACGCAGCTTTATCACAACCCTTGGGGAACACCAAAAAATGGGAGTTGTCATCAAAGCCGGTGTAAGGGTAATCCTCAAGAGGGTCTGAGTTGATGGAGACCGCGTGGATGTGAGGATGTTTTTCATATTCGTCATCACCACTGCTGCGGCTGTTGTTGCCACCGTCACCGCCACCATCACCATGACTCAATGGTTGTTTTTTCTGCCACTTGGCGAATATGTCATGAGTTCCATCACCTGCATGACGATCAAGGTCAAGGATTCCGACGTGCTGCTTAAAATGCTGCTGGAGATAGACTGCGGCTGCAGCTGTGGCATTGACGTAACAGTAACCACCGTAAAAATTTCTGCCTGCATGATGACCCGGAATATCCGTCAGTATATAATGAACCTGTGCTACCTTTTGATCTTGTTCCGAATCCTGGATGAAATGCTGACATCCACTGATGACCGTGTCCATGGATGCCATGATCGTGGCACCCGTAGTCTCAAACAGTGGAGTGATGTTGTCCGTGCAATGTGAGAACACGCTCATCCACAGTGGACGGCGCACTCTCATTTCAGGTGGGACTGGGTTATGCTCAAATTTGGAGGGGATGAGACCCATGGGTGGTGATGAAGCTGGATGCCTGGCAGTAGTGGCAGTCAAGACAGGTTCAACACGATCATGGGGATGGGTCTTCTGATAGTAACCCTGAATGCTGTTGAACTTGTCACCAACACCACCACCATTGGTGGCACTCGCGGCGGTAGCGGTGTAGCCCATGTAGTCATCATAGCCATGAATCACAAGCTCCAGGTGACGTGAGCTGTGGATCTGCAAAGACCCCACGCACAAAAAGAAGTCCTTGGATGTCGAGGAGCTGCGATGATATCGAAAGAGGGGAGTGAAATCACAGCCGCAGCGGTTCGCTGACAGTGCATCCAAAATGCGCATACGTCGCAGGGCAGGATTGTTGTTGCAGACTGAACCATCCACAGCCATGATCCCAATAGGTTGCAAGAGACTCTTGTGATGAGTGGCAGTAATGACTACAACGACAGCTTCAGTAGTGGCGACAGCAGCAGTAGTGGCGACGTTCTCAATGGGGTCAGACATCCTTCTTTTCATTCTTTTTTTTCGTGTGGGAAAAAACAAGATAAAGTAATCAGGAAGGAGAGTGCAGAAGAAAAAGAAGGAGAGAAAGAAAATCTTTCTTTTTTTTGTTGATGAAAAAAAATGGAAAAAAAAGTCTGTGTGTCTACCCCCATTTATTGATTCATTTGTTTCTTTTTCGAACATCATAGTTTCATGTACTTCAAATGCAACAGGCTGTGCACTTCAGGCAGGAGTAGTACTCTGGCCAAGATGTGAAGCAGCAACTTCCATGCCACAGAATCAGGGTGCAAGTTCCCAGAGTCGTGAAGCCAGTGAAACGATGGTTTGATCTGTTCACCACAGCTTCCGTTGCAGAAGGCAAAGACTCCCACACCAAAAAACCCAAGGGAAGTCCCATGAGTGTGCAGAAGCTGGGCCAGACGTTGTAGCAAGTTCATTTGATCCACATCCAAGGGAACCTCATCGCTTTGTTGGAGGAGGCGATCAATGATTTTGGGGATAAAGGGAGTGGCATGAGGAAGCCATGGTTGTTGTTGTTGTTGATTCTGTTGTTGGTGATCCAGTACTTGTAAAACTTCAGAGGCGGGGTACGCAGTGTTACCGTTATGATCGAAATAGCGCCTGAGGTACATGGACATGTCGAAGTCTGTGTGGCCAGGGGGGATGGAGATCAGGGTGGCGAAAGACGCCAGTGGTTGGGTCTCTGGTGATAAAAAGGGCAAGCGTCGGATCAACTCGGGGACGATGCCATTGTAGATATAACTTTCAGCGGTACCAGCACAACAGCCTTTCAAAATCACCATTTTGGCCTCGAAGGTCACATCCGATCTGTACAACAACTTTCTGGCAATGTGATGCGAGTGGCTGGCTGCCATGCACAATCCAAGCCAGACTGAAAGATCCAAACCCAGGACCTTGTCCGCCTCGCTGCCACAAAACCTTCCGCAAAACAGTGCAATTTCATCCCACAAAAAGTAGTCTGCATCATCGCCATAACTGTAACAATAAGTGGGGAAGTGGATCTCAAACTCCCTGTCTGACTGTGGAATCGGAACGGGAATGCATGACCTGATGAACCGTCGCCCCTCTTCGCCGAAGGTGTGAAGAATCATGGGGTTGGGAGGTAAAAATAACGATGACGATGACGTTGATGAAGAGGACGAGGACATCGCTGTTGCTGTCTTTATGTTCAATGGGTGCATGAGGTTGCCCATCACGCATCTCATTTCTCTCAAATACCAAGTCAGGTTGGTTGGACCGTTGATGTCTTCCTCCATGGACCCAGTGGTGACATCTTTTCGAAAAAAAGGTCGTTCTTCGTACAGTTTTTTGTGAGAAGCCAGCTCACGGATGAGAAGGGGGCCAGGTCCTTCCATTCTAGCTTTGAAGATGAGTTGTTGGTGGATGGCAGTTGGATCCATTTTTTCGAGGGAGGGTTGACAGCAACAATGAATGGAAGGAGAAAAAAAGGTGAAAGAAAGAGAAAGAAAAAAAAGAGAAAAAAATTGTTTGTTTATTTTTTATTCTCCTTGTTCTCGTTTTTTTCCTGCTTCTTCTCTCATGTCGGACTGGCACACAGTTTTCCAGTGGATAGATTGTCATATTCACGATGTGATCATATTAGTCACTTTATGTTTAATGCTTGACACGACAATGGTTTTAAGCATGTCGCACCCTAACAAGTCGATGTTCGATGATGACATGTTGATCCACTGGGTTCCCTTTTTCGTGTTTGAGTTTGTCGCGACGCTGGGTCTTTATATCTGGAATTATGTGCGCGGTGTTAGGGTGAGAGGAAATGGACAACAGCACCAACACCAACACCACGAAGAGGAAGATGAAGTTGTGGATCCAGACAACCGCGGTCGACGGTGAAGAGAAAAAAAAACAAGGAGGGTGTATCCACTTCTTGCTGGGCGTGCTATCACCGCCACCACCTTCACCAACACCCCCTCCAAATAAAAAATAAATAAAATGTGCCACATCATCACCACCATTTGCACTCTTCCTTCCATATTTTTTTTCTTTCTCATACATCTCTTTGTGTGTGCATTCATGTCGGACTGGAATCAATTGCGCGAGAGGTCTGCCTGTGTTACGAACATGATGTTATTTTTATTCATTTTTTTCACTGGGGTCGAGTTGGTGATCTTTTGTGAAAAGTTGAAGAAAGAGGATGAGAAGTACACCCAACTCAACTACCACTTCATGGAGATTCTGAAAATGTACCTTCATGGAGAAGATGACGGTGACCCTACCAAATCTATCTTGCGGCGTTATGTGTCACGACCGTTTACGAACATGGAGTTGTGTAGCTTTCTCTTTGTTGTGATTACGCTAATCTTGAACTTGGGTGGTTGGATCTACAAACGGGTCAGGATTTTTGTGACCAGGGACGACAACAACAACGACGGTGATGGTACTGACGATTCTGTCGATGATGTGAGAATAGAACATATGATGAGGACGGGACCTTTGCAGAGAAACATAAGTTGTGCACACATGCGTCCTCTGTTTTACGAGAGACATAAAATAATAAATAGACCACAGTGATCTATTTTTCGCTTTTTTCAACTTCTCTTCTTCTGTCTCAATTCCTCCTCCTCCCTTTTTTTGTTTCCTTTCTCCACTCCATACAGTCATGCCTTACTACCTGTACGTCGAGCAAAACAATTCCAGGGGTGCCAAAGTCAAGCTCTGCAAGTGTGACATCCCTTCCTGGAAGAACAACAAGTTCCCAGAGATCAAATTTACCACCTGGCAGTGTGTTGGAAACGAGGACGCTATCCCTGGTACTTACACCATTTGGTTGGACGAGGAGGGTATGTACAAGAAAGACTATGATGTCAACTCCATCGTCCATGGGCTGACCCTGCGCTGGTACGAAATGTGGGACTTCTTGCCCATGGGAGATGCCGTTGTCAAGATTCCACTGGGTTGCACAGAGAAGAAAGCTCGAGAGGCCTCCCAGAAAATCTTGAAGGTCATGTGGGGACTGGAGGAGAAGCTCGAATGCGAGGCCAAGAACATCAAGGTGGATCCCAAGGCCAAACCACGTGAGCAAAAGGAATACGATCAATGGGTGTCCGAGATCTACTCTGTTGCCTTTGATGCAACCCCTGTCTCCGCCACCACCACTGCTACTGTTACTACCTCCAAAGGATCTGACAGCGAGAGTGAAGAGGAGGAAGAGGAAGAGGACGAGTCAGACAGTGGGATGAACATTGATGATGTTGAGTTGGAGAACTTGTCCAGTTGAAGAAAAAGAAGAAGAAAAAAAAATAAACTTTGCCAAACAAGAACAAAAACTTGTGTTCATAAAAAATGCATTGTCAAAGAAGTTTGAGAAGGGAGTTTCGGGGTTTTTTCAAATTTATTCATATGTCTTTTTCTTCTTTCGTGTAGATTTGGTTGCTGTTGCTTGTTTGTCGCCATCCACAAGAGGGGGAGGGGAAGAGAGAGTTTAGGGCCCCTTGATCTTCGCCAGAACGCGACGGACCCACTGGTTGATGATGTTCATTCCATCTTCAAGTGTGTTCAGTTCAATCGTTTCAGTGACGGGGATGGATTGAGCTCTCTGTGCGCGTTGTAGCTCTGCCCTGAGTCCCCAGTGGAACATGCTCTGAGTCTTGGCAAAGAGGGTGTGGCCCATGTTCACCACTATGTTCATAACATCTGGGTGAATGGGGTCAAAGATGGAGTCCACGTCGTCCAGCGCGGCAGTTGAACCCGGGGTGATGGATGATCTGAGAACGGGGGTAAATCTGTCATCCATGGCATTGACACCATTGGGGAGTGAGACTTCAAGCATGGGGGCCAATACCAACTGTTTCAAGGAATGGAGGTTGGTCGGCTGAGGTCTTGATTCCTCGCCCAGCTCCTCAGTCAGGGCCCAGATCCCCAAGGCTTCAAAGTCATGAAGAATGTCCGCGATGACACGGTTAGGGTGCTGATTAACCTTCTCGCCCAGGGCCGCAGCCACAGTATGAGCCAGAAACATAAGGTAAGCTGGTAATATATTCTCGCCTGCCTTGGTTTCATTCACATCCCGCTCGGTAGCCTGTGCCGACAATTTCAACACTGTGTCGTAATACCTGGAGGCGTTGATGTCAAAGACTGGGGAGTAGGCTTGGGTCTCTTTGTCAAAGCTGTGTGAGAAGAGGGTGTACCCCTTTGCCTGCCAATCGCGCTCCAGAGTAGCCAACTCTTCGTTGTGTTCGCGTCCTTGGAGTTGCGCTGTTGTTTCAGGAGCCTCAATCTTGTCTAGGATCTTCATCTTTTCCAGGTCAGTCATCATGCGAGCCTCCGTTTCAGCATAGGGGGCCGCTTGGTCGTTGGCATCATCGTCGTTGGTGGTAGCATTCATGTCACTCATCCTTGTTCGTCGCAAAAAAACACACACGCACAAAAAATCAAAAAGATCAAAAAAAGAAGGAGTGAAGTGGTTGGGGAAAAAAATTCAAAAAAAAATGAACAACAATAAAAACCCACACTTGGGGTTGTGTGTGTGTGTGTTTATGCATTTTTTTCTTTCTTTTTTTCTGTTGTTGATAACTCCAGACTCCTTCCTTCCTTTTCTTTCTTTCTTCTCATCACACACTCTCGTTCTCTCTGTGATACTGCCACCGCTGCTACTCAAAACATGGGCACTGGAATTTCCAAGACTAACCTAGAAGTGGACGATCTGTTTGAATGTCCCATGCCTGACCTGGTGGAGGATTCCAAGTTCGTCCTCAAGGTGATGCTGGAAAGCCAGACGGATCTTGACTTTTACGTGATTCTGCATGCCCGAAAGATGAATGGTGGTGATGGTGATGATGACGGCAAGATTCGTACCACTCTCAGGATAGCCACCGAGTGGAATGAGGACAAAGAAAAAAAGAAGGTGGACTGTACCTGGACACCCAAGACCCACATGCGTGACTTTGAGGTTCTCATGCCCAACAAGGAAGGCGAAAGAGAAATCAAGATTGCTCGCGGTCAAGGGATTGGGGTGGTCATCTGCGAACCTATGCATGCCTGCATCAAACTGCGTTACGACTCCGAGAAGAAATCGGGTGTCCTCCCAGACTTTATGCAATGGGATCACTCATCTCGCGCCAAAGATGCCCTCCACGCTGACCTCTCCCTCGGATACAATGTCTTCTACATCAGAAAGAAGAAGACAATGACCGCCCTCGGCGTGGATGGTGACCCGGTCCATGTCATCAGTGACCTCGTTGAGAAGCTTGACAAGAGAGACAGGCGCAAGACCAAGATCTTTTTCAAGAGTCTCGAAAAGTACAAGAGCTTTCATCCAGCTACCCGCAATTCCGACTCGGACGAAGACGACGAAGACGAAGACGACAACGATGTCAAAAGTGACAGTGATAAGGACAATGATGATGACAAGGACAAGGACGACGATGACAAAGAAGAATCCCCGCCAACCAAACGTGCTCGCATGGATGACAACCATGACACTGCCCCAGTCGCAGCCACAGCCACAGTGGATGCCAGTGCCACGATTACCACAACCTCTACTATGAACAGCGACAAAGAGTAATTAAAAAAATCTTTCATCTTCTTCTCTCCTTTTTTTGTTTGTTTGTTTGTTTTTTCCAGTTCTTCTCTCTCTATTTCTAATAAATGAGTCAAAAAAAACTTTTTTTTGTTCACCATCTTTTTTTTGTGTGCCAAATTCATTCCTTTTGCTCCTTCCTTTCCTTTCCTTTCCTTCCTTCTTTCCCAAAAAAATGAGTGAACAACAACAACAACAACAACAACAACAACAACAAGGTCCTGTGGCATCTGTCTGCCTTTCTGGTGGCGCAGAGGGAGCCGACACGGCCTGGGCCAACGCTGCCTTGAGAGCGGGTCACAAGGTGGTCATCATGTCCTTTGAGGGTCATAAGGCCTTGGTCCCCAAGCATCCCAATGCAGAGTGGAGAAAGTTGAGCCAGTTCACCCTCGATGCTGCTCGACCCGCTCTTAGCAAGGCCACCGCCACATTGGGGAAATATCCTGCTCGCAACATCTACGTCCTCAATCTGCTCACCAGGAATTTTTACCAGCAGGTGGGCTCTCAGGCTGTCTATGCCATCACTGATTTTTGAGGTGGTTGGTGGACGCGAATGTCGTCTGCAGGTGGAGGGTGGTACTGGTTACGCCTGCGAGATGGCCTACCAGGCTGATCCCAAGAGACCCATCTACGTGTTCAGACAATCGGACAAGAAATGGTACACCCGCACTGACTTGAACAAGAGTGAATCGTGGGCCCCCATGACCACTCCTCCACCTCGTCCGACTGGAATCTACACTGGAATTGGTGCTCGTGCCCTCGTCTCCTCGGACCCCATTGATGCCCTCTTTGGTTTCTTTGATTGAAAAGAGAAAGAGGAAGAAAGAGAAAGAATGGAGTGGAGAAAACAACGACAACAATAAATAAAGGTGCACTGCACAAGGAATACCTTTCCATGTTTTTTTCTTTTTCATTTTTCTCTCTCTCACTGCTCCTTCTCTGTTTTTTTCCTGATTTTTATTAAACACCATGTCTCACACCTTAGCCGAATTGGATGAATTCAGACGCGCCCTTCGTGTTGGAGACGTGGTGCGTTTGAAGAAACTCATGGGCAAGAGTGAAATACCCTTCTACGAGATTAATGAATTACCTTACATGTGGGACTCCTGGAAGTTCACCCTCCCTCAGATTCGATGTGTCCTGGCCCTCTGGTCTGACTTGAGTGTGGAAGTGACCCAGCAGGGAGATCGACCACGAGATGGAGTCAAGAGACACAAACCACTCTCTCACGATTGTACGCCTATTATGGAGAAAATTCAAAAGGAACTGGCGAAACCCATATTGCCCATCCACGATCACATGCAATGGACTGGAACCTTGAGGCTCTTGGAAGAGTTCAAGGCGGATCCATTGAATACTCAACTACGTCTGCGTGCAGAGCTTGGCTTCAGACTTGATCCCAGTGTCTGCAAACCGTGCACCTGCACCAACGGTTTATGCTGCCCAGGGTATGGATGCCAGGAAGAATCGGAAGAATATCCTTGCGACCGCTCCAAGTGTCGCTGCGATCGCCCGTGTTGCGCCCAAAATTTATGAATTAAATAAATGAATTAAAAAAAACAAAGAAGTACATTTTTTTCTTTCTCTCGCTCTCTTTATTTATTCTTGCCCGTGTTTGTCTTGCCATTCTTTTTGCATCTGGAACCAGTATGCCTGGGTAGTGCCACACATGATGCTCTCGCTCCAGAGGAACGATCTGTCCAGCTTATCTCCAAACACCTTGATCAAACTCTCCGCCAGTGGTTTGGCAATTTTCACGTCTGGGTGATACATGGCCCGGGCCAGGAGACCATGCCTTTTTTTCTTTGCGTCCGGGTTGGTATGTCTGAGCTCATCATGCATAAGGAGACAGTCGAGTACATGAAGGTTACCCATCTCACAGGCAACTTCCAACAAGGGGTAATATTCATCGTGGTCGTCGGCGGACGACACAACTCCTTGAGCTGCATGATTCAACAAGAAGCGGAGTAGTTTCATGCGATCTTGAATCTCATGGTCTGTCATGGGTGGCTTGTCACGAATTCGGTGGGGGTACCAATTACAGGCCTCATACAAATGCTTGTAGGTCACCACTTCGTTCCACGAGGCGATGATTGAGTCTGTCCTCTTCTCTCCCCACTTTGGGTGAACGCTGTTGTCGTTAGAGGGCGCGAACTGCTTCACAGAAGACATGCTGTCGCAGAAAAAAAATAGTTAGAAAGAGAGAGAGAAAGAAAGAAAAAGAGGAGGAGGGTGACTTTTTTTCTCTCTTTGTTTATTTTTATTTTTTTTTTCATTTTCTTCTTTCAAACAACGGATGGATGGTGACATAAAACCTAACTGCGATACTGTAATTTTCGATGGCCAAACTGAACCTGATGTGAGTCTTGCCACCCGCGTTGGCAGTGTTGAGCTCACGACAAACTATGTCCAGAAGCTCGTTACCTCGGTCTCGCGAACCATCACCGCGATCCCAATAGGGGCGAAGAATTCGACTCAGCTTTAAGTCGCTGACGACAAATGTATAGCTGTCAAATCCCCTGGCGATGATGGCCTCACGTCGTTCTTTGGCAGCCTCTTCGAGGAGGTCATAAACTTTGGTGATGATGGTGTCCACGATGATCTTCTCGTGATCGGTAAGAGGTGGGTACTCATTTACTGGCAAGCAGGCATCCATGGTCATGGGTTGACGATGGCTGGTCAT
>Ga0302304_10001073_pt1 | contig 14487 bp, 12 predicted proteins | sample III_Palsa_E2_2_FD_198769 | JGI IMG/M metagenome (GOLD analysis project Ga0302304, IMG submission 198769) | Peat permafrost microbial communities from Stordalen Mire near Abisko, Sweden - III_Palsa_E2_2 | ecosystem: Environmental > Terrestrial > Soil > Palsa > Peat permafrost | place: Sweden...
ACGCTGGTTTGCCGGTGGGACCTCCGATTCCCTCCGGGAATGGGTCGAGCAGTTCATGGAGTTGACCACCTGCGAGACCTGCAACGGCGCCCGTCTCCGGAAGGAAAGCCTCTGGTTCAGGGTGGGAGAGAAGAACATTGCAGAGTTGAGCGCTATGAACCTCAACAAACTGGCCGACTGGTTTGCCGACGTGGAAAAACGACTCAGCAAAAAACAAAATATCATCGCCAAAGATGTGCTGAAGGAGATCCGAGAACGCCTCCAGTTCCTGCTGGATGTCGGGCTTACTTATCTTACCCTCGACCGCGCATCCCGCACCCTCAGCGGCGGCGAATCACAACGCATCCGCCTCGCTACGCAGATCGGCTCTCAGCTGCAGGGTATTACCTATATTCTCGATGAACCTAGTATCGGCTTGCACCAACGCGACAACCACCGCCTCATCGTGGCCCTCAAGAACCTCCGCGATATCGGCAACAGCGTGCTCGTCGTAGAACATGACAAGGATATCATGCTGGCTGCGGACTATCTCATCGATATCGGCCCCAAAGCGGGTTTCCATGGCGGCAGGATCGTCGCCCAGGGCCGCCCGTCTGCCATGCTCAAACTGGATACCCTTACCTCCGCCTATCTCAATGGGCATCGCAAAATTGCCGTGCCCGAAGAAAGACGGAAAGGCAACGGTAAATTTCTTGAGCTCAAAGGCGCCAAAGGCAACAACCTCAAAACTGTCGACGCTAAATTCCCCCTGGGCAAACTGATCGTCGTCACCGGCGTCAGCGGCAGCGGAAAATCCACCCTCATCAACGAGACGCTTTATCCCATCCTGAGTAAGCATGCCTATGGCTCACGCATGACCCCATTGGAATATAAGAGCATCAAGGGGCTGGAAAATGTCGATAAGGTCATCGAGATCGATCAATCGCCTATCGGCCGGACCCCCCGCAGCAACCCCGCCACCTACTGTGGTTTTTTTACCGATATCCGCACGCTCTTCGCTTCGGTGCCGGAGGCAAAGATCCGCGGCTATAACGCAGGCCGCTTCTCCTTTAATGTCAAAAGCGGCCGCTGCGACGTCTGTGAAGGCGGCGGCATGCGCGTCATCGAGATGAATTTCCTGCCCGACGTGTATGTCCATTGCGAAAAATGCAATGGCAAACGCTATAATCGCGAGACCCTCGAGATCCGGTATAAAGGCAAATCCATCAGCGACGTGCTCGACATGACCGTAGACGAAGCCGTGGAATTCTTCCAGAACGTCCCCTATCTCTACCGCAAAATCAAGGTCCTGCAGGAAGTGGGATTGGGATATATCACCTTGGGTCAGTCAGCCGTTACGCTCAGCGGCGGTGAAGCCCAGCGGGTCAAACTGGGTACGGAGCTCGGCAAAAAAGACACCGGCAAGACTTTTTATATCCTCGACGAGCCGACCACCGGCCTTCACTTCGAAGACATCCGCCACCTGCTGGATGTCCTCAACAAACTGGCCGATAGGGGCAATACCGTCCTCGTGATCGAACACAACCTGGATGTCATCAAGGTAGCAGACCACATCATCGATCTCGGCCCCGAAGGAGGTGACGGCGGCGGCAGGATACTCTTCGAGGGTGTCCCGGAAGACCTGGTGAAAAACAAAGAAAGCTTCACGGCCAAATTCCTGAAAGAAGAATTGAAAAGCTGAACCCGCATGGAAAGAATCATTATAGATATGGACGAAGTCATCGCCGACCCTATGGGCGAAATGATCGAATGGTACCGTTCGACACACGGCGGCGAAGTCGATTGGGATAAAATGCTGGTAGGCTCCTGGCTAAAGGGCTTCCCCGAAGAACACCAGGACATGATCCTCGAAAGGCTTAAGGGCCCCGGCTTCTTCCGCCATCTTCCCGTCATGGAAGACAGCATAGACGTATTACGCCAACTCAACGACCGCTACGAAGTATTTATCGTATCCGCAGCCATGGAATTCCCCAATTCACTCAAAGACAAACTGGAGTGGCTGATGGACCATTTCCCCTTCCTGACCTGGCGGCAGGTGACCTTCTGCGGTAGTAAAGACCTCATCTGCGGCGAATATATGATCGACGATCATGTAAAGAACCTCAAAGGGTTCAAAGGCAAGCCCTATATCTTCACCGCTGCTCATAATCTCGAGATCACCGGCTACGACCGGATCAATAACTGGAAAGAAGCCGCAGCGATCTTTCTCAAATGATCGCCCGGCTCCGCCTTTGCCCGCGCGACTCCCTCTCCCGCCACTCCCGGTCGCGCCCCTGGCCCCCGCCGCGGCCCCCCAAAAAAAAAGCCGGCTGCCTTTCGGAGCCGGCCAATATACCAATAAGCGGTAGCAGGGAGTGATTAATAAAATCTTTGTTAGAAAGGGTACCTAGAATAGGGAACGGATCAGGTTTTACTTAACCTCGGATATTCGGATTCTACCAATTTCCCTGCTTGCTTATTGGCTGTAAGTTGGGTCGTCAGCGTACCGTCACCTGCCCGTTCTCGATCCGCTCATCATCAGTGAACACTTCGAACAGGAAATTACCTTCGGTTATATTGGTCAGGACTGTGGTTTCCCGGTTGCGGATATTGGTCTGGCTCACCAGCCTGCCATCCATATCGAACAGGAATAACTGATACACCTTTCCGTTTTCGCCATTGGCGGAAAAGAATAATACCTGCTGCCGCGCATCGGGATACAGCCGGACCTTGATTTTTTTGCTACTTTGGGCTTTACTGACCTGGATACTATGGATAGTATCGGAGCCCCAGAGAGGGTCATGGCCGCCGGCAGGAGTGGCTCCTACCGCAGCACTGGCGGAAAATTGCACGAACAGGGCGAGGCTGAAAGCCGTCACACAACCCTTTAAGTTCGTGGACAGAGTAGTTTTCGTAAGGGGTACAGTTTTCATCATAGTTTGCTATTGATTTTTATAAAATCAATAAAAAAATTAGGGTACGGATCAACAACAACTAAAACAAAACAACAGATCAAAAAAGGTATACGATCAACAACGTTCTTTAGAATCTTAACAACGGACAGTGTGTGGAATTCCTCCAGCGCTCGGACCTGCCGCCACCCAGGCGGATCCCTAACTTGAGGCCCATCGTGAAATAGGCGTCATTGTTCGACGAAGTCCCTCTCTTGTCACCTGGCTCATAACTTGGCGTGTTATACCCGTTGGCAGCCTTATTACTGACTGCTACGGCAACGGCTGCCTGCGCAGCTGAAAGATGCTGGTAGAACAAAGTGGGATCAATATACGTCTTGCTGACGTCATCCAGGTAATCCGTGAAGAGCTTGCGATAAATGATCTCGAAAGCGATATTCACGTTTTCACTGAGAAAATATTTGACACCTCCGCCCATTGGGATATTCAGCTGAGTCAGCGAATATTCTTTGCTGCCGGGGATCCAGCCCTCACCTTCAGTGTGCAGTGGCCTCAGGTCCACCCAGTAGGTGCCACCGTTCTGGTCCGTCAGACTGCCCTGTGGATTGAAGTGGAAAAAACCCAGGCCTATTACCCCATAAGGCCGCAGCCGGCCTGCAACATCATCTGGATCATCTTCAAGTAAGACAGTGGGATAAACTTCTGCCATTACACTCCCTTCCAGGATATTCGAACGAAAATCGAGGTTCCGGTTAAAACGGGAATCCTCATCACCGCCCTTTTCTTTAATATCGGCATCAAAGGCTTCTACAGTACCATAATTGCCGGAAAACCTGAACCCCAACCATGGAGCCGGATACGCAGCAAAGTATGCCCCAAAAAAGAGCTTGGTTGTATTGAAGTTATAATCTTTAATGAAAGTAGTGCCTTTCCCCGCGTGACCGCCAAGGTCGGTTAAGGCTACAATAGGTCCTGTAGTAAACCCGAATTCCGTGGTGTTCTTTTCATCTTCCTGACTAAAAGAGGGGAAATACGAACATAGGGTAATGGTTACTAAGAACAAACACTTCCATAGCAAGGAGTGTACACGCTGTTTCATTGATATTAGATTTAGTTTTCCGATGGTTTGGATTCCTTACTTCAGCTGAACTGAAAAAGGGGTATCATAGAAGAAACGCAAAAAGGAACGTTAATTGTGTACGGGAAGGCAACTATTTTATCCACAGAAGGCAACCGAAATCAATTTCGCTTAAGCCTCAACGACTAACGACATTTCGACATGATCTATTCCATCTTCGGGATAAATGTCTCCCTTTTGGACAAATCCAAAAGAGGAATAGAATTCCCTTAAATGATATTGCGCACCGATCCGGATATCCTTCTTACCATATAAATGATATAAGGTCTGAATGCTTTGCTGCACCAACTCCCGGCCGACTCCCTGTCCTCTTGCAGCGGGGGAACTTACGATCCTCCCTATAGAAAATTCCGTATAGGAAATACCCGATGGTACGATACGTGAATATCCTAGTAGCTGGTCGCCCTGCCAGCCCATCAAATGATGACAATAATAATCCTTGTTGTCCATATCCAGGAATACGCACTGCTGCTCCACCACAAACACTTCACTGCGTAGCCGCAGTATCTTATATAACTCTTCCGGCGTCAGATCTCCGAATGTCTTGCAGACCCAATTTATCATGATGTGTATTGTTTCAATATCCATACTTTTCTCCCCACAAAGCCCGCAGGAATTTTCGCAACTCCTCTTCCCGCGCATTCTTTCCCGGGTCATAGAACTTTGTGCCGGCAATTTCCGCAGGTAAATATTCCTGCAGCGAAAAATTGTTCTCAAAACTGTGGCTGTACTGATATCCTTTGCCGTAATCCATATTCTTCATCAACTTCGTGGGTGCATTGCGGATAGGTAAAGGTACCGGTAAATCACCGTACTGCTGGACCGCTGCCTGGGCGGCGCCGATAGCAGTCGTCGCAGCATTGCTCTTGGGCGATGAGGCGAGATAGGTCGCACATTGCGAAAGGATCAGGTTCGATTCCGGGTAGCCGATCTTATTGACCGCATCGAAACAGGCATTGGCCAGTAGTAATGCATTGGGGTTCGCATTGCCGATATCTTCGCTGGCCAGGATCAGCATCCGCCGGGCAATGAACTTTACATCTTCTCCCCCTTCTATCATCCGGGCCAGCCAGTATACAGCCGCATTGGGGTCACTGCCCCGGATACATTTGATAAAAGCCGAAATAATGTCATAATGCTGCTCGCCCTTCTTGTCATACAAGGCTATCCGCTGTTGGGCAATCTCCATCACGATCTCATCGGTGATGACCGCCCCCTTTGCTGCTGCCTCGGCTACCACCTCCAGCAGGTTCAGCAACTTCCGCGCATCCCCACCGGAAATATTGATCAGCGCCGCCGTCTCTTTCAATTCGATCCCCGATTCCCGCAACCAGGCATCATCCCGTAGGGCATTGTGCAACACCCTTTTCAGATCGTCTTCCGTCAGCGGCTTCAACACATACACCTGGCACCGGCTTAACAATGCACTATTCACCTCGAAAGAAGGGTTCTCCGTCGTGGCGCCGATCAGCGTCACAATCCCTTTCTCCACAGCACCCAGCAAAGCATCCTGCTGACCCTTATTAAATCGGTGGATCTCATCGATGAACAGGATGGCCCTTTCTTTATCCCTCGCTTCCGCTATCACCTCCCTGACCTCCTTAACCCCCGCGGAAATGGCGCTCAGGGTATAAAAAGGCACCTGCAGCGAATTGGCAATGATCCCCGCAATCGTCGTCTTCCCCGTTCCCGGCGGCCCCCAGAGGATCATAGAAGGCGGTCTCCCATGCTCGATGGCAGTACGTAATACACTACCTTTGCCTGTCAGATGTTGCTGGCCGACCAATTGATCCAGCGTCTGCGGCCTTAGCCGCTCTGCCAGCGGGGCTTGTGAAGTGTCCATAAAAAATTTTGAATGAGCAATGTACAACAAGTTATTATTTTTTCTGTCCTTTGCCTTCCTGCATTCGTCCGCTCAGGATTACCGGCTCTCGGGCGTCAGCAATTATGCACTCAACCGGCCCGGCATCGTCATGGTCCGTACTGAATACACCGCCAACGTGTATGTCAACAGCATGAAAATGGATGAAAAGGCCTTCAATTTCCTACTCGACTCCATTCAAAAGCTGGACCACGGCGGCGGCGTCATGCCGGGACAAAAGCTCGACATCGTCCTTCGGGAAATGAATAACCGCCCCGCCCGCTTCTTTCAGACCACTTTCGACTATATCAAGCAGCCCGAACAGATCACCGCCACCGGCTCCGGTTTCTTTATCACCGCCGATGGCTATGTCGCCACCAACTGCCATCTCATCGAACGTGACGATGCCTTCATCCGCCGCCAGTTTATCCTCACCGCCTTCCGCCAGATCACAGAGGCCAGTATCGCCGCACTCGAGACCTCCTGGGCCACTAAGTTCACTCAACAGCAGCGCAACCTGCTTTACGATACCTATGCGTCCGTCTATTCCCGACTGTTCTCCATGATCCTCTATGACCTGAAAACGAATATCTATGTCGTCTACCGCGTCGACAACGGCGATCAGCTTTCCGATACGGTCAAGAAACTAGCGGACATCATTCTGAAAGGCCAATCCATGCCGGGTAAGGACGTGGCCATCCTGAAGATTGCCACCACCGGCGAAATGCCCATGCTGACCCTGGCCCCCCCGGCGTTGCCCCGCGTCGGCCAGCAACTCTTCGTATACGGCTATCCCGGCCCCGTCACCAATAATGATTTTGTATCTGCCGAATCAGCTATCGAACCTACCCTGACCACCGGTATCGTCAGCGCCATCAAAAATTCAGTAGACGGCTGGCCGCTCATCCAGATGGACGCCAATATCAACCATGGCAGCAGTGGCGGCCCCGTCTGCAACGATAAGGGTCAGGTGATCGGATTGACCACCTTCGGCAGCCTCGAGAACACCGGGGGACTGGCCGCCGGCCTCAACTTCGCTGTCCCCGTCACGATCCTCGACGAATACCTCGACAGCGCCGGGATCACCCCCACGCCGGGCCGCACCACCCGCATTTTTGCCCGCGCCCTCGATTACTACGAACAACAACAATACCGCGCAGCCCTGCGGGAATTCGAGAAAGTACGGCAATTGAATGTCCACTATCCCGGCATTTATACCTATATAGCCAATTGCAAGGACAATATTAAGAATGGAAAAGCAAGAATAGTCGGTCCCGTTGAACGCCTCTTATTCATTATCGGCTGTTTTCTACTGCTCATCGCAGCCATCGCCGTGTGGAAAGTATATCGTCCTACGACGCGTCGTTCTTCCTGAGGAGAAGATACCAGCGCAGCAACCGCAGGTTCAATACGACATTCACCGCCATGCAAAGCCCCAGGATCAGGCAGATGACACCCGCCGTACGCATATCGGCGAGACCAATGGATTTGAACGCGGGCATCTGTGCAATTTCGGGCGCCTGCTTCGTATAAAAATCCTTCAGGAAATCCAGGAACTCCCTGGGGTTCTTGATCAGCGCAAAACCATCTCCGATCGAATTCACCCCAAAAAAGAGTGCGATAAATCCCACAAAGCGGATCCCCATCGGCGTCTGCTGGTTCAACGGTATCAATGGATTCCGGATGCTCCGATGTAGCTTCAGCGCAGCATAACAATTGAGAGGAATGGCGCTCATGAGAACGGCGATCAGCAGCGCGGGCATATTCATGGTCGACAAAGCCCCCAACAGCAGGAGACCATTGATGAGGCCCCAGAAGATGAGATTGAACCAGGACAGGATCGTAGCTACTTTCAAAGTTATTTTCATAATGCGCCCCCCACATTGGTCAACTGTATCGCCAATTCTTTCAGTTGCCGTTCGTCGATCGTACTCGGCGCATCCAGCATGACGTCCCGGCCACTGTTGTTCTTGGGGAAGGCAATGAAATCCCGGATGCTTTCACTACCACCCAAAATGGCGACCATCCGGTCCAGCCCGAACGCAAGCCCGCCATGCGGCGGGGCCCCATACTCGAAAGCCCCCAAAAGAAAGCCGAATTTATGCAAAGCCTCCTCAGGGCTCATGCCCAGGGCAGCAAACATCTTTTCCTGCAGTTCCCGCTGGTAGATCCGGATGGACCCCCCGCCGAGCTCATTTCCGTTCAACACCAGATCATATGCATTCGCCTTGATATCATTATAAGGATGCTCCAGGTATTTCTCCGGGTTTTCGATCACCGGGCTGTTATTGATCATCACCCCGATGTGAGAAGGCTTTGGTGAAGTGAAAGGATGGTGACGGGCTACCCACCGGTTGTCCTCCTCCGCATACTCGAATAATGGGAAATCCATCACCCACAGCAATTTGAATTCATCCTCCTTGCGAAATCCCAGGCGCTTGCCCATCTCCAGCCTTAGCTCGCTCGTCGCCTTACGTGTCCGCTCCTCACGCCCGGCCAGCACAAGCACCAGGTCCCCCGGCTTCGCCCCGGCTGCCCCGGCTATGGCCTTCAACCTCTCCTCGGGATAGAATTTGTCAACGGAACTCTTCAACGTCCCGTCCGTATTATACTTGATATACACCAATCCCTGCATGCCGATCTGCGGACGTTTCACCCAGTCGGTCAGCTCATCCGTCTGTTTGCGCGTGTATTCACTGCAACCCGGAACGGCTATCGCCAACACCGTTTCGGCATTGTCGAATACCCCGAAACCTGCCCCATTGATCAGTTCGCCCGTGGCGACAATACCACCGTCCACTGGAAAGCCCGCTTTGCCTCCATCGCCCATTCCGCCCCCTCCCATCCATGCCGCTGCGTCACCACTCAGCCGGAAGGCAGATTTCAGGTTCCCTATTTTCATCCCAAACCGGATATCCGGCTTGTCATTTCCATACTCCCACATCGCCTGCTCCCACGTCATCCGCGCCACCTTCTCCGGGTAATCGATATTTTTGACTGCTTTGAAAACATGTTTAACCATGCCCTCGAACATATTCAGGATATCTTCCTGCTCTACAAAGCTCATCTCGCAGTCGATCTGCGTGAATTCCGGCTGCCTGTCCGCACGCAGGTCCTCGTCGCGGAAACATTTAACGATCTGGTAATACCGGTCATAACCACTGACCATCAGCAGTTGCTTGAAGGTCTGAGGCGACTGAGGCAGGGCATAGAACTGTCCGGGGTTCATCCGCGATGGCACCACGAAATCCCGCGCCCCCTCCGGCGTAGACTTGATCAGGAAGGGGGTCTCTATATCCATGAATTGATGCTGATGCAGATAATCCCGGGCCGCCCGGTTGACCGCATACCGCAATTCCATGTTCCTCCTGACAGCAGGGCGGCGCAAATCCAGGTACCTGTATTTCATCCGCAGATCATCTCCGCCGTCCGTATCATCCTGGATGGTAAAGGGAGGCGTAACGGATTTGTTCAGGATAGTATAATGAGTCACTTTAATTTCGATATCCCCCGTCGCCAGCTGTGGGTTCTTGCTCGCCCTTTCCGCCACAACCCCCTTCACCTGCAACACGAATTCCCTTCCCGGCGGGTTCTCCACCAGCTCCTTGTTCAACTCTTCCCCGAATAGCAATTGCGTGATGCCATAGCGGTCACGAAGATCGATAAAAGTGATACTGCCGAATTTTCGCACTGTCTGTACCCAACCGGCCAACGTCACCGACAGGCCGGTCTGTTCCATTCTTAATTCTCCGCAGGTATGAGTCCGATACATGCCTTACTGGTTTTTTTTATGAGGGGCCAAAGGTAATTCAAAAGCAAGAAGCCATCAAAGATGGTTGTAGAATGCATGAAAAACCTGTATTTTCAATACGATGTTTAACGACGCCTTTCACCTGCTTGGCCTTATCGCTGTAGGCGTGCTGATCGCCTGGACGGTCACACGTCTCAGCCGGCGTTACAATAGGCTCCGCGTCGACAGGTTAATGGATACCCGGCACCGGGATTTCGACAGCCTGCTATCCCGTAACAACCCTTACTACAGGAGCCTGACCGCTGAAGGCCGCACCCGTTTCCTTCGCCGGGTACTTCTGTTCATAGAAGGTAAAAATTTTGAATATATCGATATCCGGCGGGAAGAGTCTATGCCGCTGCTTGTCAGCGCTGCGGCTGTACAACTGACCTTCGGTTTGGACCATTTTCAACTGGATTATTTCAAGACAATCTATATTATTAAGGACAAATACCGCTACGGCCTGTACAACGTACCCTTCGAAGGACATGTCAGCGCTGATGGTATCTACCTTTCCTGGACCCACTTTGTCCGGGAATTCACCGATTATTCTGACGGTCAGAATGTCGGCCTCCACGAAATGGCCCATGCGCTCACCTACGTTAACTTTACCGCCCATGAGGGCCAGGACAATACTTTCCATCAGTCTTTTGCCTCTTTTTCTGAAGTCGGCCGGCCCATATTTCAACGCATGCAGGCTGGCGAGACCAATCTCCTCAATGCTTACGCCGCTTCCAGCTACCAGGAGTTCTGGGCCGTTTGTATAGAGACCTTTTTCGAAAGATCTGCCGCTTTCAAATCGCAACTGCCCGAATTATACGGGTCCCTGTGCACTTTACTCAACCAGGATCCGCTGACACCCGAGAAGTTACTCACACCCCTTTCCTCAGTCCATCCCGACTGACATCCCCCGTCTCTCCACAGATTGCTTCGTATATAATTGATTATTAATTACTTATAAAACTTTTAGAAAACATTTTCCCAATGCTTTTGATTTTCAGAATTTCTTTTTAATTTGTCCTCCATCCGTACGATTCATCTCCTCTTGATTAAACCCGCCACTAGGTTTTAACTCTAACCAGAAAGCCATAGTTCCGTATCCAACGCCAATGTAAGACCCGATTGTAGCGATCGATTCTTAATTCACAGAAAAATGAACTCTATGGAAATCGTAGTCATTATCTCATTGGTATTGGGGGTACTTCTTCTAAACCGGCCAGTAACGCTGCTTGCTCAACGCCTCTACAACAGGCACCAATTCAAGCGTTTTATTGTCAGGGAAACTTTTTATCATTCAGTCGTTTCACGCCACCTGAATTATTACAACAGGCTTGGATTGGATGAACAGCGAAAATTTCTCTTCCGCACATATCTTTTTCAGCACTCAAAGACCTTCCGGTATATCGAGGTAGAGGAATCGGCTGAAATGCCTATTCTCGTCAGTGCAGTCGCCGTACAATTGACTTTCGGCCTGGAAAAATTCAAGCTTAATTATTTCGATGATATCTTCATCCTCAGGGATGACTACCACTATGGGTTCTATTCCCGTCCCTTCATGGGTCATGTGGACCAGACAGGTATCTACCTTTCCTGGGATAACTTCATGAAAGGTATTTCCAACCAGACCCCCAATTGCAATGTGGGACTGCACGAAATGGCCCACGCGCTGGCCTACGTCAACTTCATTACCCAGACCGAGGAAGACAAACATTTCAAGAAAGAATTTCCTAATTTCTCCAAGGTGGCCCGACCCATCTTCACTTCCATGCAGCAAGGCGGTGCCAAAAACCTGCTCGGCGACTATGCCGCTACCAACTATCACGAATTTTGGGCGGTGGCAGTAGAAATATTCTTCGAGAGCCCGGTTCAATTCCGACACCAACTGCCCGAACTGTACGAAGCCATGGCCTGCGTCCTCAACCAGGACCCCCTGAGCTTTATCAGCGGCAGCACCACCATCATCCGCCGGCCTCAGCCTGCCTCCAAAAGAGCCGCCGACACCGGGAATTCCTGACCGCTATTTCGCCTTGAATCCTATCCGCTCCCTATCCTCCCAATTCCTTTGCCCAACCTTTTCATCCAATAGATTCTCAATAGCCTCATAAATGCTGTTGAGTTGCACGTCATGTTCGCCCAGCCGGTCCCGGATCTCCTGCAGTTGCTGCGAAATCCCATCCTGCCGGACGACATACTGCTTCAACGCAATAAAAGCCCGCACGACCGCAATGCTCATCTGCACCGCCTTCTCGCTGCGCAGCACACTCGCCAGCATCGACACGCCATGCTCGGTAAAGGCATAGGGCAAGTACTGCTTACTTCTGTGCTTTTCTGGACCAGCCTTCCCGGACTTCATTTCTCCCCCTAAACCGGTCACAATTTGTGACCAGTTATCTCTTTCTAATTGATTATCAATAACTTGAAAAGTGTCTTGCTCCTCTTCCGAGGTGGTCACAATTTGTGACCGCCTCCATTCCTCGGTAGTCAGCTGAAACATGAAGTCTATCGGAAATCGATTGATATTCCGTTTGACCGCTTGGTTGAAAACCTTCGTTTCTACCCCATAAAGCGCCGCCAGGTCAAAATCCAACATCACTTTCTGCCCCCTGATATCATATATCTTATCACGTATAATTTTATCCCCTCCCGAGAACTTTCCTAAACCGCAGTATATCCGCATCGGCCTGAATAGCCACCCCGGAAACCATCAACTGCACCAGCTGCCGCGCAAAATACGGCGCCAGCGAACACCCCTTTGTCCCCATTCCATTCAGTATCCCTACCGCCGGATACAGCGGATGAAACCCGACAAAAGGCCGCCGTTCCAATGTTGCAGGCCGAACCGCAGCAATATGCTCCATCACCCTGAAAGGCACCCGCAACCATTCCCTCAGCACCGCCTCCGTTCTCTCCCGGAATGCCGCCGTCGGCCCTCCCTCCACGGAATCAGGCTCATCCCTTTCTTGAAGACCATCCCCGGAACACTCTCGTCGTCCCCTGGCCCTAACCCTCCGGCCGCCTCCGGCAACTCCAACCCCGGTATCTCCACTACCAGCACCTCCCCCTTGTTCGGAGCAAACGGCAAGCGTGAAAAGTACGCATTTTGCGAACTTTCAATCCCATCACAAAAGATCGCCCACCTCGCCTCCACATCCCTATACCGCACCCGCGTCGGCTCAACCCTCAATTCCTGAAGATCGAACCGCTCCCCCCGCAACATTCCCCCCGCCGCCATTCGCCGCCGCTCCGCCGCCAGGAACCCCTGCATATCCACCAGGTAACAAGGGCTAATCCACCCATACCCAAAATCATAACTAAACCGGTCCCGCCAATCCCCTTCATCTTCCGGCAAGCGCAAATATCCCGCGGGAACTTCTTCATAGCGTCGAAGAAAAGCCAGCCGCATCTGCGGGGTCGGAAAAAAATCGACGACACTGGCAGGTCGCAAAAAGCTCGCCCCTAAATCTTCCCCCGCCTGCCGGTAAGCCTCCTGCGCAAACGGCAGCAACTCATCGATCATCCAGGTCTTCACCAGCCGCCGCCCCGTCACCGGGTTGATCAGGCCCGCCGCCGCCCTGCTGGCCGTCAACGGCCGCTCCTCGTCGATCACGACATAGGACAAACCGGCCCGACCCAGCTCCCGGCTCAGGAAAGATCCGCAAATACCCTGTCCTATGATCAATACATCCGTCTGCATCTATGGTGCCCCCTCCACATTTATCCGGATCCCTTCGCTGTGATAGGCGAACTCCGGCGCATACATGCACTCCACACTGGCGATCCCATTGCTGAAATTCCCCGTCTGACCGGCTATCAGCGTATACTCGAATACATAAGTCCCCCGTCTGACCTCCGGAAAAAAGAACTCTGTGCTCGCATCCTTCGTCGTTTCATAATAGCCCAGCCCCCCCTGCCATTTGTAAGCGCTCAGCACATCCACCGGCTCCAGGCAGGCCGCCCGCATGTCCTTCATATGCACATATTCCAGGTCACGGTCCGCCCGCAGCTCTATCCGCACAACCACACGGTCGCCCACCTTCAGGCTGCCGTTGTCGGGGATGGTATCCAGCACCGGCCCATGATCGGTATTGCGTTGCACGAATAATCGCTTCGCCAGCCGCAGCGGAGCCTTGGCACCGCCTGCCGCCGTGATCTGATCCAGCTGGTCGAAATATTGCCAGTAAACAGCGCCCCATGCCGGCGGACCGCCGCCTCCCTTGGTCTGCATCGTCACCGTAATATTCCCCATGGAGGGATTTATAAAAGGCGCATCGAATATCTTTTTGTAGTAACCCGTTCCCGCCTCCCGCAGACCCGCCGTATCATTGATCGTCTTGTCCCCTAACTTAATGACAATCGCCCTTTCCGCCCCCAGCCAGTTGTCTGCCCCCATCAATAAGGCATAACAAGCATCCGCCGTTGCCACCGTCGTCTTCCAGCTATGCGTCTGCTTCTGCCGCAGCAACCAGGTCTTCAACTCCCGGTCCGTAGCCGCATCCCCGCCAATCTCCCTGAACGCCTCTATCAACAGCGACTGGGTCTCGATAGGCGCCTGGTACCAATAATAACCGCCCTCCATATCTTTCCACCACATCCCCTTCTCTTCATCATGCATCGCATTTTGCCGCAGGGAAGCAATGATATTGCGGGCCGTCTGCACGTCACCTGTCCTGAACAGCGCCAGGGCAATCATACCTTGCATAAACCTGTTCTCCTGCAACCATCCCTTCTGGACTTGCTTCCGGTAATAATTGACGGCAGGAAATATATCGCCTGGAATGCCATAATCATTGAACATACTCCGCATATA
>Ga0302304_10001077_pt1 | contig 14455 bp, 9 predicted proteins | sample III_Palsa_E2_2_FD_198769 | JGI IMG/M metagenome (GOLD analysis project Ga0302304, IMG submission 198769) | Peat permafrost microbial communities from Stordalen Mire near Abisko, Sweden - III_Palsa_E2_2 | ecosystem: Environmental > Terrestrial > Soil > Palsa > Peat permafrost | place: Sweden...
ATCTTCCTCATCAACGACCTCGAAGCCAACGGCTACGGCATCCCCGAGCTCGCGCCTCAAAGCCTCTTCACCCTCCACGCCGGCGACCCCACAGCCATCGGCCACCAGGGCCTCATCGCCGCCGGCACCGGTCTAGGCGAAGCCCTGCTCATCTACAACCCAGCCACGCGTTCGCATCACCCTATCGCATCCGAAGGCGGCCACTGCGACTTTGCCCCCCGCAATGATCGCGAAATCGCGCTGTTCAACTACCTCCGCCGTATTCTGAATGGCCGCGTCAGTTGGGAGCGCGTCATCGCCGGCATCGGCATTAAGAACGTTTACGCTTTCCTCCGCGATGTCGAGAAATTAGACGAGCCCGACTGGCTCAAGCAGCGCCTCGCCACCGAAGACCCCAACGCCGTCATCGGCCAGTGCGCCGAGGACGGTTCCAGCTCCATCTGCTTCGAAACAATGAAGATCGTCGCCGCAGTCTATGGCGCCGAAACCGGCAATATCGCCCTCAAAGTGCTCGCCACCGGAGGCATGTTTCTCGGCGGAGGCATCGCTCCCAAGATCCTGAAGACGCTCCAAAACGGCGGCTTCATGCAGGCGTTCCTCGATAAAGGCCGTCTCTCGCCGCTCCTTCAATCCATCCCCGTCCGCGTCATCCTCGACGACACCTGCGCCCTCCTTGGCGCCGCCGCCTACGCCGAACTCCGCGCCGCCGAGCTCTCCGGACACTCAGAGCGCACCGCCTCCATCCACGCTGCTTAGGAGCGCCTTCGATTCGGAAGCGTCTCTAATTCGGCCTGCACGAGAAAATCCCAGAAGACCCTCATCCTGGCCCCAGAAAACCTTCATCCTGAACGTAGTGAAGGATCTCTGTATTTTGTCGGAATCGGTATTGGTCTTCATGGAAGCCGAAGAAGTGTGGCTGGTGCTTAAGGGCGCAGTTCACCGGTCAAACTTCTGCTGGCTTATGCAAACAGGAATCTCGTTCGTTACCTCGCTAAAAAACGCTCTAAACCCCACATAAAATCGATTGACTAGTCTGGACGCTCCACATCCGTCACTTTCTTGTAAGACAGCCCAAATTTGTAACTTGACAGGTTTTGTTCAGGAAGCAGATACTGGGCCGCAATCAAAGGCCCCCTTTTATCGGATTCGAACTAGAGCGGCCGGAGGATTACAAATTTTTGCACCACTTTTTGAGGAGTCCAATGAACGTTAAGTTCCAACCTAAAACCCGTCTTACCGCCTTTCTCCACTCTCTCCACTCTCTCCGATCTGCCGCTTTTCTCTTCGTTCTGGTCGTCGGCCTACTCTCACTGAGTGGCACTTCAAACGCCCAGCTCGCCGGTAAAGGCGCCGTCTCCGGTACGATCCTTGATCCCACCGGCGCGGCGATCCCTGGCGCAACCATCGTTATCACGAATACTGCCAACGGTGTCGCAACCACCACCACCAGCACCGCTGCGGGCGACTTCAATGTCTCCACCCTTGATGCCGGCGTCTATACCATCACCGTCACGGCCAAGGGCTTCGAGAAGCTCACCCAGCAGAACGTGCAGGTCAATTCGCTCGAAACCCAGAGCTTCAGCCCGAAGCTGACCATCGGCGGCGCTGATCAGACCGTAACGGTTTCCACTCTTCCTCCGCAGCTTGAGACCACCAACGCCACGCTCGGCGCGACGATGGAAAACGACATGTACTCCGCGCTCCCCATTGAAATGGGAGCCTACGGCCAGCCCGACCAGCGCCGCGCTACAGATTTCGCTTTTCTCATGCCCGGCGTTCAGGGCAACAACACCAGCGGTAACCCCACCACCAATACCGGTATCGTAAACGGCTCCGGCTCCAAGGGCGCAGTCTCTGACGTCTACGTCGACGGCGTAGCTTTCGTCCGCGCCGGCGGCAACGGCGATCCTCGCTATGTATGGACAGCCATCTCGGTCGACGCCGTCGATCAGTTCCAGGTCCAGACCAGCGGTTACTCTGCTCTTTACGAAGGTCAGGGCATTCAGAACTACACCATCAAACAGGGCGGCAGCCAGTTCCACGGCGGCGTCTATGAGTTTTTCCGCAACACCGCGCTCGACACCTGGGGCTTCTTCGGTCCCGCGAATCTTAACCCGGTGACTCATCTTCCCGTAAAGCCGATCGAGAACAGCAACGAATTCGGCATCAATCTCAGCGGACCACTCGTTCCGGTTGGCAAGTGGAAGGACAAGGTCTTCTTCTTCGGCAACTACAACGGTTTCCGTTACGCCAGCTCAACGCCAACCTACAACACGTTCCCCACGTTGGCTGAGCAGGCTGGTAACTTCCAGAATCTGCTTGGAGCAGAGCCGACATCCACGACTACGGCAGCAGCCGCCGCCAGTGCGGGTGTCTTCGATCCCAGCACCCAGACTGCCTGCACGGCAAACAGTACGAACGGCCCCTGCCGTTATCGCTATGGTTATGGCCCTAGTGGTACTGCGGGACCAGCGGGCAATCCAGCTCTCGGCTCCGGCGGCCTCGCTGCTGTAGACGTCATTCCTGCTAGCGAGTTCTCGGCCGTCGCCAAGAACATGCAGTCCTTCATTCCGGCTCTTACCAACCAGAACCCCACCAGCAACTATCTCGCCGCTAATAAGACCGGCTTGATCAACTGGTCGACCACAGATCGCATCGACTACATCGTTACTCCTAAGGACACACTGACCTTCGTCGCTGCCATTGGTCGCCAGGCCAGTTCCAACCCCGTCGGCCAGACAACGTCCGGTCGCGGCGTTGGTCCCATCCCTTACAACTACGGCCAGGCTTACGCGCCGAAGACCGCTGTTGGCGTGATCGAAGAGTCGCACACCTTCACCGAGCACCTCGTCAACCAAATCAAGTACGGCTACGCGCGTTACAACGGACCCACCTTTGACTCGGAGGAGACTCCTAAATACGCTGCAACCGCCATGGGGATCTCCGGTCAGCCCGCTGGTGCCGCGCAGGCCGCCTTCCCCATTACCACCTTTGCCGGAACCGATGCTCCCACTCAGTGGGCAGGTACTGGCCCAGGTATTACGCTGGCTGAAAACTACACCTTGGTCGACAACCTCCAGTGGGTAAAGGGCAAGCACACCCTCACGTTCGGCGGCCAGATCGCTTGGCTGCTCTACAACGTAGTCAATGCCACTGGCGGTAGCACTCCGCTGACCTTGGCGACGGCGGTCACTGAAACGGAAGGCATCACGCCCTCCAGCAACACCAGCCCCAAGTATGCCGGTATTTCTAACACCGGTCTTTCTTATGCCAGCTTCCTCGTTGGCCAAATCGACAAAGTCAGCTTCACCGACTACCTGCAGCAGGAGTTTGGCGCACGCTTCCGTCCTATCTCTCCTTACGTGCAGGACAACTGGAAGATCCTCCCCAGCTTGACCCTCGATCTTGGCTTGCGTTGGGACTACTATCCTTCCGTCACCGAAGTGCACAACGCAGAAAGCTTCTTCAGCCCAACCCTCGCAAATCCCATAACTGGAGCCGCCGGGGCTCTGCAGTTCACAGGCACAGGTGCCGGTACCTGCAATTGCTCCACGCCCGTTCAGAACTGGTACAAGAACTTCGGTCCTCGTGTTGGTCTAGCCTGGCAGGTTGATCCCAAGACGGTTGTCCGCGCGAGCTATGGCATCATGTTCTCGCACGGCAACGCGGTTGGCGGCTCCTCCACCAGCCTCGGTACTCTCGGCTTCTCTGCTGCTCCGTCTTTCTCGGCCAATGGCAGCTTGCTCAGCACGGCGCCGTTCACCGGTACCACTGGAGCCATTCCGGCATACGCTCTTGCTTCTGGTGTTGCCTCTGGTCCGGCGTACGGCACGGGCTATACCACCGTTGCAGGCTACACCGGTACTCCTTCAAGCATCGCCTACGACGATCCTTACCTCGGTTCTCGCGCTCCGGAGTTCATCAATTGGAACTTCGGTTTCCAGCATCAGTGGACCACCGCATTCACCTCTACCATCTCCTACGTCGGTTCGCAGGGCCATTTCCTGCCGGTTGATAGCGGCAGCCCCCGCGGCTTCTGGTCCGATGGACTTGATCCGAAGTATCTAACCCTCGGCTCTAACCTGACTGCTTTGGCAACAACCGCTGCCTGTGCTACCGCAGGCGTCGTCTGCCCGACAAATTTCACCACGGCGCAGGCTATTTCCACTGCGCTCAAGCCTTTCCCGTTCCAGACTGTCTCTGATGGTTTTGGTTATTCGGCGAATGCCAACTACAACGCCCTGCAGATTTCGCTCAACATGCGTCCCTGGCATGGCCTCACCTTCATGGGCAACTACACCTGGTCGCGCTCTATCGATGACGGCGGCACCTTCCGTACGGGTTACGCTATTCCCGCCGGAACAATCGCCAACGAGCCGAACAAGTCGTTTTCCGCGGATCGCATCGAACGCAGCGTTTCCACCACCAACCAGCCTCAGCACGTCGTCGTAACGGGCGTGTATCAACTGCCGTTTGGCAAGGACATCTTCAACGGAAATGCCATAGAGCGCGCCATTATTGGAGGCTTCAAGCTCTCTGAAGCCTTCCAGGCGTTCTCGGGTTCGCCGCTGTCGATCACCGCGTCTTCCTGCCAAACCAACCCGGCCCAGAGCTGCAACGAAGCTAACTACAATCCGAACTTCTCCGGTCCGGTGCGTGTTAACGGAAAGTGGGGACAAGGGATCACAGCCTTAAACCCGACCGCTATCAGCTACATTGCTCCCAGCGCTGGAACTCAGGCCGCTCCCACGGGTCCGTTCATTGCGCCCGCCCAACTTGCGGCGTCCACTGCCTTCCCCAACGGTTCGCCGTTTGCTCCGCTCTACACGTTTGCTAACGGAGCTCGTACAGCTGCCTACAACCTCTATGGTCCCGGCAACTACAACCTGGATATGTCTCTGATCCGCAGCTTCCCGCTTCATATCACCGAAGCCACGCATCTGGAGCTCCGCGCTGATTGGTTCAACGTCACCAACCACACTTGGTTTGCTGTCGCCAGCCCCCAGGTTGGCAACGCCGCCTTCGGTACAGTCACCAACAACACCAGCGCCACCCGCAAGTCCCTCCAGCTTTCGGGTCGCATCTCTTTCTAACCGTCAACCAACAACCAATCCCAACCAGCGATGCCGCCCACCTCGGGCGGCATCGCTGCTTTGTCCCAACATCAGAGTCCCTGCACCCGCTATTGCTGCGTGCCGTGCGGCATCGCTCTCTCTTTCAACCAGCCACAAAACCAAAGCGCGCCTTATCCCAGCCTGGGGCGAAGCCCCAGGTACACAACGCTCCAGAACTAGACGGCTGAAAGCCAGACTCATCCGGCAGGCAAACCATCCGCCGGGCTTGACACGCACGATAGAATAAAACCATGGATACACGAATGCCCGGCCACCCGCCGGGCATTGTTATTTACACGAATCGGAGGCGAAGCTTTTTGTTTTGAAGACTTTACCCACCCAAAAATCCGCACAATGTATTTTCAGTACTTTACGGTATACGAAAAAGACGAAGTCCGGCACTAACCCTTTATTTCTGAAGACTTTGCACGAAAAAAGGGGAGGGGTAGGGGGCAGCCTACATAATCCGAAAACGTTCCCGCATCAACCGTTGAAATCTCGGCTTCCAGATCAGGTCATAAGCCAATTCTTTTCCGGGAAACATTGCCAACGCCGCCGCTCTCGCATCGGCAATCATCTGTGAAGCCTCATCGATGGTCAGCGATCCATCCTGAGCCACAGTCTGCATCACCAGGTTCATCATCATCTGTAACCGCCGGATGAGCTTAGCTTCCTCCGCATCATTCGCACGCGCAACCTCGATAGCTGGCTTAGGCGTTACTTCCGGCAAATCCATCGGCTTCTGCATTCGGTTCCCTCCACGGTCTTGCTGCTTCCTGTTTACTACCTTCCGCACTCAGTTAGATGTCCCAGTATCCACCGAGATTCCACCCGCGCTGGTCAGCAGGAACGTCTCAGCTCCTTCACGATCGGTCCGAAACGTCCTCACATGCTCTGTCTCAAGCCGCTGTAACACCTCAAACCTCGGATGCCCAAACGTATTCCGCCTGCCCACGCTGATCACCGCATCCCGCGGCGCAACGGCAGCCAGAAACGCTGGTGTCGTCGACGTAATGCTCCCATGATGCCCCACCTTCAGCAGCGTCACCGGCCCCAAATGCCCATCGGCAACCATCGCCGCTTCGCTAGGCGCTTCCGCATCGCCCTCCAGCAGCGCACTCGCCTTGCCATACCGCAGCCGCATCACCAGCGAGTCATCGTTCACCGCCGCTCCCGCATTCGCATACCCCACCTCCGGAGCCAGCACATCGGCCTGCATCCCTCCCCACGCAAACCCGTCACCGGCCCGGAACCACCGCACCTGCACACCCAGCTCCCGCGCCTCCTCCAGCAGCGCCCGTAGCCCCGGAGCATTCCCCGGCTGCACGCTGAGCCACAGCTCCCGAGGCCTCATATCCCGCAACACCGCCGGCATCCCGCCCATGTGGTCGCTATGCGCGTGGGTCAGCAGCACAGCATCTAGCCGCCGAATCCGCCGCGACCACAGGTACGGCGCAACCACCTCCTCACCCACATCCCACCGGTCAGTCGAAGCCGCCATCTGCCCCACCGGCCCACCAGCATCCACCAGCAGCGTCTTACCCTCCGGCGACACCACCAGCAGCGAATCCCCCTGCCCCACATCCAGCGCGGTCACCTCCAACACCCCCGGCCGCACCAATGGCCTCTCCGGCCAAAGCACGGCCAGCGGTATCACCACCACCGCCACCAAACCCCACCCCCACCCACCCCTCCACCTCAACCCCCAACAACAAAAAATCAGCGCAGCACACGCCACCAAAATTGCCACATTCGAAGGAGCAGGTACACGAAGATCCGCAATCGCCGCATGCCCAAGATGTCCTACCAACGCGCTCACCACATGCAGCAATACCGCCGCAATCGCACCCGGAACCATCGCCAGCCACGAACTCATCAGTGACAGGCAAAACATCGGAACAGCCACACACATCAATCCTGCAACCATCGGCACAGCCACAAGGTTCATGGGCAATGCCAGCAGCGTCGCGCGATGGAAGTACACTGCCATCGGTAAAACCATGCATGCTTCAGTCGCTGCGCCAATCAGCATCACTTCGACTGACCAAACGAACGTTCGCAATCCCCACGCTGGAAGCACTCGGATGCGCTTCCCAAATACCAACCCCAGCATTGCACCAAACATCCGTAGACGGACTCGCAGTTGCGCTGTGCGCGGAGGCAGTGCTGCATCAATCCGCACTATCCAAAGCTCATGCAGCGCACTTTTGCAAGACGTCAGCAGACGCTCAGCAATTGGCAATGCGATTCCGGCAATCGCAATGATAACCATAAACGTCATTTGAAAGCTCGCCTCAAATAGCGCGTGCGGATCGAGCACCAACACCGCAAGCGCAGCTGTGCCAAGCGCATTCATTGCATTTCTCTCACGCGCCAGCCAACGAGCCAGCAAGTACACCACCGTCATACATAGCGCCCGCTGTACCGGCACACCAAATCCCGTCAGCAGGGCATAGCCTGTTGCCAATGCAATCGTCGACATCACGGCAACGCCTTCTGGCGCATGCATCCTCCGCAGCAGCCAGAACACCGCACCCGCAAGCAATACGATGTGCATTCCCGACACGACAAACAGGTGAAATGTGCCCGTCCGCTCAAAGCCCGCGCGCAATGTCTGCGTTAGCTCTCCACGATCGCCAAACAGCATCGCATTCAACATAGCCGCGTCTTGCATTTTGAGTTGCGCAACGCGCGGCAACGAATGGTTCGCCTGCGAGCCGACAAAAGCATCCAGCCGGCTCGCAGCCCACGTCTGTGCTGCATACAAGCGACACTTCAACTTGCCGTTCGCTCCGCCAACTACCTGCACCTTCGCGGCTTTTACGCTGGCCTGAACTCCAACGCCTTCACCTAGCAACTCCGCTGCATGAGACCATGCCCCCGGATCGCGATACGTATCCGGCACTCGTAGCCGCAGCGGCATCTCGAGCACGTCGCCACATGCAAGCTTCGGTGCGGCCCCTACAAGACTCACGCGCACACCGCCCGCTACATTTCGCATTACCGAAACATCGGGCGTTACCTCTTCAACCGATTGCACATCAAGATCCACCGACTCCATCGCTGGCTCACTTTCGGTTTCCCAGGCGCCGGGCTCCATCTGCCATGGTTGTTCTCGTTTGGGAATCCCATCGTCCTGCAACGTTGCCTTCAGTATTCGCACGCGCACTACACGCCCACGCACGTTGCGACTCAATCCATCGGCAAATTGCGCGAGTTGATGTTGCGGTGCAATCGGCGGCTGAATCTGTGCACACCAGCATCCAACGACAATCCACAAAGCCAGCGCAGTCGGCAAAGCGACCCGCTGTGCACGCCCCATCGTGATGACTGCCAGCAATAGGAGAAACAGCGTTCCCACGGCAAGAAAGAAAGTGCTTTGCCAGCGCAGCGCCAGCAAATCACCCGCGGCAAAGCACAACACCGCCACCATCATCGGCACCCTGCGAAAGCGCAGAGGCTCGACGACAGGTACGTCATCCATCCAAAATCCAGTAGCACCAACAGCCCGCATGAGAAGCGCCACTCAACAAATTCGATTTCGTCTAGTCTGTCACTTCTTGCGCTCCAGCACCACCACTGTCTCCATGTGGAAGGTTTGCGGGAACAAATCCACCAAATGCATCGCAGCAATGCGATACCCTCGCTGTAACATGCCGAGGTCCCGCGCCAAAGTTGTTGGATCGCAGGAAACATAAATCATTTCGCGCGGCATAAGCCGAAGCAGCAATTCGCACGCCTCAATCCCCGCACCTGCGCGAGGTGGATCGAGCACGACCAAGTCAGGCCGCTCACGTTGCAATATGGCTGTGCGCAAGAAGTCGAGCGTGGTGGAATGAATCGCCTGATGTTCAGGGCTCAACTTGCTCAACACCGCGCGATTGTCCGCAGTGGCCGTTGGATTCGATTCGACAGCGACAACCTGCGTGAAGCCGCGAGCAAGTACGCGGGAGAACAAACCAACACCAGCATAAAGATCCCACGCCAGTATGCCGGTGCGCGCTTTGCCTTCGACTTCGCACACAAGCCCGACCAGCTTTCCTAACAGGAAACGGTTCACCTGGAAGAACCCGCCCCGGCTGATCCAATAACTCTCATCGCGCACCCGATAGCTGAGCCCGGCGGCGCCAACAGCATCAAGCGTTCGTCCCGTAGGCCCGGTACGCGGATCGCTTGCGATGGCAGCAAGCCCAACAGTCTGAGGCGCGACCCTTTGCATCGCTTTGAAGAAACGGGTCAGACTCCCTTGCTTCGCCTTGGTGCGCGGCGCGCACAACAGCGTTATCTGCACGCGCGTCAGATCGTCGTTGCAGAAGAGTTCCATCTCGCTCGCAGCGGCAAGCCAGAACTCAGCATCGCGGTCTTGCCCCGCTACGGCAAGTACCGTCTCTGCGACAGACCACAAAGCCGGTGCAGCGATGGGACAAGTTGTGATGGGCAGGAACTCGGTAGTCGCACGAATGTTGTAACCAAGCCGAAACTCTCCTGCAACTTGCTCGATGCGCAGCCGTATGCGGTTGCGATAGCCATAGTGCTCCCCACCATGGGCTGCAATATCAGCAGGCGCGGCAACATTTGCGGCTCCTAACTCAGCACGGAGGATTTCACGTCTGATCTCCAGCTGCTCCGAAGCGCTGACCATCTGATATTGGCAACCGCCGCAGGTTCCGAAGTGAGGACACTTTGGAGTGACGCGCTCAGGCGACGTCTCAACAACACGCAAAACCTCTCCATTGAGAGCAATATCAACAAGCTCCCCTTGAAGCACAAACGGCAGCACTACGTGAGGATCGCTCGTAGCAGACGCACCGCCATACAGCGGTTCCATCACACGAACCTGCTTGTTATCGCTCATTCATGCCCCATATAGAACAAGCTTAGTCGTGGCAATCTTCGTGCTTCCAGCAATCGCTTCTGCAAGAATTGCGTCTGCACCTGTCGAATCTGCACCGCACTCATCCGTCCGCGATACGGCGCAAGCTCGCGATCTGCCTGCTCCCGCAATCCGACGATCTCTGCTTCCGGCGCAGCACTGAGCAATGCTGCGAACAAACGTTCTTCAAGCACAGTCAGTGTGCGGTCCAGCTCATCGAGCGGCATCGGCACTGGTGTTCTCATCTCAGCCGCAAGTTCACGCAACCTGCGCAGCGTCTCTATACGAACCGTATCTGCTGCCGTCTGTTCCACCACCACAGCCTCGACAACCTTCGCATTCTCTTCCAGAAACCGAGCTACTCGTTCCGCCTCGAAGCCGCTCGATGGCGCTTCACCTGCCTCTGGTTTCGCACTGCCGGTCGCAGCCTCCGCCATATCTTCAGCGGCTTGCATCACGGTTTGCGCACACCAAGCAAGCCCGTTTACCTTGCGCATGCGTCCTTTGGCGCGTGCCAGCTTCGCATCATGTTTATCAAACGCATCGTCGATGCCGCGCAGCACCGCTTCCAATGGCACACCAGCTTCGCGCCACGTCTCAATCAGCGCCCAGTCGAGTGTAGACAGCAGTAGCAGCGACCCACGCCTTCGGCTGAACCGCTCTTCAATCTCCGAAAAGTATTCGAAATAATTCAACGCCTTCTCTGGCGGTCCTGATTCCGCTCCCAGATCAAACGCAGCCCATTCAGCGTCAGCATCTCGTCCACCTGGTGGATGTACTTGCACCCGCTCGCGATGAGCTTCGCCAGACCGCCTGTAGCAATCGTTTTCGTCTCAGGCCCGAGCTCGGCAATAAACCGCTCGAGGATTCCGTCGACCAGCCCGATATACCCGTAATAAAGCCCGATCTGGATGTTGTCGGTCGTGCTCGTCCCAATAACCTTCGCGGGCTTCTTGATCTCCACCCGTGTCAGTCGAGCAGCGCGAGCGAACAATGCTTCTGCCGAAATCCCCAACCCGGGTGCAATCGCTCCACCCAGGAACTCACCCTTCTTCGACACCACATCGAACGTTGTCGCCGTGCCCATATCGACAACGATGCATGGCCCACCCAGCATCTCGAACGCTGCCACGCAGTTCACCACGCGATCAGCTCCTACCTCGCTTGGATTGTCGGTAAGCACAGGCAGCCCGGTCTTCACGCCCGGCTCAATGAACAGCGGCTTCACATGGAAAAACATCTCGCACACGCGTCGCAGCGTTGCATCGAGCGGTGGCACGACCGATGAAATTGCCACGCCATTCACGCAATCAATCTGCAGGCCGCGCATCGAGAACAATGTTTGCAGCAACACACCGAGTTCGTCGGGCGTTTGCTTATACGGCGTAGTAATGCGCCAGTCCGCCGCCAGTCCGCCCACCACGCCATCCACAGATGGGCGAAATAGCCCGATAACCGTATTGGAATTCCCTACATCGAGTGCCAGTAGCATCTTCGCCTTCCCGCCTCGTCCTGCATTTCAGTCTGCCTCGCGAACGCCGCCCGAAAGCACCGTCCGCAAAACGCTATCGTCGTCCACAACGCGCAGAAACCCATGCACGTCCAGGCCTGCTGTCACGCCAGTATATCCGCCCTGCTCAGGCACCGTAACACGCTTCCCACTCACCCAACTAGACGCCCCTGCAAACCTCTCAAGCAGCGCGGCCCCATTCGGCGCAGAAGCCTCTTCCAGCAGCAGCAACTCGCGATCCAGCGCTCGCAGCAATGCCACCAGTAGCGTGCTTCGGTTTTGTACTGCACCACTCTCCATACGCAGTGAGGTTGCCAGTGCTGCAAGCTCATCCGGAAACGCCGCATGATTCACATTCACGCCGATCCCAATCACCGCGTACCGCAGAGTAGCACTTCGCTCGGGTTCTACAGCCGTTTCTACGAGTATTCCGCCACACTTTTTCCCACCCGCCAGCAGATCGTTGGGCCATCGAATATCCACCGCAACACCTGTTGCTTCACGAATCGCGTCCTGCACTGCCAGGCCTGTTGCCAACGAGATCCACAATGTCTCTCGCAACGGCAATCCCGGTTTTGCCAGCACGCTTACATAGAGCCCATGCCCCGGCGCCGAGTGCCAGCTATGTCCTCCGCGTCCACGCCCTGCCGTCTGCTCATCGGCAACGAACACCGTTCCTTCCGGCGCACCAGCGGCAGCCTCTTCAAGCAGCATCGCATTGGTAGACCCCACCGTCACAAAGTGCCGCACCTTGCCCGCGAAGCGTGTCCCCACCAGCGCTGCGTTGATCACGGCTGCGTTGAACTTTCCGGGATTTTCTGCCGAATCCATTACCTTCAATCCTAAATTGACCCATTCGTCTCGCTCACGCGCGATTTCGCATCTCAACTGGAAGGCCCATGCCAACCCAGCTCGACATCCCGCTCCTGCATCAGCTCGGAATTCTTCTTTTCCTTGCGTTGCCGGTCGCCTGCGTGTCGTGGACTGTCACGCACGAAGAAGTCTTCCGCGAGCCTCGCGAGTTCTGCAAACGCAAAAGCGAAAATTGCGGCTCGCTGCCAAAGAGAAAGTTTTTCTATCTCTTCACGTGCGAGTATTGCTTTTCGCACTATGTCGCGGCTTTCGCGCTGTTGTTCCTGCGTTTCCAACTTGTATATACGGGGTTGCGTGGCTACATCATTGCCTGGTTTGCGCTGGTGTGGATCGCCAATGTTTATATGAGCATCTTCAACCACTTGCGCCTCGAGATCAAACACGAGAACGTCAGCATCGCTGTCGAGCAGCAGGTGTTGCCGCAGGAAGCCAAGCCGAAGTAGTCACTATGCCATTGCATATCGGCGGCAGTGTTCCAGATAGGCCACCTCATGCTCGGCAACCAGCTCCACCACGCTGTTCCACAGCCATCCTGGCGCATCGAGCGACTTCGAGTGGTTACGTTTTAGTTCCGCTGACCACCGCTTCCGTGTCCCCACATCCATCTGCCGTGCGTGCGCCTTGCCGACTACCGCTGCCAGGAACCGAGCCGCGCCCACCGCCTCTTCGCGTGTTAGGGCATCAATCTCAAGCTTTAGATCCTGCGGCATCAACTCCCGCACCGCTACCGGTCGTCCCAGCAGATTCGACGCCAGCATCCGCTCGCCGAGATATGGTGCAAGCGCTCGTGCGCCCGTCACTACGCGCTCCGCGAAGTTCTCTGGCTGCGATATGCCGATCTTCTTTAGCGCCTGCTTGCTTGCCGCGGGTGCAGCAGCGGCCACCGCTTCTTTGATGTCCACCAGCCGATACTCCCGTTCACCTCGCTTACCCACCGCCAGCAACACTGCATAGCGAAGCTTTCCCAGTGACGAACACCCCTTCATCCAGTACGCTGCGTCCACCACCTTCACCTTGCGCGGTTCATGATTCACTGCAAGCTTCTTGAGCATCTCCAGCGTCGCTTCTTCTTTGAATAAAACTTCGACGGCTGCGCGTTCTTCTTCCGTCAGCGCCCAAAACCGCTTGCCCAGTGGAATCACAGGCTTTACGCCTTCAATGCGTTCCGTCGCCAGATGCCGCCAACTTCGCTTGCTCGAAAATTCCAACGCTCGCTGGATTGGCGCCAGATCATCGCCGCTCGCATCGTCGGCCGCTGTTGCCACAGGCCGCTGCAGCGCGCGCAGATAGCCTTCCATCATGTGTTCGAGCATCTGCGCCGTAGTCACCCCCGGCAGATCATTTCCACGCGCCGCTGACGCAAGAGACAACGCCAGCCGCACAATGTCATGCGCAGGGTTCCCGATGACCGTCTGGTCCACATCGCGAATCTCAATCTCGATTCGCCTGTCATGGCTCGCCACCGGCCCCAGATTGCCCATATGGCAATCCCCGCAGATCCACACCGCTGGCCCTTCCGGCAGTGCTTGGCTCCGCGGTCTCAGCAGCCACTCGTAAAACTTCACAGTGCTGCCCCGGACATAACGGTGCGCGCTCTGCGCCATCTTCGTGCGCTGCATCTGCTGCAGTACCTGCGCACGGTCCGCCAAAGCCACGCCACGTGCGCCGCCGCTCTTCTTCGCGCTCTGCTTTTTTCTTTGGCTATTCACAGCGAAGTGAGACGCGCAGAATCGCCGCGCCGTTGCAACAACATTATGCTTCCGGCAAAGCTGCCAGCGCTGCCTCTGCCTTTTCCTTCAACGCGCTGGTCTCCGCAAACTGCTTCTTCAACCCTTCAACGATATTCGCCGGAGCCCGCGCGATGAAGCCTTCATTGTTGAGCTGCTTGTTCGCAGCTTCGATCCCCTTGTTCAGCTTCGCAAGCTCTTTCTCCAGCCGTTCGCGCTCCGCTGCTACATCGATTTGCCGCTCATACACCACAGCTACATCGAAGTTCGCCGTCGCACGAGCGTTGTTGCCCGTCGGCGCTTCATGCACCAGATCCACTGAGCTCACGCGAGCCAGCTTTGCCAGCATATCGGCATT
>Ga0302304_10001080_pt1 | contig 14434 bp, 12 predicted proteins | sample III_Palsa_E2_2_FD_198769 | JGI IMG/M metagenome (GOLD analysis project Ga0302304, IMG submission 198769) | Peat permafrost microbial communities from Stordalen Mire near Abisko, Sweden - III_Palsa_E2_2 | ecosystem: Environmental > Terrestrial > Soil > Palsa > Peat permafrost | place: Sweden...
AAATGAGGTGAGGGATAAATACATGGCCGAGAACGTTCAATGGATTTTGGATTATGAAGGTCCAGGCAGTAAAATGATGCTGTGGGCCCATAACCGGCATATAGATAAGCACGGCGGAGGTTTTTCGAACCTTGGAACCCACTTAAAAACCGGGTACAATGATCAATACTATGCAATAGGATTTGATTTCAATAAAGGCTCATTCAATGCTTTTGAGCCTAAAAGTTCTACGATAAAAGTATTTACAGTTTCAAACTCCCGGGAAGGATCAAGTGGTGATTTTTTCAGCCGGACTGGCGTCCCCGTTTTTTTCATTGATATTGAAAAAGCGGTAAAAACAAATTCAGACCTGGAGAAATTCTTTACTAAGAACATTTACCACAGGGAGGTTGGAGGCGGTTATGACCCTTCTACAGACGAAAACAAATCGTACTTCAATGAACCTTTATATAAATTATATAATGGGCTTATTTTTGTTGATAAAACTGCGGCTACCACGCTTTTTAAAAAGCAATAATCCATACATCCACGGTGGATGTTGCTTAGAAGAGATTCAAAGGATTCTTACAAATTAAACCACTTCCAAACGCGGAACAGCAAAAATATCAGCAAATTAAGCAATATCAGCGTGGTTATGGGGAAGTAGAACCTGAAATTTTCCTTTTCGATACGGATATCGCCGGGCAGGTGGCCCAGCCATTTGAGGCTGCCGCCAAAAAAATAAATAACGGCGCCAATTGCTACAATTGCGCCGCCGATCAGCATAATATATTTACCGGTTTGGCTATCCATTAATTCGTTTACCTCATCTACCTTCGACGTATGTCAGCTACCGAGCCTTGCCATCTCGAAGCTTTCGTACGCCATTTTATGATTGTATTCGGCCGTAAGACGTTTATAATTGATCAAATCTAACACTGTTCCTATCCAAAAGAACCCAAATGTAAAAAGGTATAAGAAGCCTAATGCTATCTGACCTATCGCAAATCGTTGCAAGCCGGCAATACCCAATGTGCCGATTACGGTAAGTAACAAGATGTTGTTCGGATCCTTTCATTTTACTTCGTAAGACGCGAAAAAACGCTTCCTTTGCGCTTCATCCAGACCGGATGTGCCCCCCTGCAAAAAGATAGCCTCCTGGGGTGTCATTCCCGCGAATGCCATAAACTGATTTTGAGCTATATTCATTTTTTCAGCATTTACTATAAATAAGATGGGGGACGCGCCTTGCTTAGGCCGTCATCTTTGCCATCTGGAAACTTTCGTAGGCCATTTTGCGGTTAAATTCGTCAGCAAGTGATTTATGGTTAACCAGGTCGACTATCGAGCCAATAAAACAAAGGCCCACAGTGAAAAGATATAACAGGCCCATGCCGATCTGCCCTACGATGAAACGCTGCAAGCCGGGAACCAGGAAAAGGCCGATCAGCGAGAATAAAAGCATATCGGATGGGTTTTTTCTCTTTCCCGAATACACCATGTAAAAATATTTCTTTTGATTTTCGTTCAGATCAGCAGTACCCTGCTGTAAAAAGGCCAATTCTTCGGGTGTTATCCCGGGGAATGCCATATAAGGGTTTTGAAACATGTCCATTGCTTTAGTTTTTAAGTGTTTTAATACAGTAAAACTAAGGTATAATTAAAATCCTGCAATTGAAATATGGCTGGCGGAGAAAAAAACCCGGTAAGAACACCAGTTTGAACGGCGAAAGCCGCGCGGCTAAAAAGCTACACGGCCGATCGGAGTTTGGAAACGCAGTCGGGCCAATGTATAAATCCGGTATAAAATCAGCATTAAGGCAGGTATACCCAGCCAATGAGCATGAAAGGAATTGCGCACATCTCCGTGAAAAAGAAACGAAATTGCATGCCCCAAACCGCAGCCGGGGCACCATTTAAACCCCAATAGTTTTAGCGGACACAGGCTGAAATGTGGTTGGCTGGTTGGGTCGGTAAAAGCCAAACAGGTTATGGCGGCTATCCAAAACACCAACTCGAAATATCGGTCGAATAACCGCCTAATCAACTTTGTTGCGTTTGTTGGTCAGCAATACCGATACGCCCAGTGCAAAAAGGATACCCACCAGCAAAGCGCCGAATATCCTTTCTGAAAATACCATTAGATTGCCGTTTTTAGTAAACTCGCTAATGTAAATTATAGATGCTGCAACGGCTATGATCCCACCAATAATTAATATTTTAAAACTTTGGATCAATGCTTCTAAAAACCCCATTTGCCCGTTGCAGTCTATTTTTTTATAATTAGTGATACCGATATACAGCACAACCAGCGGGATAAGCACTGAGCCGAATTCTATCGGTTTAACAGAACCGGGTTGGGGTGAAATGCCGATCAGGTGCATAATGAATATCCACACGACGCTTAAGATGCCTATAATCAGGCCCGAAATAATTGCATTTTTCATTGGTTAATCTATTGGTTAGGGTTGTCTTTGCCGATCTGCTATGCGATCGCAGGTTTCTTGATAAAATCAGTCTAATTTACAGCTATCTAAATTCAAATCACAAAATAATTTCATAGCTAAAAGCGATTAAGGCGCCAGATTGTTTGCTTTAACTTGCTTTGATGTTCAGTTTGCTGTCCAAAGCCCATTTTTGCGTATATTTGCTTCGGTTTGAATATCCGTGATATTTTAGAAAGATATAAAACTGATGAACGGGTAGCGGCCCTGGCGCAAGCCTTAAATGCCGGGAAAAATCCCAGGATTCAGTTACGTGGGTTGGTCGGGTCGGGTGATTCGGCGGTGGCGGTAGCGTCGTATTTTTTGCTGCACAAGCACATGATATTTGTGCTGCCTGAGCGTGAGGAAGCAGCATATTTCCAGGCCGACCTGGAAAATCTGACAGGGAAAGAAGTCCTCCTTTTCCCATCCTCCTACCGAAAAGCATTTGAGTTTACGCAACCCGACAGCAGCAATGTTTTGGCCCGTGCCGAGGTGCTGAATGAGCTCAGCCATTCCAGCGAATTCGGCCAGCTGATCGTTACCTACCCGGAGGCGCTGGCTGAAAAAGTTATAGACCGGGCATCGCTCGAAAAAAACACCCTTGAGATTTCTGTCGGCAACAAGCTCAATATCGAGTTTATCAACGAGTTTTTGATCGAGTATGATTTTGACCGGGTTGATTTTGTGTATGAGCCGGGGCAGTTTTCGATCCGCGGCGGGATTGTCGACATTTTTTCCTTTTCGCATGAACTGCCTTACCGGGTAGAGTTTTTTGGTGATGCCATAGAGTCGATACGCACCTTTGAGGTGGAAAGCCAGCTTTCGGTTGAGCAGGTGAAAAGCGTCACCATTGTGCCGAACGTGCAATCAAAGTTTTTGACCGAGAACAATATTTCTCTGCTGGAGTATGTAGACCCCGATACCCAGGTTTGGATAAAGGACGTGCAGTTCACTTTCGACATCATCCAGGGTGGTAATAAAAAAGCGGTTCAGTTATGGAATGCGCTCTCAGCGGATGACAAAACGCAAAACCCCGGCTGGATCGATCCTAAGTATGGGTTTACCAATGAAAAAATGATTGCCGATCAGTTGCATGATTTTGCGGTGGTTGAATTTGGCAAGCAGTTTTTTTATCAACCCACGTTCAGCCTGAATTTTGAAATGCGCCCGCAGCCTTCGTTTAATAAGGATTTCAGCCTGCTGATACATAACCTGAAAAGCAACGAGGCCGAACATATCGAAAATTTTATCCTTACCGACTCTGCCCGCCAGGTAGAACGCCTGTATGCCATCATTGAGGATTTGGATAAGGCCGTTAAATTCACGCCCGTCAGCATTGCCATCAGGGAAGGCTTCGTGGACAAGGCGCAAAAAATCGCCTGCTATACCGACCACCAAATATTCGACCGCTATTATAAATACAAATTAAAAAAAGGCTACCAGCGATCACAGGCCATCACCCTAAAAGAATTGCGGGAGCTAAAGCCGGGCGATTTTGTAACGCACATCGACCACGGAATCGGCAAATATGCCGGGCTGGAAAAGGTAGAAGTGAATGGCAAAATGCAGGAGATGATCAGGCTGATGTATTCAGACAACGACTTGCTGTACGTGAATATCAATTCGCTAAACCGAATATCCAAATACAGCGGCAAGGAAGGTACTGTGCCAAAATTGAATAAGCTTGGCACCGACACCTGGGAACGCCTGAAAAAAACCACAAAAAAAAAAGTTAAAGACATAGCCCGCGACCTGATCAAACTTTACGCCATCCGTAAGGCGCAACAGGGAACGGCTTTTTCAAAAGATTCTTACCTGCAGAACGAACTGGAGGCCTCCTTTATCTACGAGGATACGCCGGACCAGGAAAAAGCGACAGCCGACTTTAAAAAGGACATGGAGTCGGAACACCCCATGGACCGGCTGATCTGCGGTGATGTGGGTTTCGGCAAAACCGAGGTTGCCATAAGAGCCGCGTTTAAAGCGGTTGCCGACAGCAAGCAGGTGGCCATCCTTGTCCCCACCACCATCCTGGCTGCCCAACACCACAAAACATTCACCGAGCGACTGAAAGGGTTCCCCTGTAATATTGACTATGTGAACCGTTTTAAATCGTCCAAACAGATCAAAGAAACGCTCGAAAACCTGAAGAACGGCAAAGTGGATATCATTATCGGCACCCACCGGCTGGTGAGCAAGGACGTAAAGTTTAAAGATTTGGGGCTGATGATCATCGACGAGGAACAAAAATTCGGCGTATCAACCAAGGAAAAGCTGAAACAGATGCGCGCCAATGTAGATACCCTGACGCTGACAGCAACGCCGATACCCCGTACCTTGCATTTTTCGCTGATGGGCGCGCGTGACCTTTCTATTATTTCAACACCGCCGCCGAACCGGCAGCCTGTTGTTACAGAGCTGCATGTTTTTAACGATACGCTGATAAAGGAAGCCATTGAAGCGGAAATTGACCGGAATGGCCAGGTGTTTTTTATCCATAACCGGGTGATGGACCTGCCGCAACTTGGAGGGATGATCCACAAGCTGGTACCGAAGGCCCGCATAGGTATTGCCCACGGCCAACTGGAAGGCGACGCCCTCGAAGATGTCATGCTAAAATTTGTAAACGGCGAATACGATGTGCTGGTGGCCACCACCATCATCGAGGCCGGGTTGGACATCCCTAACGCCAACACGATTATTATTAACCACGCCCATATGTTTGGCCTGAGCGACCTGCACCAGATGCGCGGGCGTGTGGGCCGGAGCAACAAAAAAGCCTACTGCTATTTGCTGAGCCCGCCACTATCCACATTGACCAATGAATCCAGGAAAAGGTTGAGCGCGATAGAAGAATTCTCGGACTTGGGCAGCGGCTTCAACGTTGCCATGCGCGACCTGGACATACGCGGCAGCGGCAACCTGCTTGGCGCCGAACAAAGCGGGTTTATAGCCGAAATAGGTTTTGAGATGTATCACAAGATCCTGGATGAGGCGATACAGGAGTTGAAGGATGATGAGTTCCACGGCCTGTTCACCGAAGAAAAGCCACGACCATTCGTCTCGTTCACGCAAATAGATACCGACCAGGAAATATTGATACCCGACGAGTATGTGACCAGTATTGGCGAGCGCTACAACTTATACACGGAACTTTCGAAGCTGGAAAACGAAACAGAACTGAAGGCTTTTAAACAGCAATTGACCGACCGTTTCGGGCCGGTACCGTCAGAGGTGAACGACCTGCTGAACACCATGCGCCTGCAGTGGATGGGCAGGGCCATCGGGTTTGAAAAAATATCGCTCAAAAAAAATGTGCTGCGCGGCTACTTTATCACCAACCAGCAATCCCCATACTTTGAAACGGATGCCTTCCGGCAGGTGCTGGCATTTGTGCAGGCCAACCCACGGCGATGCAACCTAAAGGAGGTAAAAAACTCCCTGCGCCTGAGCATTGAAGGCGTAAACAGCATCAACCAGGCGGTGAATTTGCTGAATGAAATTGTGGAACCGGTTGGGGTGTAAGTTTGTCCCTGAACCTAATTCAGCAATCGTCTTTGGTGAAATTTTATAAAAAAAGGCAAAAGGGCCACGTATCCGAGGAAAGCCAGTACCTCCATTATTTTGCCTCCGTGCATAATAGGTTTTATTACCCTGAAATCGATCAATACGAAATAAAAGTTTGCAAGTACGAGCAGCACGATGCCGACGATTGCGATAGCGGTAGCATTTTTCATTGTATCTGAGAATTAGTTAACGTTTTTCCTGGGTAACAGCGCACAGGATTCAAATGCGCCTGCTGTTTTTAACAGTGAAAAGCAACAGTTGTTTGCCTTGGCGCATTTATATTGCGCTGATATGCAAATGTTTAATATCCCTGGAAAAATTGTGGGGAAGTTTACAGCTGGCCGATTGGCAGATTGATTCTCGTTGCATAGAAACGTTTCGTTGGTAGAAACATATCGAAAAATTATTTTCACGTTCCTTAGGAACGTTTGGTGGCCTCGTGACAATTACCTTTTGTTTTTTGACAGCAACGTTTTAAGAAAATATCCCTAAATTTAACCCACCCTGCCCTTTAGGAATGACTCGCTTATCCTCTAACTATTCAATATATGCTCCTATAGTATTATTACCCATTGCTCTTGTAGCAATTCCGGCTGAAATTTATACCAATGCGCCTGGTCTGCCGTGGTATAACCTCTTATTTGCTGCGCCTATTTTTGCTCTTTGGGGATATTACATATATCGTTCCAGGCGGGTCTATTATAACGATGGGCTTGTATATTTAGCTGGACCATTTTCAAGCGAGTTAACTGTTATCAGAAAGGATCGATTCGGAAGCATCGATAAAATTAGCTGGCTGGAGTCAAGCTCTACAGGGAATTATAAACTTACGTATTATGATGATGATAACAATGTTAAATACGTTCGTTTCACTTTAAATATATTCCTTTCCGATGGCAAGGAGATCATTGATAAGCTTAACGAAATCGACTGAGTCAAAGTAGCAGTTAGCGAAGTTGTAACCGTTATTTTCGCCAGGCGTTGAATTTGTTGAATAAGACGGAGGAGCCCGTAAGGATTTTGTTATTGCTGAATGAGGAATTGTTAGAATCCCAACACCTGTTCCTGGTACCACGCCTCTTTCAAATACATTCTGCCGGCATATTCGCCGATATATTTTAAAGGGATTGTCATTTTGGTTCTAAGAGGAATCCCGAAATACCTTCTGGGGTTCCAGTTTCCTCCTTTCAATACTGCCGATTTAACCGATTCTTCGAAAACCGAATCCGTGCTTCCGATAGTTTCGATATTTGAGCACCGCCCATCCGTTTCAATTATGAACGAAATCGCAAGGTTGTCGATAGAGACCTTGCTGCCGCTGGCATCTTTTGGCAACTCGATTCGGCCACGAAGTATCAATAAATAATCAACAACGCCAAGCCTGCAGCTCGCACCTTCTATTTCGCTCGTGAACGGATACGCCCTTCCCGTTTTATCAAATCCTGTTCCTGATAACAACTCTCCTTTTTTATATTTATAAATATATTTAATCGAATCGGCCAAGCCAGTTGCTCCCTTCCATTCGCCGTCTCTAACCCCGTTTTTAATATTACCCTCCAATAAAACAGATTTAAAGTTTGAGTCGTAAATGGTCCATTGGCCATTTCGGTTTTTACAAGTGGCTACGCCGCTTCTATCATAACATTCTAAATAAATTTGCTTGTCGACATCGTAAACTTGAGCGCCGAAATACTTTTTAATGGTGTACAACCGACCGTCGGGGAAATAAATGTACTCAAGTCCGATTTTATCTCCGGCCGAATAGGTCACAGTGCTTTGGGTCTTTCCATCTGCATATAAACCAACACATGCTCCGTCGAGTAATCCCACCCCGTCGTTTTTAAAGCCAAATTTTCGGCTGTAATGCCCGGTGAATTTAAGTTGACCGCCTTTATAAAAATCGTTCACGACATAATTAACGTCGGAAGAGTCGGGCGTGATAATCAGCCTGTAAAAATCGGCATTATCTAATGAGTACACCTGCCGGCGAACGCCGATATTATCAATTTTATAATAAAATCTACTCGTATCGTTAAATGTCGTTTGACGTTTCTTCGCGTAAAAAACACTAAGGGAAAGAAACAGGGAATATTTGATTGCTAAACTTGTCATAAGATCAGGCGAGTTTATTAATCAAAAATACGGCTTTTGATGAAAGGAAATAAATCTTAAGAAATATTATTCCCCCCTAAACTTCAACCCAATCTGTTCCCTCGCCACATCCAGCATCGAGATCATTTCCCGCGACATTTGGTGGCTGATAACCGGGCTTTCGGTTTTACCATCCCTGATGAGCTCACAAAAATGGGCTATTTCATAATTCAACCCTCCTGAAGTAAAGGGTTCGTCCAATTCGACAATCCGGCCGTCGGCGTAGTGGATGGTTGCCCGCGCGGGGTTCCACCAGTTTTTATAGACGGTGGTTTGGCCAAGCGGACCGATATTAATTTTACACGTATTACCCGGTGGCGATATCACCTATTTCTTTGACAGTAACGACGTCAAATATGTCCCATTCCCGCTAAACCGGTTTTTTCCCGGCCGCCACGAGATTACCGATAAACTAAACAACATTGGATGAATTAAAATGCCATTGCACTAAGTTGTAACCGAATTAACCTCCGACGATCTCTTAGATGATGTTGGTAGGCCGGTTGGGGATAAAAAAGTGGCTGTAAAAATAGCGCCCTAAAAGCCCAAAACTTCTTCCTTATACCGTCCTTGAGTAAGGTATCCCTGATCGACATACTTGCCTGACACCCTTAAAGGAAATGTCAATCTTGTTCTCATAGGAATTCCGAAATACTTGTGGGGATCCCAGGTGCTGGTTTTTAATACGGCCGACATAACAGACTCTTTAAATAGAGAGTCCGTACTTCCAGTGGTCTCGAAATGCGAAAGTTGGCCATCCGATTCGATAATAAACGATACCACTATGTCATCCAGCGAAATCTTATTCCCGCTGGCATCTTTTGACACCTTTGTCCGGCTGCGGATAACCTTTATATAATCGATCGCAGCTAACCTGCATGTTGCAATCTCAAACTCTTTTTTGAATGGAAAAGCCCGGCCCGATCTATCAAAACCAGTACCCGAAATCAAATATCCTTTTTTATAATTTTCTATATATTTTACAGAATCAGACAGCCTCGTCCACCCATTCCATTCACCGTCCATAAGGCCGTCTTTTACACTACCGCGAGCCAAAATCGTCTTTAAATTTGCGTCATAAACTATCCATTGGCCAGTTCCTTTTGTACAAGTAACAGCACCGGCGGTATCATAACATTCTACGTCAAGCACGTCATGAGGACGGACATCATAAAAACGCGAATAGTTTCTTACCATATACACCCGACCGTTTGGATAGTACGAGTATTCAAGCCCGGTTTTTACACCTCGTTTATAATTCGTAATGCTTTGTCTTTTTCCATTCTCAAAAAAACTGACACAATTCCCCTCAAACTCGCCACCTTCAGCAAACTTTAGTCCGCCGGTTCCTTTGCACTGGCCAACAAACTTGATGTGTCCGCTTTTATAAAAGTCTTTAACTGTATAATCCTTGTCGGAGTCGGGTCCAATCACTACCCTGTAAAAATCAAAGTCGCGTGATTTGCTCACAAGTTGGGTGATCCCCCTGTTATCATTTTTAAAATAAATTACAACTGTGTCACTTATGAGTGCATTAGTAGTAGGTGGGCCAAAAAAATGAAGGGAAACAAACAGAAAATATTTGATCGCTAAACTTGTCATAAGATCGGTGATTTTAATTACCTAAAGTTATTCTTTTTTGACGAAAGAAAAATTTTTACTGAAGTTTATTCCCCCCTAAACTTCAACCCAATCTGTTCCCTCGCCACATCCAGCATCGAGATCATTTCCCGCGACATCTGGTGGCTGATAACCGGGCTTTCGATTTTGCCATCGCTAATGAGGTCGCAAAAGTGGGCAATTTCATAATTCAACCCGCCAGCTGTATAGGGCTCGTCCAGTTCAACTGTGCGGCCGTCAGCGTAGTGGATGGTTGCCCGCGCGGGGTTCCACCAGTTCTTATGGATGGTAATATGGCCCAGCGGACCGCAGATCAGGGCATCGCCCTTGCCATGCAGGTCGAGGCCGCAATAAAGCTGCGCATAGCCCCCCTCATGCTCCGATTGGAAGATGGAAAACAGGTCGATGCCATTTTTGGCAAAGCGCCCCAGCGTTTGCACCTGCTTAACGGCGCCGAGCCAGTCGATAGCTAAAAACGCTTCATAAATGCCAATCTGCATTAAACTCCCGCCCACCAGCTCGTGGCTAAAATTGGGATGTTCCGGCGGGCAATCGATCACCGCCGAGCCAGCCCGCACATAACCAACCGGGCCGATTGGGTCAGCGACAAGGTATTCTTTCAGCTTTTTATAAAGTGGGAAAAACGGCGGCTTCATCCCCTCCATAAACAGCAGGCCTTTGGATGTTGCTGTTGCTAATATGGTATTAACTAATTGGAGATTGGGAGCTGCAGGTTTTTCGCAAAGTACATGCTTGCCGGCATTCAGCGCGGCGATACTATAATCGACATGGCTATCCGGGAGAGTCGCTATGTAAACTACATCAATGTCGCTCGCCAGCAAATCATCAAACGACCGGCAATGGATTCCGCCATATACCTTTACAAAGGCATCAACGGCTTCATGCCGCCTCGACCAAACCGATACCAGTTCAGCGCCCGGCACATCGGCCAATCCCTGCACAAAGCGGTGCGCAATCCGCCCGCAACCGACGATGCCCCATTTGATCATTTTGTACAAACAATATTTGCGTTGAGTCCTAAGTCTTGAGTCTAAAGTCCAAAGTCAGTATAATCATCTCAAATGATTTTACTCACAACTCGCCTCACTCCGGCCATGAACTATTAGCTATGAACTATGAGCCATCAACCAACTGCCACTGCTACTGCCACTTTCCCCACTCACTACTGATACTGTATATAAATCGGATGGGGTTTGTACATTTTCAATATCTCCTCGGGCGTAAGCATGTGATGCGGCGGCAACCACGAGTCGTTTTTGTAAAACAATTTGAAGCCGGTAAACTGTACAGGGTCGTGATAAACATAGTCGCGGTAGGTGCCCGTTTTTAAATCGGGAGGACCGAAGCCGTCCATATCCATAACGAACTGGATTTCGGGGTGAAGCTTAATGTTTTGATAATTGGTGAGCATTTTACGGGTAAAACGGTGCACAATAAAAATTTTGGGAGGCAGGTGATATTTGCGCACCACATTAGCCAGGTAGCCGGATACATAGTTAACATCGGCCGCATCGTAAGTGCCTATTTTTTTGCCGGGGTGGGTGCCATCCTTCATAGAAAATTCGGGGTCGATACCGCAATGTACAAAGGGCATTTCCCAATATTTTTCCAGTTTGGGCAGTTCCGCGTGGATATTGCTTAACGCCACCTGTATATCCAGGAAAAGTATGGCATGGGCCCTTTTAGCCAGGCGCACTGCGCTATCTATTTTTTTATTCGGCATGCGGTTAATATACATGTTGTCCTTACCGGCGAAGCCGGCGGCCACCACGGCTATGTAATGCAACGCAGGCTGCACAGGTGTTTGCGGGTCAGCTTTCTCCCAATGTTTTACTTCTCCTTTCAGTTTGGCCAGCATTTCGTCTGGTGGCAGCTCGCCCAGGATTCCCATTTTTTTAGCGGACAGGTTACCATAAAAGGCCACGACGCGCTTAAAGGGCAATATGGCTCCGGGCAAAGGGTAAGGCGCATTTTTAACCGGCCACTTTCCGGTGGTATCACCAGCGGCAAGGCGTTTCACCAGCGAATCATACAGGTGTTTGTCAAGGGGCGGATAGGTAACCGGCGGGGCTGTCGTTGTATCTTCAGGTTCAGCGGCGGCAACTTTTTTTGAGGTATTGGCCGATGCTTTTTTTGCCGAAGGAATCGTGTGGCTGCAGCCCGATATAATTGCCATCAAAAATGCAAGCAGTATAACAGGCAGGATGTTTTTTTTCATGTATGCGTTTGTTTTAACCCTTTGAGGCATGGATTTCTTTAACAGGGGCTGCTCCATACCCGGGGCCGTGCAAAATAGCACCTTTTCGCGTACCAATGTGTTTAAAATTATCAACAGTAATTGCGCCGTTTACCAAAACGTACTTAAAACCAGTGGAATAAGCGTGCGGGTGTTCAAAAGTGGACTGGTCCTTCACCGTGGCGGCGTCAAAGATAGCAATATCAGCATACATCCCCGGTTTTAAAAGACCGCGGTCAACAATGTGGAATTTTTCGGCAGGCAATGAGGTCATTTTGCGCACGGCATCCTCTAAAGTGAGCAATTGCTTGTCGCGCACATAGACCGCGAGTACCCGCGCATTGCTGCCATAACCGCGCGGATGCGGCATTCCCTGGCCGAATTGCCGTATTCCGGAGTCGGAAATAATCATCGTAAACGGATACTTTAGAACATTTTCTACATCCTGTTCGTTCATGCTATGAAAAACCATGCTCGCGCTGCCCATTTTCACGATATCCAAAATCGTTTCCACCTCGTTGGGAATAGTTGACGGTCGCCCGGCGTCGATATTGATCTGCATGATGCTTTTACCATTGATGGTGGGGTTTGAAACACTATTGGCAACCACCGCATAGTCAAAATGGGCGAATTTGCGGCGGTGCATGTCGGCAACCATTTCTTCAACCGCCTTTTGATGCAGGGCGGGATCGCTTAGCCGTTGGTAAATATCTTTCGTCCCGCCGGCCTTCAGCCAGTCGGGCAGTAAAATGTAAAGGCTGGTGCTGCTTGCGGTATAAGGGTACACATCGTCGGTTACTTGTATTCCCTCCTTGCGGGCGCTGTCTATCATACCCAGCATTTTTTCAGAAGCGCCCCAGTTTGGCTGCCCCACCTTCAGATGCGAAATCTCCACAGATATTTTTGCTTCGCGGCCCACTTCTATCGTCTCGTTAATGGCATCGAAAACTTTGTCCGATTCGTTACGCATATGCGAAGTGTACACGCCATGGTATTTAGCCGCAACCTTTGCCAGGGCGACAATTTCGTCCGTTTTGGCATAAATGCCCGGCGTATATTCCAGTCCCGTGGATAGCCCAAAGGCCCCGTCGCGCATCGCTTTGCCCACAATGTTTTCCATCTGTTTCAGTTGCGAATTGTCCGGCTGTACGTCAGCTTCGCCTAAAACCTTTTTACGAACGTCGTTATGGCCGATGAGCGTCCCGGCATTGATCGAAAGCCGCGCGTCTCTTACCACACCGAGGTAACGTTCCACGTCGACGTCTGATGCCCCGCAGTTGCCGGTGATCACTGAAGTCACGCCATCGTAGATGAAGCTATCGGCGGTTGGCGTCACCTTCTCGTCGCCCTCGATATGAGTATGCACATCGATAAAGCCCGGTGCCACGATCAGGCCGCTTGCATCCAGCACACTGTCGGCCTTCGCCTGGGAAAGGTCGCCTATCTTAACGATCTTGTTTTTGATGATACCAATATCGGCCTGGTAACGCGGACTGCCGCTGCCATCAACGATGGTTCCGTTTTTAATGATGATGTCGAAATGCTTTTGTGCAAAAACAACAATTGGGAAAAAGAAGAATATAATCAGCAACCCTCGTATCGCCATAAAATCAAACTTACCTAAAGTAACGGTTTTGGGTGGAAAAAGATGTTGGGGAGGAGAAAATTTATTGTGTCTTTGTTGGAATGTTGGAAGGTTGTAATGTTGAAAGGCTGCAACGTTCGGCAGGATTGTTTTATTGTTGGATTGTTCTGTTGTTTTATTATTGGAAGTTTGCAATGCTTGGCTTTGTCGCCCCCTGTTCATTATATTTTGCGATTTTCCGACTTCGAACCCTCGGCGTTCTGCTTTGGACTTTCGCCTTTCACCTTTCGCCTTTCTGCTTTCCGCTCAAAATCAGGCCTTACAGAATTTACCAAACACCCCCAGCGGCAGCTTCGGGCCGGCGGTTGCCTGGAGGTATAGCTCCCCGGTTTCGAGGTTTTGGGCCTGTGGGTAGGCGCTCTTGACCAGGTTTTCGATGATTACCGAGGAAAAGCCCAGCGAATAGGTATTCAGGATCAAAAAGTGCTCATCAGGCTCAAGGAGTTGCACCACATCGTGCATCATTTCGTTGATATTGTCTTCAAGTTTCCATTTTTCGCCGCTTGGGCCGTGGCCATAGGCGGGCGGGTCGAGGATGATGCCGTTATATTTTTTGCCGCGCTTGAGTTCGCGTTTTACAAATTTCAGGGCGTCTTCCACAACCCAGCGAATGTTGGCGAGCCCCGACAGTTCCTGGTTCTCGCTGGCCCAGGTAACCACCTGCTTAATGGAATCCACATGCGTGGTGTCGGCGCCAGCGGCCTGCGCTATCAATGATGCGCCGCCTGT
>Ga0302304_10001081_pt1 | contig 14432 bp, 11 predicted proteins | sample III_Palsa_E2_2_FD_198769 | JGI IMG/M metagenome (GOLD analysis project Ga0302304, IMG submission 198769) | Peat permafrost microbial communities from Stordalen Mire near Abisko, Sweden - III_Palsa_E2_2 | ecosystem: Environmental > Terrestrial > Soil > Palsa > Peat permafrost | place: Sweden...
TGATTTTATGATGGTTAAAACTAATAATATATGCGTTTTAAGCCGTTCAGATTAAAAATTTATGATCGTTCCGGACAAAATGGACGACTTTAGTGAAATCTCGCTCCTGAATTTTTCGGGAACGTTCCCGGGCGGGAAAATTTATCCCGGCCATGCCGGGTAAAAAATTGCTTTTTTCAAACAACTATTCAAAAATGCTTTGACATTTTTGCAAAAGCATTGCAGAAGAACGAATGACAGCCGGCGCCGATAAAAAACACCCCGAACTTACCCCTGTAACACTTTGGGTGATGACCATTGCCACCGGCCTGATCGTAGCCAATCTGTATTATAACCAGCCTTTACTGGATGAAATGGCGCGCACTTTTCATGCAAGCAAGGCAAAGGCGGGACAGGTATCCTATTTTACGCAGCTGGGTTATGCGGCGGGCATGTTTTTCCTTGCGCCCCTGGCCGACATGATGAAACGGAAGCGTTTGATGATGATCATATTCGGGTTTATCGTAGTTTCGCTGCTTGTTACGGCCTTGTCGGCGTCTATCAATCTGCTGATTTGTTTCAGCTTTATTTTGGGTGCGGCATCGCTCATTCCCCAGATCCTTGTGCCCATGGCAGCACACCTCGCCAAACCGGAAGAGCGCGGCAGCGTGATCGGCATCATCATGACCGGCTTGCTTATCGGTATCTTATTGTCGCGGACGTTTAGCGGTCTGCTCGGTCAGTATTTCGGCTGGCGCGCGGTGTATTATGCCGCCGCGGGTATAATGGTTTTAACCTGGTTAATGTTATGGCGCTTCCTGCCTGAGGTTGAACCCGATTACAAAGGCACCTACGGCAGCTTGATGACATCGCTGGTGCAATTAATAAAAACGGAGCCTAAGTTAAGGGTAGCCGCCCTGCGCGGGGCTTTATGTTTTGCCTGTTTTAGCGCTTTTTGGTCGACCATCGCCTTTTTATTGCACGATAATTTGCACAAAGGAAGTGGCTATGCCGGTTTCCTGGGCATATTCGGCGCTTTCGGAGCCCTGGCCGCGGGATTGATGGGATGGTTGAGCGACAGGATGAACGCGTATAAATTGTCGGGTATCACCATCGTACTTATCATCTTATCCTTCGTCATCTTTTATTACTCCGCGTACAGCTATATCGGGCTCATTATAGGCGTCATCGTGATGGATATGGGCGTGCAGGCAACGCATATCTCCAATCAGTCAATCATATTCGCTTTAAAACCCGAAGCCCGCAACCGTATCAATACCATTTATATGGTGAGCTATTTCCTGGGGGGCACTGCCGGGACCTTCATCGCGACCTTGCTTTGGAAAAATTTCCAGTGGATGGGCGTGTGTGCCGTTGGAGTTGCGCTGTCGCTGCTTACCCTGGTCATCCATTTCTTAAATCACCCCAAAACCGCGCTGGATAAAATGACGTAAATACGGCCAATTGTACCGAAAAGTATACACCGGTGACAATAGGAATGAATACGTTTCAAAAAATTAATGGCGCACCGCCCGATGGCCTGGCGTTTTGATAGCGGTTGATTTTCACCTAAATAGGGTTTTTTACTTTTCGCTTTTTGCTTTTTTCTCCTTTTGGCATCAAATTGGACTATACTGTTTCAAATGCACCAACAGATGCCGGCATCAAAGGAAGAGCAACAGGGGCACGAAGAAAAAGAATGGGACAACCCGGTGGACCCCGCCAATACATCGGATGACCGGGACAAAGAACAGTTGTTAAGGCAATACAGGGAGGCAAAGCGAAGAAAAGATAACTTAACGACTGAAGAAGACCAAACTGAAGAAGACCAAAACGAGCAACAAAAGACTGACTATTAACTATAAACTATTTTAACCATGAAAATTATTAAAAACACCACAGCAACCAGGTTATTGAACCGTTTTGACAATGAATTGAAAAATATCCTGTTAAACGATTTGCGGGCGTTCTCCAGGCAAAATAGCTTTTTATTGAGCAAGCAACAGGCAATCCGGCGTTCAACGCTATCGGTAGCCTGACCATCATATATCTTCTCTACTATCTATAAAAAACATCATCTCCTTTGAAAACGATAGGGCCTTGCAAATGCAGAGCCCTATTTTTTTGGCTCCATGCTTTCTTCTTACTTTTTGAACCCAGGAGTAATCGCACTAACTTAACCAGGAATTCCGCGGGAATTAATTGTCTGTATTAAAGAATAATAAATGTTGTGATCATTGCCAGCTCAAGTGAGGGCGGATATTGTTTGCCCCCCGGCACCGGGTTAATTGGATTGGGGACAATTACCAGCTTAGCCGGTTTTGGGCCGTGCCGGTTAGTCGAGGTGTTAAACTATTTAGATTATTTTTCCGATTCCACGATGTCACCACTGTCGATTCGGCTTCTTTTTACATTTTCGACAAGGTTACCGCGGTAAAGCTTGTAATCATTAAAGTAATTGGGCAATCCTTCGGCAGCCAATTCCCTGGCGCCGTTTGTTACCGAATAGTGGAGATGGGGATAAAACGCGGCACCTGAAAAACCAACCAGCCCGATCTGTTCACCGGCCTTAACCTGCTGGCCTACCTTTACAGAAATACTTCCCTGCTTTAAGTGTAGCAGCATACTGTATTCGCCGTTTGCATGTTGAATAATTACATAATTGCCCATTCCTTCCGGGTCGGCTTTAGGGTCAAGCTTCGGCGATTTAACCGCCTTACCATCATACTCATTATCAGGGATAGTATTTTGAATAGCAGCTATTCTGCCTTCGAGCGGAACAATAACCGGTTTGCCATAACTATACCAGCTTTCCTTTTTATAGGGCGAGCCGCTATACATATTACCATTGGCGTCAACATTCATTAGGTCGTAGGCGTAACGGCTTGAGTTGGCTGTAATTTGACTTAGTGCCGGATCGGTTGCGTCTGTCGAGGTACGCCGGTTATGCGAGTAAAAATCGTGGCCGTCCCAAACAACTATCTTACCCCGTAATGGTAAAAAATAATCGTTCTTTGCTATGTACACCCTGGGTGTAATAGTTTTTAAAGCAGATAGGTCGTAGTCGACAGAAAGACGTTTTTTATTGTTATCCTTTTCAAGCTGTGTATCAGCATAGTCAAAATAAAGACCGTACTTTACTTGCGCTATCGTCACATCGGGTGGAAACGTATGGAAAGGATTAAAGATGCTTACTGTTTCGCCCGGCTTGATAAGGGTATAAACCAACACATCTGCGCCAGGTGTTCTGCGTTCGCCGTTTAAAAACTTCCGCAGAGCCAACTTTCCTTTATCATCAAAGATGGCCGCTTCTATCGAGCTAAGCTCAATGGTATGCTGGGTTTGATTTTTGATGGTTATATCGAAGTTCATATAATAACCATAGATATCTTTCTCGATAAGCGGCCGTTCGGGGGCAATCTTAATATCGATCCCGGAGGTATCGGCTTTCAAAGCCTGCAGCTTCTGCTGCGCCTCGCTTCTTAAACTCAATGAAAATAATACAAGGCATAATAATGCTAACTTTTTCATTTTCTTTATCTTATTAATTGCAATGAAATCTGGTTGGTAAAAAGTGCGGCATGCTAAATGGATAAATTTATCAATGGCCTTTTGAATTACCGGACACTGATACGTTGGGCCAGGGTAAATGGTTACTATATATAATAAGCTGGTTATTGCTGTAACAATATTCCACATCGAAAATAAAATTGCCGGCTGTCAAAATGCAGGGAGGAAAGGTCGGGCCGACGGCAAATAGTTAATACAACAGGCGCCTGGTTTGAATGGCCTTTGTAGTGGCGCGGCGTAGTGACCGGATGGTTTATTTTTGTCAGCAGACTTAAGGTCAGCAAAAATAATTTTGAAAGCTGCGATAGAACCCTCATATTTAGAACGCCAATTTTAACAAGCGTCTTGAAAAAGTTTGCCCTGGAGTCTTAGGTCGAAATTCCTGAGTCGAAAGCCAGAAATTACATTGCTTGTGAATAAAACAGGCTTTAGTTTAGGCTTTGCGCCTCAATTTAATTCGCCGCCGCGACCATGGCTGCTTCACTGTTAGGTTAAAATTCAATTTAATTTGAACTCATTAAAAATTAAACATATGCCACATATAAATTTGCCATCTGAATTTCCGGGAATCCGCAGCCTGTTTATGTTCAGGCCTGAAACCGCCAAGCCATTGAACGAGCTGGTGCAAACCATGCTGCATAACCCGCATCCGTCACTCAGCGCCGGTGAACGGGAGCTGATCGCTGCCTACGTGTCGGGTTTAAATACCTGCAAATATTGCTGCAACATTCACGGCGCCATAGCCAAACATCAATTGGGCAACGACGGCGATACCGTAAAACAAGTGCTCGCCGATCCTGAAACTGCCCCTATCAGCGATAAAATGAAAGCGCTGTTAAAAATTGCCGCGCAGGTACAGTCGGGCGGGAAGAATGTAACGCCTGCAGATATTGAGCTGGCCCGCAGTGAGGGTGCATCGGATGTCGACATACATGATACAGTGCTTATTGCAGCCGCCTTTTGCATGTACAACCGTTATGTTGACGGCTTAGCGACCTGGCAGCCGGACGATGAAGCGCTGTACGACAAAATGGGCGAGCAACGGGCGCGCGAAGGATACCATACGCCTCCATTCAAAGTGAACCGTGAAGAAACGGTGAGTTGATGAATACCCAGCCAACAATCCAACAATTAATCAATAAAGCGCCCGATCACTATTGGGGTAACAATCTAACATTCAGCAAAAAACACACATGGCACACATCAAATTAAATAACGAAGAATTACCGGGGATAGTAGGCTTACTCAACTACAGGCCCGATACAGGCAAAGCCCTAACTGATCTTGCAGAGGTTTTGTTAAGGGGGCCATCAACGCTGAGCAGCGGCGAAAGAGAAATCATCGCTGCCTCCGTATCTTATTGGAACGGCTGTCATTTTTGCCATACATCGCACGCAGCGGCCGCTGCGGCACATTTGGAAACTGGCATCACCCTCATCGACGATATCAAGGCCGGTCTGCCCAATACGCCGGTCTCCGATAAGTTAAGAGCGTTGCTGCACATAGCCCACCAGGTGCAGCGCAACGGCAAAAACGTTACCACAGAGGACATCAAATGGGCCCGTGACCTGGGCGCAACCGACCTGGAAATACACGATACCGTATTAATTGCGGCGGCGTTTTGTATGTACAACCGCTATGTTGACGGACTGGGCACCTGGGCGCCCGGCCCCAATGAAGCCTATACCGAAATGGGCGAAAGAATGGCGCATGTGGGGTATGGGAAGTTTTGAGGGGAACTAATCAGTATTATTACCGAATCACGAGTCGGGAACCAAGAGTCAAGAACCAAGAGCCAAGAAAAACATGAACGAGATTATTAATAAAAAACTGCTTCGATGTTTAATTGGGGCGGTTTTTTTGTTTCCAGGCTATTCAGCGAAAAACGCGTACTACCTGCCGGCCATAAATATTGTCTGCTGATTTGCGTTCGCGGAGTTATGCGCCTAAGACGCTGATCAGGTATTCGACCTGGTTGTTCCAGATCGCTTTTCGTTCAGTTAGGGTATCGTCGGTTGCAAAGTCGGTTATGCTTAACGCAACATCGTTGGTGAGTTCATCCTGGATGATCTCCATTTCAAAATAATAGGACGGATCGTCATCAATCCATCTGAATCTTACCAGTTTATTTTCCTTGACAGCAAGCTGTTTAGCCTTTTGTTGTTCATCATCCCAGGTAAATGTAAAAACCTGGTCTTTAACGCTTACGTCATCCGCAAACCATTGCGTTAATCCGTTTGGCTCGCTCAAAAACCCGTAGAGTATGCGTGGGGACGATTTGATCTCATACTCAATATTAAATTTGTTCTTTTCGGACATGCGGGTTTGTAATTGAATTAGGGTGAGCCTTAAATGTTAACATTTTTTCTAAAGGAAACGATTTTCCGCTATATTTGCAAACCTTTTTAAAGCGGGCGGTAACTTTATTATTTGCGTTACTATTATAAGCATAAATAAGGTTATTAAAACTAAAATTCCATAATCCGCTAGTTAGCGGATAGCTCAGATGGTTATAGCGTAGGATTTATATCCGCTAATAAGCGGACGGCAGATCTGAAAGTGATTTAATGAAAATAAAATCCGGCGGGGTAGCTCAGATGGTTAGAGCGTAGGATTCATAACCCTAAGGTCGGCAGTTCGATCCTGCTCCCCGCTACTAAAGCCGTCCGCCACTTGGCGGATGGCTTTTTTCGCTTTAGACATATGTTTACGGTTTATATATTATATTCTGTGAAATTCAACCAAATCTATATTGGCTTCACCTCTGATCTTCCTCACAGATTTCTTTCTCACAATGAGCTGGCCACAAAAGGCCATACAATTAAATACAGGCCCTGGGTAATAGCCTATACGGAGGAATATCAAACCAAAACCGAAGCGATGAAAAGGGAAAATCAACTAAAATCAGCTAATGGTAGAAAATTTATCTGGGCATTGATGCAAGAGAAGTTTGGCAACTCAGATGGTTAGAGCGTAGGATTCATATCCGCTGATAAGCGGACGGCAGTTCGATCCTGCTCCCCGCTACTAAAGCCGTCCGCCACTTGGCGGATGGCTTTTTTCGCTTAAATCATGTTCACGGTTTACATTTTATATTCTCCTTCATTCGAAAAAATTTATATTGCTACACGTCCGATATTGCCAATCGCTTTATTTCGCATAATGAGTTAGCTGCCAAGGGATACACGACAAAATACAGGCCCTGGGTAATAGCTTATACCGAGGAATATCAAACCAAAACCGAAGCGATGAAAAGGGAAAATCAATTGAAATCAGCTAATGGAAAAAAATTTATCCGGGCACTAATAAAAGAGACGTTTGGCAATACAACTAAATAACTCGCAGAGTTCATATTCACCCTCTATTATATACATATCTCCCGCCTTATCATTATTTTTGCGTTTTAAAGGTCTGGCCAGTTATACGCTTAAGGCAAAACCAGCGTTAACAGATATCTGGCTGCCCGGGTGAGTGGCGTCGAGCCTAAGCGGCTATGTTTCATGAAAAAAATACATCTTTTAATACTTAAATCATTCATACGGCCATTCCTGGTAACTTTTGCCATCGTGATGTTTGTGTTGCTGATGTTATTTTTATTCAAATACATCGACGACCTCATCGGCAAGGGTTTTGAATGGTATATTATTCTTGAACTGATGATGTACGCTTCGGCTACCAATGTGGCCATGGCGTTGCCACTGTCGGTTTTGCTGTCGTCCATCATGACATATGGCAGCCTTGGCGAAAACTATGAGCTGGTTGCTATCAAAGCTGCGGGCATTTCGCTGCGCCGGGCTATGTATCCGATGTTTGTGATCATCATGATCCTGAGCGTGGCAGCCTTTGCGTTTTCGGATTACATGCTGCCGATTGCCAACCTCAAGTATTACTCGTTGTTGTATGATGCCAGGCAGCAAAAGTCGGCAAACTTTCTGCCGGAAGGGGTATTCAGCAGCGCCTTTACGGGCTATTCCATCCGGGTTAACCATAAAGATGCCGACGGGCAGACACTGCACGGCGTGATGATCTACCAGCACGATGCAGGTACTAATAACAACACCGTGACGCTGGCTAAAGAAGGTAAGATGTATCGCACACCCAACGGGCAGTTTTTGGTGATAAAGCTGAAAGATGGCGTGCGTTATGCGGAGGAGGCCGGGGAATCAAATTATAATTTCCGCGAAAGGCTTACCCGTTACCGTTTCCAGGCAACCGAGCAAAAGTTTGACATATCCGGAATGAAAATGCACCGCACAGCCGAAAGCGCGTTCACATCGGCCTACCAAATGATGAATTTAAAGCAACTGAAAGATAACACTGAGCTTACCGAAAGGCAAATTGACAGCGGCGTCCAGATCAATTTCAAGCTGATCACATCGTATATGAAGTATTTTGCTTTGCCGGGGAAGGGCAATAAAGGAAAACCTTATCTGCCGTCAAAGGGGGACGAATTTGCCAAATCGGATGTGCATCTGAAGCAGAGCGTTGTGATAAATGCAGAAGCTGAGGCGCGGTCGGTCCAGGATCTTCTGAGAAATCGAGCAGACCGAAACAAAGACCTCGAACAAAATGAACAACGGGCCCAGCTTGAATACCAGAAAAAGTTTACCCTTTCGGCCGCTTGTATTGCCTTATTTTTGATAGGGGCGCCGCTTGGGGCCATCATCCGCAAGGGCGGGTTGGGCCTACCGGTTGTCGTTTCGGTAATATTCTTCCTGTTTTTTTACATCATCAACACCATCGGGGAAAAATATGTTAAAGACGGCGATCTTTCCCCGGTTATCGGTTCATGGGTGGCCATTGTCGTCATACTTCCCATCGGCATATTCCTTTCCTATAAGGCCGCCACAGATTCCGCACTATTTGATATGGAGTTGTATAAGCGCTTCTTTAATAAAATTTTTAAACGCAAGGAGACAGCGTAGGGTAAAGTCGAAAGTCGAAAGTCGAAAGTCGGAATGCGGAATGCGGAATGCGGAAGTGCGAATGCGGAAGTTTCGAATTTTAGTCTGTTCTTTCCGGATGGGTATCAAGCCTCACGATAGCTATCGTGATGGCCAAAGCTTGTCACAATCTGCTGGTGGCATGACACCAACCGGGCTGCTATTTGGACTAATCCAGAAGTTAATCCTTAATAATTTACGAAGCGCCGACTTTAATATTTTTAATATGGCGTACCTTTGCATTAGGGTGATCGGACCCGGCGAATCGGAGGTTTTCTTTTTGATAAAACAACCGACGGCCAGTTAATATTTGATCGCTGATAAAAAAGAAATGCTTAATACCATACCAGAAGCCATTGAAGCTATAAAAAATGGCAAAATTATTATAGTTGTTGACGATGAGAGCCGTGAGAACGAGGGCGATTTCCTGACAGCCGCACGCAATGCCACCCCCGAGGCCATAAACTTTATGGCGCGCCACGGGCGCGGATTGGTGTGTGCTCCTATAACCAGGAAACGCGCAGACGAGCTTAATTTGGAACCCATGGTTAGCCACAACACCACTTCACACGAGACAAATTTTACAGTTTCGGTTGATTTGCTGGAGGGCTGCACTACAGGCATATCTGTGTTTGATCGTTCCAAAACGATGTTTGCCCTAATTGACAATGGCACAAAGCCCGAAGATTTGGGCCGTCCGGGCCATATTTTTCCGTTGATTGCAAAAGATGGCGGCGTGTTGCGACGGGCCGGGCATACAGAGGCGGCGATTGACCTCTCCGTTATGGCAGGTTTTGAGCCGGCAGGCGTAATTTGTGAGATCATGAAGGAAGACGGCGGTATGGCCCGTTTACCCGATTTACTCGAGATCGCGAAAGAATTCGACCTTAAAATTGTATCGATTAAAGACCTTATCGCCTACCGGCTGGCCACTGAAACACTGGTGCGCCGGGACGTGTCGGTGAAATTGCCTACCGAGTGGGGCGACTTTGACATGATCGCCTATACGCAGGTGGATACGGGCGACAATCACCTCGCCCTGGTGAAAGGAACCTGGGAGCCAGGCGAACCCGTTTTAGTGCGGGTACACAGCTCATGTGTTACCGGCGATATATTTGGTTCGTGCCGCTGTGATTGCGGCCCCCAGCTGCACAAATCCATGGAAATGATCAACCAGGAAGGTAAAGGCGTTATTGTGTACATGAACCAGGAGGGGCGCGGCATAGGCCTTATCAACAAATTGAAAGCCTACCACTTACAGGAAAACGGCATGGATACCGTTGAAGCTAATATTAAACTCGGTTTTAAAATGGACCAGCGTGATTACGGCGTGGGTGCACAAATATTGCGCAGTCTGGGCATTTCCAAAATGAGGCTGATGACCAACAATCCTAAAAAACGCGCGGGCCTGATCGGTTATGGGCTCGAGGTGGTTGAAAATGTACCTATTGAAATAGCCGCTAACCCCCATAACGAGGCGTATCTTAAAACCAAGCGCGATAAAATGCAGCACACCATTATGCTTGATCATTGATCGAATGGTGGGTGGTGAAAGGCAGTTTGCAGTGGGCAGTTTGCATTAACGGTGAGCCTTATTTGTCTTGGGGCCATAGATTGCACGAAATTTTGTGGTTGACATAACACGGCGGCAGGCATCGCCAAGGATAAATTGTGTGTGTTTCAATCTGCCCACTGCCGACCGCAAACTGCCCACTCACTACTCTCCACTCATCACTCACCTTGGTTTAGCCGAACCGGCCGGTGGCGCAGTCGTTACCGGCGCAGTCGTCGTTACGGGGGGTTTTACGTTTTGTTTGATCGCTATTTGCTTTTTGTCCTGTGCCTTAAACAGGTTGCGAATAAACTCACCGAAAGTGTCGAAGTCTTTCTGGTAAGCAAACCCCACGCCGTTCACATACTGGACACCAAACTGGTCGGTAAGTGTGTACAGCGTGGTGCTGTTCAATACCCTATAGGAATATTTGGCACTCAGGTCTCCGTTTTTACGGATAAGGTACTGCGCTTCAAAATCCTTTGTTAGCTGGTTAAAATTCGAATTAAAAAAGCTGCTGCTATTCTCGAACAGGTCGTTGGGATTATCGCTGTTATTGATATAGGTATTATAAAGACTGCCAGTCATAGAGAAGCGGTCTTGAAACTTTATCGTGGCGCTGGCATCATCGAATGACCGGATGTCCAGGTCGAAGTTTTTGATGTTCGACTCGGAAATGAGGCTATTTAGCTTGTTAAAGGCAAATTCGCTCACCGCCTCACCCGCCGTTAAAAATACCTGGTTGGTAAGGTTGTTGTTTGCGCCGTTCGAAAACTGCCGCGTAACGATGATACTTATCGCTTGCTGGCTGACGTTATTTTGGTCAGAAAGATAATTGCTCAAATCATCCTTAACTGAAGGATCGAGCGGAAAAGCAAAGTCGAACTCGATAGTAGGCTGCAGCAACGATTTGGTTAAGATCAGGTCGGCCTGTACCAATTCCAGGGAATGTCCCTTAGGCGACTGGGAGCCTGCCGCCTGGTAAAGCGGTTCAATGTCTGTGCGTACCTCGTATGCTGCGTTCATGTTCACCGTTGCATTTGCCGGGTTTCCCGTCCAGCGGATGGTACCGCCCTGGTTTATCGTAAAGTTTTTGCTGATAAAGTTTTTGGCCGTAAACTCAAATTTCCCGCTGCTGATCAAAAAGTCGCCGAACATTTCGAAATCGCCCAGGCTGTTTATATTGAGCTTAAGGCCGTTCGTCTGCCCCTTGCCTTCAATCACACCGTAATCCGTTGTGATCTTTACACTTGTCTTTTCGTCCACCGTTAAATCAAAATCCAGGGTAACCCCATTGAACGCATTCGTTGTGACGAACTGTTGTTTGGTTGTGTCGTTATGGCTCACAAACTTGATAAAGTCATGGTCACTCACAGTCGAAGAGGTATTCAGCGGAATATTAAATACAGTGCCTGCCTCCGTCTTGGTTTTAATGTCAATCTTCATGTTATCAATCGGGCCGCTAAAGCTGAATCTCCCAGTGGCAAAAGCCGTTCCATAGTATAAATGGTTATCCTTGAAGGTGGTATTCAGGGCAAGCAAATTGGTGGCGTTTACTTCCGCTTCAATATCGGGGTTAGCGAGGTCATTAAGGTCTATTTTTCCCGTTACTATTCCTCTTCCTTTTTTATTGTCTCTTATCACCATACGATTAAGATTGATAACGCTATTAACCACATTGAGGGTATCATTGATCGTAAAAGGGGTCTTTAAGTAATTTACCGTCACTCCGGTGTTTCTCAGCATGATGTTGCCGTTAAGCTGCGGTTTTGACGGGTTGCCTGTAAGCTTGAGGTTAGTAGATATGGTGCCCTTTATATTTGAAACCAGGTCTTTGATAAAAGGCTCGAAGATTATAGCTTCTGTTTGATTCATCTTTACATTGAAATCCAGGCGATCGGGCATGTTTTTGCCAAGCGCATATAATCCTGCAATATTCATTGTTTCAAGTCCGCGGTTATGAATACTCACCTTAACATTAGCCTGTTTTCGGTCGGTACCCAGATCCGATTCGATCTTCACATTGCCAACCAGTGTTTTGTTCATCGTTAATGAATCGATGCCGAGAAGCGCACTGATGCCGGGCGTATTGGTTATCGAGTTGAATTTAACGTCGCCGTTTAGCGTCCCTTTTAGTCTAACGCCGCCGGCTTTTGTGAGCTGGTTTAATGTGGCCATGCTAAACTTCTCAAAGGTTACCTTCAAGTCGTCGGCAGCATTATCTGATATAACGCCGTCTATTTTAACGTTTTGCTGTCCGTTCGATAATTCAAATCCCGAAACCTGTGTTTTGCCGTTCAGCCATAGTACCCGCGCCTTTCGCTGCAACTCCCAGTCCTGGCGTTCCAATACTATCTCCGAGGGCAGCAATTCCATACGGGCCGTTGTATCGCGGCCAAAGTTAACCAGCCCGTAGAGATCGAGCGAGTTTACTGCGTTTTGATCGGACAGCTTCACGTTAAAAGTCAATCGGTCGTTTTTCAAAACGTTTGTCAGCGTTATGTCTTTTATGAACAGACTGTCGGTAATATCTACCTTATTTAAAGAAATGTTTAAGGTAAGGGAGTCCTTTATAGTGCTTTCATCGATGATAAAATTATGGAATACAGTTTTGCCCAACTTAATCGTCTTAACATACACGTTGAGGTCGGCTATGTCTTTGGCCGAATTGAATTGTCCAACGAAAGTGCCCTGATCGGGTATTTTCAGGGTGGGCACAAAAATCTCAATTACAGGATCAGGGTTTTTCAGGTTCATGTTGAACGAGAAATCCTGCGGTTTGGATTGAGCAGCAGTGGCTTTTAACGATGGTATGTACTTTTTGGCTACAGCCACAAAATAGTCGGGTAAAGTAGCAAGGTCGACGGTTCCCTTAATGCTGCCGTCAACGATGTCCGACCTTAGGCTAATAACCCTGGCGTTTCCTGTCCCCGTCGAGGATAGTACAACCGAATCGATCGGGAGGTCGTTTCTGGGGTCAGTCAACCGCGCACCTTTCAGCATAATCGTCCCGCCGAAATTAGAAAGGTTATTGCCTGTAAACTTTGCCGTCACATTCGTGCTGAAGGTAACGGTGTCTTTAAGCAGATTGAGGGTATGCAAATGAGCGGTACTAATACTTGCCGTAAAATCATAGGCCGGTAGGGCGGGATTTAAGTCAACGCTGCCGTTTACGCTAAGTTTAAGGTTTTTATCGCCGATGTTGATGCCGGCTTTCACCAGTTTTTTAACAATGCTGCCATCTACGGTTAGGTTTTGATAATTATATCCCTTGAACGATGCTTCTTTGATGCTTGCTTTTACCTGTGCATCTAAGCTTTTTAAGTCGCTGCCTGTGCCGTCAATGTCTGCAGTCAACGTTGCGCGACCCAGCATATCACTGCCCACTAACCCGCCCGCGTCAAATGCCGTAAAACTGATCTTGCCGCTATAGGATGGTGCGCCCGATTTGCTCGTTTTAAAGTTAATGTCGGGGTCGAACCTGCCCAGGCCGGTTTTGAAGGTGCCATAAGTGACAAAATCATTTTGCAGGCCGGTAAATCGTCCGGTGAAGTTGATATGGCCAAACCTGGCCAACATGGCCGGCGCCTGGCGGTTGTGCGTACCCGTAAAATTGCTGTACAGGTAGTCCATATCGGTCTTGTTGGTGGCAAGCTGCTCGAAATTAAGATCGAGGAATGTGTTGTTCCAATACGGCAGTCCGCGCAGGCTGAAGTCGCCTTTAACGTAGGTGGCTTTGCCTGCCGTGATCAGCAGGTTCTTTGCTTTCAGGTTGTTTACGGTGCCCCGGATGCGGCCATCAACGCCGAGATCGAACCACACATGGTCGAGCCCGTCGGTGAAGTAAGAAATGTCGCTCGACGAAACCTTCGAGGAATGGAAGTCGCCGTCCATATAAACCTTATCTTCAATATGATCGAAATCGGCAAACGACTTAAATTTCATCCTGAAATAATTCCTGATACTCGATTTATTGGTCAGCACAAAAAGATTTTGCGCCAGTATTTGATTAGTATCTACAGTGGCATTGGCATCGAGCCGTTTCAAATAAAACCCGCTCTTTTCGTGCAGGGTGAGGTTGCTGATATTGCCTTTGAAAAGGTGATGAACCAAATCCATGTTCCGCACCACCATACTCAACTTTGTTACATCCACATCGTCAAAATTCACCTGCCGCATAAAGGTATCTACAAGCATGTTTTTGTACCTAAAGTGCATGTTATTGAGCACGGTTTTTTCAAATACCATGTTCCAGGGTTTCCCGGGCGTTTTGCTGGTATCGGGTGTGCTCAAAGAATCGATGATGAATTGAAAGTTCGAATGACCATCTTTTTGATTTTTGAGGTACACCGAGCCATTGTCAAGCACTATTTGCTTAAAATCAATTG
>Ga0302304_10001085_pt1 | contig 14405 bp, 17 predicted proteins | sample III_Palsa_E2_2_FD_198769 | JGI IMG/M metagenome (GOLD analysis project Ga0302304, IMG submission 198769) | Peat permafrost microbial communities from Stordalen Mire near Abisko, Sweden - III_Palsa_E2_2 | ecosystem: Environmental > Terrestrial > Soil > Palsa > Peat permafrost | place: Sweden...
GCCAATGCACTGACGTTCTTCCGCAAGACGCTGGGCGTCGCAGCGCACTGAATGTCTGTCGATGAGTCGGTGCGTCGGAACTTGCCGATAGTCTTCGAGAATCTGAGTACGCCTGCATCGTCCGGGCTGCCATCCGCTATGCTGGGGCTTCACGGCGCGGGGGCGTCGATCATCAGGGAAACGACACATGACGACACGATCCAATGGGCCGTTGGCGGGCTTCGGCTGGTTGAAAAATGGCATCGGCGTGGGTTTTCGACATCCAAAGCCGTTGCTGGGAGGGGCAGCGATCCTGGCGGTGGGATGCTTCTTGCCGCTACTGATCACGCTACCCATGCAATTCAGCGCCGCCAAAGCTGGCGTACCACTGAGCCCAGGGACCTTCGGCTGGATCATGGCGATCCCCATGCTGTTCAGTCTGCTGCTGATGCCGCTGTACGCGGGCTATTTGCAGTTGGTCGATGCTGCCGAGCGTGAACTGCCAGCTAGCGCAAGCGACATTTTCAAGCCTTATCGACAAGGCGAGGCACTGCGCCTGATTGGCTACGCAGTGGCGGTGATTTTGCTCTATGTCGCCATCTCCGGATTGATCATCGTGGCGACGGGAGGCGGCCTCGCCAGCTGGTACATGCAAGCAATGATTGCCCAACCCAACCAGCAACTTCCGCCGCCAACATTGCCCCCCGGCTTCGGGATCTCAATGATACTGTTCATGCTCTTCTTTCTTTTCCTGTCGGGTTTCTACGCGATCAGCCTTGGCCAGGTTGCCCTGAACCGCCGTAACGCCTTCGGCGCCATCGGCGACGGCGTCATCGGCGCATTGAAGAACATGTTGCCGCTGCTCGTGTTTGCAGTGAGTGCTCTGCTCGGCTGGATCGGCGTGGCGATCGTATTGATCCTCCTGGTCGGCCTACTCGCCCTGATCGGCAAGCTCGTCGGTACGTGGTTGGTAGTCGTGCTACTCATTCCGGTCTATATCGCCTTGGTACTGGTGATGTTCTCGGCGATGTTCGGAGTGATGTACTACCTGTGGCGCGATGTCTGCAGCGACGACATCGTGCCCGACGTGGCTGAGGCGATCGCTGCCTGACCTTCGTCATCCGTTGCAATACGAAGGCGGCCACGGCCGCCTTCGCTATTTGCGGTCGAAACAGAATGTCGGCCGTAAACAGGCCTTGCGCAGCCGATAGCCAAGCGGCAATCTCGGAATGTCCGTTTCCGACCCAAACGGACATTTTTGAATTCGCGGCAACAGGAACTGGGGAAGTCATGGATCGCATAGTGAGGATGTTGCTCCTGACGATGGCGACGCTATCGTTTGCCAATATCGCCTATGGCAGTCAGGCGCCTCCTGATGAGCTCAAGGCAGACAAAGCAGTTCTGGCTGCGGTGGTGTCGCTTCAGTGCCAAGGGAGGGATCGAGGCAAGGTGCTGCTTTCTTCGAAGCCGTCAGCTCCCGACGGCAAGAGAAAAGGTTCTCCGAGTGGAGTCTCCGATGCTCAAATAGCCGACCTCATTAGTCGCACCGAAGCTACAGACGCGCTGCCGAAAGGCATAGAGTGCCGACGTGTGCGCATGGTGCCCTACGCACGACTCAAAGCGGCTTTTGATAGGCCAGCAAAACAACCTATGGAGTTCCCGGTTCCCGGGGGCGTGTTGATACCCATTGGGGCGAACACGGGCTTCAAGGATACGTTTCCGGACATTGGCATCCTGCTTAGACTCAGCATGCCGGTCTACTCCCCAACCAAGGACATGGCGGCCGTATATTTCTCGGAAGACTGCGGAGGACTATGTGCACACGGGGAGTACGTCCTGCTTCAGCATGTAAACGGCGCTTGGCGAGTAATAAAGCGCGTTCAGGCCTGGACTTCCTAACCAGTGGCTCATGCAATTTGAATGTCAGCTTTCGACGGCCAAACCGGACAGCGCACGAATCAATTTCTAAGGGAGGGAAGATGTCGGACAACCAAGTTTCGTATGCATACGGCGGAAGGGTCGGAGCGCTAATTTGCCTAGCTGGACTCACCACCTTATTTTGGGCGATGGCCATCCTGTCGGCCACGCGAGGCGAATGGAGCAATGTAACTGCTTCCCTGGTGATGTCTTTGCTCTTCTTGTTGATCTTTGGTCTTCTGATGATTGCGCGGTCGGATGTCGTGGTCTCGAATCAGGGCATCGCAAGAACGCTTTGGGGATGGACATGGAGAACCATTGCCTGGAGCAACGTTGAGCTGATCAAGGAATTCCCGGTTTCGAGGGGCAATGGGCAGTTTGTTCGAGGTCTGAATATCTTTCCGAGGGTCAAGCCGATGCCCCGATTCACCCCATCGGGCAAGGTGTTCTTCACGATGGATATGAAGAATTCCTCCGAACTTATCCAATGCCTGAATCTCTACATCACCGCTCACGGCATTGCATTGATGGTTAGCGATACGCCACTGGGCAAGCCGCAGCCTGCGACACAATTGCGGGCTTAGATCACCCATCCCTGCGATGTATCCCGTGGTACACAATTGTCTGCTTGCCCAAAGCGGTGTCGTCTTAGCATCTGAGGCAGGGCAATGTTTTAGTCACAAGTAACGGGGACGCTGCGACTGAGAATCAACAAGACCACAGCGCGGGCAGTCGCCGGAGAATGCCTCCCATCCGAGTACTACATACAATCAGCCATGACCAGCTCCCACATCGATCCAACGCTCGTTTTCGCCTGGCAAACAGCCCATTCCGTCGCTCGCGGATCCCCACCCCCTGTTCACGATCGCGGCGGCTTCCGAGTGGATACCCACTCGGAAAAGGAAGTGAAACGCTGGGTATTCCCACAGCTATGTGATGGGTTGCGCGCCATCGCAGATGACATTTCAGCTCCACGACATTACTTGAAGCTGTGCGGCTCTGACGAGGAGCTGCGAAGTGCACTGCCAGCTCGCTGGGAGGTTCAGCCGACGAACTATTTCATGATGGCGACAGTGACTACCCTCGATACAAAGCCTTTGCCGAATGGATACAGGATGGAGCTTGATCAGGCTGGGCCTGTCACGCGAGCTAGCGTCATCGCACCAGATGGCGATCTCGCCGCAAGCGGATGCGCAGCAGAAGCCGCAGATGTCTTCATCTACGATCGAATCGAAACTGCGCAGGATCACCGACGAAAGGGCTTGGGAATCGCAGTGATGACCGCTCTAGGAGCTGCGAGGAAATCTCTCGCAGGCCCGCAGCTTCTGGTCGCGACGGAAGACGGCCGCAACCTCTATGTGAACCTTGGTTGGAAGGTACTCGCGCCATTCGCCACTGCAATAATTCCGGAGAGTTGAGCCTGTACGCGCGGTCCGGCCACGCTCACTACCCATAAGGGCGTTGGACTTACCGCGTATCGCATAGACTGATTGAGCCAGGTGGTGACGCAGGTAGCCAACCCGTCGATGACGGACGTCGATGAATTGGCTGGAGCTCACACACCCTTCCCTCCGCCATATCGGGCGCGCTCGATGCCACCGCTGAAGCTGCTGGTGTGCGCGCTTGTCACAATCGACGCAATCACCGTGCACAATCACCTGTCCGGCGTCACGTATCTTTCGCATGGATAACCTCTCTGAGGCCATCGGCCATCCCCTTCTGGCGCCCCAATTGAGGCGGACGAAGCGGAGCGGGCTGGTCACTCGCGATCGACGTCCTTCTCGGAAGGGGGCTATATGCAATGGAGAATGCCCAGCCCGCATGGTCCAGCCTGCATGGCGTGGAATCGGTGGCCGGCGTCACGTCGGATTCTCATTTTGCAGTTCTTGTCGATTTTCCCCATTCTCACTCGTCAGTAAGATGCCGCGGCAATCCTGCCGCGGCTTCCATATATATGGTCAAGAAAATGAGCAAACTGATCTTCGTCAACCTGCCGGTGACAGACCTAAAACGATCAAAGGTGTTCTACGAGGCCATTGGTGCGGCCAACAATCTCGCATTCAGTGACGATACCGCGGCATGCATGGTGTTCTCCGATACGATTCACGCGATGCTTCTCACACACGACAAGTGGCGCCAATTCACGAGCAAGCGGATCGTCGATGCGCACGTGGACGCGCAGGTACTGCTGTGCCTGTCAGCGGATAGTCGCGAAGAGGTGTCCAACCTGGTCGACAAGGCGAGTGGTGCCGGCGGCAAGGCGGACCCCACGCCCGTGCAGGACCTCGGCTTCATGTATGGCCGCAGCTTCGAGGATCCAGACGGTCATATTTGGGAAACGATGTGGATGGATCCAAACGCCGTACCGCCTCATGACTGAGTAATCCTTCAACGAGTAGGAGCCTCGCGTCTAGTCGCGCCGACCGAGAAAGTCCGCTTCGACCCGAAGCGGACTTTCTCGAAACCCAACCACTGGCAGGCTGGCTGTATGCCATCCGATATCTCTATGGAAACAAAGGTGACTGCCAAAACGGAACATGGGCATTGAAGAGAAAAGATCATGCGAATATTTTGTCTTGGCACCCCAATACTTGCGTTGTTTTGCGTATTTTACCCATGGGTCGCATTCGCCCAAAACCCGCCCGCAGATTTTGGCTCGGACGCCACTCGGCTTAAAGCTGGATTTTTTACCTACCAAGATCGAGACCATGACGGCGGCTCTGTCGTCGGTAGCTCACGAATCCTGATAAGGCGACTGGGCAACGAAAGCGATTACGAATTTTCAAACCTCGCCACTTTCGCATCAGGTTTTACGGGCTTTCACAGCCAGCGATGGACCACCGTGGCGTCCGTGCGATTTCAACCCAAATCCGCGACCCTCTCTTTCGTCAACGGAAATGAGGTGGCACCTGTCTTCGACATTACTTATCGAGCAGGCAGGGCAAAGGGGTTTGTGGTGTCAAGGTCATCGAACGAAGCCTCGAAGAAGTCCTGCGTAAACGATCCCATGCCAGCGGATACCGTTGATCAGCGTATCGATTGGGCAACAGTGACCGCCAACGACCTTGAAGTGGGCCGACATTTCGAATTCAACGTCTATGACCCGAAAAGTGGCGTTAGCCATGTCCAGGTGGATGTAGGGGCCCTATCCGATGTTCACGTTCCCGCCGGCGACATTGTGTCCTACACCATCGACTACCGCATTCACAAAGCAAATGGTGTCGAGCATTTTAGGGTTTTCGCGAGCAAGCAAAGCCCTCGCTTCATGGTGCGGGAAGAGTTTCCTAATGGGGTAGTCACTGATCTTGTACGAATCGAAAATGCAGCCCAATCGAACTAATAGGTAGTTGGGTCGCACAAAATCCACACTATTCATCTTTGGCGCAGCCATGATCATCGAATACATTCGCTACAAGCTAAGCGAACAACCTGCAGAATCTGGGGAAAGCATCGCCGATGCCTTCGAGGTGGCGTATCGTGCCGCCGCCCTCTCTCTTGATGCTTCGCCGCACTGTCTTGGCTACGAGTTATCTCGTTGCGTCGAAGAGCAAAGCCGGTACATTCTGCGAATCGAGTGGGATTCCATTGACGGTCATCTGGCGGGCTTCCGGCGTTCACCCGAGTTCTCACCATTCTTTGCGGCCATCAAGCCGTACGTTGGCCAAATCGAGGAAATGCAGCACTACACGCTGACCTCAGTCGTTGCATCAAAGGGCAGGAAGGGCGCCGCATGACAGCTCAGAACGTTCCAACCTTGTACGAATGGATCGGAGGCATCGACGCACTGAATCGACTAACCACGCGCTTCTACGAGCACGTCAAGGTCGATCCGTTGCTCGCTCCGATTTTTGCTCACATGGGCGCAGAGCATCCAGCCCACGTTGCCGCATTTCTTGGTGAAGTGCTCGGCGGCCCGGCCGCGTATTCCGAGCATTACGGCGGGCATCCGCACATGATCAAACAGCATCTCAATCGCCACCTTGCACAGGAACAACGACGACGCTGGGTGGGCCTGCTGCTTGATACTGCGGACGAACTGAGCATGCCCGAAGATCCTGAGTTCCGGTCTGCCCTGGTTGGTTATCTGGAATGGGGGTCGCGATTGGCGGTCATCAATTCGCAATCCGGCGCCAACGTGGATGAACATGCTCCCATGCCTAAGTGGGGTTGGGGTGAAGTCAAAGGTCCATACACTGGTTGAAAGGCCATCCAGAACGCTGTCCAACAATGCCTTGCAGCCGCCCCCCTCTCCTGTGCTCCGGCAAGTCCGGCGGCTGACCTCGGGCGTTGAATGCCCGTTTCCGACCCGAAGCTGACGTTCCAGAATTTCACAATGGGTACCCAAATTCCCCATGGTTAAGCCAAACTAGCGAAGGATCAACAGATCCATTTACATCAATCTTGCCAAGGGGAAGTATGAAAAGGCTATTCGTCATGGCTGCCATTGCCACACTGCTGGCGGGCTGTGCTCCTGTCAAACATGTACCCGTAGTGGTTGACCCTGCAGTGCTAAAAAATGCCCCGCAGCCGCGCTTTCCAAATGACGCGATTAGCCATCAAGAAGAGGGCTCGGTGCTGCTGCTCGTCCTGGTGGGGAAAGACGGGCTACCGAAAGACATTAAAGCCATTCAAAGTAGCGGCTTTGATTCGCTTGATCTGGCAGCCATAAATGCAGTTAGCCAATGGACATTCCGGCCCAGGACAGTCGATGGGGTACCGGTGGTCAGTTATATAAAATTTCCGGTCAATTTCAATTTGAAGCACGCGAAGCCAGTCGGGCAGCCACAGCCCTACGCATCCGACACAGCTACTTCGCCTGCTGGATCGCCGCCGCCAGGCGACTGATGCAGCAACTTTAAATGCGTATGCTAGCGTCCGCTTGCGACCCGTAGCAGACCTTAGCCAGCCAGCAATGAGAGCCCCCAAATGAAGCGTTTTGAGGTCTACAGTGGTACCACTCTGGTTGGTTGGTCGGACCTGGAGGGAGTTGATCGCGCAATGGCGACAGCTTATGGAACCCTCGCGGTTGCCGATGGCTACGCCCGCATTCGAAGTGCAGCGATCGACCTGAGGGGTGTCAGTCAAGGTGAGCTTGACCTGAGTGTCAGGCTGACTGGTAGCGGACGGCTACAGTGCGACTTCATCCACATCGCTGACCATTCGGACGACGCCGCGGTAGACGGAGTTGAAGTGTCAGCGCACGGGATCAGTGCTCCCAGGGTCGATGACCTGTTTCCTCGGGCGTAAGCGGGTAGATGAGAGGTCCGCTCCCGACCCAATACCGACATTACGGATAGCGCGAAAATGCGCCGTCGCGGAGGAAAATTCATGAGGCACAAAGTAAGGATGCTTGTGGCAGTCGCGATGCTCGCATTGGCATTTCTGGCATCGTGTTCGAGGGCACCTGATTTGCCTCCTACGCCATCGACGATGTCCGCACGGGCATTGCAGGCTGGATGCCTGGCATTCCAAGAGTTCTCGGGCGAGCTGAGAGGGCAGCCGACGGAGAATGACTTTCAAAAGTTTGCTTCCTCGACTGACAACTATGACGTCGTGTTTCGCGAGAGCGAGAAATCCTTCTCCTTCACTTTCAGAATTAAGCCCTGCCAAGGACGGCGCGTATTCGACGGCGTGTCGACCTTTGAGGTCGATAAGGTCGACCTCAAAGTGATAAAGACACGGTCTCTATAGGACGCTAGAAACGTCGGCTTTTGGCGGCGATAGCGGAAGTTGCACGATGGTCGAGGACTGGCGCGATGCGGAGGTTCTGCATCAGTGACCCGCGCCCTTCCCACCCGTGCTTTTTTCATCAGCAAGCTCGCTATCCAACGTTTGCGCAGCTTCGTCTGCAAGGCGTCGACAGGCCGTGGTGTCTGTGAGTCCTTTGGGCTGTCTTCCCGATGCATCCGGCATGGCACGCTCCAGGAAATCGCTCGCATCGGGATGGGCGGTCATCAGGATGTCGCAGGGCATGCTGCGGATCTTCGCGATCGACTGGCGGAACTGTTCGACGCGTTGGGGGTGGGATGCATCGGTGTATCGATAGGTGCCATTGGTCAACGCGGTGAGGCTATCCGAGTAGACCATGTGCAGGCATTTGCCCTTTTCGCACGACTGCCAGGTCCAGCTCATGCTGCCTGGCGTGTGTCCCGGGGTGGCGTGCCCTACAAGATCCAGATCGCCGACGCGTACATGCCCGAGGTCGGCAACGGTCTTGGCATCGACTGGTGGGAATTTCACGCTGCCATCGTATTGAGGGTCTTGCGGATCCTTGCCTCCCAGGCGCAACGCGAGCGCGCCTGCCTGGCTGGCGTAGACCGGCGCTTTCGTATCTTTGACCAACTGCGCCAGTGCTCCGGCGTGGTCCGAATGCGCGTGGGAATTCACGATCGCCTTGATGTCCGAGAGCTTGAAACCCAGCGCTTGAATGTTCGCTTCAATCAGCGGCGCATTTTGCTTCAGCGTTCCGTCGATAAGGATATGGCCGTGCGGAGATGTCACAAGCACGGCACTCAGTCCCTTGCTGCCCACGTAGTAACTATTTCCGTAGATACGAAACGGCTTGATGGAGGTTGTCCAGCTCGGGTGCGGATCTGGCGCGGAGGCGCCGAAGGCCTGGTTGGATAACGCGACAAGCGCAAGGGCGGCGCAAATCATCTGCTTCAAGGCAGGCATCGGTCACTCCCGTTGACGTTGAAGGCCAAATTCTATCCATGCCAACGAAACGAAAAATGACTTAAATAGGGCGGGACTCTGATCGTCAGAGAGCACCTCAAAACATTCCGCCTTGTTCACTCGTCCTGTCGTGCGGGAGTCGTCATGTTCAGCAAAATCAGAAAAACTGCGCGTGCAATGGGGCTGCGTCTGAGTTGTCCTTGCCGGGGAACGGCACAGCGATGGTCGGAGCCAGGCGTGCTTCAGTCGTGGAGGATGCCGATCGTCCGCAGCCATGCCTCGGCCAGCCGAGGCCAGCCCGTGATCGGGTCCGGTGTCGGTCGCAAGCCGAATGCATGCCCTCCGTGTGCATACAGATGCATCTCTGCCGGCACACGCGCCTTTGACAGCGCCGTGTAGTAGACCAGCGACTGGTCCACGCCATCGACGTAGTCGTCTTCAGCCTGCACCAGAAAGGTGGGTGGCGTCCTGCTGGACACCGGCACATTGGGATTCAATTTGCCGTCATCCTTGGTGAGATGCCCTGGATAAATCGGCATGGCGAAATCCGGGCGCGCACTCTCCTTATCAGCCGCATCCACCGGTGCATACAGGGTTCGATCGAAGTTCGTGCTGATCTCCGCCACCAGGAATCCGCCCGCCGAGAAACCCAGCACGCCTACCTTGTGCGGATCGACATGCCACTGCGCCGCATGAAAGCGCACCAACCGCATCGTTCGCTGCACGTCCCGTAGCGATGGCACCGATAGTGCAAGGTTCTGCGGACGGCAGTTGCACTTCCAGTCGTAGGGTTTGCTTGGCACCCGATACTTCAACAACACGCAGGTGATGCCATTGGACGTCAGCCAGTCGCAGGCCTCGGTGCCCTCCAGATCGATGGCCAGTATCTCGAACCCACCACCCGGAATCACCACAACGGCAGCCCCCGTATTTTTTCCCGTGGGCGCATACACCGTCATCGTCGGCTGGGTCACATTGGTCACCGCGGTCACCGGCTTGCCGGCCAACAACTTTTGGCTCACCGTCACAGTTTCAAGACCGGGAACCGATTGCAGAGCGGGCACCGCTCCGGGCCATAGCGGTACCTGCGTATGCCCGTCAGCCGGCTGCCAGACTGTCGTTGTCGACTGCGCGCCTGCGCTTGCCAGCAACAGCCCCAAGGCAACTATCCAAAACTTCATGGCAATGCTCCAAAGCTGGGATCAGTCTGAAAGGAAATGATTCTGACCATCTTTCCTTCCGTTGGCAGTTGAAGGCCGAATTCTATCGATGCCAACGTAACGAAAAATGGCTGGGACATGGCGGGATTCTGATCATCGAACACCAAAGGGGTCCAAACACCAAAGGGATCACCATTTCGCCGTCAGGGGGCCATCACGGCAGCGCCTTACACCAGACAATGTCTCTGATTCCTTTAATTTTGCAGGCGCACCGAGAGCGTCCTATCGGGAGAGGCCAGAGGTAGCAGCACATGGACCTCTCGCGGGGTGGACACCGTTGAATCGACGGGAGGATAGTGTCTGGCCGAGGCGCACCTCACGGCGTGGGCGTGGACGCTCCAGGTGGTTCTGTCCATGGGTTTAATGGAACGTCGCGCGCCTCTCGATCAATCAAGCGCTTCAGCGAGGTGGTGTCATGGCTGAGAAAGAGATCCCGGGCATTCGACCCTACGACAATCCTGCCGGCGGATGGGGCGCTCTGCGCGCTACTGCCCGTGCTGTTCGTGAGCAAATGGAGCCGGGAGAGGCGGCCGTGACGCTCCTGCGGACCAACAAGCCTGAAGGCTTCGACTGCCCGGGGTGTGCGTGGCCCGACAAAAAGCACACGTCGACCTTTCAGTTTTGCGAGAACGGCGCGAAGGCGGTCACTTGGGAAGCCACCAACAAGCGCGTCCCGCCGACATTTTTTGCCACCCACACGGTGACATCGCTCCTTGAATGGACCGACTACCAGTTGGAGGACCAGGGGCGATTGACTCACCCCATGGTTTACAACGCAGCAAAGGACATCTACGAGGCCATTGCCTGGGACGACGCCTTCGCACGCATCGGTGCTCTCTTGCGCGGCCTGGAAAGCCCGGATATGGCTGAGTTCTATACCTCGGGGCGGACGTCCAACGAGGCCGCCTTTCTCTATCAGATCTTCGCTCGGGAATACGGTACGAATAATTTCCCGGACTGCTCGAACATGTGTCACGAAGCCACTAGTGTGGGGCTGCCGCAATCGATCGGTATCGGCAAGGGCACGGTCTCGCTCGAGGACTTCGACCATTGCGAACTGATCATCGCCATGGGACACAACCCCGGAACCAACCATCCCCGCATGATGGGCACCCTTCACGAAGTGGCACATCGCGGCGTTCCCATCATCGTATTCAACCCGCTACGTGAGCGCGCGCTGGAGCGATTCGCCGATCCTCAGGATCCGTGGGAGATGGCGACCCTTGGCTCAACGCCGATTGCATCGACCTATCTTCAGGTCAAGGTCGGCGGCGATGCGGCCGCTCTCAAGGGCATCATGAAAGCGCTCCTGGAGATGGACGAGGCGGCGGGCCCCGGATCAGACGTACTCGACCATGCCTTCATCCAGCAGCACACGCGCGGTTTCGATGCGTTTGCCGCCGATTTACGGGCCACTTCATGGCCAGCCATCGAGGCCGCTTCCAGTTTAAGCGAAGCGGCGTTGCGAGCCGTGGCCGCCGCCTATGCCAAGTCGAACGCAACGATCATCACGTACGGCATGGGTATGACCCAGCACATCACCGGTACGCAAAACGTACAGCAGGTGGCCAACCTGCTGCTTTTGCGTGGCAACTTCGGCAAGGCGGGTGCGGGCATTTGTCCGTTGCGTGGTCATTCCAACGTTCAAGGCGACCGAACCGTCGGCATTACTGAAAAGCCAACGGCAGCCTTGCTCGCAGGAATCGAGAAGACATTCGGCTTTCGCTCACCGACCGCGCACGGCCATGACGCCGTCGCTGCCATGCAGGCCATCATCGACGGCAGATCAAAAGCGCTGATATGCCTGGGCGGCAATCTTGCCGTAGCGCTTCCCGATTCAGAAGCCTGCTTTCCTGCCATGCGGCGCCTCGAACTTTCGGTGCATATCGCCACCAAGCTCAACCGCTCGCACCTGCTCACGGGCAAACACTCGTTTATCCTGCCGTGCCTGGGCCGCACTGAGCGCGATAATCAGGCAACCGGCCCGCAGGCGGTGACGGTGGAAGATTCCATGTCGATGGTGCACGCATCGCGCGGCAAGCTGACGCCCGCGTCCGAAGCGCTGCGCTCTGAGCCTGCCATCGTCGCCGGCATTGCGACGGCCACGCTACCTGAGAGCCGCGTGCCATGGATAGATTTGATCGCCGACTACGACCGCATCCGCGATGCCATCGAGGCGGTCTTTCCAGATTTTGAGAAATTCAACGAACGCATCCGCATACCAGGCGGATTCAGGCTGCCGCTGCCACCGACTGAGCGGATATGGAAAACCCCCTCAGGAAAAGCTGAATTCCTCTGCTTCGGGGGACTGGACGAAGATCCGATTCACGCGGATCCGACGATCCTGAAGTTGACCACGATCCGAAGCCACGATCAGTACAACACGACGATTTACGGCCTCGATGATCGCTACCGTGGCGTATTCGGGCGCCGCGATGTCGTATTCATGAACGAGGCAGACCTCGCCGAACGGGGCATCGAAGCAGGCGATGAAATACTCGTGGAAACGGCGTTTGGCCAAGGCCAGGAACGCCGTCTGGGCAAGGTCATTGCCGTCGCCTACGAGATAGCCAGGGGATCGGTGGCCACGTACTACCCCGAGGGCAACTGTCTGGTGCCCCTGGACTACAACGACAAAGCCAGTGGCACCCCATCCTACAAATCGGTTCCTGTCCGCGTGTTGCGCGCGCCCTGCTGATAGCCGACCAGTCAAGCGATGTCCGACTAAACGGGTCAATGTCATTGTTTACGCCGTCAGAGAGCCACGACGGCAGTGCGTCACATCGGACAATGTCTATGCCCCTTTGATTTCGACGCCTCCCTCGCTCTTGAGAAAGTGCACTCCGTCCCTGATGTCATTGGCCTTACGACTCTCTCCAGCGTGTGGCGATGTTCGACAAAATCAGAAACTGGCGCGTACGACGGATCGTTGCTCGGCACCCGATCGCCGAATCGCTCTGGCGAGACGCGCTGCAGCGCTGTGCCCCTGCGCGTCGGCTAGGCGCTTCCGACCAGGCCACGCTACGCGTGCTGGCAACGCTGTTCCTGGACAGCAAGTCGCTGGAGCCCACCAAGGAGTTGCAACTTGAGGACGCCGACCGTGTCTTGATCGCGACCCACGCTTGCTTGCCCATCCTGAAACTGGGCCTTGACTGGTACGACGGTTGGCACAGCGTCATCGTGTACCCGGACGCGTTCGTTCCACGCCGCACACAAGTGGATGCAGCGGGGGTGGTTCACCAGACCAACACCGTGTTGTCCGGTGAGGCATGGGGGCGTGGGCCGGTGATCCTGTCATGGGCGGATGTGCTGAATAACGGGAAGAAACCCGGGCACAACGTGGTCATCCACGAAATGGCACACAAACTCGACATGCTCAACGGGGACGCCAATGGCTTTCCGCCATTGCACCGGCGCATGGATCGCCGCGTGTGGTCGCGGGTTTTCTCGAGCGCGTGGGATCGCCTGAAGGAAGATCAGCGCAATGGGGTCGAGTTGCCGATCAATCCGTATGCCCTTGAAAGCCCGGCCGAGTTCTTTGCGGTGGCCAGTGAGCAATTTTTCGAGGCTCCGGCAACCTTGCAACAGCATTTGCCGGACGTCTATCGGCAACTCGAGCAGTTTTACCGGCAGCACCCATTCTGAGCGCGCCTGCCCAAGAATGAACGTCAGGGGCTACGATAGACAGCACGACGTCGGGACGACTTTCGGAGAAAGCGCACTCTGACTTCTGTTTTGATCGGCTCCCCGCACCCCTGATGCAAAGGCAAGATCCGTTTCATTCATGATATGGAGGCCCGATGAAACAAGTGCTGATTGTGATTGGCCTGGTCCTGGCGAGTCTTGCCGCGTCGGCACAAACAAGTCTGCCTGCCGTCAACGTCAATGCACCACCGTTTTCATCTCAGCACGGCGGCTATCTGATTTCCGGTGATTTCAAGGTCGATCCGCGCATGCCGTCGGTAGTGTTTCCCGCGCAGGCGCTGGTGAAGGACGACATCCTCAGCATCGAGCCTGTCCACCTTCAGGACAACGAATACTTGATCTTGCAGGAGTGTGCATCTGCGGATTGTCACGAGGCTTCGCTGGTTCGTTATTGGAGCTCCGACGATATCGGAGGGGACGATACGAGACACAACCGCGTCCGGATTACTCATGAGAACAAGTACTTCATCTGGCTGAAGCGTTTGCCGGATGTAACTGGGCAGAGCTGCGGCCAGGGCTGGTTCAAGTTCGAGCCCAATACGACGAAATGCGGTGGTCACTTCACTAGCTTCCAGCAAATCAGCCCACCGCTGATGCTGATTCCGACGGGTGATTTGGCGGCCTATCACCAGGACGTTCTGCAGAAGGCCATCCAGTCCGATCCGGTGCAAGTAGCCCAGCAGACGCATGAGGGTTCCACCTATGTGGTGATCTACGAGGGCGGTAGCACGGTACGCGTGCGACGCATGCATGCCACGAAGGACAACTAGCTGGCTGAGTGATCGGATCTCAAACTTGGGCAAAGTGACCTTGAGCTTCTCCTTCACATCCCTGTCCCATCTATTGCAAGGATTGGCCATGCGAACCATCCGACTTCTTCTGGCAACCTTGGCCCTGCTCTGTCTTGCC
>Ga0302304_10001093_pt1 | contig 14373 bp, 14 predicted proteins | sample III_Palsa_E2_2_FD_198769 | JGI IMG/M metagenome (GOLD analysis project Ga0302304, IMG submission 198769) | Peat permafrost microbial communities from Stordalen Mire near Abisko, Sweden - III_Palsa_E2_2 | ecosystem: Environmental > Terrestrial > Soil > Palsa > Peat permafrost | place: Sweden...
CAGATCGCGCGACGAACCGTAAACCGTGTGGCCGGCGGCCTGTAAAGCGTTGGCTACTGATAGCCCGATACCGGACGAAGCGCCCGTAACTAAAATTACTTTGCCCATTGCGTTGGTTTTATAATGATTAATGGAATGACTTGCTTTTGCTGCCTATAAAAATGCAAATTAATATGAAAGGGGCGAATAGTTTTTTGAAAATAGGGGAGATGGACGGGCGAATGGACGCGGTTTCGATAGCTGAATAAGTCGTGGAATATTCATAATTATGTAAATCACGCCGTTGAAGTGACGTAATTTATATAAATTAGGTCAATCAGGTAACCTAATTTTCAAACAAATAGTGAAGTCACTCTTAATGAAATTTCATGAAGCACCGCAAATGATTCGATCGTTAATAATATCTTCCAATCGCCGGATCATTCACAATTGCCTTCTTCAGCTCAATTGGATCGAATTTGTCTTGTTTTTGAAAAACGATCTTACCTCCGGGTTCAATAACCAGCGTTACAGGCAGAGCTCCCTGCCATTTTGAGCCGACCAACGCCTCAAGCCGGGACTTGTCAACATCAGCAATATAATTGGGAAAGGACGCACGTCGTTCTTTTAGCAGGGCTGTAACTTGCTGCGTTTCTGAAAAGGGATCAACACAAACCGACACCATCTGAAAGTCGCGTCGCCGGTACATATGGTCGATGTCCACCAAATCGCTCAATTGCGCGTTCGAAGTGGTCGACCAAAAATGGATCACCAGCAGGCTATCGGTTTTATTCGCCAATAATTTCCCTATACCTTTAGCGTTTAATGTATCAACGTTTACCGGCTCTTTAGCCCATTCAACTTCAGCTTTTTCCTTCCAATTCGCCTTTTCAGCCCATTTGATTGAGCAACCGAACACCTTCGTGGTGGGCTCGGCCGGCGTTTTACCTGCCAGCAGTGCATCCAGGGCGTTACGTGTATCCTGCACGTGCGGTGTTTTGCTGGGTTTCTCCACGTCGTCGATCCGGCCGGAGTAACAAAGCTTCCTGTCTTTATTGAAGATGAAAACATGCGGCGTTGCGATCGGCCCATAAGCATGAGATACACTTTGGGTGGCGCCATCATACAAATAAGGAAAGTTGAAATGTTTTTGCGCCGCCCGTATTTTCATCTCGTCAAAGCTGTCGCTCAGATCGGTATAGCCTAATTCATCAAGGCGGATAGCTTTCGGATCATTCGGCATGATGGCAACCACGGCCACGCCCTTACCTTCATAGTCTTTGGAAATTTGTATTACCCGGTCCTCATAGGCCTGTGCTGTGGGGCAATGGTCGCAAGTAAAAACGATCATCAATATCGGTGAGCTCTTAAACGAACTGAGCGTATAGGTCTTTCCGTCAACGCCGGGAAGGCTGAAGTCCGGCGCCTGGGCGCCGATGGCAAGCGTGGGGTGCTCATCAGCGATGGGCTTAAATGAAAATAGCAAACTGCAAAACAGCAAAACCAGTGCGGTAAGCGGGTAAAAAGGCTTTTTCATGATGGTTTGGAATTGGATCGTCGAATTATAGGCTAAGTTAACTTTAGCCGGGATAAATCGGAAATTTATAAGCCCAATTTTCTTTGGATATTTTATTTGGCGCGCTAAAGGCCAATCATAGTTCCTTCATCGCCGTTGGGCTTTAGCCAACGGGACGAAATACAAAAACAAATCGACTTTAGCCAAAAAATGAACTTAAGCCGGTGAATTATAAGAAATTCTTTACCCCGGGTATCTTCCTCAAAAGCCCCGAAAATAAAAATGCACCAATAACTCCGCATGGCGCCAGCACCAACAGTTTTAACGCAGGGTCAACACCCCAATCCTTTAACAGGACTGCGAAAACGATCAGCACCAAAGGGTGAAAAACATACACGCCAAATGCATCGGCCGACATTTTCTTTAGCAAAGGCGTATCATTATTCCATTTGAATTTAGCTATGCATAGCAACGCGGCGCATATCATAACCCCTGTAATTTGTTCCCACAATGAATAAATTAGCGAAACAGGGTTCCAGCCCCCGTTGAAATTATTACTGGGGAATTTTTCGACGAGGAACCAAACAAATATGGCCGGTAAAATTAGCAGCACCATTCCCCTCGCCATCCAGGCCATAGTTTTACCTTGTTTCAGTGAAAAATCTTCCATCCATTTATTGTTCGATGCCACAATGCCGAAAATAAAAAATACAATGTACTGCGGGAAGTAACCCAGTTGAAATCCAACGGGCGATAATTCCCACCCGGTGGGAAACATTAATCTTACTGCAAAGCTCACCAAACCAAGGATTACTCCTGCCAGGAGCAATGAACGGTTGCCAGGCCAGCTGACCTTAATCGGTACAGCGGGCCAAATCCATTTATAAAGCAAATAGATAAAATTAAAAAGCAACAGAGCAGCCACAAACCACATAACGCCGAAGTCGATCCAGTCGTTATAACCAGCGACATAGTTGGTAAATGAGGAATGACCGCCATGGCCGTAACGCCACACGATATAATTCATTACCGGCGAAAGCACAAACGAATAAAAGAGCAGTGGCACAAATAACCTTTTAAGCCTGTCTAACAAGAATTTGCCCGTGCCCTTCTTGCGATAGGACGAACCAATAAACAACGCCGACAGGAAAAAGAAAAAACCCATAAAGAACGATTGATTCGTGGCCACAAATATCGTCATTGGAAATTGGGCGGCCAGCAGGTGTGTTTTTTGCTGATAGTACCAGCCGCCCGGCGCTCCATATGTTATAAAAGAATGGTGTAGCACCACCAGGATGGTGGTCAATATTTTCAGGTGGTCGATATAAGCGATTTTTACTTTTGCCGGTCTTCCGGCAAAAGGAGCGATAGTGGCTTCTGCGTTTTCGGTTTTCATGGGGTTTACGGCGACGAATGGTTTTACAAATTCAACTGACAAACAATTTGTTATGACGTTGCAAAATTATACCAAAAATCAAATAGAGACATTACCGGTCGTCAATGGCTTTAGGTAGTTCGTCAAAAATAACCAACTGTTTCAACTTTCTTTGTTGCCCCATGGGATATGTAGCCAGATTCCGTTAAATTTAGACATGCAATTTTCATTGGTAAAAATAGCTGTACGAATCGGGCTGATCACTGCCGCAGCGATTGTGGTGTATGAGCTTTCAAATCTTTTATTGATCTATCATTATTTCAGCTACCAGTTTTATATAGCCGGGGTAGGCATAATCGCACTTTTAACCGGTATTGCCCTTGCCAATCGTTATAACAAAGGCAAACAAGCAGTTACACTGGAAGAGCCCGGCCGGGTTGAATTACTTACAGCAAAAGAACTCAAGATACTGGAACTGATCGGTCAGGGAAAAAGCAACAAGCAAATTGCAGCCATCAATTTTGTTGAAGTAAGCACCGTAAAAACCCATACCAATAATATTTACGCTAAACTGAGCGTCAAAAACCGTAAAGAGGCGGCCAAAGCATTTCAGCAGCACAATCTTTCGTCAAAATCAACCCTTTCTCCACCCGCTGTAATTTGATTTATAACAGCCAGATCATCAATTTCGCAGCATGAACAAAATATACCCGCTCAAACAGGCGATTATTACCGGAATTACTTCGGCCTTATTCGCTACCGTTGCCTTTTCAATTTTCCTCGGCTTTAACCAGCATTTTGATTGGCGTGCAAGCCCATCTTCTGCCCGCGGAATCATTGGACTGCTGTCATTGATCATTCTTGGTATAGGAATATATATGGGCATGACAGCTGTCAAATCAGCAACCGGCATGCTTTCTTATGGCCAGGCAGTTGCCATTAGTTTATTGATTGGATTAACAACCGGAGTCGTCATGTCTGTTATAGGTTTTATTTACACCAGGTACATCAACCCAGGATATGTTACTTATATGCTTATCGAGGCAAAAAAAGCTATGATCGCAGATGGAAAAGATCCTAAAGAGGTAGCAAATGGATTAACCGATCTTAGGCTACAGCTATCTCCGGCAGCGCAAATTTTCCAGGCTATGGTGGGACAAACGGTTGTTGGGACCGTCATAGGGCTTATAATGGGTATATTTATCCGAACCAAAAAATAGCAAATAATATTAACGCGATGCTTAAGAAAGGCGAACACATAGATGGAACCCCAACCGAACTGCAGGAATTGCTAAAGCAGGATGCAGAGGCAAGCGCTTTTTTTGAAAGTTTATCAAAATCGTACCGGCAGGGTTATTGCGATTGGGTGGGCTCTGCCAAACAGGAGGAAACACGAAAGGTTCGGGCTGATAAGGCGATGATCATGTTGCGCAATAAGCAGAAAACACTGAAAACTTGAAGATCAAGTGAAATAAAGCCCGGTGTACGATTCACCGCAAAACCGATGGCGGAAAAGAAACGCAGTATTATCCATAATGCGTTTTTTTCGACATTTCGAAAATGTTGGCGCCGGCCGGATCGTTCGGGCGGAAAAATTGCAGGGATTCCTGCGCATTTGCGGCAGTTGCGCTCACACAAAGCAGCAGTATTAGTTTGATTTTCATAATTTAGCTAATTGAGCAGCGGTTTTTTTATAGATCATGGTAAAGGATAGTGTAACCGCATCGCCTGTTGTCATTGCCCCAAGCATAAACTTTGGGGGTTTTACTGCGTAGTCGGTCATATTCAATTGGTGTGTGCCGGTACAGGTAATCCCGCCATCGGTGCTTACCACGCACTCAACATCCATTGTTATCGGTTTGGTAACCCCGGCTATGGTAAGATTACCGTTAGTCTTTAACAGGTACTTATTCCCGCTTTGCGGCGATACCGCAGCTGATGTAAGCTTATAAACTATGTTTTTAAATTGCGTGGTTTTTAACGCTTTCCAGGCGTTTTTATCCAGGCCGCTTTCACCACTGCTTAGATTGGCAACAACTAACACGAAGGTCAGGGATTTAAGTGCGGTAAGATCGGTTTCGCTGCCGGGCTTAAACTCGAACGATGCATGCCCCTTAAAAACACTGGCATTCATATCCCATTTATGTAGGGTGGATGTACCGGATAATTTCATGACGTTGTCTTTCGAGGTAATCAGTTTGTACACCGGTTGCGCTTTTAACTGGTAAAGGCTAAGAGTTAGGAACGCAATGAGCACTCCTGCTTTTTTGATGTTATTTTTCATAGGATTGATTTTTATTGGGGGTTAGTTTTCTAATAATACTTTCAATGCTTTTTCCCTGGCAGCATGCTCAAACGTGTCATAGGCCGCTATCATGTCGTCCAGTTTGAAGCGGTGGGTGATCAATTTCTTCGGTTCTATTTTTTTCGATTGAACCGTTTTGAACAGCATTGGCGTAGTAACCGTATCTACCAGGCGGGTTGTGATGGATATATTCCGGTCCCAGAGTTTTTCCATGTGAAGTACCACACTTTTACCGTGCACGCCAATGTTGGCAATATGACCGCCCGCCGAAATAATTTCTTCGCATAATTCAAATGTCGGCGGTATGCCCACCGCTTCGATTGCCGTATCGACGCCCTTATTATTGGTAAGCGCCATTACTTTTTCAATGGCATTTTCTTTGGCGCTGTTAATGGTATGTGTTGCCCCGAAGGTTTTGGCAACTTCCAGGCGGTTATCATCCTGGTCAATTACAATGATCTCGGCAGGCGTATAAAACTGGGAAGTTAATAAAGCAGCCATCCCTACCGGGCCGGCGCCTACTATGGCTATCGTATCACCCGGTTTCACCTGCCCGTTTAAAACACCGCATTCAAAACCGGTGGGTAAAATATCGCTCAGCATTACCAGCGCTTCTTCATCGGCGCCGGCCGGAATCGGATAAAGGCTGTTATCAGCATAGGGTATGCGCACGTATTCAGCCTGGCATCCGTCTATCATATAGCCCAATATCCAGCCGCCGTTTTCGCAATGCGAATACATCCCTTTTTTACAATAGTCGCATTTGCCGCAGGAGGTGACGCAGGAAATGATCACATGGTCGCCCTTTTTGAAATTGCTTACGGAACTTCCAACCTCTTCAACGATTCCTACACCTTCGTGTCCTAAGATCCTTCCGGATGCAACTTCGGGCATGTCGCCCTTCATGATATGCAGGTCGGTACCGCAAATCGTCGTTTTTAATATTTTCACAAGGGCATCGGTTGGTTCCTTGATTATGGGTTTGTCATGTTCTTCCCATGATTTTTTCCCGGGAGCATAATAAACGAGTGCCTTCATCGTGTTCTTTTTACCTGTGGCCCTTCCGGTTGTTACCGGTGCGACCTTGTCGATTACTAAATTTTCCATTGGTGTTTTTTATAATTTTTTTGATGTTGAAAAAACGATCGGCGATCGTATTGACTACTTTGATGCTTCATACCATTAAACTCCCGGGAGATGTTAAAGCCTTTCAGTTTAATTGAGTGATCAAAATCAATGGTGTAAAGGTGACCAGATTGGTTTGCCCAAAAAGTGGGTTAGCACATTCAATTAAATGATGCTTGTCACTTTTTACGCGGGATGTATAGCGTAGATTTGAGAATTAGCCGGTCTTAAAATACAGGCAATTAAAAAATAAAAAGATGTTACGAGAATTAAACGACACGCAAATTGAAGACTTATTGATAGATCAGCTGACAGGCCGGATTGGATGCCATTCAGGTGATGTTACCTACATCGTTCCGGTAAATTATGTGTATGATGGCGTGAACATTTACTGCCACTCCGTAAAAGGGATGAAGATCGATATGATGAGGGAAAACCCGTTGGTGTGTTTTGAGGTCGACAATATCAAAGACTTAACCAACTGGCAAAGTGTAATTGCCTGGGGGAAGTTTGAAGAGATTACGGAAATGGACGAAAAACAAAAAGTTTTGCAAAAGCTAACTGACAGGATCACTCCATACATTATTGATGATTCGGTAACCCGTGAGCATGGTTTTGTTGACAAGGAAAGCGACATTGGAACAACTATTGAGTTGATAATGTACAAAATAGTAATCAACAAAAAAACTGGTCGGTTTGAACGCAGGTAGGTAGTTTCGCCAACAACTTAAAACCATAATCATGCCGCGGAGTAAGCAGATAATGTTTAAAGTCCGCAAAAATGCGGGCTTTATCATTGTTATTCTCCGCAAATCCTTCAAACGTGAAAGCCTCTTCAACGACGTTTCGGATCACACAAGCCCCAAAATCAAAAAGTCTCGAGACTTTCGACTCAAGACTTTTGACTTCCTAAAGTTTTCCTGCAAGGGCTCGAACCTCAATCCTCAGAGCCAGAATCTGATGTGTTACCATTACACCACAGGAAAGTATAATAACCTTGTTCGAGTTCGAATCTCGTACTGGTCTAACAGGATGCAAATATATAAAAAGCGCGGGATTTTATAAGGGCCGGATTTTGAATTTCGGCCGGTCCGTAAGTTTATTTAAATATCTTCAGTATCGAGCCCCAAAACCAGCTTTCATCTGCCCGGATCATAGCTTCCAACGTTTTATCTACGTTTTTAGCGAGCTTTTGTATATCGGTTACCGATTTATTGAACGTCTTGTAATCCGCATTTTTGGCGTCGCCTTTAACCTTCGACAACTCATCCAAAACCTTCAGCACCGGGTCCAGCTCCCGTTTGCGGCGTTCCTTGGCAACCTGCCGGGCAATGTTCCAGGTGTCCTTATCAGCGTAAAAATATTCCTTACGCTCACCGGGCCGCAATTCTTTTTCAACCAGGCCCCAGTTAATAAGGTCCCGCACGGTCATATTCACATTACCTCTTGAAATACTTAATGCCTCCATTATCTCCTCGGTGGTAAGGGCGCCCGGCGTAACTAATAAGAGTGCATGCACCTGGGCCATCGTGCGGTTTATTCCCCATTCGGAACCGAGTTTCCCCCAGGCTTCAATAAATTTTTGCTTCGCTTCAACCAATTCCATATGCAAAGCTATCCACATCTATCGAACTTTCAAAAAATATTGAAAGATTTACTTTGAGGTTACACAAAAAGTCCACTGTATGTCATTTCCCCGTAATTATGCTGCAAATAAAGATTGAAAATAAAGTTAGGCTGATTTGGTTGCATATATAAATGCCGTATATTTGATCGTCTTTTAGAAGAAACCAATTTTTACCCCTAACTTATAAATTTATTCATCATGAAACAGGATAATGTGTCGAGGCGCCATTTCATTGGCGTTGGCATGCTTGCCGCTGCAGGTATCGCCTTGACCTCGAAAACTTCATTTGCAAGACCCATGTTTGCAAAACCAAAAGTAAACTCAAAGATAAACGGTGTGCAGATCGGTGTGATCACCTACTCATTCCGGAGCATGCCAAGCAGCATCGACGATCTGTTGAAATATTGCATTGATTGCGATATCAATGCCGTGGAACTGATGGGCGACGCGGCGGAAGCCTATGCGGGTGCGCCAAAACGCGACAGCAGCGCCGACTATGCAGCAACACTTGCGCAATGGCGTGAAACCACGTTAATGGATCCATTCATTGCCATTCGTAAAATGTTTAATGATCAGAACATCGACATTTACGCCTGGAAGCCTAACGCGCTCAATGCCAAAAACACCGACGGAGAGATCACGTATGCGTTCAATGCCGGGAAGGCTTTGGGCTGTACCCACGTTACTGTTGAACTGCCCGAAGATGCCCTGCAAACACAGCGCCTTGGCGACCTTGCCGAAAAAGCAGATATGATGGTAGGCTACCATGCCCACACGCAGGCAACGCCAACTTTATGGGATATTGCCCTTGGCCAGTCAGACCATAATGGCATTAACCTGGATATCGGGCATTATGTTGCCGGAACCAGCAGCAGCCCCATCGATTTTATCAAGAAAAATCACAAACGCATTTTAAGCATGCACCTCAAGGACAGGAAGTTCAACAACGGACCTAATATGCCATGGGGCCAGGGCGATACCCCCATTAAGCAGGTTTTAGTGCTGATGAAATCTGAAGGTTACAGATTCCCGGCTACCATTGAGCAGGAATACAACATACCCGCAGGCTCCGATGCCGTGAAAGAAGTGATCAAGTGCCGCGAATACGCAGCATCTGCTTTAGCATAGCCCAAATTAATTAACGCAAGGCCCGACAGCTCCATGAGTTGCCGGGCCTTGTTGTTTAAAAAAGGCGCAAAATCCTCCCATATACAGCATTTGCGCCAACCAATTATTTTTTATCTTTGACTTGAAATTGCAGACCATGAGAGAAATAGCATTTGTAATTCACGAAGATGCAACACTGTCCACCATCACCGGGGCGATGGATATGTTTATCCATACCAACGGGTTGTACCGGCAAACAGGCAAATCGCAGCCCTTTAACCTTATCCTTGCGGGAGAAAAAGAAAAAAATGACTTTCTGCCCATCAATCCCCTGTTTGTAAGTTACTGCCGGTTTAGCGATTTAACTAAGCCCGATCTGATCATTGTGCCCGCATTTTACGGCGACAGGGACAGTATGCTAAAAAAACACCGCGGCATCGTCGACTGGATCAGCACCAAGTACGAAAATGGTTCGGAAATAGCCAGTCTATGCTCCGGCATTTATTTTTTGGCGGAGGCCGGGCTTTTGCCTGGAAGGTCCTGTACGGCTCATTGGAACGATATGGACGACATCGTGCGCAGGTATCCCGACGTAAATTTCCTGTCGGATATGGTCATTACCGACCAGGATGGAATTTATACAAGTGGCGGCGCATTTTCGTCGCTAAATCTCATTTTGTATATTATCGATAAGTTCTGTGGCCGTCAGGTTGGTATATGGGCTAGTAAAATGTTTTCGCTGGATATGGACAGAATAAGCCAATTGCACTTTGCCGTGTTTAAGGGCCAAAAACAGCACAAGGATACGGATATCCTGAAAGCCCAGGCCTATATCGAGGAAAACCACCATCTGGCGCTCAATATGGACGACATTGCAGACCGCAGCAACATGAGCAAGCGGAATTTTATCCGCAGGTTTAAAAAGGCCACGCAGAATACGCCGTTCGAATACCTTCAGCGGGTTAAAATTGAAGCCGCCAAAAGGGCGCTCGAAAATGGCAGCCAAAATATCAACCTGTTGATGTACGACACCGGCTATAACGACATAAAAACCTTTAGGGAAGTGTTTAAAAAGATCACCGGCCTAACGCCGCAGGACTACCGTCGCAAATACAGCCGGGTAGATTTGGTGCTGAATTGAGCTTTTTGGGTTCCATCAATACGGCGAAACAAGTCAAATGGACTTATTTGAAAACGGAAGCCAGGGTGAAACTTTAAGGAAATAAAAGACAAGGAGTAAATAATTTTGAACGATACGCTATAACTCAAAACTGACGCCAAGTACCTCAGACGTAATTTTACTTTTCAGCTCATATACCAGCTCGTATTGTTTTTCATTATTGAAGGCAAACATTATCACCGTTTTATTAGCAGGGTCAATAATGAAATATTCCTTCACACCGGCTGCTTCGTAAATGGTTTTCTTTTTCACTGTGTCGTGTATCCTATTGGTTGAAAGTACCTCGAAAATAATGTCAGGAGCACCAAATACGCCATCGTCCAGGATAATGTGTTTATTTTCATTCATTACAACAAAAACATCAGGCTGCATCACCGATTGCTGACCCTCAAAATACACATCAGTGGGAGCTCCCAGTACCACCCCGGTATTTAATTCTTCCAATAAATTATATAGCAATGCAGATAGCTTTATTGCAACAAATTGATGTTTTGTGCCTGGCGCCGGTGTCATGATTAAGGTGTTATACAATACTTCGCACCTTGTACCTTCCGGTAAACTCCGGTATATTTCAATCGCTGTTGCAGGTATAGTGCTTTGCATTGTGGGTACTTTTATGCTAATTTAAGTAATATTATTTAATTTCAGAATTTTTCGTCGGTGTTCATATTTAGGACTCGACTATGATTTGTGTGGGTTTTGATTTTGTAATTACTTGATTATCAATTAAAAGCACAGTATCATTGTAATTTGTGTAAACGTTTGTAAAGTTGGGTTAACTTGAACTCGCAGAGGATCTCCTGCGGTGTAGAGCCGGAAACCCAGAGTTCCGTACCGGGACCCCTGCGGGAACAAAGCAAGATAAAAAAGTCATTATAAAATCGTCACCCTGTGCTTGTCGAAGGGTCGGCACCCCACTTTATACCGCCGCAAATACAGCCGGGTAGATATGGTGCTGAATTGAAAATGGGTCCAACAGGTAAGATGGCAAAATGAACCTAACGCTCAACCGGCAACATAATGACAAACTCCGAACCTTCACTTTCTTTGGACTGAACATTAATTGTCCCTCCATAGCCCTTAACCACTATATCATAAGTTAAGCTCAAACCTAACCCTGTGCCTTCGCCCGTAGGCTTCGTGGTAAAAAACGGCTGCATGATCTTGTCTTTGATGGCGTCGGGTATACCGATACCGTTATCCCTTACCTTAATAACCACCTGCCCATTTTCGCTCGACGTGCTTAAAGATACTTCCGGCTTATATTCCGCGCCCGCTTTTGTCGCTTTTTGATTCACCGCGTAAAATGCGTTGTTGAACAAGTTGAACATCACCCGGCCCACGTCCTGCGGGATGACATTTACCAGCGGTAGCTTTTCATCAAAATGCGTTACCATTTCCGCCTTAAACGCTTTGTATTTCGAACGCAAACCCTGGTAGGAAAGGCGTAAATATTCATCCGACAGCCTATTAAGATTGGTAGGTTCTTTCGTCCTGCTGCCCGATTGGCTGTGTTGCAGCATGCCCTTCACAATCGCATCGGCGCGTTTGCCGTGGTGATTTATTTTACTTTCATTTTCTATCAGGTCATTTATCAGTTCAATTTCCAGCTGAACATCTCTTTCAGCCCTGGGCTTTTCGCTTTCTGCTTTCAGCTCCTCCAGCATTTCTTTGTTCACTTCCGAGAAGTTGTTCACAAAGTTTAATGGATTCTGTATTTCATGAGCAATACCGGCGGTTAACTCGCCCAGCGAGGCCATTTTTTCGGATTGGATAAGCTGTGTTTGGGTAGCCCTCAATTTATCGATCGCCGTTTCTAAATGATCGCGTTGGGTGGCAATCTCTTCTTTTTGCTCGCTGAGCAGCCGGTTGTTTTGCTTTTGATGGTTGTAACCACGCCATAATGCCAAACCGACCACCAATAACACTGCCGCAGTTCCAATCACCACGTAAAAACGCATCCGCGCGTCAAAACTATCCTGCGCCACCAGCAGGTCCTGCTCATGCTCCTTGTCCTGGTCGGCCACTAGCTGGAGTTGCTTACTTTGTCCGCGGGCTTCAATGCTGTCTTTGTCCAGCAATTGGCGCCTTAAGTAGGAAAGACTCTTTTTATCGTCGCGCCCTTCGTATGCCCTTGATAGAATCCCGGCTGCCTCTGCGTTGTAGTAGAATGACAGTGCCTCAGCGGTTTGCGACTGGCTATAGCCTTTCAGCGCATATTTAATTGCCGAATCAGGTTTTTGCATTTTTAGGTATAACTCGGCAATATCGTTCAGCACCTCGGGATTCAGGTTTTGGGGGTCATGCCGTGTTGTCAGGATGTACGACCTACGGTAATAGCTCAATGCCGAATCCAGTTTATTCGCACTTGCGAACGCCTCTCCATAATCGGACAGGTTATTACTTATATTGTACCAATACTTACCGGTATCCAAATGCAGGCTCATTTGTGTTTCGCATTTAGCGAAATACAGTGCAGAGTCGGGCATTTTAAAGGTACGTGAATAGATAGTTTGGAGGTTACTGTAACTGGTAAGTGTAAGGTCGGTATCGTGGGCCGCTGTAGCTGCGATGGCACAAGCACGGTAATACCCGGCAGCCTTATGCAAGTCCCTCTGCTCATCATAGGCCACGGCCGATTCCATCAAAAAATTGTCGATGTAATAGTTGTCCTTCGCACGCCGGCTTAAGCGCAGGCCTTGCAACGCATATCGCAATTGATCCGGGGTATTTACCTCCCAATTCATGATGGTGCAAAGTGCCAGTAAAATGCGCTCCTGGCTTTTTTGGTCGCCGGAACTTTCAAACCCAGCAAGGTCGGCCTTGTATTTATTGATCGCTGCCAAAAAGCCGCCCGGAATTGGTTTTAGTTCGGTAAGTATTGGATAAATGTCGTTTTGGGTCCGGGCCCGGTCCAGCTTTGATAACAAACTATCAATTTTCCGTTGTTGCCCCCGAATAGAATGGCATAAGATCAAAAAAATGCAGAGAACTATCGTTCTTTTCATCAGCATATTGGTAAAGTTATTCAAAATTCGGTATTCCGCGGTTCGCTGTGTACACTTAAATTTCCGGCATGCCCCCTTTACCACCATATCATAAGTTATGGATAGCCCCATGCCAGTCCCTGTGCCGGTAGGTTTAGTGGTAAAAAAAGGCTGCATGCCCCCCGGTCCTCTGAAAGGGGAGTAAATCTATCCGACTTCCCGGGTGATACATCCCTTTATTCCGGTTAAACAAAGTGCAGCAATCCGAACAAACCACTTCCAGATCCAAGCTTACCGATATTATTGCTTAGTCGTAAAATGAAATAGCTGCCCGGCCCGGGTATTGTTGGACAGCGAATATTATTGTTGGTAAAAGGTATCTTCTCATAAATCAGCGCATGATCACAAGGGGATTGATCAATCCCTAAAGATATAATAAAGATAAATAATAATAGTCTTGTAAAACAGGCTTTTAGGAGAAATTGTAAATTAGAAAATATTTGTCGGGAAGGTTAATATATCTAAATATATAAGCAATAATTTAAGACCTCTGCTTGCGCATGAGGTCTCAGCCTAAGACACCCATTGCCAAAAAAAGAAAATCATGCCGTCCGCCGGTTTGCGGATCTGCCCCCTAGTTGATACCATTGCAAATACAGCAAGGTACAATTGATGCTGAACTAAATCCAGGGAAAATCAAAAAAACCACCCTCGGCTTCCTTCAATACGGCGATGTACTTACCGCTGTCCATCCGCCATCTACGATAATATTTTGTCCGGTAATATGGCTTGAGGCTGGCGAAACCAGGAATAACACCGTACTGGCAACATCTTCAACGGTAGCCGGCCGGCCCATTGGCGTGATACGTGACCATGTGGCTTTGTAATCCACGTCTTCCATTGTTCGCTCTGTTAATGTAGCGCCGGGTGCGACGGTATTGACCGTAATTTGATGAGGAGAAAGCTCAACAACCAGGCTTTTTGCCAGCATTTCCAGGGCTGCTTTACTCATCCCGTATGCCGCAAGATCCTGGTGCGCCTGGTGCCCCGTAACCGAAGACATAAACAATATCCTCCCACCGCTTTTTTGTTCGATCATTTGTTTTGCTGCCTTTTGGGCGAGAAAAAAGCTGCCTTGCAAATTAAGCCGCATCACACTTTGCAAAGACTTT
>Ga0302304_10001100_pt1 | contig 14335 bp, 7 predicted proteins | sample III_Palsa_E2_2_FD_198769 | JGI IMG/M metagenome (GOLD analysis project Ga0302304, IMG submission 198769) | Peat permafrost microbial communities from Stordalen Mire near Abisko, Sweden - III_Palsa_E2_2 | ecosystem: Environmental > Terrestrial > Soil > Palsa > Peat permafrost | place: Sweden...
GGTCCCGCGGCCGGGCGCGGGCTCAAGCCCAGGCGGGGCGGGCGGACGGCGTGGACTTGTTATCCACAGAGGCGTCCATAGCGAGTAGTGCCATGACCGGTCTTGCAGGCGTTGCTGCCGTGGGGTTGTAGACACCGGACAAGGCCCCAAGCAACTCCGCTGGGCTATGGGTTCACGCAGAAGATGTCAGCATTCCGAAAGCAGCCACCAGCGCACCGTCGCCGAGCCCTCCTGGTCGCCCGTAGGCAGGGCCGGCGTGTCCGGATCGGATGGTCCCGATTTGCCTACGCAACCCCGGGGAGGTTCGTTATTCCGTTGCCGACGTCAGTGCCTCGGTCGTGGCCCACACGGGTGGCACTGCGGGCGGAGGTTCGGTCGCGTCGGCTGGCTCGTCAGGCTCGGGACGTAGCTTGGGAGCCGGCGGGTACCAGGCCTTGAGGTTCTGCACGATGTCGCGATAGAACGCGACTGTCTGCGCACTGGTTTCGCGGACGAATGAGCCTTCGTCACGCCCGCGCTTTTGGCCCATTGGCTTTGACTGAGTGAGCAGGAAGCCTCGTGGTTCACGCTTGGGGTCCGCTGTGTAGTGAAGCGGCGCGGGCTGATCGCGCACGTCGGAGAGTTTCGCGACGGTCGTGGTGCGGGCGTTGGGGAAGCTGGCTTCGATCAGCAGGTCGTCGGGCGCCTGTTTGAGCTGGCGGATCAGCCAGTTGAACCGCCCCTTCGCCCGGCCTTCACGGGGAGCATCGATGGCCACGCTGACGAACGTCTGGCGTGATCGTAGGTCGGATCGGATCGTGAGCGGCCCAACCGCATCTGGGACGCGCAACATCGAGGAAAGCTCGCCGCGGGTCTCAAGACCTCCGACGAGCTCATCCAGGCGCGCCGCGGTCGTCTGGTTGCGAGCCCTGTCGACGACGACGTGCGCGCCGAGCTCCTGCGACAGGCTGAGACTGAGGTAGTTAGTGAACTGCTCCCAGCGCTCGGCGACGTCACGCGCGGCGGCGTCTCCTTTGCGCAGCGAGCCGTCCCGTGCCGCGTTGCGGACCCCGACCCACTTCTCACCCATGTCCTCAAAGCCCACGGCGCCGGATGCCTCGCTGCTGAGGTAGTGGATCAGTTCGCGCAGAATCCATTCCTGGTCGGGGTCCGAGATGCCGCGGTAGCGTTGCTGAACGATCGCCTCGGTCAGCACCCGCCACCACGAGAAATGCCACAACCCCATTCCACTCCGAAGCTTGCGCCGGTCGATCGAGACCGGAGACTCCGAGGAGTTACCCGTGATCTCGGTGGAGATAGTGAGCACGCCATCAAACCCGTTGGTCTTCGCGACATCGAGGTAGGCGTTGACCTGGCCGTCCTTGAGACGAGCCGATCCCGTCTTGACCTCAACCAAACAGGTCCACGTCTTCTTGCCCCGCCGGCAGACGATCGCACCATCAGGGATCACCGTCTTGCCGTCGGCATCCTTGAACCGCACCTCCGCAAACGTCTCGATCACCGGCGCTTTGGGTGCATCGAGCTCCTTCAGAAGGGCGTAGCCGAACTCGGGCACACCATGCATGACAGCGAGCAGACAGGAAGTCGCGCGCTTCTCCTGTTCCTGTTGATTGCGGACCCCGAACGTCGGCATCAACCGGGCGTGTCCCCACCCCTCCGGCACCGCCCCGACCGGCACATCAATCTGCGCAGGCATCGCGGTCACGACCCTATAGCCATCGTTCCGGACCTGTAAAGCCCAACTTTTGTGCGCGGCCGCCGTGCCACCTCGTCTTGAGGCCGACGAATGCCTTTGATCCAGGGCCGCCGACCGACCAAGCGATCGGAATGTCGTCATAGGGATCGTGCGGGCCGGTCGGCGAGGCCAACGATCCCTTCCCGGCGGAGCAATCGTCCGAGCCGACCGGCGGCTGATGATCGGAATCGCAGCAAAGCTGGCGCGAGCTCGGTTGACGCTGGTCGATCGGTATCGCGGCAAGACACGTGCTCGCGCGATCCGGGACGGCGATCGTTTTGTGACTACGCCACCGCAACGGGCGGGAAATCCGGGCTTACCCCGGTCCGGCGAGGTCGTTGATCTCGACCTGCTGATGGAAGGTCGCCTCGGTGCTGACGAGCCCTGCGATTGCCTCGAGTGCCGCGGGCCCGGCGAGTAGGGCACCGCCGCAGAACCACGGGGTGCGCGGCCCGTAATCATAGTTGTGGGGTCGCATCCACCAGCGCCTCCAGACGATCATTGTCTCGCCGTCGGCGTCGATCAGGTCGTAGGCGGCGGGCAATGGCGCAGCCACCAGACCCAGGCGGGTCCGAACATCGGCGCGCAACGTCAGCCCTCGGTCAAACGCGAACGCGTCGTGCTGGACCCACCACTGCAGTAGCGGTCCGGCAGCGACCGCCGAAGTGGTGTCGCGGTTGGCCTGCTGACGGTGCCAGCGAAAGTCCCCCCTTCCGGATGCCCAGGGGAGGGAGTCCGGGTCCCGGTCTCCGCTAGTCAGGCCGGCGTAAACGATGGTCGACTGCCCGTGTGAGTAGTCGACCTCGACGAGCTGGCGTTCGTGGTATCCGAGGACGGTCCATCCAGCGAAGGGGCCGGAGCTGATCATTGGCGGCGGTCCGGCACCGGGTTCAACCTGGTCAGGACGACTAAGAGATGACGGTCGTGTGATCCGGCTGCGGCCGCGTGCCGCGGCGCCGGGTGCGTCAGGTGCGGTGATGTCATGAAGCGCGGGGCGGGTGTTGATGCGCCATTCGCCGCTGATCATGAGGTGCTGGCAGAGGTCGTCAAGCCCGTCCTGGAGGGCGATCTCGTATAGCTCGTTGCGCCAGAGATGCAGAACCTGCGGCGGAACCCAGCTACGCGCGCGCGAATACTGCAGTTCAGTCTGCTCCCGTTCAATGCGCGTGTTTCTCGCCAGCCCTCCACGCCATATCGCCTGGAAGTGTTCGGCGACTCTTCTCGGGAAGGCGTACCACCTCTGCGCGAGGAACTCCGCCCGGTCTGCGTAGTCCTGCCTGAGCGCCTGCTGGGTCTGAGCGGCGGTGGTTGGCAGTCGGGCGGCTTGCTCTGGGAGGGGAGGATTGACGTCGAGTCCGAGCTGCTCGGCCAGCCGGCCCGCGATGAACGACAACGCAAACCCGGATGCCCTGGCGCAGGAACTCACCAGGTCTTGGGACTGGGCGAGCGCGCTGCGCCCGGCCTGACCGCTAGCGGCGGCGATCTGAAGGGCTGCGAGCAGGTCGGTGAAGGCGCTGTCGGCGTCAGCGATGAACTCAATCATCGCCGCCGCTTCCTGCCGCCATTCGGCCACCGCCTCGGCAAGGCCGGCGAACGCCGCAGCACGCCGGTCCAGATCGGGATGGCGAACGCCGACTACCAGAAGGTGTGCGAATGCAAACCGCGTCCCGTCGCTGTCGAGATCGGGGCCTGCCTCAAGGAACGACGTGAGTTCGTTCCCAAACTCAGGCAGTCGCCATTCGATGACTTCGACCGCTGCGTCCCAGATCGCGAACGCCCCATCGAGGTCATCGAGCGCGACCAACGCGTCGAAGATCTGCCGAGTCAGCGGCGACCCGTATTGGGCCTCAACCAGATGGGCGATTTCTAGAGCGAGCGTAGAGCGGGCGCGCTGCTCATCGCAGGACTTGGCTGCTTGGAGCAAATCCCGCTGGGCAAAGCCGCCGAATGGCTCAATCATCCCGGTGCGCCCCGCGCACCAGGCAAGCACCAGCAGATCCGCCGCGACCGCCGATCCTCGCTCCTGGAATCGCCTGGCGAGCTTGATCAGGATGTGAGCGCGGTAGCTGATCGACGACCTGCGGCTCAACGAACGCACCACGGTGACTGCCTGCTCGTCGGACGCCCCGAGCTCGTCCAGCTTGGCTTCGAGCTCCGCGACGAGCCGGTCCGCGTCGAGCGGCGGGTCGCGACGGTCCAGATCGAACTCGTTGGCCCAGGCGTAGACCTGGCCCAGGCGCGTGACGTCGCCGAGGAATGGGCCGGCGTCCGCGGACTGGTGTTCGCGGTCGGTGATCGAGCTGCCGTGATCGGGGGCCTGACGTGTTTCGGGGACGGTGCCCGCGTCTGGGCCTGGCAGGCCGTGCTCCGTGGCGAACGCTCGCAGTTCGTCGTAGAACTCGGGCAAGGGATGCTCGGTGTCGCCGTCGATCGCTGCCACCGCCTGCCAGTACGCCTCCGTGGCCCGCGAGCTTCCGGCCGCGAGCATGTCAGCCACGGGTCTCAGCCGCAGCGATGGCTCGCCGCGTGCGGGGATGCACCTCCATAGCAGGTGTTCCAGCTCGGGCGGCAGGTGGCCGTGTGAGTGTTCGGCGATTCGTTCAAGCGCGTCCTCGTGGATCCAGTACCCGACGGGGGAGTGCTGGCGGATCCCAGTTGCGAGCATTTCGGCAGCGCTGCCGGGGCTGCTGCGCGCGAACGCGGAGAACCATCGCAGAGGAAGGTGACTTGTCTCGCTGCCGTCAGTGTGCGACACGACCACGTTCGGCAATGGCTGCAGGCGCCGCAGCCTGTCAACAACCCGAGGATCCAACGGGTCCGGGCAGGATTCGAGGGCGTCGATCGGACCGTACAGGGTGATGTCCTTGCGAAATCCATAGGCAGCGAGGCACCGGCCCGCGTCCCTCCAGGCCGCCCGAGCCCGGACAGGTTCACCGGCCCGCGCGCAGAGGATGGCGAAGAGCAGGTGTGCCTCGGCGTGGGCCTCGTAGAGCTCGTTGCCCGCGTCGTCGCGGATCTCCGCCTCCAGGATGTCCAGAGGGGTGCTGGTTGCATGCTCGGTTAGCAGCGTGAGGAGCACGTCGAGCGCGAGCGGACCGTGGGAATGCCGGGACATCGCCACGGTCGTGCCGCGCGAGACCAAGAGCAGAAAGTCCACCGCAGCCGGTAAGTCCGCGGCGTCAAGACGTGAGAGCGCCTCGGCGTAGGTGGCGGAGATCTCGTCGCGGACGTGATAGACGTCGCTGGCACGGATTTGCCCGGCGAACGGGTCGATGTCATCCGCCGTGTGCCGCAGCGCTTCCAGGACCTGTGCGCTGGTGCTCGCCTGGGCCAGGTCGACCAGGAAGCGCAGCCAGCCGCGGTACCAGCCGACCCCTGCGAACAACTCGCGTACCGGGTCGAGGTCGACACCCGCCTCGGCCCAAACTGGGAGCCCCGCCCGCAGGCGACGCACAGGACCGGCACTGTCGACGTAGTCCTGCCCGACCACGGCTCCAGCGATCGCCTGCGGGTCGCCGAAACGGGAGGCGGGATCCGGCAGGACAATCGCAGCATTGAGCCGGGTGAGCTGCCGAGAGGACAGCGGCTGTTCCCCGAGCCGCCCGGCGAATTCGGTCGCTCGGGCCGGCTGCTCGAGGTGGACGGCCTCGATCAGCAACAGCACGAACGGCACGAGCCGCAGGGGCGGGACTTCGTTCGCTTGGTCGAGGATGGTCTGAAGCCCTTCAGTGCCGGCGCAGTCAAACGCGGCCTGCGCGAGAGCGTCGAGGTACCGGAGATCAGGGTCGTCCTCACCGCTGAGAAATTGCTGGGCCCGGTTGATGAAGTCCGACGGGTCGTCGAGCCGGACCATCGCTCGAAGTTCGGCGAGGTTCTCGTCAAGGTCAGCGTCCGGGTCGTGGACGTAGCTCCGCTCGTCACCGGCCGCCATGTATTCGCGCCATGGCGCGGACTGCCCCGCGCGGTCGATCAGGTCGCAGAAAGTCAGCCCGTCACGCCGCGAGAACGCCGGCCGACCGTCGTACAGAAGCTGGTCAGCCAGCGCCTGAGCGCCGAACAGCTCGATGAACGCCTGGGCGTACGGCCGGAGTTGATGCAACTTCTCGGCGTAGGCCGTGTCCGACGCGCGGCGAAGCTCCGACAGACGAGCAAGGAACGCGAAATCTCGCCGTTCCGCCGCGAGGCTGGCAGCGACGGCCAGGTTCGCTTCGACCGCCCGATGCGGCTGAAAATGCACCACGCTCTGGGACACGAACTCGACGCCGACGCGCTCGCGGATGGCCTCTAGATCCCCCGCGCGCCTCAGCGACGGCAGAAGGTGACGATAGGCGCGCGCGTCCGTGAAGAAGTCCCGATCGCCGAGCCATCGGATTACCGGCTCAAGTAGCACGCCGATCCGCGGATCCGGGCCGCGTTTGGCGATCATGTGGCGGCGAAGGCTCTCGTGGTAGACGCGCAGGCCACCCTGCGTTGACACGGAGGTCAGCACTGGGCGCAATCGCGTCAGCGCTTCCGCCAGACGAGCAGTGCCGTACGTGGGGAGGATCTCGGAGAGTTCGTCGAGCGTGACGGCGAAATCGACGACAGCAAGGTGCTCGGCGATAACTCCCGCCACGGATGTGTCCTCCGACCCGAGCAGGTAGTCGTAGTAGGCGTCCAGATCACCGGACGGCCTGGCGATCTCACCGATCGCCGCGGCGATCGACGCGTGCTCGTCCCCGAAGCCATCCTCGCTTACCTGCGTGATCAGAAAGCCGCAGTAGAGCGGGTTGCCCGCCGTCTGGGCGTGAACCGCAGCGGCGAGCTCGCTGAACGACTCGCCGGTCTGCAGCTCGGTCAGCAGTTCAGCGATCCCGGCCTGACGCATCTGCTGCTCGGTCTCGGACTCATTGAAAGGCGGGATCTCGGCCAGGACTGCGTCGGCTTCGAACAGAGGATTGAGGTGATCGCCGGGCTGGGAGCCGACGATCAACGAGCATCCATCGGGCAGATCGAGCGCGTCGAGCGCGGCCACGAAATCGCTCGGGGTGTCGCGCGGCGAACTGGTGTCCACGTCCACCCGGGCGACGTGATCGAGACCATCGACGATCAGGACTAGTGGCCGGTTCGAGCCGTCGGAAAGAGTGGACGAGGCGTCGCGCAGCAGCCGTTGAAGATCGTTCAAGTCGCCGCCCAGGCCCAGTGCGCACTCGGTCAGCTCCTCGTCGTCCAGCAGCTCCGAGATGAGGTTGCCCGACATAGTGCGCAGCGCGACCCGTGCCTGAGCGTCTGGGTCTCCCGGCTCGAGGAAGCAATAATGGCGGGCGACCACAGCGTCTGGTTGGAGGGCCTCGGCGAGAAGTTCGAGCTGCCAGGACTTCCCCGCCCCGGGAGGTCCAACCAGGGCCGTGCGCCTAGAGTTACGCGCCTGCTGCTGCAGGAACTCCTGAATGTCGGTGCGATCGACGACCCGGTCCGGGTTGAGCGGATAGGCCTGTGCGATGCGACCTCGGTCGATCCGCAGTCCAAGCTCGCTCGCGATCGCGCCGAACGGCAGCTCTCGGCTCTCTCGACCGCGGGCCATCTCGCACACTGCGATCAGGCGCCCCGCCACGTCGGCGGCTAGCCGATTGTTGGGTGCCCGGTCAACCCCAACCCGGTCGCTGAGCGCTGACAGCAGCGTCAGCTCCGCCGTGCCAGGGTCGTCGAGTCGCGTCGACATCTCAGCGCAGTCGAGCTCGATCGCGAACCTCTCGCAGAAGCTGATCAGATCGTCGCGGCTGGCCTTTTTGAGCTCGTGCCAGATGGGGTCGCCGTCGGCGGGCCAGATCACGTTGCCGTCGAGCCTCCACACCGTTGATCGCAGACCCGGGAAGATGGGGTCCAGTCCTGACTCGACGAGCCATGCCGGTCGTGTCGTTGGTGTCGTCCAGGTCGAGATCACGCGGAGCTGCTTCGCGTCACCGTCGATGGTCGTGATCATGTGCTCGATCGGCAGCGTGCGCGTCGAGCGTGAGAAGTCCCTGTCCGAAAGCTCGGGCCTCCCGTCGCGGTGCTTGACCTGAATGCGAACGCCGGGATCGCCACCGACGACGATGTCGTCGAATCTGTCGCCCTCGAACCGGCTGGTCTCGACTAGAACCTCGCCGCTTCCTTCCGCCAGGACGTCGCAGCACGCCAGCGCGGCCACAAGGTCCTGGTAGGCGTAGCCGGCATGTGCGGCGCGCAGTGGATGGGGGACCACGGCGGGGGCCGTCTTAGTGGTCGTCTTCCTAATTACGTGTCGGTGTCGTTCGTTCATGCTGCGAGCTGAAGCTCGGGTTGGCGCTGGTCGAGACGGTCGAGCACCTTCTGTAGGTCTTTGCGGGTGAACTTCCACTCAAACGGTCGGGCGATCTGCTCGTAGCGACGGCCGAACGCCAGCAGCGTCCGCTCCAGCGTGTCCAAATCGGCGAAGTTGTTCGGCGTCAGCACCTTGCGCTGGGCCATCGGCATTCCGGTCCTGTGGTTCGGCGCCCTGCTCTCGCTGATGTTCGCGGTGCTCGGCTTCGGTGGCTGATCCACGTAGTTCGGATCGTCCTGGTCGTCGACAGGCACGCCCAACGCGTAAAGGCCGCCGATATTGCCGACGCGCTCGTCCGCGAGGTTCAGCACGTCCATCCACTCCCCCAACGGGCAGGTCCCACCCAGCCTTGAGCTCGCCGGCCCGGATCTACCCAGGTGGTTCCGGGTCGGCGCGGCCGCGTCCTGCCCCGCTCGTACCACCAACGAAGGGTGGTGTGAGAGGGCAGCGTTAGCCCCGGCGCTACCCCTCCCGCCCATGCGGATCAACCGTGATGTTGGCCGACCGGTCCCGACGACGCTGGGGCTTCGGAGCTCGGGACGCTCGAGGCGTACTTGCCCGACCTTGTCGTCAGGGCGGTCGGGCTTCGGCCGCACCACGTGATCACGATCAAGACCAATGTGTGAGAGCTCTCGCAGCAGCCGCTGCGCGGGCCTGGACGTCGTCGACGAGCGCATCCCGTTCCCTGGTAGTGGACGACGGCGGAGGTTCCTCGAACGTATGGCTGCCGCGCTGACTTCGATCGATTGGCGCCGCTGAGCACCCGCCCTGCGGGCTACGGTTTACGGGCATGGTCGAGACGGGCTCCCACTCGCGGACGCTGATTCCAGTCCACGTCGGGCTGCCGGCGCCACGACAGCCTGACGAACCGGAGGCGTCTGCACCACCGCGGCGGTCGTCGATGATCGGTCGGGATCGTCGCGTCTCGCCCCTGGAGGATCCGGCGTTCGGGTGGACGGAGCACGATCTCGAGCCGCGGTGGCTCGGGATGGAGAGCAGCGATTGCGCGGGGGCGCTCGATCCGAGCATCTACCACGGCCGCGGGATCGACGAGCTGGAGAGGTTCCTTGCCGGTGCGCGAGCCCGCGACGAGCTTGCGCTGCTGATCACCACGATGGGCAACGTGAACGATCCCAGCCCCCGCCGGCTCGGGGCAACTGCGGACGCGAGCATCTCGCTGCCGGGCCTGGGGACCTACATCAGCGGGGCCCGGGTTCCGGCCGGAGCGACGATCTCGCTGGCCGACGGATTAGACGCCACCGATCGGGATCTGGCGCTGCGCCTGCGAAACGAGCGAGCAGCAGACGGACCGTGGTGGAGCTTGACGCTCAGCGGCACCGAATCCTGGCCAGGCTCAGGCGGACCGCCCACGCGCTACGAGCCGAGCGGGAAGCTGCAACCGATCCTGATCGACGGCCTCGCGCAGCCGGTGCTCGCAGCCTGGACACCCCCCGACGGTAGCCAGCGTTGGTACATCGTTCCCGACGCCTGCGACTGGCACAGCATTCTCGACTGGCTCGTGCAGCGGGCGCTGCCACAGCACGTGCCGGGCGCGCTGCGTCGCTCACGCTCGCCTTTGGCGCTCGATCCGCGGCTGCAGACCCCGGCCGAGGCCGCCGCGAGGCGGGGGCTCGGGGAACTGGACGCAACCTTCGTTGAGCAGCGCCATGAGCTTGAGAGCCAGCTGGCGCAAGCCACTGCCGATGCGGAGCCGATCCGCAATGGTCTGCTGTACGGGACGGGGGCCGACCTGGAGAACGCCGTCGCCGCAGTCCTCGAAGCGGCTGGCATGAACGTCGTGAAGGTAGACGAACTGCTCGGTGACACCAGCTCGGCCGATCTGCTCGTGTCGCTGGCCAGCAAGCGGCGGCTGATCGAGGTGAAGTCCGCGAGCGGTAGCGCCGCAGAGACGCTCGTGCGTCAGCTTGAGACCCATCTGCGAACGTGGCCGCAGCTACGTCCCCACGATCCGGTGGAGGAGGGCGTGCTGATCGTGAACCACCAGTACCGACTGCCGCCCGATGAGCGGAGCACATCGGTGTACACGCGTCCGGAGTTCGTCGCCGCGCTCACCACTGTGGTGCTGCCGACCCTCCAGCTGCTGGACTGGTGGCTTGCATCGAACTGGGGGGCCATTCGCAAAGCAGTGCTCGGTGACACGCCCACCGCTGAACGCGAGAGCGAGCGAGCCGAGCCCCCTTCTCCGACACCACCCGACACGGGACCGCCGGAGCATCCAGGAGGGCGCATAAGGCGTGGACTGTTCGGTCGCCGCGCGAGGTCCGACGCCGGGTAGCGACGCTGCCCCTGTGCCTGGGACCAGAGTCAGCCGGACGCTGCTGCGATCGTTGGCATCCGAGAACGCCGCTCTGGTTCACGGCCGGCGCGCAGGTGGGAAGTTCATGAGCACGGGCAACAGCGTGCGGTCCGCTGTGACTGGGCTTGGCCACTGGATCAGCCGATTGCGCGGCGGCCAGAGCTGACGGAAGGGCGGTACCTCGCCGTCCAGTGTCTCGGCGGGCTCCGGACGTTCGAACCCCTTGACCGAGAGACCGATACCTGCAAACGCAAGGACGGCGCCGTACGCGCTCGTCCGAGCCGCATCAGCCGACACGAATCGGCCCGTGGCGATTGTTGGCTCACCCCGCCACGAGAAGAACCCCACCCAGACGCCGTCCGGAACCTCGGCGTTCTCTCGCACCGCTTGGCGATGCCCGATCGGCACCGCATCTCCGAGCCCATCGGTGGCGGCGATCAGCGCCATGGCGGTCTTGGTCGCCCAGAGCGCCAGCAGCTGCTGACTTTCAGGGTCAAGTGCAAGATGAAAGCCCCTCGCCATCGGCACGAGCAGTGGAATGACCGCATCCTCGAGGTGCTTGAAGTGCGTGTTACAGCTGGTGCAGAAGATCCGCTTCCGGTGGCTCGCGAACGAGATTGGCTGGCGCTGTGGAACCACGCGCCCACCGGTGCTCGTCTGTGTCAGGAAGGTCTTGATGCCGAGCCGCCCGGAGATCCAGCTCGGGACGACGTGCTCCTTGCTGTCTGCCGGTGCGCCGCAGAAGATGCAGGCTGCTCCCGACTGCTTCGGGGCCCGTGGGATCACAGCCCACTTCAGTTCATTGCGCGAACGCGTGAGAGGCACGCGGCAGTTAGGACACTGCACGTTCTGCGGATACCGCGTGTCCCTGGGTGCCGGCAGGTCGAGCGTGATCAGCTTCCCGCATTCCGGACACGGGAACTCTTCGTGGGTTCCGGTGACGAGCAGTTGGGGGTCGACCGACAGCGTCAGGTACCGAAGACGCGTCTCGCGCTCGCATTTGTCGATCGGGTCTGAGTCTTGGGGAAGCTTTGCCTCCTCCTCCAGATCCTCGTGTTCCACCACCACAGCCCAGTGGGTCGGCAGAGGCCCACTCGCGAGAGGCGGTAGGTCATCGAGCGCGATCTGCCGCGCGTCGATCGCACGGAAGCCAGCGAAACCCTCCGTCGCCTGCCGCATCGCCTCTTCACGCGTCTCAGCCACCGTCGTCACGCCGCGAGGCATGTTCTCCGCTCCCTGTTCCTACGTTTCAGTCCGAGCATCGTCCTCTCAGGGTACGTCGGCCCTCGGCCTGGTCGCTGAACCTGGCGCATGGTCGGCCCCGGGTGCGGCGGTGCCGGTGGCCGCCAGGCAGCCAGGGCCCTGCTTGCAAGGAAGATTGCTCCTTCGGCTCGGCTTGGCGCCGCTACGCGGACGAGGATCGGGATGAGAACCGTGGTTACGTCCCGAACGGTCACATGACCTCGGCGACGCAGCCGTCTACAGACGGGACCAGCATTCCTCGCCGGACTCGATCAAGAGAGTTGCTATGCGCTCGACTCGGGCGAGTCGATCGCCAACGCGTGTGATGTGACACCGGCCGCCTCAGGCGCGGTGGAGATAGGCGTCGACCTCTACACAATCGCTTCCGTCGCGGCGCGAGCCTCCAGCCTACGACCGCGTTGGGGAAACGTGGATCGCGCAGGGAGTTCACCGGTTCCGGAGGGTTGCCCTGGGTCTCAGTACCCGACCGGGGCGACGCCTTCCGCATAGGCAGCTGCACGATCCTGGATGCCTCGCTGGCAGCCCCGCCTTCGGCGATTAGCGCGTCTACCCGGACGCCTGCTTGGCGACGGAGCACTCGTCGACGTGGGCGCCAATCGCCACGAGGACGCACGATCGGATCCACCCACGAGGTCCCAGCGCGCGAACTCTTCCACTGAACGAGGCCCGCGTGAAGTCGCGGCGCACACACACGACCTTGCCGGCCGGAAGATGGCGTGACCACCGAAAGTAGACGTCCCGGCATTCCGATCCGGAGAACAGTACACAGACGGTACAAGTCCAGGCCGACAGCCCGCTCACTTGCCCAAACAAAAACCCCGCCTGAGCGGGGCTTTCGTCACATCGGGGAGACAGGATTTGAACCTGCGGCCGCCCGGCCCCCAGCCGGGTGCGCTACCAGACTGCGCCACTCCCCGTGGTCGGTCGATCATACCCACGGTCCGTCCGCCCCGCAGCTGTGGCATGTGCGAGGGCGCGTGGGCGGTGTCAGCCACGACCGCGCGCGGCGAAGCGGGACGAAAGCGGGCGACGGGAATCGAACCCGCCCTCGGAGCTTGGAAGGCTCCTGTGCAACCACAACACTTCGCCCGCGGGACTGGTCCGGATGGTACCCGGGCACGTCAGACCAGCGGACTCACTTCCCTCCGGAGTCGCGCCCTCGCGCTGGAGCCCGTCGGGCGGCCTGGGGCCGGTCCCGTCGTCGAGCGGACCATCGGGCGCGACCGCCGATCGAAGAACCCCCGACCGCGCTACTCGCCCAATACCTTGATCACGAGGCGCTTCGGCCTGGCGCCGTCGAACTCGCAATAGAACACCTGCTGCCATGGGCCGAGATCGAGCCTGCCTTCGGTCACCGGCACGATCACCTGATGGTGGACGAGGAGATTCTTCAGGTGGGCGTCGCCATTGTCCTCGCCGCCTCGGTGGTGCCTGTAGTCACCGGGATCGGGAAGGAGCTCGCGCGCGACCTCGTTGTCGGGCTCCTGCCAGCTCGGCGGCGCGAGCTTGTCGAGCCATTCGAGCGCGTCGGCCTGGATGCCCGGCTCGTCGTCGTTGATCCATACACCGGCGGTGATGTGCATCGCCGAGACGAGCACCATTCCCTCGGTGATCCCGGCGTCGCGAACGGCCTCTTCGACATCCTCGGTAATGCGCACAAACTCGCGGCGCTTGGCGGTACGAAAGGTTCGGTAGACCGTGTGGGACTTCACCGGGTGGATCGTACTTTCGCGGCGGCCCCGCGTGACTCACCGGTGCTGAGTAGTTTGAAGACCGCGCGGCGGCGGCTCGGCTCGCGCGGAGCGCGACCAGCCTGCAGCGTGGGCGTCCCGCGGGTCCTGACGGTAGGCTAGGATCGTCGTCCGATACCCATGGGGCAGTAGCTCAGTTTGGTGGTAGCGCCGGTCTCCAAAACCGGAGGTCCCAGGTTCGAGTCCTGGCTGCCCCGCTTCGCCGCTCGCGCCTCCGTTCCGTCCGACGTCGAACGTACGTTCTATTCAGATACCTCGAATTCGCCCGTTGGAGGATGTTCACTCCGTCGTCGAGCTGACGGCCAGCGGAAACACGGACCGCGAGGTCAGGACCGCCGCCTCCGCTAGCGTCAGGACCCGCCTCCGCCAGCTCGAGTACGGGAGCTACCCCAGCACCACCGGCTGAGCGCCCCCTGTCAGCCTCGGCGCGGTGGCGATGTCGGCCGGCCGCTCCGGTGGGGCCTCGGCGGCGACGGCAGCCCGCTGGCCGCGGCGGCGGGGACGCCACACGCGCAGGTACTGGGCCGCGACGTAGGAGCCGAGGACGAGCGTCAGCGCGAGCAACTGGCCGATGACCGTCTCCCAGTTGCTGAAGAGTGAGAACCAGGTGCCCATCCAGCCGGGGAAGTGCAGGCCGGCGACGTTGGTCGTGCTGATCCAGCCCGCCAGCTGCATCTCGTTGACCTCCTCGCCGACCGAGACGATGAGCACGAACAGCAGCATCACTCCGGTGATGATGAGCAAGCGCTTGTAGGGGAGCTTCTGATGCAGCGCGAACGTGAGCACCCCGGCGGCAGCCGTGAACATCGCCCCGAGAACCACGCCCTCGAGCACGACGCTCGATCCGTACAGCTCGCGGAGGTTCTGCAGGAAGATGACGATCTCGAAGCATTCGCGGTAGACGGAGGTGAAGCCGAGCAGCAGGAGCCCGATCATCATCGCCCGCA
>Ga0302304_10001108_pt1 | contig 14270 bp, 11 predicted proteins | sample III_Palsa_E2_2_FD_198769 | JGI IMG/M metagenome (GOLD analysis project Ga0302304, IMG submission 198769) | Peat permafrost microbial communities from Stordalen Mire near Abisko, Sweden - III_Palsa_E2_2 | ecosystem: Environmental > Terrestrial > Soil > Palsa > Peat permafrost | place: Sweden...
AAGCGATGGCATGACGATATATGGATACCTCACCATACCCCAGGGAACCGATAAAACCGATTTGCCGGTGGTGGTAATGCCGCATGACGGGCCTCTTAATCAGCGCTGGGTATGGACATATACGCCAGAGGTGCAGTTTTTAGCCAACAGGGGATATGCGGTCTTCCAGGTAAATTTCAGGGGATCAACGGGCTACGGCAAGGCCTATCACAGTGCCGGATTTAAGGAAGTGGGCGGTAAAATTCAGCAGGATATCACCGACGGCGTAAACTGGCTCATCAGCAGCAAGGTGGCCAACCCCAAAAAAATAGCCCTATTCGGAGGTGGATTTGGAGGGTTTTCCGCACTGTACGGCGTTTCCTTTCATCCGGGTATGTACAATTGCGCAATAGGACAGCATTGTTTGATTAACTTTTTTACCTTTATAAAGGATGCTCCGCCCTATTTAAAACCTGGTGCAAAAATGATGTACGAAATGGTGGGCGACCCCGAAACGGATGCAGTGCAACTAAGGGCTATATCACCGGTTTTTCACACCGACAAGATTAAGGCGCCGCTGCTGCTTTTCCAGGGTGCAAAGGACGATCGCGCCAATATCAGCGAGTTGAATCAATTTGTACGTGAGTTGAAAAAACAAAACGGCAGCGATAATGTCAAATATTTTCTGAAGCCTAACGAGCGCACCGTGTTTCGGAGCGAATATAACCGGCTGCAGATGTACACCGAGATCGAAAAATTCCTGGATAAAAATCTGCGGGTTAACCAGTAAACCCTTCATGAAAAGAGCCCAAAGCGCATACCGTAAAAACTTCGCCCTCATCATCGTCTTTCTCGTGCTGATATCGGTAACTTTTGTCATCGCGCTTTTTGTTTCCTATGATCTGAATGCCAATTACGTGGAAAACGCTTTTGAATCGAGAAAAAATGATGTGCTCGACCAAACTATCAAGCCTTACGATGATCTTTTTCAGACCAAAATACCGGAAATCACGTCCTACCAGGGCTTTTTGGATTCGACATCTGCAGCAAAGTATGCGGATTCGGTTTTCAAAGACTTTCCCTTTGTGAAAAAAATCGTTTTTTACGATGCCCGCATAAGCAACCAAAAAAACAGCACAGTTTTCCGCGACAAACTGGGTATTGATATTCATGCCATGTATCAATATACGCCGTTGCAAGGAAAAGTGGAGGGCATCCGTATCTGGAATACTGCCCACGAGGATGACTTTACACAAATGGCCGATAAACTCAGCGACTATATTGCTTTTTCCGATACCACGAAGGGATTGACGCAGGCTGATTTGCAAAGCTTTTATGAAGTAAAATTCGGCAAGATCAGTTACTCCAATACCCTGCGGCGCGAAGACGTTAAAAACGATCGTGAAATGAGCAAGCTTAGCAACGGATCGCTGTATTACAAGCAAAACATCCTCACTTTTTTTTTAGATCCGCATTTGCTGAAGGTCAAAAACACGCACAGGGAGCTTTACGAGGACATCAGCATACAGCCGGTTGTTTACGACCCCGTAGATGCTGAAACCGGGAATGTAGTGACCGAAGCAGACTTGACAGGCGCCTTCGCCGACTACAAATTGTACTTCCGCTCCTCGCAGGCCTATCTCAATGTCGAAACAAACCGCAGATTTCTGCCTATAGCAGGGCTCGTGCTGCTCATCTATGCTTTTTTGATGCTGGTAGGCTGGCTTATTTATAGAAACCTTGAAGTTAACGTCAAATTATTCAAGCTTCAATACGATTTCATTAGCAATTTTACACATGAGTTTAAAACACCGGTAAGCGTTATCAAAATAGCCGGCTCCAACCTAAGCGCCGAAGGTGGTTTGAGCGATCGTCAGCGCAAGCAATATGGACGTATACTGAACGAGGAGGCCGATAAGCTGAACGATTTAATGAACAAGTTGCTTTCATTTACCCAATTGGAAAACCGGTCGATCGCGATAAAAAAGGAGGAGATCGATGTGCTTGCATTCACCAACAGGTATAAGGAAACGTTTAAAATAAAATACCCGGATTTTAAGATCTCCTGCGATGTTAAGGGCGTCAAATCATTTTATAGCGATCCGGTGTTGTTGGGCAGCGTTTTTCAAAACCTTGTTGAGAATGCCTATAAGTATTCGCACCCTGATAAAAAGGAGCTGCGTATCAGTGCTTTTGCCGAAAAAAGGCGTCTAATTTTTTCATTCGCTGACAAAGGTATTGGCATACCAAAAAGCGAATTAAGTAATATATTTAAAAAATTTTACCGCATAGAAAATAAATACAATCAAAACGGCAGCGTCGGTCTCGGTTTGGCGTTTTGCAAAGAACTGGTTAACTTTATGAATGGAGATATTACCGTTAACAGTAAGCCCAACGAAGGTTCGGAGTTTATTGTTAGCTTACCTTACGAAAACTAAATTATGAGCAAAGAAATCAAAATCGCGTTGGTTGAAGATGACGAAAACCTGCGTTTCCTGGTTGCCGAGAGGTTGCAGTCAGAGGGGTACAAAGTGCTGGAATCCAATAATGGCGATGACGCCGAAAAAGCCATTTTGCAGGACCAGCCCGCCGTCGTTTTACTGGACTGGATGCTGCCGGGGAAGCAAGGCTCACAGGTATGCACCAATATCCGCAACAAAGGATACGACGGACAGGTGATTATGATGACCGCCAAAGGGCAGGACGTGGACAAAATCGAGGCCTATAAATTTGGCGTGTCGGATTACATCATCAAGCCGTTTAACATGGATGTATTGGTGGCGATGATCGACAGCAAGATTAAGTTCACGCTCAATTCGGAGAAATCTGAGTCGTACAAGTTTGCCAATATGGAGCATCTGCCCAACACGCATCTGCTCATCCGTGACGGTAAAAAGGTTGAGCTCACTATCCTGGAGAATCGAATTTTGCTTTATTTTCTGAAAAATAAAAACAAGGTGATCAACCGCGAGGAATTGATGATGGAAGTGTGGGGATACAACGCCGATGTAAATACCCGTACGTTGGATATGCATATCGTTCGGCTGCGTAAAAAGATTGAGACAAATGCCGACTCACCGCAATTCCTGCAAACCGTGAGAGGAATCGGTTATAAGTTTGTTTACGTGGCGTGAGTACGGAGTTGAAAGACGAAAGGTGAAAGGCGAATGAAAGGTGCAAGGTGAAAGGTGCAAGATAAAAGGCGAAAGGCGAAAGATGAAAGGCGAAAGATGAAAGGCGAAAGGTGAAAGCCAGGAAGGCACAAAATTGTAAGGACTACCTGGCACTATACCTGTTTTCTCCGGGGGCTGGCCAATACGGGATAGCTTAGGTGGGAAAAAGGCAGGGGTAAAACATCCAATTTTAAAAATTAAGTAAAATTTTTTCTTTTAAAATAAATTACTGCGTTGGCTTTAAGAAAATAGTCCCATAAATGCCGATTAATATCGTTATCATTGTGAAGGTGGCATTTGTGCTTCATGAGCATCCTTGCCAGCGTAAAATGTCCGTCAAAAAAAGACAAGAAGCAGTTAAATGCAATTTAGCGGAGGGGTGAACCGGATATTCCTGGTCGGCGAAGTTGCCGGCGACGTTCAGCAGAAAATTGTGGACGATACCGAGGTTTTATGTTTTTTTTTGGCGACGACGGAAGTTTTTCAAAAAAATGGACGTCGGCATGAGCATGTGGAGATGCATGATGTCAAATTACCGATCGGTGTAAAGAAGAATACGGACATCAACCGTGGGGATTTGCTGTTTATACAGGGCAAACTAAAAACCCACCAGGTGATCGAAGACAACCACTCAAAAAATTACAGGGCCGAAATTTGGGTGATCCACTTGGAAAGTCTGAAATCGGCGCAATTTCACCTGACAAACGGATCGCTTTAAACTGGCGCGGTTTTTTTGAAAACCTGCGATGAAATAAATTCACCAAAAAAAGCTTGCCCCGCGATTTCTTTGTATTGGAACTGGCTGAAGCGCTTTTCTATGTCGGGCAAGTCCGACGCCTCAATACCGCAAACTATCCTAAAAAATTGAAACATCGATTTTAGTAAAATCCATTGCCACCACTTCCCTGTCAGTCTGAAATCGCAATTTAGCCATAGGGCGCCGGGCTTTAGAAAGGTATGGATATGGACGAAAACCTTCTGAAACGTCGCTTCGGTAAAATTATCAAACAAAAAAGGTGTAATCACTACATCATAGCCTCCGGTCAGCTTAACATTTTCCACGGCATCATTTATAAAGATCACCTTGTTATCGCCGGCATTTCTGCTTTTAGATAAGGCCGTCATTTTTGCCGAAACTTCAATATAGGTGATCTGCAAACCGCCCGGCCGCAACTCAGCCAGTTCTTGTAATATCCATCCCGTGCCCCCGCCCACGATAAGCACACCGGTATCCGGTGGTATGAATTTAAGCAGAAATCGCTGGGCATCCACCAAAGCCTTCCCATACACCAATCTTGAAAGACGGTCATAAAACCAGGCTGCATTGTTAAAATTGGCTGACATGCTGTAATAGCCTGTTTAAATTTTGTTCAATAATACTTTTATAGCGGATAGCTTGACCATATTTCCGGATCGTTCGAATAAAAGCAAACCTTGCCGAACTATCCATAAGAATGATGAGGGTAAAACAAAAAACATCAGGGTGCTTCAGAACTCAACAAGGAGCCATCGATTTTGCCAAAATCAGAAACTACATTAGAACCATAAAAAAAAGGCAAAGACATATTCTCAGCGCTCAACGATATCCTTATTGGAACCATTATTATATTAGCCTAACTATTTACAAGTATTTTTGAATGACCAACCGTATCTTTTCCATAAGAGTCACCTTATTAATAGAAATCTTATCAATCTGTTTTATTAGTTGAGGGAAGAAATTGGTATTTGAAAAATAATCATCAAAAACTTTGCGACAGTTTTCTTGCATTTTTATATACGCCCCCGATCCAAATACCTCAATAACCTTTTTTAAACAAGTTTCAGCATCTTTTTCGAAAATAACAATCTTATCCCATTCAATTTCTTCCGAAAATGGCAAAAGCATATCTGTATTTACTAATACCGGAATTCTGCCGGCGGCTAAAACCTGATAAAACCGCATTGAAAAATTTCCGGTGCCGCGTTGCGATATGATAAAAGGATTTTTTTGAAGGTTATCATTATACTCGTTAATTAACTTTTCATTGTGTGGTTCTCCTCCCCAAAATTTGTCTCTTATAATAAAATCGGTTCTAACATCCGTTGAATTGTTAAAAACAGCCATAATTTTTTTACGGTATTTACTTAATAACCCGCAAAAACCGACCGCTGGCAGGGTAGATTTAATAGGAGAAAATGGCAACGTTAAACATTCCCATATATAAGGCATTGTGAGTTCATTTTCTCTTTTTAGAGATTGTTTTAAACTGGTTCGTACAATGATGAGGTTTCTATGAAACGTATATCTTTTTTCATAATCAGAAAGAATAAATATGATTACAAATTTATTTGCTGCGATATATTTTTCAGATATTTTGGATAAATCGCCAGATGGCACATATGTTCTATTTTTTTTATGGCTAATGAGTCTATTATGTAGTATATAGTCACAATCAACAATTGTTGATCTTATATACACTGATGGATTACAAATAAATAAAAGTGGGGCGGAGTCGGATATGTCTTCGTGGTATATTTTATACATCATAACCCAATTTTAAATTTTAATAAAAATATTTGATGTCAACCCAATTAACGTTAAATTCTCCCTGCGCCGGCCGCTGCGCGCTCTGCGTTAAAACCTTACAGGCGAACAATAATTGCAGCCATTTTCGTCTTCACAAATAATCTGCTACCTTTAAACAAACATCACATGCACATGAAATCAGCCTTTAATCTTTTGATGGGGATATTGTTTTTACAGACAACTTCACTCTTTGCTCAAAAAACCAACGCCGACGACAAATATAATCGCCAGGAGGTGATGATACCGATGCGCGACGGCATTAAACTGCACACGGTTATCTACACGCCAAAAACCCAATCAGAAAAGCTGCCCTTTTTATTGGAACGGACGCCTTATGGTGTAAACGACTATCCGAGCCCCGAAAAAAACGGCTATGTAAAAGACATGGCCGAAGAAGGGTACATTTTTGTATACCAGGATATCCGCGGGCGGTACTTGTCGGAAGGGAAATTTTTAATGCAGCATGTCAACAGTGATAAAAGCAACCCAAAATCGTTTGATGAAGCCACCGATGCGTACGATACCATTGACTGGCTGCTCAAAAATATTCCCGACAATAATGGCAAGGCGGGTATCTATGGGATTTCATACGATGGTTGGACGGCCATCATAGCCGCAACGGCCCCGCATCCGGCATTAAAGGCGGTATCGGAACAGGCCACGCCTTCAGACATGTTTATGAACGACGATTTTCACCATAATGGCGCGTTCCGGCTAAGCTATGGTTTTGAATATTCGGTGCTTACCGAGGCGGCTAAAACTGATTCGCTGTATAATTTTCATAATTACGACACGTACGACTGGTACCTAAGGCTTGGGCCGTTATCAAATATCGATGAAAAATATGCGCATCACACCCTCCCGACATGGGACAATTTTATTGCCCATCCAAATTATGATAGCTTTTGGCAAAAACAGGCGCTAACTTACTACCTGGACAGCCCCCGCACGGCTATTCAGCATGTTTCGGGCTGGTGGGACCAGGAAGACATGGTTGGCCCGCAGTCGGCTTATAAAGCACTGGAGAAGAATGACCGCCATAACCAGAACTTTATTGTGCTTGGCCCCTGGCGGCACGGCGGCTGGGGCAGCGGAGAAGACAAATCGTTGGGAAATATTAAGTTCGACGACCAGGCTACAGGTACATATTTCAGGCAGCAGATACAAGCCAAATGGTTTGCCTGGTATCTGAAGGGGAAAGGCGATGGCAAATTTGCCGAGGCCATATCATTTCAAACCGGCTCAAACAAATGGATGAACTATACGAAATGGCCACCAAAAGAGGCCGTAAGCAAAAAGATATATTTCCACTCTGGCGGCAAGCTTTCGTTTGAAGAACCTACCACCGCCGAAACTAAGGCCTTCGACAGTTATGTTTCCGATCCATCAAAACCGGTACCCTACCGGGCCAGGCCGGTGGAAGAAACCTACGGCCCTAACTCCCGCTGGTACACCTGGCTTACAGACGACCAGCGGTTTGCGGATAACCGCCCGGACGTATTGACCTGGCAAACCGACACACTCACCCAGGATGTAACCATTACCGGCAACGTACTGGCAAAATTGTATGCCTCCACGTCAGGCAGCGATGCCGATTGGGTAGTAAAGCTGATCGACGTTTATCCGCAGGATTATAAAAAGGAGCTCAAAATGTCGGGTTACGAACTAATGATTGTTGATGATGTCTTTCGCGGCAGGTTCAGGAAAAGTTTCACCAATCCCGAGCCCATTACACCCGGCAAGGTTGAAGAATATACGATAGACCTGCATGGCGCCGATCACGTATTCAAAAAGGGCCATAAAATAATGGTGCAGGTGCAAAGCAGCTGGTTCCCAATTATCGACCGGAACCCACAAAAGTATATCCCAAATATTTTTAAGGCAACCGAAAGCGATTACCAGTCGGCAACTCAGAAAATTTATCATTCGCCGGATTTTGCCAGCAGCATTGTGTTGCCGGTGGTGCGGTGAAGTTAGTAGCAGTAACAGTAGCAGTGGTCAATTGGGAGCGGGGATTAGTGGGTTGTGAAATGTGGCACTGCACATTGACTACAGCTAATCGACCACGCTATTGACGACTTACAACTGCCCATTGACTACTTACCACTCCACTTCTTAATCGGCCCGAACGGGCCGTATTTGTGCTGTTGCTCACTGAACCCATCGGCGTAAGGGCCAAAGGGATAGTCGATGGGCTTTGTTTTGATGTCCTTCCAATCTTTACGCTGCTCGAAATGGGGCCGGGGCCGGCTATTGATAAACGCCGCTACATTCCAGGCTTCTTCATCCGTAAGCTGCGGGCTTTTATAAGTGGCGCCAAAGGGCATATTGTTTTTAACAAAGCCCGCCAGGTTACCTATCCTGTACATTCCGGCGCCGTCGTTATAGCTGTGTGATCCCCAAAGGGGCGGATAATTGTACCCGGCCCTGTTGGCCGCAAGCATCCCTTCGCCATTGGCCGCATGGCAAACCTTGCATTTGGCTACATAAACGATCCGGCCTTTCGCAGTGTCGGCAGGAACCATCATAAAAGGCAGTTTTTCCACTGAAGTCCCGTACAACTTTTCTCCCTTCTTTACGCCTTGCCCGATCCATTTCATGTAAGCCAGTATGGCCCGTACTTCCCGCCCGTTGGTATCGGGAAGCTTTCCCCCCAGGCTCCGCATAAAACAATCGGCAATGCGCTGCGTTGCAGGCTGAAGGGTACCCGACCTGTCGCTCCATTTGGGGTAACCGGCTATAAACACGGAATAGTTATTCGCAAAAAGCATCGCCCCGCCAGCCAGGTGGCAGTTTTGGCAATTCATACCGTTCGAGATTTGCGCAATGCTGCCCTTGGGGCCGAAATATTTGGCCGTATGCGCCAAAAGTTCCCTGCCATAGCGTATCTCAACACCTACAGTAGTACGTGGGATTAAATTGGTGTCGGGCCCTTTCCAGGTATTACCCGGCTGGTTCTTTGATAAGTCCCCGGTCGCCGGGCCTTTAGTAGCTACAATCGGCTGCGCCACATGATGACAGGAGAAAAACACCACTGACATGGCTAATGGCATAAAGACGAAACATAGGCGCCTGGAAAACATGATGCTGACTCTTGCTGAAATTTGTAACCGAATATCTAAAGCCTTTTAAAGGCCGTAATTTCAAACCGGGAGCTAAAATTAAGCTAATTTAATGTAGACTGCAATTTGCAAGGCTGGCTTTTATCCTAACTTTACGGCGTTAATTTTGGTTAATGCCGCAAATCGCTCCATACAATTCAACCCGTAATAACCGCATTATCTTTTGGTTTTTGCTTGTATGGACGGCGTTAAATCTTATCCAGGCCTCCACACTTGAATTACAGGGTGACGAAGCTTATTACTGGATGTACTCCCGATACCTTGATTGGGGTTATTTTGATCATCCGCCAATGGTGGCCATGTTTATCCGCTTTGGCGATTCGATCATGCACAATGAGCTCGGTCTCCGGATGCTTACCGTGCTATCCAGCACGCTTTCAATTTACCTGCTTTGGCTCACCTTAAAAAAATACGCGGTTGACGCCATTGGCTTTGTGCTGGTTGTTTCGGGAATATTTATATTCCACATATATGGTTTCACCACCACACCTGATGCGCCGCTCTTCCTGTTTACGGCCCTGTTTTACTACCTCTACCAGCGTTATCTCGAAAAGGACAACCTTTGGTTTGCCCTTGCCTTAGCCCTTGTAGTCGCAGCCCTGTTTTACAGCAAATACAACGCAGTGCTCGTGATAGGCTTCACGCTGCTGGCCAACCTGAAGCTCCTAAGCCGCTGGTCCTTCTGGCTCATCGTTGGCATCGCCTTGCTGCTGTTTGTTCCGCACTTGTTATGGCAGGCTCAGCACAGCTTCCCTTCGGTTAACTACCACCTTTTCGAACGCTCGGGCAGTTCCTACAGTTTCATCAATAGCCTATCCTATTTCCCCGATCAGCTTTTAATGGCCGGGCCACTCATTGGTTGGTTTTTATTTTATAAGGCCTTTACTACCCGTGTAAAAGACCCGTTTATACGCTGCCTGCTGGTCAATTGTATCGGTACACTAATTTTCTTTTTCATCAGCAGTACAAAGGACGAAGTGCAGCCGCAATGGACTTTCGTAGCTTTCGCTCCATTGGTAATGCTGGTTCCGATCGGTTTTAAGCAAACGGGCGGCCAGCCGCGCTGGTTCCTGCCGCTTGCTGCCGTTAATACCGGTATTATACTTGCAGTGCGTGTTATCATCATCCTTGGCCTCGGCTTTGCCAAAACTTACGGACATTTAAAAAGTTATTACGGTTTTAAGCACTGGGCCCATGCTGTGCATCAAAAAGCCGGCGATGCGTATGTGGTAATGATGGAAGGTTTCCAAAATCCGTCTAAATACAACTATTACACCAACAGCCTGAAATGCTTTGCTTATGATACACGCTATTACCGCCGCACGCAATTCGACATTTGGCCAATGGAGGACAGCCTGCAGCACAAAAGAGCCTACGTTTTAACCTTCTACCCTATAAAAGGCCTCACTACGGACTCACTGGACTTACCGGCTGGCAAGTGGTACGGCGGCTGGGTAAATGATGCCCGCACCTATCAAAAAGTAACCATCGAAACGTCCAAACTAAAGGTGACTGCAGTTCCCGGGGAAAAAATCGCATTCGACCTTAGCATCGACGACCCGTACGCCCTTCCTATTAATTTCAGCGATTCCGGCTATACCCATCCTGTGGCATTGGAAGCCTGTTTTTTTAAGGGGACGGACGTTATCAATACCCAAAAAGCTCCGGAAAACTTTAACCAGCTCAACATAAAACCGGGCCAAAAGGTTAAGTATCGTTTCACCGCGACTGCGCCATTAACCAAGGGGACTTATGAATTACTTTTTTCACTGCGGACAGACCCGTTTCCCGGTGGGAAAAACAGCAGGAACATTGCCTTTACGGTAAAATAGAATGCCTTTATTTAATTAATAACCAACATGAGGTCAATTTTTAAATATCTGCTACTTTTCATAACATCTACCGCCTTTGCGCAGGATACCTGCAAGGTAAGCGGCCAAATCGAAGACCCAAAAGGAGACCTGCAAGGGATGTGGCTGGTTCATGACGGGAAGCAGGAGAAAATTCCATTTAACGACGGGAAATGGGGATTTTGCGGAAAATTAACCCCCTCAAAGCTCTACGAGCTTGTGGTAGAATACAAACATAACGGTCACCAGGAATGGTTTTACCTTTCAAATGGTGAGCTAAGATTCGAGATCAGCACAAGGGATTCCACACTTAAATTTACCGTCACCAGCCCGCAGATCAGTAAAGAATACCAGGAGAAATTACTGGACCCGGTTCAGTCTTTTAATGCGCAAACAGGCATTGCCCATAGGGCATATCTGGCGGCTAAAAAACAGCATTCGCCTGATACCGCCCAGCTAAAGGACAAGGAATTGAACGCAAAAAGAAAAGCTTTCAATGTGCCACAGGCTTATATCAAAACTCACCCCGGTTCGCCCCTATCGATTATCGCTTTGAATATGTTAGGCAGCGGTGAGAAAAACGGCCTGGTTAGCGTAGCTGACCTGAAGAAGTTATATATTTCGCTGACGGATTCGGTAAAGAACAGCCCCGAAGGCCGGCAATACGCCGAAAAGCTGGAGAAGCTTAAGTTAACCAACTGAACGGTAAATAATAGTAGATCCATTAACCGCAACATCACATCCGCACATCCGCACATCCGCATATCTTCATATCTGCACATCCGCACATCGGTTAATTATCATCTTTAAACCGTGCTATAACCTTTCTTCCAATATCATAAACCACCCTGAATCCAGGCTCACTATCCGTTAAATGCGAAGGAGATTGATGCAGGTCCATGAAAAACTGCCCCTTTAGATGTTTGCCGATAAAAGCGGTGTACATGATGTCCATCCGGTTATAAATGGTTTTAGAATAAAAAGGGTCACCAAAGGTCAAGTAGTTGGGATCGCCTTTATAAAACTCATCAAAGATGGAGATACGCTTGCGGCTGATATAAACACTCGCAACAAAGCCCTGCGAAGTTTGCCAGCTAAATTCGGAGCGCGTGCGGTGTTCGGTGAACATATAACCTCCCTCAAACTTTAACGAATCGAAATACCCGCGGTGGCTATAGTCGAGCCCTAAACGTACCTGGTACCCGCCCTGGTCCTGGATCGGGGCGGCTGTATCGCTCTTTGAACCGGCATCGTGCTCAAACAAAAGATATTCGTTGATGTAAAAAGCATGCCCCGGATTAGGCGCAAGCTTTATGATTTCACCGGCCATAAACTCGTTACGTTGCGTCGGAGTTTGCCGGCTTATCCAGTCAATAAAAGCGGTTTCGGTACCAAACTTATTTGTATTTCGAAGCAAACCACCCTCCACAAAGGGCCGGTAATATTGAACAGAGTCGTTTAGCAAGGCGCGGGGATAGGGCAACAGGTTATCGCGCGGGAATTCACCCATATTGTACAACCAATGTTTCCCGGTATAGCTGTAATAGGCCACCGGATTAACCTGTACATAAAACGGGATACCCCCAAATTCATGCAGGGGATTTACGCCGACTACAAAGTGGTTTAACGAATCCACATTGTAACCCATATCTATTTCGGTACGTGTGCCGGAAATAGTTTTCCGCAGCGGTATCAGGGCGTCATATTCATGATCATCTAAAAAAGCAAAACCATTAAAATGGATATCGATCGTATTGTAGCCATTTGCCGTGCCCGAAGCGGGTTTTATTAGCGAAGTATCGGTAAGGTGGATACCCGGCTGACTTTGTGCCAATGCGGCCGAAGCAGCTATTAAGGAAACAAGAACGACTAAGTAGATTTTTTTAATCATAAAGATGCATTTGCACTGCAAAATTATAATTATTAGCCGAAATGCCTGCAAGCACATTGCCGCCTTCTGAATAAAACGCGTCAAATCGGCGTGCACGGATGATTTCTCTTGAAATCCGTCAGTCGGACGGATCTCTAACTTCTAATATGCCATCTTTCGGTCCCCATAGCTATCGGATGCGGACTTCCGGACCTTCAAAACTAATCTCTAACCACTAATCTCCGGTCCCTACCCTCGAGAAAACAGGAACCTTGGTCACCACAAAATATAGGCTAAATGTCCTATTTCATGCAGTCTGTCTTACACTTACTTTTATTGAGACCGTCGCAGGTGGAATAAATCCGAAGGGGAAAATTGCCCTGCCTGCCGGAGTTGGTCTTAATCAAGCAAACCCATGAAAAATTTATCCTTTTTCCGGAAGCTATTTCCGAAAGTAAAATTCGCTTTTAAATTTTTACTGTTTTCTGTGCTGATCCTGCCATGCCTGCTGGAAACAGAATCGTTTGGCCAGGCGCCCACACTAAGCTATAGCAGCCCGCAAACTTATACCGTAGCAACGGCCATCCCAACGTTAACGCCGACCAGCAGCGGTGTTGCAGCGCTTGGGTTCAGCAGTACCACCACTACCATAAGCCCTGCTTTAAATGTAGGTATCGGCCTTGCGGTAGATGCCGCCGGGGATATTTATATCGGCGTTACGAATGCAAACATGGTTTACAAAATGCCGGCCGGCAGCCAAACGCTGGTGTCCATAGGCTCCGGTTTTAATGCCCCGGGCGGAGTAGCTGTCGACGACGCCGGCAATGTTTATGTAGCCGACGAGGATAACAACACAGTCGACAAGATCCCGGCTAATAGCGGGGCGCAAACCACGGTGGGGTCAGGATTTAGCAGCCCAACCGGCGTGGCTATTGATGCCGCAGGGAATATTTATGTTGCCGATCGCGGCAATGCAGCGGTTAAGGAAGTGCCGGCAAACGGTGGCGCTATTATAACGTTGGGTTCCGGGTTTACAGCGCCCTCCGGTGTAGCGGTTGACGCAAGCGGCAATGTATATGTGGCAGATTATACTGCCGGAAATATAAAGGAAATACCTGCCGGCAACGGAACGCCTGTTACACTACTCTCAGGACTGGGCGGACCATTCAGTGTAGCTGTAGACCCCGAAGGTAATGTGTATGCAGCCGACTACAAAGGCAGCGTGGTAAAAATGATACCGGCAGGTGGAGGAACAGCTGTAACATTGGGTGGCGGCTGGTCCGCTGCCGCCGCCGTTGCAATAGATCCCACCGGCAAAGTTGATGTATACGATGCAGGACATGGGGTGATCAAGCAAATATCGCCGGTCGGTGGATATTACCTCAGCGCAGCGCTGCCTCCAGGCTTATCGTTTAACGCCGCCACAGGCGTCATCAGCGGAACACCGTCAAGCGCAACGACGGCAACTACGTACAGCATTTCGGGGTATAATACCAGCGGCGGCACAACGGCAACGCTAAAAATTACGGTCTCTCCGGCGACCGCGCCGGTCATTAGCTATAGCAGCCCGCAAATTTATGTACTCGACCAGGGCATCCCAACGTTAACGCCGACTAGCAGCGGTGTTGCGGCGCTTGGGTTCAGCAGTACCACCACTACCATAAGCCCTGCTTTAAATGTAGGTATCGGCCTTGCGGTAGATGCCGCCGG
>Ga0302304_10001113_pt1 | contig 14223 bp, 10 predicted proteins | sample III_Palsa_E2_2_FD_198769 | JGI IMG/M metagenome (GOLD analysis project Ga0302304, IMG submission 198769) | Peat permafrost microbial communities from Stordalen Mire near Abisko, Sweden - III_Palsa_E2_2 | ecosystem: Environmental > Terrestrial > Soil > Palsa > Peat permafrost | place: Sweden...
ACACTCCAGGCCGATGCTTTGCCTTTATCATCCCAAACTTTAACTTCCCAATAATATTTTTGGCCCGATTTAAGCGCTTCGCCGCCATAAGGCACATAAACAGATTGATCAGACTTTACTTTTCCGCTGTTCCACAAATTAAACTTAGTGCCACTTAAGCCTACCCGTACCTGGTAAGCGCTTTGCATTACATTACGCCTGGTTTCGGATAACTGCCAGCTAAAGCGGGGGTTTGCAGCATCTATACTAATGGGATTATGCAGGTTTTCGGTTAACAGGGTTTGCACATTTACCTGGGCAAAACATACCATGCCAAATAATAAGGCAGGCAGCAAAAGGCTAATCTTTTTCATGTATTGAGGGAGAAAAAACAATTTAAATTGGTTCGACAAGATATAAACATGTGTTAAATTAACTATCCTGTACTGTCCTTATCAGCAAATATTAAAAAATATTTCGGCGGAAATATTTAATTTGCTGTAATTACGACGTTAAGGCTAATTTATTTTAATTTCGGTTTAAATTACAGCATTTTGTTACATAAAACCAGCGGGTTAAACCCTATCCAGCAGCACGTATGAGGAAACTATACCCGGTAATTATTACAGGATTTTTATTGTTATTTTTTGCCGGAAATGCATTTGCTCAGCATCCTTTAGTTAGCGATGCCAATAAACAAGTTTTAATAAATTTTTCGGCCAAAAGGCATGTGTTGTATACCGCAGCGCATCAAAAAGCGCTGGCTTTGGCTAAAGTGAAGGGCTGGATTATCCGGCACAAAACAAAAAACGGCGGCATGATCTCGCTGCAAGGAGTTAACGAGCTAGGTTTCCCGGTATATATTAAAACCAACGATAACAGCAATGTAATATCGGCAGCAACAACCCAAACCAATTCCGTATATCCAAATGGTGCGCTGGGATTAAACCTATCGGGCTCCAGTGCTGATTTAGCCAATAAACTGGGTATTTGGGATGGCGGAGCGGTATATGCCGCCCACCAGGAATTTACGGGTAAAACCATCACCATAAATACTACCGTGGGCATACTGGACCACTCCACCCACGTTGCCGGCACCATGATAGCGCAAGGTGTATACGCCCCGGCAAAGGGCATGGCCTTTAACGCGACTACCTTACAGAGTTATGATTTTGACGACGATATAACTACTATTGGCAAGGCCGCCCCAAACCTGCTGCTATCCAACCACTCCTATGGCGATGAGGCAGGATGGGATATTAATGACGATGGCAGCTGGACATGGTACGGACTGCCCGGTGATACGGTTGATTATACCTTCGGGATTTATAACGACAGGACACAATCGTATGATAAAATTGCCAACAGCGCGCCCTATTATTTAATTGTAGAATCGGCAGGCAACGCGCGGGGATATAACGGCCCGGCTATAGGCGGCACCTATTACGGTTATACGAGCAAAACCAATACTACTTTGGTTCAAAAAACACATACCGCTACAGATGGCATCAGCGACCAGTTAGGTTTTGATGGTATCGCATCAACGGGTAATGCCAAAGATATATTGACGGTTGCTGCTGTTGGCCCACTGCCCTACGGCCCTGCCAACAGGCAAAGCCCGCAAATTGCATCCTTCAGCAGTTGGGGGCCCACTGATGACGGGCGCGTTAAACCCGATATTTCGGGGATGGGGGTTGATGTATTGTCGTGCGGGGTTACTAGTCCGCAGGCTTATATTGTTTTATCTGGCACCTCCATGTCGGCGCCAAATGTAACCGGCTCGCTGTATTTGCTGCAGGAATATTGGGCGCAGAAAAACTCGGGCAATTTTATGCTTTCGGCTACGCTGAAGGGTTTGGTATGCCATACTGCCTTTGATGCGGGTAACATCGGCCCCGATTATATTTATGGCTGGGGCTTATTAAACATGAAGGCCGCCGCGCAAGCCATTACTGATAACGGAACCAAAAGTATCGTAAAAGAAAATACCCTCACCCAGGGCCAAACCCAAAGCACGCAGGTAACCGCATCGGGCGACGGGCCGTTAATGGCAACCATTTGCTGGAACGACCCCGCAGGCGCCGCTACTGCCGAGGGCGTAGTGAACGACCGTACCATAAAACTGGTAAACGACCTCGATATTCGCATTAGCGATGGTACTAATACTTTTATGCCCTGGGTGTTGGACCCCAGTAACCCAAACGCAGCAGCAACAACCGGCGATAATATAAGGGACAACGTGGAGCAGGTACAGGTTTTAAACGCTGAACCGGGTAAAACTTATACCATTACGGTTACGCATAAAGGTACATTGCAGGGCGGCTCGCAGGCGTATTCGCTCATTGCTACGGGTATTGGTGGTTCGGCGTATTGCGCATCGGCACCGTTATCAAGCGCCGATTCACGGATCAATAATGTAACGCTATCTAACATTAATAATACGCCACCGGCGGGATGCACTACTTATTCGGACTATACAAATTTAACCGCGCAATTGGAAGCCGGGAAAACTTATCCCTTAAGCCTTACTTTAGGCACCTGCGGCAATAATTTTAATAAAGTGGCTAAGGTTTATATTGATTGGAACAGCGATGGCAGCTTTAACGGTCCTGGTGAATTGGTGGCTACCACAACCGTTATCAGCAATACGGCGACGTATAATACTAATATTACCGTGCCCCAAAATGTTATTCCGGGTAACTACAGTGTAATGCGGGTAGTATTGCAAGAAACCAGCGATACCTCAACCGTAACCGCCTGCGGGAGTTATGCCAAAGGCGAGACTGAAGATTACCGCGTGCAATTTACACAAACCAGCACCGATGCAGGTGTAACGGCCATTGTAAGCCCCGATACCACAGGTACCTGCGCGGGCGCCGAGCCTGTTACCGTAACCTTAAAAAATTATGGCAGCGCCAACATTACCAATATCCCGGTTACGGTTAGTATTAAAGCGCCGGATAATTCGGTAACCAATATTACCGAAACTTTTACCGATACCATCCCCCCGCTGGGCGAAAGTAATTTTACCTTAAATCAAACATATAATTTCGCGGCAGCGGCTACTTATACTGTAACCGCCGCATCAAACCTGGCCAATGATTTTATTACCGAAAATAACCAGGCATCATCAACCATAACTACCAATGCCGCCCCGGTTATTACCAGTTTAAGTGCCGATTATTGCGACGAGGAAAGCCAGTACCAGCTATCGGGCCTTGGCGATGGCACTTTGTTTTGGTATACCAGTGATACTACCGCTGTTCCGGCAGCTTACGGCTCCACAGCATTTTCGACCCAAAAACCTGTGGCTAATAATACATTTTATGCAGGTTTAAATGATTTAAACGCCTATGTTGGCCCTGCCACAAAAAGCGCTTTTACAGGCGGCGGCTACAACCAATTTACCCCCGGCATAATTATAACAACTGCCATACCGGTAGTTATTAAAAGCGCACGTTTATACATTGGCAATTCGGGCAAAATAACCTTTACTGTTAATAATAACGATGGCGAAATAGTATCATCTACCACAATTGACGCCGTAGCCACCCGTACTACTCCGGCACCGGGCGTACAGCCAGACGATCCAAGCGATACCGGCAAAGTTTATACGCTAAACCTGTCGTTACCCGCCGCCGGCACGTATGGCATCAATATTTCTTACGATAACACAGCCACTATTTACCGCAGCGATGTTGGCGTAAGCGGTTATCCGTTTACTATCGGCAACCTGTTCAGTATAGTAACCAATAGCGTTACCGGCACCCCGCCGCCTACCAGCTATTACTATTATTTTTATGATATGAATGTACAGGCTGCAGGCTGTGCTTCGGTCGCGAGGGAGGCAGTTATTGCTAAACGGCCGATTATTACCCAAAACGGCGCAACATTAAGCTCAAACTTTACCAGCAGCAACCAATGGTATGATAACGGCAAGGCCATAAATGGCGCAACCAATCAAACATATACGCCCGTAATCAGCGGGAATTATAAGTTACAGGTTACGCTGAATACCGGCTGTACCGATACGTCATCTACCGTTGTTGAAATTGTAAAGGGCGGGGCCAATACCAATGATATCAACCTGCTGGAATACCCGGTGCCTGCTAAAAATGTGTTAAATATTCTTTTTACCGCCCAAACCAATAGCAGTTTGGCCATAACGTTAATTAACAGCGCAGGCACAATTACTTACAAAGGCTCGCAATCGGTAAGCGCGGGTAACTTCAGTACCGCATTAAACGTGTCGGGGCAACCACCGGGCGTTTATATTTTAAAGCTGGTGCTGGGGCAAAAGACTTATATTAATAAGATTGTGATTGAGCGGTAGTATCTTTTACCCTCTTTGCGGTTTACCGCAGAGAGGGTGAGTAAAAAAGACAATCCCGTAGGGATTAAACGTTGGTAGAAATATATATAAGAGATTTATGTGCCGTAGGTACATAACGTATTCCGTTATATCCACCGGAAATTGCCGATTAGTATCGCACCTACGGCGCGAAGAATCATTAAAAACATAAATTCTACCAACGTTTTTAGCTACCAACGTTTTGCTCCTATGGAGCAGGCTGCAGGGCGGAATTTTGATAAAAAGATGTGTTTACAAGGTAGGATAACTATCGGGCGAAGGTGGGGGAAAATTACGCCTTTTAAATCAGCCTAAAATTTCGTATATTGGCATAATGGGAGCTAGCTGGCCGGGTGATATTTTTATTTCCTGTGATTAAAAATCCGCTGCAAAATTTAAATTTCAACCCGAAAACTGCGTATAAATATTTAATAAATTGATTATCAATTAATTATCATTTTATTTTGCGCCAGCAAAACGTGTTTAGCCCGTTAAACGGCAAAAATTCACACCAGCTAAACCTGTTTAGCCCGTTAATCGCAAAAAATTCACACCGGTAAAACGCGTTTAGCCCGTAAATCGGCAAAAATTCGCACCGGCTAAACCTGTTTAGGTGGTATAAATTGTACGGAGAAGAAGGATTATCTTCAATTAAACACATACTTTATCCCCAAACCCGGTGCGATATCAAAAAACGGCCCGGTGGCAAGTTCTAAGCGTGGGTTAAGGTCGAGGCTAACGGCTATGGGCGATTGCGGTATCATGTATTCGAGCCCTAAAACGCCATCGGCGCCTAATAAAATATGGCCGCTGTTGTAGTATTCATCATTGCCGCCAAAACGGTCGTAAGTGCCTTTGCCTATGCCGCCAAGGTGCGCGCCAAAGCCATAGTAAAACTTCAAGGCAGGTACGCTAAAAGCTTCCTGACTTATTTCGTATAAACCGGTTACTACTACGCCATGGTCGCGAAAGCCTAATATGCCTTCGTAAGAAACATCGCTGGTGGCAAAATATTTTGCCGAAATACCATTTTCATAACCGCCAAATTTTAGGCCGACAGCGGTTTGGTAACTGGTAGAGTTGTTATCGGCACTTTGCGCGTTTGATTGTTTGGAAATCAACAAAACAGAAAGTAAAATGGTTAGGGTTAATAGTGATTTTTTCATAGAATGATGGTTTGTGTATTAATAATGTTACATAGCGTAAACGGTCAAAATTAAATTTTATGGCTTTGTTTTTAAAAAAACAAGCGCCGATTTGCTTAACCGCATTGATTTTCAGCAAAAAACAATTCGCCTTTTAACAGGGCAATGCTTCAAAATATTATAAATTCGTGCAATATATCCGGGATAGACAGCGATCGGTTGCGAAGGTTTAAACCGGATATTTTTTTAAGATTTGTTATATGGCGAAAAAGAAAATCAACATAAAAAAGGCAATTTGCCTGCCTGCTTTCTTACTGGTGATATTTTTTTTGACTAATTGCACACGTGGGGCGCTAAATAATACCGATAGCGGCGAATACCGCAACGGCATGGTGGTTTGCGCTTATCCCGATGCCGCGCAGGCCGGTTTAGATATACTGAAAAAAGGCGGCAATGCTATTGATGCTGCCGTGGCTGTTCAGTTTGCCATGGCCGTAACCGTACCCGAGGCCGGCAATATTGGCGGCGGCGGTTTTATGGTTTACCGCGCTGCGGATGGCGAAAGCAATACGCTCGATTTTCGTGAAAAAGCGCCGCAAGGGGCCAATACCGATATGTACCTTGACTCAACGGGGAAAGTGGTGCCGGATATGAGTTTGTATACCCACAAGGCATCGGGCGTACCGGGTTCTGTTGATGGCATGATTGAAGCGCACAAAAAATATGGCAAACTCAACTGGGCCGAATTGGTGCAGCCTGCCATTGATTTGGCTGCCAACGGCTTCAAAATCACCCAAAAACTGGCTAATGATTTAAACGAGAACCAGGCCATGTTTAAAAAAATGAACCCTCATGGTTCCTACCTTATTAAAGATACACCCTGGAAAGCGGGCGATATATTGATACAAGGCGATTTGGCCAAAACGCTTGAACTCATCCGCGATAAAGGCCGCGCCGGGTTTTACGATGGCAAAGTAGCCGATGAACTGATTGCCGAAATGAAAAGCGGCAATGGCATTATCACCAAAACCGATTTGCAAAACTACCATGCGGTATGGCGCGCGCCTATTATTGCATCGTACAAAAATTATAAAATAATAACCATGCCGCCGCCGTCAAGCGGGGGGATTGCATTGGTGCAGTTATTAAAATCGGTAGAAAAATATCCGCTGCAACGCTGGGGCCATAACAGTGATTCGACTGTACAATTAATGGTGGAGGCCGAACGACGCGTATATGCCGACCGCTCAAAGTACCTGGGCGACCCTGATTTTTTTAAGGTACCAGTGGATAGTCTGCTAAACCCCGCATACCAGCAAATGCGCATGCAAAGCATGAACTGGAATGCCGCTACACCAAGCGCCAGTATACGGCCCGGTGTTTTTAAAGGCTATGAGGATATGCAAACCACGCATTACGATGTGGTTGACCATGATGGCAACGCGGTATCCATCACTACTACCTTGAACGATAGCTTCGGCTCCAAAATATTTGTGCAGGGCGCGGGTTTTTTGCTGAATAACGAGATGGACGATTTTAGCGAAAAACCGGGCGTACCCAATATGTTCGGGCTAATAGGCGGCAAGGCAAACAGTATAGAGCCGGGCAAGCGCATGCTATCGTCCATGACGCCTACCATTGTCGAAAAAGGCGGCAAATTATTTATGGTGGTGGGCACACCAGGCGGTGCAACCATAATTACCTCGGTTTTTCAAACCATATTAAATGTAATTGAATTTAACCAGGATATGGAGCAGGCGGTAAGCTCCAAACGCTTTCATCACCAATGGCTGCCCGATGAGGTGGATGTAGAAAAGGGCGCACTGGATACGGTAACGCGCCAAAAATTGCAGAAGAAAGGTTATAAGATAGTCGACCATGGGCCTATTGGCCGGGTTGATGCAATTTTAAGAACAAAACAGGGTTATTACCAGGGCGGCGCCGACCCGCGGGGTGATGACACTAAGTTAGGATATTAGTTCATGGTTGATAGTTCATGGCAGCTGCAAAAATCCCGACTATGAACCATGAACCATGAACTATCAACCATGAACCATTTGAACTATAAAGCATGAAAAACATAAAGAACCACGAAACCATTGATTATTTTTTAAAAATAGTATGGCAAACCATGGCAAACCGATACAACCAGTTGGTTACCGATTTTGGCATTACGCAATCCATAGGCTATTTGCTGATTAATATTGATGAGGAAGAAGGCACAACGGTTTCTAAAGCGGCGGCATTGCTGGGGTTAAAATCAACCAGCCTGTCGCGCATGCTAAACCAGCTGGAAAAAACCGGTTTGATATACCGCGAGCTTAACCCCGGCGATAAGCGTTCGGTTAAAATTTATTTAACTGCATTGGGCAAAGAAAAAAGGCACCTGGCCCGCGGCGTTGTAAAACAGTTTAATAATTATCTAAACACCCATATAAAAGAGGCCGATAAGCAATACCTGATAACCATGCTGGAGAAAATAAACCAGCTTACCCTTAATTATAAGCCCGAAAATCCCTCGCGCGGTAAAATTTAACCCTGTATTTTACGTTGTACTACAGGTAAAACGGCATTTTAATTGTTAAAAAATGTTAAGCTGCCGTTTTTGAGATATAAAAGAATAAATTTGCCTTTTGAAAATTCTGATGAACAGGATATTGTTAATTGTGTTGCTTTTTGCCGCAGGCTGTTTAACGGCATGCCAAAAATCAGAGGAATATGGTAGTGTGCAGTATAAAGCACAGGCCAAAGCCGATGATGATACGCTGGCCCGGTTTATTGAAACCCATGGCTTATCAGGAATAGCAAAGCACGTACAAAATAACGATACGATAGGCGTTTATTATATAGTGATTAACCAGGGTTTGGGCCCAACTTTATATAATAATGCAACACAGATTACAGTTGGCGATACAGGCAAGTTAATAACAGGTGCCATGATAACCAACTTATCACTTGCTGAGCCTGTATTTTACAGAACAGATAGTATTCATCCAAGTTATTCATTTGGGGATATGATACTGGGCTGGCAATTAGGGATACCCGAAGTTAATGCGGGCGGGGAGGTGAGATTGCTGATACCGTCGCGATATGCTTACGGGCATTATGCACAGAAGGACTTGGTGGGGGGAGATTCTACTTTGAGCCGCGGATTACCGCCTAACGCGATACTCGATTTTACAATAAGGCTTTATGATGTAACTAATTAATTAAATGAAACAAACTTTTTTTACTCTTTTATTACTTTCTGCCATTGGCTTTGGATTAACATCCTGCCACAAAAGCTCTACCAATAACCTTGATATTAACCAATACGACCTGAGCCAGATACAAAGTTATATTGCCAAAAACAATATAACAAATATGGTACGCGATACATTAGGCGGCGATACTTCCGGCATCTATTATCACGTAATACAGGCCGGATCGGGCTCTTCACTGGCCGATACCAATACTATTTCGTTTGTTTTTACAGTGCGCACCCTGGACGGGCTTTATAGCAGCCTTGATACCATTTATAATCAGTATTATGGCTATTTAGGCCACCTTTCTACCGATGCGCTGCCTGCAGGTTTACAATACGCCATATTAAACGATTTGAAACAAAACGGCGGAAGCATGCGTGTGCTGATACCATCAAGGGTGGCGTATGGTGTTAACGGTTACAACCCAAGCAATAGTGCAACCGCTTCGGGCCGTATTGCAGGCAACCAGTGCCTCGATTATTATGTGCATTTGGTTTCACCTGCACAGCGCGCTGCTTATGACGATTTGGTTATACAAAATTATATGAAGGCAAACAGCCTTAGCGGCTACACCAAAACTGCGGTAACCATACCGGCAGAAGGCTATAGTGTAACACCGGGCGAGCATGGCACCTATAATATGTATTATAAAGTTATACACCCGGGTACAGGTAATGATAGTATTACGGTAAACTCTACTTTTACCGCTACTTATACCGGCGAATTACTTGATCTTACAAACTTTGATATTCAGTTTAACGGCACCGATACAGCTAGTTTAAATTACCCAACCTTAACATTGGGCGAACAAGGTGCGATTAAGCATGTAACAGCCGGCTCTACATTATCAATGATATTCCCTTCAACGCTGGGCTTTGGTGCTGTCGGCGAAACTGGCGTACCTTCAAACAGCTGCCTGCGTTACGAATATAAAATATACACGGTTACCCCGTAATATTATTTAGCCAATGCCGCCTTAAAAGCTTTAAGGCACCGCTCGCGGGCAAAGGCATGATCGATAATGGGTTTTGGATACCTGCTGAAATCAGCATACTCCGGAACCCATTTTTTTATGTACTTTAATTCAGGGTCAAACTTTTTCGCTTGTGAATCAGGGTTAAATATCCTAAAATAAGGCGCGGCATCCGTACCGCTGCCTGCCGCCCATTGCCAGCCGCCAACGTTGCTGGCCATTTCATAATCAAGCAATTTGCGGGCAAAATAATGTTCGCCCCAGCGCCAGTCTATCAGCAAATCCTTACTTAAAAAACTGGCGACAACCATGCGCACCCTGTTGTGCATATATCCTGTTGCATTCAATTCGCGCATACCGGCATCCACCAGCGGGTAACCGGTTTCTCCATCGCACCAGGCCTTAAACTGTGCTTCATCGTTTACCCATTTAATCCTGTCATACTCCGGGCGAAAAGCATGATCCATCGTTTCGGGGAAATGATCCAGTATCATCATATAAAACTCGCGCCAGATCAATTCGTTGAGCCAGGTTTTTTCATGGTAGCTGTTCGCGATGTTAGCCAGCTCGCGTATGCTTACCGTACCAAACCGCAAATGCAGGCCAATGTGCGAGGTTCCTTTTATGGCAGGGTAATCGCGCTTCTCAGCATAATCTTTTATCACATCTTCATATTCCCTGCCGGGGATAGCGAGGCTGCTCCGTTCAAAGCCAATTTCTTTTAGCGATGGGACTTTTAACGGGCCAGTTTTATATAAATTTTTAAGATACTTTTTTGTTGGATAAGCTTTTAAATAGAATGGCTTCAGCTTTTGATACCATTTGTTTTTGTAAGGCGTGTAAACCGTATAGGGTTTGCCGTCGTCTTTAAGCACTTCACCCCTGTCAAAAATAACCTGGTCCTTATAAGTTTTTAGTTCGATGCCATGCTTGCTTAGTTTTTGGGCGATGGCATTATCACGCTTTTTGGCATAAGGCTCGTAATCGTGATTGGTATAAACTGTAGCAATTTTATAATCATTCAGCAATTTATCCCAGGCATGTTCGGCCTTATCATACAATACTATTAATGTGCTGCCGTGTTTGTACAGCTCTTTGTTTAAATCATCAATAGCATCATAAATAAAGGTAACGCGGGCATCATCTTTATCCTCCAGTTTATCTAATATCTCCTTATCAAAAATAAATACCGGCAAAACAGGGTTGCCGCTTTTTAGGGCATGGTACAGGCCGGCATTATCATCCAAACGCAAATCGCGCCTGAACCAAAAAATATTTATGGGATTTTTATTATCCATCGTTTTATTTTAGAGAAAATTGTCATTCTGAGCGATAGCGAAGAATCTGCAAAGTGGTGCACCAAGCGACAGATTCTTCGCTACGCTCAGAATGACAGGGATGATATTTACCCATAAATCTCCTTCAATGCCCCTGCCAGTTCAGGGTAATCAAATTTAAAACCTGCGTCCTCAATTTTTTGTGATGATGCTTTGGTGCTTTCCAATACGGCAAGGCTCATCTCGCCAAATAAAAGCTCCATAACAAGCTTTGGCACTTTGGGCGCCCATAACGGGCGGTGCAACTGCTTGGCAACAGCTTGGGTTAATTGCTTATTAGTGGCAGGGTTGGGCGCAACCATATTAAAAGTACCACTCAGTTTAGTGTTGGTTACCGCGTAAAAATATAGTTTTACCACATCGTGCCAGTGTATCCATGATACCCATTGCTTTCCGCTGCCTAAGGGAGAACCTATAGCCAATTTTACCGGTAATGCCAGTTGTGGCAAAGCGCCACCTTTTTTATCAAGCACTACCCCGGTACGAAATTTCACTATCCGCAGGCTCAATTCATCTCCTTCCTCAACAGCAGCTTCCCATTTTACACAAACCTCAGCCAGGAAATCATTGCCTGCAGGACTGTCTTCCGTGAGCAAGGCATCACCGCTATCGCCGTAATAACCGGTTGCCGATGCGGATATTACAGACTTAACCCTATGGTTTTTCTTCCGCAGTAAATCATAAATCAATCGGATGGATTTGGTGCGGCTATCAATTATCTCTTTTTTGCGCTTTTTTGTCCAATGGCCATCAGCCACGCCCGCGCCCGCCAGGTGGATAATGGTATCAACCCCATCAACACAAGCGCCGTCAATTTCGCCTTTGGGGATATCCCACGAAAAAGTTTTAACCCTTGGGTTTTTGCCGGGCCTGCGGCTTAAATGGCTTACTTCGTAACCCTGTACCAGCAAAAGCCGGGTAAGGTGCCTGCCGATAAGGCCCGACGCGCCGGTTAATAAAATGTGTTTGCTCATATGTTTATCACAAGTGCAACAAGCAAAGCTTCAGGGTGTTTCAAACCGCTTATTCCTAAAAGGAATACCGTAACTCTAAACAAACTCCCCCACCACATGCGGCTTAAAAGTATCTGTTTTCACGTTCGCTTTTAGTTCATGCAATATGTTATATAAGCCAAAGTTGGTGCGGTTTACATAAATGAAATGCTTTACGCCGCGCGCCTGTTTAAACTCTGGCATTTTGGATATCTTCTCGCCAAATCCATATAATTCATCAAAAAACTTAGTCTCGCCAAAATCAAAATGGTCGTTTATATAAGGCATAGCGAACAGACTTATCATTTGCTTGTACATGCTGTAATAAAACTCCACCTGCTGCGGGGTATCGTTAGGATGTATCATTTCCAGCAGGCGGAAAGCCTTTATCGTTTCTTCCTTATTCTCCATCAGGTTTGACGAGGTAAGCGAGAAAAACGGCGTGTAAAAATCCTCGGGCATTTCCTTAATACAGCCAAAATCGATAATGCCCAGTTTACCTTCGGGGGTAATCATAAAATTACCGGGATGCGGGTCGGCATGTACGGCGCGCAGCTCATGCTGCTGGAAATTATAGAAATCCCAAAGCGCCTGCCCGATGGTATTGCGCAGTTCCTGCGATGGGTTGGTGTTTAAAAACTCCTTTAAATGCTGCCCTTCCAGCCAGTCCATAGTGATTATCCTTTTGCCTGACAGCTCCGGATAATATTTAGGAAAAACCACATTATCCAAATTGGCGCAGGCATTGGAAAACTCGATAGAGCGGCGTATTTCCAGCTCGTAATCAGTTTCTTCTAAAAGCCGTTCTTCCACCTCGCGCATGTAAATATCCAGTTCCTTCTCGCTCATGCCCAGCAGGCGAAAAGCGAACGGCTTAACCAGTTTAAGGTCGGACGATATGGAATCACCTACGCCGGGGTATTGTATTTTTACGGCGAGTTTTTTGCCGTTCAGTTCCGCCTCGTGCACCTGGCCTATGGAGGCGGCATTGGTTGATTTGAGGTTGAACTTATCGTAGATCTCGGCGGGTATTTTACCAAAGTTCTTTTTAAACGTTTGTACAATTAACGGCCCCGAAAGCGGCGGCGCGTTGTATTGAGACTGCGAAAATTTATCAACATAAGCCTGCGGCAGCAGGTTTTTATCCATGCTGAGCATTTGTGCGACTTTTAACGCGCTGCCTTTCAACTCGCTTAACGATTCATAAATATCCGCGGCATTATCCTCGTTCAATTCGCTTTTGTCCATATCGGGATTGAACAGCTTTTTAGAGTAATGCTTAATGTAATTGCCGCCGATTTTAAACCCGGTTTTTACAAACCGCGATGACCGCTCGACTTTAGTAGTGGGGATGCTATTTTGTTCTTTTGGGGTAGTGCTCATGTTAATCAAATAATGCAGCCAGCTTTTGCACCGTTAAAGTGGAATAGTCGTCTATTACCAAACTCGATGGTTGCAATTGCGCTGCCGTGTGGCCGGTGGTAATACCAATTACCTTCATGCCTGCCGCGTTGCCTGCCTTAATGCCGGCAATCGAATCTTCAAATACCACGCAATCTTCGGGCCGCGCTTTTAGCTCTTCGGCAGCTTTTAAAAATATCTGCGGATTGGGCTTGCCTTTGCTTACCCGGCTGCCATCAATAATCACCTCAAAATCCTGGCGAATGGGTATTTTGTTCAGTATAAAATCAATATCGCCTACCGTTGCCGATGAGGCTATGGCCATTTTTATACCCGCATTTTTCAGTTCGGTTAAAAAGTTCTCCAGTCCGTTTACCGGCGCCAGAAACGGGGCGTATATTTCGCGGTAATAACTTTCCTTTTCGTCCAGCAGTTTATGTAATCCTGCTTCATCTTCGTTAGGGAATAAGCCCCTAAGCGTTTCGATAATGGGTACGCCGCTGATCTCTTTTTTGTAAGTATCAACAGTAAGTTCGCCCAGCTGGTACTTTTTAAATAGCGCCTGCCATGATCTAAAATGATATGGGGTATTGTCTATCAATGTACCATCCATATCAAAAATTGCGGTAAAGTTTTTCAAAAGGTAAGCCCCCTCTAAATCTCCCCCGGTAGGGGAGACTTATTATATTTTAAGTATAAAAAAAAAGCCCTCCCTACCGGGGAGGGTTGGGTGGGGCTAAACCTTCATCCCGCCGTTCTTCGCCAAAAACTTGCCGTATTCAAACAAGTTATCAATAGGC
>Ga0302304_10001120_pt1 | contig 14185 bp, 12 predicted proteins | sample III_Palsa_E2_2_FD_198769 | JGI IMG/M metagenome (GOLD analysis project Ga0302304, IMG submission 198769) | Peat permafrost microbial communities from Stordalen Mire near Abisko, Sweden - III_Palsa_E2_2 | ecosystem: Environmental > Terrestrial > Soil > Palsa > Peat permafrost | place: Sweden...
CCGTCAGCTTCGGCGGCGCGACCCTGCGTCCCGGCCTCAGCGAATCGGCCGCCGAGTTGCTGAAAGCCGCCGACGATAATCTTTATCGCGCCAAGAAAGAAGGACGTAACCGAGTGGTCTGGCGCGAAGGTGAGCAGGCGGATTTAGAATAAATCGCCATCTACCGCGGAGTGAATATTTTTCACTCCATTTTTTTCCATCTCGTGTTGCAATCCTAATGGATCGTACTTGCCGGGCGCCGCAAAATTCTGTTCGTGCACCATGACGATTTCCTTCACATGGGATTCGTCCTGGACCCGCTTCAGATCCGCTGGGAACATATGATAGCGGCTGATATTTTTGATTTTTTCATCAAGATTGCCGCCACCCCAATTGGCAAATTTCAAGTTATCCCACGTCACCCCTTCGATCACCAGAACGTCCGCATTTTTTGCCGCCTGGACCAGCCCCGGCGAATAATGACCGTCGCCGCCGACAGCAATCACACGGCCATCGGATTTGGCGGTAAAACGATACGCCAGCGGCGAGGCGAACGCGCCATGCTCGGTTTTAAAGGCTTGCACCGTGACATTGGCGTCTTCAAACACCGGGCCGGGCAAATCGTGGTCCGGGTCGATGTCGCCGGCATTGGCCCCGCTGCCTTCCGGCGAGCCATGCATGCCTTCAAATTGTTCCTGACGGTCGGCGCTCCAGGCTTCGACAATACCGTTCACCAAGTGATCGGTCCCCGGCGGCCCCATGATGACTTTATTGGTGCTGGACGCATATTTATAAGGTCCTAAAATAAACGATGGCAGGCCTACCGTGTGATCTTCATGCAAGTGGGTCAGAAACATATATTTCAGATTGCCAAGCGCGAACACTTGGGTCAAGTCAATACCGTGCTGGTTGACGGCAGCACGATTCACAGCCCTGAACCAGCCTTCGCCGCAATCCACAAAATACGGGTAACCATTCACAATCACCGCGCTGGCCGGGCCGAAGCGGTAGGGATTGGGCATCGGCGTGCCGGAACCGAGTACCAGAAGTTTGGTGGTTTTATCCTGCGGGGAAATGTCGCTGGGTGCGGTCTGGTTGTTGGCGGGCCAGGTTGCCTGATCGTTAACCCAGGTGACGACGGGCGGCGGCACGGCGGTTTGCGCCGCCAGGCACAGCGAACTCAAGCACCAGCTCGATAAAATAGCGGTAACAGCAGTCTTTCTAAAGCGCGGATTCAAACGTTTTTGCATGATGTTGGATCGACCTAGGTAGCGTTGAATAAAGCCCATGAATGAAGCTTATGAGTGACATCAATAATTCAGACTCGTGAGCAACCGAGGGATGGGTTAAAACGTATGGCGCAATCCCGCGCCCAAGGTATTGCCGGCCGATTGCGGACCGGAATAACGATCGGACAGATATGCGACGTAGATATCGGTGCGCTTCGACAGCGGGTAGTCATAACCGAGCGCCCAGGTTCTATGCGTCAAATCCAGACCGCCTTGATCTTTCGAATACGCATAGGAAGCCAGTACCTGTCCCACCCCCGCCGCTATCGATGCGCCCAGCTGCCCGGTATCGATTTTGAAATTACCTGCTGCATCGCGGTTATAGCTAAACATATACTGACCATACAGCTTGGCAAACTTCAGGTCGTAACTGACACCGAATTGACCCAGTTGTTGGCTGGTCAATCCTGGCTCCACCGAATTCATATCGTTGGCCAGGCTATTAAAATTCACGTACTGATACACCAGCGTCGCAGAAAAAGGACCATAGTCGTACAGCAGTTGCGCGCTATCTTTATGCTGACCATTGCTGCCCGCGGTAGTGCCCATGCCGAACATCACGCTGGCAGTCAAGCCGTTGAATTGCGGGGTGGAATATTCCACCGCGTTGTCCCAGCCGGAATCGCCGACGGCTCCTTGATCGGTGGTATAGACCGGAAACGTACTCAATCCCAGATAGACCTGATTCACTATCGGCGAGAACACGTAGGAATCGTGAAATGGATTGAACGCGACCGTGGCAATATAGAGTTCCGTGGTCAAGCGTCCCGCTGTGACGGTGCCCCATGGAGCCTTGATTCCCACGTACGCATTGCGCGAAAAATAACTATCCCCCTGGAAACGCCCGGAAGTCCCGCTTTGCGGCAAGAAAAAACTCTCCAGGCAAAAGATGGTTTGATAACCACCGCCCAGGTCCTCTGTACCTTTCATACCCCAGTACGAAGTCGACATACCGCCGCCTTGCTGGACCATCGCGCTTTGATTGCCGGAAAACTTCAAGCTCCCCGCCCACACGTCAACCTGCCCATATAAATCGATACTGGATTGTGCCAAACACTGATTGGCAAACAGTGCAGCGCTCATTATGGTTGCGGCCAAAACATTTCTTATTGTGCTATTCAAAATCTTCCTGCGATTAAAGGGTACATTTCACCCACGCTCCCCAACTACATGGGTTCGTGTCTTATGGGCGCAAAGCGGCCACCGCGTCAGCCGTCACATCAGCGCGTTGCCCACCCGCGCTGACGCGCAGGTAATTCACTAATTCGACAAGTTCCGCATCGCTTAACTGCTGGGCAAATCCCGGCATCTCCTGCATGCTTTCGCCCTTGGGGAAATCCTGCGCGGCAATGCCGTCGAGAAGCGCCACGATCAAGTTATGCGGATCGGACTGGCTCACAGTCGAATTACCCTGCAAGGCCACCGCGACATGAGGCTTGCCTGCGCCGTCCGCCCCGTGGCAACCTGCGCACACCGCCAGGTAGACGTTGCGTCCCAAGGTCAAGGCGGCGGCATCCTCCGGTGCGGGTGAAGCGTGTTTCGGCGCGGCGGCGTGGTCGCCAAGCAAGTAGGTGCTGATGGCGTTCAGGTCGTCATGCGTCAGGTACTGAGTACTCAGATGCACTACCGGATACATATCGCCGAATGCCGAGCCTTGGGGAGCAATGCCGCCACTAAAAAAAGCTTGCAGATCGCTCCCGTTCCAGCCGCGCCGGGCGAGTCCGGCCGGTGTGATATCGGGCGCCGCGATGCGTGCCAATGCAGCTCCTTGCAGCGGCTTCGTCTTGTCGAGTTGACCGAAGGCGTCACGCGGGGTGTGGCATTCGGCGCAGTGCCCCAAGGCATTGACCAGATAGCGGCCACGTAGCCAAGCCGTCGACTGTCCGCTGGATGCGTCGGGTAACGTGTCTTTGAGGAACAGCATGTTCCAGAACCGCACACCGAAGCGCAGGTTGTACGGAAACTTCAAAACGGGGGCAGGAATCGCGAGGTTGACGGGTTGTTGCGCCATCAGGAAGGCATACATCGCCGCGATGTCGGTCGCCGACAACTGGCGATACGAGGTGTAGGGCATGGCCGGGTACAAGTGCTTGTGCGGCGTTACGCCATCATGCACTGCGCGATAGAAGTCGCCGGCGCTCCAGGCGCCGATACCATGCTCGCGGTCGGGGGTAATATTGCTACCGTAGAAAGTACCGAACGGCGACTCCAACTTGACGCCACCGGCAAATGGCGCGCCGCCGCTCGCCGTGTGACAGGCGGCGCAGTCCGCCGCCTTGACCAGGTACCTGCCGCGCGCGAAGGCATCCCGGGAAGAAATGGACTGCATTTTGTAAAAAGCCGGCGCCATTGGCTCGGCATAGGACATCGCAATCTTGTCTATCCATGTCGCAGTCACAGTCAGGGCCACTGCCGCCACCGCCAACCCCGCGCAGAGAAATTGAGTGCGCCGCTTCATACCTTGACGTCCTTGACCAGTCCCGGCGTGTTCAGCACAAGGTCCTTCACCGCCGCGTAATAACCCACGTAGCCGGTGCAACGGCAGATATGCTGGCCCAGGCCAGCGCCGATCGTGCTTTCAACTTGATCCCTGGCAATCGGCTGTTGCTTAAGTTTCTCCAGCAAAATCGTCGCCGCGTTGACGAAGCCGGGCGTGCAATAACCGCATTGAAAGCTGAAGTGTTCGAGGAATTTTTGCTGTATCGCCGACGGTTCGACCACTTCGCCTTGAGCGTTGCGGGTGGCATGCCCTTCGATGGTCCGGACCTGCTTGCCGTCGAAAAAATGAGCGCCGGTAATACAGGTACGCACTTCTTCGCAGGAGCCGTCCGGATGATCCAGTATCACCACGCAAGCGTGACAAATGCCCTGTCCGCAACCCAGCCGCGAACCGGTTAAATTCAAGTATTCATGTAGAAAATCGATCATCATCAGGCCGATCGGCACCTGGATCGATCCAACCTGCTGGCCGTTAACCCGGCATGAAATCGGACGAGTCCGATGCCAGACCAGCGGCTGCTCAGCGATGCGCGCAGTGGCGTCATTCATCCCGGCGCCGGCAGTTGATTCTGCTGTGGGTATAAGGGCTTTCATGCAAGCGCCTCCTGGATTTTTTGCGGAGTTACCGGCAAATCGGCAAAACGATAGCCGGTCGCGTGGGCGATGCCGTTCACGATCGCACCGACTACCGGAATCATCACCACTTCGGCGATACCTTTGGGCGGATCGGTTTCGCTCAAAGGTGGCAGGACTTCGCCGGTCTGGCTCCAGACCGCGACATCTTTGGCCAGCGGCAGGTGATAACGATTGAAATTCCAGGTCCCGTTACCGGGTCCATCCTCATAGAGCGGCAAGTACTCATGCAGCGCGTGGCCGATGCCCATCGCGATACCACCTTGCAATTGACTGGAAACCAGTTGCGGCGAGATCTGGTTGCCGCATTCCATGATCGAATGATGCGACAGCACTTCGACCTGACCGCTGGCGGCCTCTACCGAAAGTTCAACCAAGGTGCCGATCGCACTGTAATAGGTGGTGCCTGCGTTATTGCGCTGTACCGGAGGGAATTGGACCCGCTTGCGATCGAGCACGTGATAGCCGCCTGGCGTCAGCCTGTGCGTCCGAGGTGCAAGTGTCGCACCCGCGCCGTAGAGCAGCGACAAACCGTCGAGCGGGAGGCGTTCGACGACGCCATTGATCTCGAAGTCCGCTTCCGTCCATTGCCAGCGATTAAAGACATGTACGGTTGCGCCGGTGACCAGACCCAGTGCATGCGCCTGCTTGGCCAGCCGCTCGACGTTCAAGGGTTCCAGTCCGGCGGCGGACAACTTGCCGTCGACCCAGCGCGCATCTTCGAGGCGCACCACCAGCGGCGCGGCTTGGCCGCCGCCGATACCTTGCGTCCAGATCGACATCGCCGCAGGCCACAGACCGTGGGTAAACACGACGCGCGCCGCTTCGCGCGTGCTGTGGCTGAAATAAAATGCGGAATTGGTGGCGCTGGCAGGCGCGGCATAGCTTGGCGACCAACGTGGATTGGCCGAGAGCTGATCCTGGACCGCCTGTGACATCAGATAGGGGTCGCCGCTGGTAATCACCGGCAAATCGGCCCAGTCCAGCACCGGCAAGTTCACTTCGCCGGCGGGACGGCCTAGCCAGCGGGCACATACGAGCGCTTGAGAGGTCGAGGTGCCCGTGCCGATTTCAGTCGCGCTGTGATGCAGCGTAACCTTGCCGTCGGGTGCAATCTCCACTTTGGCAAACGACGCTTCCGCGCCGGTGCCGAAGCATTTGTGCACACAGGCGAAGCCCACACCGTAACGTTGCCCCGGGTGTCCCGCCTCGAATTCCACTTTTTTCCCGGCGCGTTGGGTCCATAGCGGATGGACCCGGGCTTGCTCCAGTATTTCATCGGCGCGGCTCGCACCTGCCGGAATCGCGCCCTCGGTATTTTTCATCCCGGTCTTCAGGGTATTGCGCAAGCGAAACTCGATCGCGTCGAGGCCGAGTTGCTGCGCGATTTCATCAACCATCATCTCGGTTGCCGTCATGCTTTGCAGCGTGCCGTAACCGCGCGCAGAACCGGCATCGACAGCACGCGATGCGATAGCGGTGGTCGCCAAGTCGCTCTTGGGAAAATAATAGATCGACTGCGCTCCGGCCGCGGCTACCATCGCCACCGAGGCGGAGAAATTCGCACGGCCGCCGCCATCGGCCTCAAACTCGCCCTTGAACGACTGCAGCAATCCCGTCTTGCGTTCGACTGCCATCTGGTAGTGCATCTTGAAGGCGTGACGCTTGAGCGCGGTCTGGAACTGCTCATAGCGATCATTGGCCAAGCGTACCGGCCGACCCTCGCCATACAGTGCGGCGACAAGGCTGTAGAACGGAAAGTTATAGTGATCTTTCGAACCGTAGCCGACCGTGTAGCAGGGGTGCAGAAACAGTTGTCCGACCGGATAGCGGCATTGCGCCACCATGGCCGTCGCGCTTTCCACGACTTCCTGCGGCGATTGTGTCGGCACCACCATGTGCAGCGAGTGCGTAGTCGCGTCATACCAGCAATTTCCATTGTCGGGTTCGAGCGCCGCCGTGTCGATCGATGAGGTGGAGTAATCGCGCGTAAGCACAAGCCAATCACCGGGAGGGTCGGTCAGCTCAGCCTCGATCTGCGCAGCGTGGAACATGCCTTGCTCATCGAGCTTGCCATGCTCCTGGCGCTCAGGCCAGACCGGCTTATGCTTGCGCATCATGCTGGGAAACAGCGGGGCATTCTTCAGACTGGAGAAGACGTCGTCGGCATAAGGTTGCGCGCCGCCGACGCGGACAAAACGGAATACCCCCCATGGATCGCGTTCGAGCGGCCCGCTGCGCGCGCCGTAACAAATTACTTCATCGTGAAATTTGAGCCTGTCTTTGGCACAACGGAAACGCGCAAAGTCGTTATAGATCAAAATCGCCACCGCATGACCGAGGTACGCGGGTATTTTCCCCGTAGGCAACAACATGTCTTCGCCGTAGAACGCTGGAAACGCCAGGCCGTCGCGCACCAAGTCGGCCGCCGTGACGATACGATCGGGCTTCAATTCGCCGCCGAGCAAAGTAAGGTCGAAGCCGGTGTAGGGACGATCGGCCTGGGTCGCGCGCAAAATCAATGCATGCGCCTGTTGCTCGGGCCAGTGCGGCATGTCGGTGGCACGGATATCGCGCGCGAAGACCTTGGCGCCGGTGACTTTCGCGATGCCGTCAATGCGGAATTTTGCCTGCCCGTTTGCCGCATCCCATTGCAGGGGCGTGAGAATTTTCTCTTCGAACAAAGCCGCGAATGCGCGGCTGCCAAACGGTGCGATATAAACGGAAACACCTGCCATCACGCCGGCTTTCAGAAAACTCCGACGCGATAGGTCTAGTTTCGCCATGACTTATCCTTCAATGGGCAACTACCGTTGCCGATGAGACGGACCTGCGCCAATAGCAAGTCACGCCAAAGATCCCGTCTGCCACAAGCGGCGGCGGAGTAAAGCTGAATCGGAGCGCGGGCCGGTATGTCAAGGCCTCGACCGGGCATCGCAGCCTGGGGTATCGACTTGGGAAAATTCTGCTGGAGAACTTGCGAACTCGTTGCCCCGGCGATACGAACCCCGGATTTTTGAGACAAATCGAACGATGCCATTGCCCCCCTCATCCCCGCTCACTACACGAGGAATATCGGACAAGATAACGGCCCGGCCTGCAGGCATTCAGCTTGCGGCGCAATGGTCACGCTCAATGGAAAATGTTGTGCTGAACGGAGAGCCTGTCACGCAACAGGAGATATGCCACTCAACGCCTTGGGAAAGGCTTGGTGGAGGGTCGGGGTGGAGGGTTTGGGCCGAGGCCCGGCACCGGACCTGGTTCTGTTGCTATTTATTCCGGCGCCGAGGTAGACGACTTGCCGGCGCATTGGGCACAGACGCACGCTACGCCACGCAAAGAGTGCGGCACGCGCGTCAGCGCGGCAGGGTCCAGGGCGACCTTGCCGCTCCCGCCGGCGCCGCACCAGCATGGCGTGGCAAAGCTGCCACTGCAAGCCGGTGCGCAGTCGTTGGGGCCACCGCACAAAGGGCAAAGAAGGTTGACAGCAGGTTTCATCGATTAAGTAGCGTCGAGGCATGCGCCTGTTGCGATAATCAGAGAATACTTTAAGCAGAAAAAATCCGCGTTCCGGATAAACCGGAACACGGATTTTTTCTGTAACAGCCAGCCCGAGAATCCAGGCCGTCAGGCCGGCTTACGGATGAGCGTAGGTGCCTTCGCCATTGCCTTGCGCCAATGCGGTCTGACGCGCTATCGGAGCTTGGCGCGACACAGCCGAGTCCGACGGGTCAACCTGATTGCCTTCCGGTGCCAGGTTTTTTTCTTGCACAGCGGCGACCAATTCGGTCTTCACTTCCGCACGGCTCTTGGTGCTCACGCCAGAGAACGTGGTGAAGGGTGCATTCGAGGCATTGTTGCCGGCGAAAGCGGGGCTGGCGATAACGGCACCGGAAATCAGCAAGGCTGCGATCAATTGGATTTTCATGGTAAAGCTCCTGTCGTCTTTTAAGTGAGGGGACGATGCCAACACCAGGAGGAAAAACCAGGAGGTGATGCAACGTCGACAGGACCTATGGTATTCCCTAGGCTATCGATGATAAATGACGATTATCGAAATTGATTATTCCATTTTTCTCACTAATCCCTCGATCGACCTCGGCTCAGCCCTCCCGGGCCGCCCCCGCCGATCTGGATCACATCCGCCCGAGCCAATGCCGACGGCCGTCCCAGCGTTAAATACGGTAGTTCCGGCGCAGGACAATTACGGCGTGCTCCTTACTTCGTACCCACAGGCAGCCGCGCTTCCAGTAGAATGGCGCCCCGTCGTCGCACGCCCGCGTTCAGGGTCGGCGGCACGCAAAATCCTTGGCGGGGCGCCCGGCCGGCATGGCCAGCACCCGACTACCGCCGTCTCAAGACCTTAGCTGTTGCCCAGGACCCATGGCCAAACTACTTTCCGAACAAGAACTCAGCCGCTTTGACGAACTGCAGAAAAAGCAATCGAACTTCTCGATCACGATAGAGGAGGCCGACGAACTGCGCGAAATCGTGCTGCGCGCCCAACAAAAGCGCGAAAGCCGTGCCGCGGCGATGACCACCATCGACGCCCATATTGTGCAATTCGAAATCAGCCCTGAAGAACTCTTCACTCGCGAGCAAATTGCCGACGCGGCGCGGGCTTTCGGCTTGCTGTCGCAAGTCAAGAAAGAGCGCGTGGTCGGCCCGATCATTGTGCTGAACGGCAAGCAGCATATTTGGACCAAGACCTTGCCCGAAGAAGTGCGCGATGCCTTGTTCGATGCGTTCAAAGCCGGCAACTCGATCACGGCGTTTGTCGCACCCCGCCAGGAAAACGCCAAAGTGGCCGAAATCGTCGCACGCCTGGAACGTGAAACCGCAACCGCATGCACTGACGACGCGCTGGTTGAACTGAGCGTGAGCCGCGAGGCCGTCGACAAGATCAAAGAGAAACTGGGCAGCGGCGCCTGATTTCCTTCCATCATTGCTGCATCGAGATTGCGGCATCAAGGGCGGCCGACACCATGCCGGGCCGGGCCGCCCTTGCTGCACTTCGAACTTTGCCTGACTTTCTCGCCCCGCCGCCACAACCGCACATTCTTGCTTTAAGCTGCCCATTTATTCCATCAAATGAGCTTGGCCCATGCATGCGACTGTCGCCGACCCCCGTGTACAACAGATTCCCGTGACCGATTGCGGCGAGCCGCTAATCCAGCTCAGCATCGGTGCTCCGGATTTGCGCCTTGACCACACCGAGACCAATCTGGCCCATCTCGGCTACACCCCGGACTTCCGTTTGCGCGAAGCGGTGGTGCGGCGCATCGCTCAGGTTCAAACCCGCTTGGACGGCCAATATCATCTGTTGATCAAAGAGTGTTATCGGCCGCTGGCGATCCAGACCCTTTATTTCGATCGTTATCTCTCACGTTTGCGCACGGCCCATCCTGAACTGGACGAAACCACGCTTTATCATGAAGCAGCCAAATACGTCGCGCCGCCCGAATATGCGACCCACGTCACCGGTGCCGCACTCGACCTCACGCTGCTCAACCATAAAGGCATTGAGCTTGACCTGGGGACGGTCTACGATGCATCTCCTGGAGCCTCGAACAACGCGTGTTATACCGCCGCGCAAAACATCAGCCGCGAGGCACAGTTGCATCGTGCCGTGCTAACAGCCGCGCTGGAGGCGGAAGGTTTTATCAACTATCCGTATGAATGGTGGCATTGGTCCTATGGCGACAAATACTGGGCTTATGGCAGCCATGCCGAGCAAGCCGTCTACGGCCCGGTTAGCGCTTAGCACTTAAGCGAGCGGGCTGTGACCAGGCCCGGCTTGCCGCGCGCGGAAACACCTACCCTCCCCCGGCAACCGGATTACAGCCGCGGGGCTTCGGTTTCCTTATGACATCGCTACCAACAAGGCAAGAAGCAATGGCAAACACAGCGGAACAAAGAAAAGCACTGATGCAGCAATGCCGCGTGCTCCTCCCCGGCTTTCCCAAGCGCACCCCGGCCCAGGAATTTGAATTGATGGCGCAGTGGTGCGAGCATAACGCGGTCGATACCGATGCCTACGGCAAAGGCGTGGCTCTGGCCGCTTTCGAGAAAAAAATTGCCGGGCTGCTGGGCAAGCAAGCCGCCGTCTTTATGCCCAGCGGCAAGATGGCGCAATTGATCTCGATGAAGATCTGGACCGAACGCGCCGCTTTGCCGCGCTTCGCCATGCACCCGACTTCGCACCTGGAACTGCACGAAGCGCGCTCCTACGCATCGCTGCTGCATCTTCAAGGGGTGCTGGCCGGCGACTGGAATCGGCCGCTCAATGCGGCCGACCTGGAGGCCGTGGTGGAGCCGCTGGCCGCGCTGATCGTCGAATTACCGATCCGCGAAGCCGGCGGGCAATTACCCGCTTGGGACACGCTGACGGCACTGCAAGAGAGCGCCCGGCAGCGTAATGTGCGTTTGCATCTGGACGGCGCGCGCTTGTGGGAATGTGGCCCGTTTTATGGCCGTCCCTATGCCGAGATCGCCGCCGGTTTCGATTCGGTCTACGTCTCGGTATATAAGGTGATCGGCGGCTTGAGCGGCGCGGTGCTGGCCGGAGATGCCGACTTTATCGCCCAGGCCCGCCTGTGGCAGCGGCGCTTCGGCGGCGAGTTACCCCAGATCAGCCCATTTCTTGCCGCCGCAGCCCTGCATTTCGATGAGCGTATGGCACGGATGGATGACTACTACCGCCGCGCCGTCAGCCTCGCGGCAGCCCTGCGCCGCGTGCCGGGTTTGCGGGTCAATCCCGGCGTACCGCAAACGCCGATGATGCATCTATTTTTCGACGCCAATGCCGAGGCCATGGCGATTGCCCGCGATGCAATCGCCGAGACCGAGAGTTGCTGGGTGGCCGGCGGGTTCCGCGATAGCGCCGTACCCGGTTGGTGTTCCACCGAACTGGTGGTGGGCGATCATTTGCTCGCGCTCAGCGACGAGACGGTGGTGCCTTACTTCGAAAAACTGATGCAGCGCGCGCGTCGATAACACGCCTCGATACATGCATAAATAAAAAACCCGGCGGCTCGAATCAGATCGAAGCGCCGGGTTTAGTACTTATTTTGCTGCTTATTTTGCTTCTTATCCTGATGATTACTTCGCTCAAGCCGGCAGCACAGGCAGCGATCAGCGCCACCCATGCTCGACGGAACCCGGTGCCGGCTTAGGCGTGTACCAAACCCCGTTTTTGCAGCATCGGACCGGCCTGCGGGTCGCGCCCGCGGAAGGCGCGAAATGCCGCGCGCTGTTCACGTTTGTCGCCGGCACTGTAAATATAGCGATGCAGCTTCTCGGCCAATACCGGATCGAACGCATTGCCGGTTTCCTCAAACGCCTCGAACGCCTCGGCTTCCAGTACCTCGGCCCACATATAGACGTAATAACCTGCCGCGTACGAATCGCCCGAGAAAATATGGCCGAAGTGCGACAGATAATGGTTCATCCCGGCTTCGGCCGGGACCCCCAGTCGTGCACATTCGGCCGCTTCGAATTCGGCAATATCCACCCCATCGGCATCGTCGCGTTGATGCAAGGCCAGGTCGACCAATGCTGAGGCGGTGTAGCGTACTGTTTCATAACCCTGGTTGAAGGTCTCCGCCGCACGGATCTTGTCCAGCAATGCGGCAGGGATGACCGCGCCGGTATCGATATGACGTGCATGGCGTTCCAGCACTTCCTGTACCTTGGCCCAGTTTTCAAATAACTGCGACGGCAATTCGACGTAATCTTGCGGCACGTTGGTACCGGAGATACGCTGGTAGGTCACTTCGGACAACAGGCCGTGCAGGCCATGACCGAACTCATGGAATAAGGTGCGTACGTCATCAAAACTCAACAGCGTGCGGCCGTCGCTGCTCTTGGCAAAGTTGTTGTTGTTGACCACGATCGGCAGCATCTTGCCGTCAGCCTCACCTTGGCCGCGGTAGTTGTGCATCCAGGCGCCGCCACGCTTGCTGGCGCGGGCAAAATTGTCACCGATGAAATAGCCGATGGCCTGACCGTGACGTTTGACATCCCATAACCGCGCATCGGCATGGTAAAGCGGCACATCATGGCGCTCGGTAAAACTCAGGCCGAACAGCCGCTGAGCGCAATCGAACATGGCGGCCACCATGGCTTCCAGACTGAAGTACGGCTTGACCTCCGCAACGTCGAGATTAAAGCGCGCGGCGCGCACTTTCTCGGCCAGATACAGCCAGTCCCAGCCCTCAATCGCTTCGGGTTCACCCAGTTCGCGGGCCACCTCGACCAGTGCGACACGCTCCGCCGCCAAGCTTTGTTTGGCCGGCTCCCAGACTTGTTCCAGCAAGGCATAGACGGCTGCAGGTTGGCCCGCCATCCGATCCGCCAAAGCATAATCGGCAAAATTCTTGTAACCGAGCAAAGCAGCTTGTTCAACGCGCAGCGCCAGGATTTCACGCGCCACGGGGCGGTTATCGCGCTCCGGATGGGTGCCGCGAGCCACTCGTGCAGACCAGATCGCTTGACGCAAATCACGCCGCTTTGAATAGGTCAAAAAGGGCGTGATCAGCGAGCGCGACAGGGTAATCACATGGCCTTCGAGATCACGCTCGACTGCGGCCGAGCGGGCCGCGCTCAAGACAAACTCGGGCAGACCCGCCAGGTCGTCCGCATCCTTCAGGACCAAGCGATACTCGGCTTCGTCGGCCAGAATGTTCTGGCTGAATTGGGTGGTCAACTGCGCCAGACGGCTGGTGATGACGGCATAACGTTCACGAGCCTGACCTTGCAACATGGCGCCGGCCCGCACAAAATCCAGATGCAGACGTTCCAGCAGCCGCCGTTGCTCTTCGTTCAATTCAAGCTCTTGGCGTGCCTGATACACCAGGTTAAGCCGTTCGAAAAACCCCGGATGCAGCGAAATAGCGCTGTGATGGTCGGCCAACCGCCCCGCCATCTCCATCTCGACCGCTTGCAAGGCGGGAGAGGTTTCCGACATCGTCAGGTTCTCCAGCAACATCTCGACCAGCGCAAGTTGGCGGCCGGCCTGATCGAAGGCCTCGACGGTATTGGCAAAGGTGGCGGGAGTGCGATCACCGGCGATCGCCTCGACTTGTTGCAGATGCTGTTTAAACAGAATCTCGAAGGCGGGCGCAAAATGCTCGGCTTGCACGCGATCGAACGGCGGAAATTGGTCGGCAGCGCTCCAGGCCTGCAGCAGCGGATTTTGGTTAGCGGTCATGGTAAGGTCGTCGGCGATTAAGAAAGCGGTGGCTATCAGGTTTAGGCAATGCGCTCGTGCACGCGGTAACAATGCACGGTCACTGTCGGTAGCACGCGCGGCGGCCCGTCAATCAAAAATCAATCACGAGAAACGGACCGGACAGCCCATCAATATAGCGCAAAAGCGCGCACGCTTCACTGGCCCGAAAATATCGCAGCCTGTATCGGCTTAAACCCGACCTCGCTCGACCTCGACACCTTCAATAAACTTCCGGCACCAACAAACCTTCCGCGAGATGCTGACGGATATAGTCGTCATGATGCACCCGCTGCGGCAACGTCACCGGCTGGCGTTCAATCTCGTGATACGGCATCTGCGCCAGCAGTTCTTGTTCACTGGCGGAATTGGGTTTCATGGCGTGTGGAGTTGAAGTTGGGTCGAGATTGAGCCGAGGTTCAAACTGCAACATGCAACAACATCATGACGCTATGGTGACAAGCAATTTAAAACACCACCCCCGCACATAAAATAACATTCGCGTACGGCGTATATTCGCCGGTACGCACGATCGCGCGCGCGAGGCGGCTTTGCA
>Ga0302304_10001124_pt1 | contig 14174 bp, 9 predicted proteins | sample III_Palsa_E2_2_FD_198769 | JGI IMG/M metagenome (GOLD analysis project Ga0302304, IMG submission 198769) | Peat permafrost microbial communities from Stordalen Mire near Abisko, Sweden - III_Palsa_E2_2 | ecosystem: Environmental > Terrestrial > Soil > Palsa > Peat permafrost | place: Sweden...
TATTGCGTACAAAATCCATTAGCCGTTAACCCGAATTTCGGGACGCTTAACGACCTTCGGAACTTAGTCGCCGCCGCACATAGCCTGGGCATGGCCGTTATAATGGATTGGGTGGCCAATGACACCTCATGGGACAGCGTTTGGATAACCAATAAATCCTGGTATCAGCAAGATGCTAACGGCAATATTATTTCCCCGCCGAACACCACTTACACCGATGTAGCTGCTTTGAATTTTAACAGCGCCGCGATGCGCACAGCGATGATAAGGGCTATGAAGTACTGGATATTTACCGCCAACGTAGATGGCTACCGCTGCGACTTCGCAGACAATGTTCCCAGCGATTTTTGGACACAGGCGCTCGATACCCTGAATACCATTACCACCCATAAATTAATTTACCTGGCCGAAGGGACCACCGGTGCGGAAATTTCGTCCGGTTTCCAGATGGATTACGCGTTCAGCTACTGGAGTACGCTTGAAGCGGTTTATGGCGGCACACAGGCGCCGAGCTCAATACTTACTACCAACACTGCCGAGATAGCTTCTATTCCTTCGTCGGGGACTAAATTGAGGTACACCACCAATCATGATGATGCCGGCACCGTAAGCCCCATAACGGAATACAATGGCATACAGGGTTCATTGTCGGCATTTGTTATGGCAGCCTATATGGACGGCATACCACTCATCTACGACAGCCAGGAAGTGGGTTACCCTAATGTCATCAGTATTTTTACCAATGTGCCGGTAAACTACAACGCTAATCCGGCTATGGTTGCAACATATAAACAAATACTGGCATTCAGGGCCGCGCATCAAGCCATTAAAACCGGCGCGCTTACACAGTATAACGATCCGAATATCGTCGCGTTTGAAAAGGTTTCGGGTACCGACGACGTGTTGATATTGGTCAATGCAACGAATACTACGGTGAATTACAACGTGCCGTCCGGGCTTCAAAACACAACCTGGACAAACGGCCTCACAAAAGCCTCAACCACGCTTTCGACCCAGTTGTCGTTCGCACCCTATCAATACGTTATTTTAAGCAAGAACTAAGAATTCCCTCCTCATATATTTTTTTATAATTGGTTTGTAAAAAAGACGGGAGCCCTCCCGTCTTTTTTCGATTTTAGGGACCCGCACACATTTATACTTTGGTCTTTATTGACAACCTGGTTTGCAGGTGCTTTTTGCAGGAAATCAATCAACATTTTTATTCAAAAAGCGCACCCGGTGAACCGGCATGCGCTTCATTCAATCAACTAAACCTAAATTAAACAATGTCTAATTTAAAGCGCACTCTTTCTCAAGGAGTGCTGCTTTTAATATTTAACTATTAACTGTCTTTTTATTAACTACTTAAAAAAACAGATAAAGAACGGAGAGCACTTTGATTCTAAATAGAATGGTAGGCAATAAAAAATATCTTTTTAACCATTGAATATTTACTTTAGCTTATACTTACGCTGCATACATTAACCTGTTGTTGAAATATTTCGGATACTCCTGTTGACCCTGATGTTTGTGCAAATTAAATTATCATTTAGTAGTTACCGGGGCTCCTTCAGGTAATAACACCATCCTGATATAATTCTTTCCGCTCAAATATTTCTGGGCTGTTTTTTTTAAACTCTCCTGTGTTATATTCGCCATCGCGGCATTGTAATCATTTAACTCGTTTAATGGATTATTATCCTCCAGTTGATTATTTAAATAATCCTGCCACCATATATTGGTCTTTATCTCGGTTTCGCGGGTACGCTGTTTCTCCGCCTTGTATTTGTCAATATTTACCTGCAGCGGACCTTCCGTTTTAAGTTTGCCGATCTCCTCTAACGCTGAAGCAATCAGCTTATCGACATTTTGCGGGGCACAGCCAAAGCCAACACCAAAAGTGTAATGAGGGTTAGGATATTTAACGGCATTTGCAAAGGCGCTTGGGCTGTAAACGCCGCTTTCATCTTCGCGCAGGCGCTCTAATAGCCTGATTTCCAATACTTCTTTAAGCGCGTCTATCTGGTACTTTTCCTGGTATGTGTAGTCAAAATCACCGGTAAAGTAAAGTTGTACCGTCGCTTTTGGCTCGGTTCCCTTGTAAATGTTTTTTTCGATGCGACCTTTTGGCGTGTGGATATCCAGATCCTTAGCCTGCTGCCGGGAATTTGTTGACGGTAATGATGCAATATATTTTTCAAGCAACGGTTTGATAGCTGTTGTATCCATATTACCTACAAAAATGAACGTCATTCCGGACGCATCGGCGAAGCGCTCTTTGTAAATACGGTAAACTTTATCCAGGTTTACCTGATCCAGCCTGGCTACGGTTGGCGGCATCTGCCGTATATTGTAACTACCCATAATGGCGGTTATCGAATCTCTGAAGACGATAGCGGGGTTATTACCCCTGTTTGCCAGGATGCCTTTTGAACGCTGAATAGTATTACTGAACTGGCCTTCGTCTTTGCGGGGTTCTGTTAAGTACGCGTATGTTAACTGCAAACCAGTTTCCAGGTCCTGGGGTATGCCGCCGCCGTTCACGCCCTGTGTCCGCTCATCAATAAACGGATGTACGCCTATTTGTTTTCCCGAAAGGTATTTTCCTAATTCTATCGCATTGTAATTGCCGACGCCAAATGACGCTATCAGGCCACCGGTATTAGCCGCGCTTATGAAATCTGAGTCGGCATATAAAGAGGTGCCTCCTGCAGAAAACGCGCTGAACAGAATCTGATCATTTTTAAAATCGGTAGGTTTTAACAGTACTTTAACGCCATTGCTTAAAGTAAGTGTGGTGATATTAAGTTCATTATCTTTTTCCTCCTTAATTATTTTGCCGGGAACAGGTTCATGCACCAATAATGGTTTATTGCTTACCTCGTCATTATAAGGTTTCAGGTCTTCAGCCTCAACCCCTTTCAGCCAGTCGTTAACAGTGCCTTCGGACGGTAAATCTGCTTTGTCCTTTTCAGGGGCCAATATCAAAATATCTTTATTATCGTTACGGATGTAAGTTTTAACAAGCTTATCCATATCCGCAAGCGTGATGGTTGGCAGCGCCGCCCGGGTCATTTTATATTCGGCATCGATACCGGGCGAAGATTCATTTTTCAGAAAGTAAGCAAGGTATTCTCTCATATAAGCTTCAGAGTTCGTTTTGCCTTTCTCCTTTAAAGTATATTCCAAATTATTCAGGTAGCTTTTTTTGACCCGGTCCAGCTCTGTCACGGTGAAACCGAAACGTTTAACACGTTCTACTTCGCGCCATACCGCTTTAAAGCCGCCCTCTAACTCGTTTGGTTTAGCAACAACGCTTGCATCGATCATATCCAGACCGCCTAACAAATCTCCTATGCCTGTACCGCCTTGTATAAATGGCGGCACTGTCTGCCTTGCAAGCTCGTTGTAACGGGCGCGCAGCATATCATTAAACAATTCCCTTACTATATTTTCGCGGTATTCCGCTTCAGTAGTTATTGGCCCCGTTTTGTGCTTAATAATAACTTCTGCCGAAGTACTTGTCATTTCCTTATCGGTTACTTCCATAAACTGATTGCGGCCGGTCAGTTCAATACTGTATTTGGTACGCACTCTTTCATGTTGCGGATTTTTCAGATCACTGAATTTAGCTTTCACAATTTGCTCCATCTTGTCCACATCAACATCACCAACAATGATCAGCGCCTGGAGATCCGGGCGGTACCAGTCATGGTAGAAACTGGCTATCGTTGGTCGTTTAAAATTGTCTAATACCGTGTCCAAACCAATCGGGATCCGTTCAGAATAGCGCGAGTTATTTAAAAGCTGGGGCCAGTACTGGCGGCGCATACGTTCTGAAGCTCCTTTTCCCAAACGTTTTTCTTCCAGCACCACCCCGCGTTCCTTATCAATTTCTACCGGGTCGAGGGTGGCTTCCTGTGCCCAATCACGCATGATCTCAATACCGTTTTTCAATACTTCCGGATCATCAGTTGGTATTGGCAACTGATAAACTGTTTCATCAAAGCTGGTATAGGCATTAATATCGGCGCCGAAACGTACGCCTGCCTTTTGCAAATAATTTACCAGTTCATTATGGGGAAAGTGTTTTGTCCCGTTAAAGTTCATATGCTCCATAAAATGGGCAAGGCCGCGCTGATCTTCATTCTCCAATACCGAACCTACTTTGTTAGCGAGGTAAAAAATCACGCGGTTTTTAGGTTCTTCATTATGGCGGATGTAGTAGGTAAAGCCGTTAGGTAATTTACCGGTTCGTACGGCCGGATCCAGCGCGATAACCTGGGCCCGTATTGAACCAACACTGCCTGCAAGCATTGCAGCAATTAAAATATTTCTGATTTTCATGTTATGAACGTTTATTAGTTAAATAAAGAAGCCAGTTTTTTGGTCAATTCATCGCCTCGAAGGTCTTTGGCTATAATTTTGCCTGACGGGTCAATCAAAAAATTTGCGGGTACCGACCCTACATCATACAATTTGGCAGCTGCGTTATCCCAAAACTTCAAATCGGACACCTGCATCCATTCCAAACCATCATGCTTAATAGCAGCCAGCCAGGCATCTTTTTTACCCGGGCGGTCTAATGAAACACTAAGTATGGTAAAACCCTTGTCTTTGTATTTATTGTAAGCCTTTACATAATTGGGATTTTCGGCGCGGCATGGGCCACACCACGAGGCCCAAAAATCCAGCAGCACATATTTGCCACGGAAATCGGCAAGGTTTACAGGTTTGTCATTCACGTCGTTTTGTGTAAAAAGGGGGGCCTGCGCGCCGACCACAGTAGCAATTGAAGCCTCTATATTTTGGCCCAGTTTCTTCCCGTCGGGTGTGTTCCGAAGATTCTCTGATAAGCCCAGGTAGAGCTGTTTAACTGCCGGCGGATCCATATCCATCCTTGACAGTTGAATTAATGTTACAAGACTTATATATGAACCGGGGTTTTGCTGAATGTAGGCTTGCTGAACTTCGCGTATTTTTTTTCGGGAATCGGCCCCCGAATTCAGGACGGGTTCAAGCATCGCCTCATATTTTTTTTCATCGTCATTTATCTTCGACCCGGTTATCACTGCCCTTTTTACAGAATCTGTACTGGTAACGTTAAATACCCCTTTCTCCAGGTAAAGCGATATCTCGTCGACATTCCTTATTGGGCTTGAGGTACCAGTATGATCTACTATCAATTGCGCCAGTACAGGTTCAGCTACCGTCCCGCTGAACTGAAAGACGCCGTTTTGTACGGCCGAGCTGTCTTTATGTACTTTGCCCGATTCAAAATAAGTTAGGTAGACCTTAGCATGCTCATCAAGACCATCTATTTTACCATTTAGTGTAAAGTTGTTGTTTTGCGCCAGCGCGAACGCCGGAACAAGGGCCATGCCCAATAAAATTATTTTTTTCATCCTATTCGTTATTTGTGTTTGTAAACCCTGCGCGCAGCGACCAACCAAAGCCACGGGCACTCCCCGTCGCTTTGGCTGAAAACCTGGCGTAAATTATTGGTGTTGCCGGCTTAATTAATAGCCAGGGTTTTGGGTTAGATTATTGTCTAATTGTATCTGTGTCTGCGGTAAGGGGTATAGTTCAGCATTAGCGGTAAAGCCAGTCTTTTCTGAACCAAGCACAGTTGCCGCGGTTCCGGTCCTTTTCAGGTCATACCAGCGGTTGCCCCATTCGCAGCAAAGCTCTACCTGCCGCTCATGCATAACCGCACTTAATGCCGCAGTTTGCGAAGTTGCATTTACAGCGCCTAATCCCGCCCGGGCGCGTATGGTATTCACATCCGCCAAAGCCTGGGTGAGGTTGTTCAAATGTGCCGCCGCTTCAGCACGGACCAGGTACAGCTCACCCAATCTCAATATCATTTGATCTTCAAGCGGGGTTGCAGTTGGACTTATATTTTTATATTTATTCGGATAATAAAGTGTCTGATTGTTTACAGATGTCGAGCCTATCCAATCCTGCAGGCGTTGATCCCCGGTCTCGAATGCACTTAACAAAAATGGTGTTACCAGGAAATTAGGGTTTGCTCCCTGGTATTGCGGTTGAAAATTTGCCGCATCTGTGTATACGCTATACAGGCCATTTGCCGGCAATTGCCATATGGCTTCCACACTGCCGTCCAGGAACACATTATTCAGGTTAGGTTCAAGATTATAACCACCTAAGCGGATCACCGAATCGGCTTCATTATAGGCACTTTGCCAATTCTGCTGGTATAAATTAACTTTTGCAAGCAGGGCTACTGCTGTGTACAGGTTAGGCCGGATGTGCCCTGAAGAGGGGTAAGTCGCCGTTAATTTTTTCCTGGCGTCTGCCAGATCGGCCTTTACCTGGGCATATATAGCTGTGGCGGCTGATCTCGGCAAACGATCGGTCGCAGCATAGCTCGTGGTAGTTACCAGTGGTACCCCACCGAACAAATTAACCATATTGAAATAATACAAGGCACGTACCACTTCCATTTCTCCCGTGATCTGTTTTTGGAACGAGGCAGATAAAGCCTTGTTATTAGTAATACCGCCCAATACCGCATTTACCTGGTAAATGCTTTGGTAAGGGGAGCCCCATAGATTAGTAATTTCCGTGTTTACGGGAGTTAAGTTATAGCTATAAAATTGCTGAACGTCGCTGGAAATAATGGTCGACAATTCGTCGGCACAATAGGTCATACTTCCATCGCTATAGGCAAAACCGCTCCCCGGGTCATAAGTATAAACGCCGGCAACAGCGGATATAGTTGTTGCGCTATCGGCAAATTGTTCCTGCTGGGTAATTGATGAAGGTGGATTTGCCGGAATCTCGATTAATTTTTTACAGGATGAAATCAACCCGGCAAATGAAATAACAACAAATACTAATTTATTTATATTAAAAAATATCTTTTTCATAACCATTTTCATTTAAAATTTAAGATTTAAACCAAATGCCAGGATACGCTGTATCGGAAAAGAAGTAAATGAACCGGGTAATTCCGGATCACCAACCTTATAGTCGGTGAACGTCAGCAAATTTTGGCCATTTATAAATACGCTTCCCCCCTTTATATCAATCTTTTTAAGAAAGGCATCGGGTAGTTGGTACGACAATGAAACAGTTTTCACCCGCAGGTAGGTATCATCGCTGTAAACGCCGCTTGACTGGTCAAATTTAATCGCGGAAGGGTATATAGCAGGGGAACTCTGGCTACTTGCCAGCCGCTGTAACTGGGCAACATCTCCGGGCGCTTTCCAATAATTACCAAGTACTGCCGTAGGCTGATTATACGCTGTTCCAAGTTGGTTAGAGCTGTATATTTCAGCGAGGTAGTTTGGTGCATTCTGGCTGGAAAATTGACAAAACACATAAAGACTGAACCGTTTATAGCTGAAATTATTTCCGAAGCCCCCCATGTACCTTACCTCCTGGTTGGCAATCGGAACCTCGTCGCCACCGATGGAAGCGGGTCCATAGGCAGGGTTAGAGGTAACTGTTCCATCTTTCGTGTAAAACTCAAAAAGCCCGGTTGTAGGATTTACATCCTTGTACCTGTAACCGTAAACGATCGAGGTAGGCTGGCCGATAACATACTGGCTGCTGTACGAAGAATTTGCCAGGTTCGGAAACGAGATCAATTTGTTCCGGTTAAAAGTCAAATTGAAGTTGGTTTTCCAGGAAAAATTTTTGGTTTTGATGTTAGTGGAGTTGATGGTAAATTCAAACCCCTGGTTCTGCACGGTCGCATCTAAATTGCCCAGCACAGATGAAATACCCGATTGTACGGGCAAAGGATAATTTACTAACTGGTTACTTTCTCGGTCTCTGTAGTATGTAGCATTAAATAAAAGATGGTTATTAAAAAGACCAAGGTCTAACGCTATGTTCAACGATTTTTTTAACGCCCAGCTATAATCAGGATTGTAAAGATTATAAGGAGAAGTTGGTATGATTCCCTGGAAAGCCGGGAAATAAGGAATAATTTTATATAAAGAGTTGTATTGGTATGCCTGGATACCGTCGGAACCGGAAGTTCCATAACTGCCCGATAGTTTACCATAACTCAATACAGACGGGGAGCTTTTAAAAATTTTCTCCTCGGTAAATATCCAGCCCGCGCCAACAGCACCAAAATTACCAAATTGCTGGCCGGGACCAAAATTGCTCGAGCCGTCCCGCCTGCCTGACAGATCAAGGATAAACTCACTGTCATAAATATAATTTATACGGGCAAAACCAGCGCTATATTTATAAATGTTCGAGCCATCAAAGGCGGTTAATGTTGTAGCACCGTTTATTGATCCGAGCAGGTTGTCATTTGAATATCCGCTTCCCTCTATTTGGGTTGAATAGTTTGTATTCTTTTTATAGGTTGAACCAATCAACGCGCTCAAAACGCCTTTACCGAAAGTTCTGTTGTATTTAATTTGTGGCTCTACGTTGATGGTTTGATAAATGGTGTTAGCAAAAGTTGAAGTAGCGATAACATCATACCCGGCGGGATTTTGTGATGAAGTCGGATCGATATTGTGCTCGTTTGTAGTGTTACGGTTATAACCCACATCAGCGCCTATGGATAACCCGTTCCATATTTTATAGGAAATATGAAATGCGGCATTAAAATTATAATTCTGCAAGGTGGTAGGCTGCTGCAGTCCGCTATAAAACTGATCGCTGGTCAAATCCACTCCCTGGTAGTTCCAAATTAAACCACCGGATGGAGTTAATAAACCAGGCAGATTCGGCGGCAACACGATATCCTGTCCGCCTCCGTACCCAGCGGAATTATTTTGATCGTAACCAAAATCAGTGGTCATATCTACAGTAAGCCGCTTATCGGTGGAGAGATGGTGAATGTTGCTGTGAAATGTAAATCGCTGGTCGGCAAAGTCACCAGGATAATTATAGGTTGATCTGTCATACCCGGCCGACATAATAAAAGTATTATTAACCGTGCCGCCTGACAGGCTGCCATGCACATCGGTATTATTGGTGGTTTTGCCATCAATAATCTTTTCCCAGTTGGTGTATCTGCTCTGATCAAAAATCGTAAGGTCAGGAGCGTAAGCGAGATAATTATTCGGATCGTTGCCTGGCGTTAGGCCGTCGGCAGCATAAGCATCTTTTCTCAATTGCAGATATTGCTGCGTATTTAACATTTGAACAGGATCGGCAGCTGAATTAAAGCTTGTATTCACATTCAGGTCAAAATGAGTGGCCCCGGGATTTCCTTTCTTAGTGGTAATAATGATCACACCGTTTGATCCTTGAGTACCGTAAATAGATGTTGCGTCGGCATCTTTTAATATGCTGATGCTCTCAATGTCAGCCGGGTTAATGTTGTTAAAAGGGCTGAAGCCTCCCCCGGGTTGGATATTACCCCCTGTATAAGTTTGTGTACTTACCAGTGATGCTATTTGGTTGATGTTGTTATTTTGCGAGGCGAACGGAACGCCGTCTATTATAAATAAGGGTTGGTCATAGGGCTTTAAATTCGTATAATTATTGAGGGTATTATTGAGCAGCGTATTTTGACCTCTAACCTGAACCGTTACCTGCGATCCGGGTATTCCGCCTGTGGAGGTGACGACCAATCCGGCAGCCTGCCCCTGCAATGCAAGCAAAGGGTTGGTCACAGGCTGCTTTTCAATATCTTCGGCCGTCACGGTAGCAACCGAGCCGACACTGAATCGTTTGGATTCGGTGCCGTAGGCGACTACCTGCACTTGATCAAGCTGAGAAGTGCCCCGGCGTAAGACGAGTCCTACGCGCGTGTTTGTACCGGTATTGATAATGGTGATCTCCGATTTTTCATAACCTACATAGCTAAAAACCAGGGTGTATTTCCCTTGCGGCATATTGGGGAAATTAAAGTTTCCTTTACTATCCGTTTGCGTGGTAATGTTGGTCCCTTTTATTGAAACGGATGCGCCGGCTATGGGGTTGCTAAGTGTATCGGTTACTGTTCCGCCTATGTCTGCGGGAATTTTGAAGGCGTTTTTAACCTTATCTGATAATCTGTCGAAAAAGGATGGCTCTTTAATAGACACCGCAACGGACTTGTTCTCTATGGTATAATTTAGCGGCTGATCCGCAAATATCCTTTCCAATACTTCAGTCAGATCGACGTTTTTGACGTCGATAGTCACGGGCCTGGCAGCCTTTATCGTTGACGTTGTGTAAGCGAAATCATAACCTGTCTGGTTTCGGATTTGCTCAAAGATCGTAGTTAACGATGCATTCCGTTCGGACAGCGTAACCTTTTGCGCAAGAGTGCTGGCACTTACCTGCATAAAGGCTACGAATAGCATCAGGGCGGTTAGTTTCATGAACAACAGGAGTTTTTTCGTAAAGCCGGGTGGCAACACAAAGTGTGCTGAGTAAAATTTGTACATTTGCTAAGTTAGGGTTGTGCGTTTTGCCTTTAGTTTTCGAAGACAGGGAGGCTGGCGCGGTTCTTAAATAGTTTTAATTAATTATTGGGGCGATCCTTTCAAAGTCATCCGGTTACAGCCTGGTGACTTTTTTTATGCGACCACGGAATGGAATGGTAGTGATTACTCTATAACGATGACCCTCCTTCCTTCAATTTTAAAATGTACGCCTTTGGTATTTTCGAGTATATGTAATATAGCGCTGATGTTTTTGCTGCGGCTGATTTGTGCATTGAAACCGTCTTTTGTTATATTACCCTCGTAGCTGACCTCAATGTTATACCAGCGCGAAAGCTGCCGCATAACGGTTTGGATAGCGTCGTCCTCAAAATAAAAGTCGCCGCTTTTCCAGGCCGTGTATCTTTTGGTATTAACGGTTTGAATATGGCTGCCATCGGTCTGTTGACCGGGTGCTAAAAGTATTTCGTTCACTTTAACTTTCCCTTCAATCAGGGTCGTTTTAGTAGCTGGCTCATCGGCATAAGCCATGATGTTGAAATGCGTGCCGATATCTTCGGTGACCTGTCCCGTGCTTTCGACTTTAAACGATTGCTTATTATTATGCGCCACCTCAAAGTAAGCCTCGCCAGTGATTTTTACGATACGTTCCTTGCCCGGAAAGGCCGTTGGAAACGTAATATTGGAAGCCGCATTTAGCCACACCTTAGTACCGTCGGCTAAAACCAGCGGGTAGGGCGATTGTTCGCCCCGCGCCGTAGCTAACGTATTATAGCTGATCTGCGTAGGTTTTTTTTCGGCATTATAGCTGATATTATTTTCATTGGCTTGTATAACCGTCGCACCCTGTGTGGCCAGTTGCCCTTTTAAACCTTTGGTCAATACGATTTTACGGCCATTTGCCAAAGTCAACGTAGCCTGATTGTGGCCGGGTGGGATATCATGGATTTGAGCAACCTGTTGGCTACCAGTCATTTTGTACAATAAAAAATAGGCGCCAAAAGAAAGGAATAGTAAGATAGAAGCCGCAGCAGCAATGCGCGCCCACAATGGGATGGTTTTTGTTTTGGCCGGCTGGGGCCCGATGTGACGCTGTAGATTGGCCGCCATCCTTTGGTCAGCTTTGGTTATTCTATCCTGGCTCGGGGTATAATCATTGCTTTCCAGGTCTTTTTGAAACCATCGCTCCAACAGTATACGTTCCTCCGGCGTGGCTTCCCCCCGGAGATATTTACTGATCAACTCTTTTGCGTTGTGTTTCTTCATAAGTTGAAGGAGTTTAAGCTTTCCCCATTCAGGTCTATGTAGGTTAACCCAGGCAATAGTCCCAGATAAAATAAAAAAAATGTTATTTTCTTAATAGTGGAGTAATAAGAAGAGAAATGTGAGTAAACCCAGTTTTATCCTGAGAATTTTTAGCGCCGTGCTGATCTGATTTTTTACAGTTTTTTCCGAAATATCCAACCGTTCGGCTATTTCTTTATTGCTGAGGTTCTCTTTTCTGCTTAATAAAAACACTTCACGCATTTTCGCAGGTAAGTTGGCCACTTCCTTTTCAATAGCTGCAGCCAGCTCTTTTTCAAGGATATAATTATCGGTAATATATTCTCCCTGATCTAAAAAAATCTGTAGTGCCTCGACATAATCTGCGCGGATTTTCTGTTTATCTACCAGGTCAAAGAATTTATACCGGATAGCACTATATAAATAGGATGATAGCGAAGACGTAAAATTGATAGTTTGGTGCTTATCCCACAGGTATATGAAAATATCTTGTACAAGGTCTTCAGCTATATCGTCATCCCGGGTTATTTTACAGGCATATATATAGAGTAACCCTTTAAACCGATTGTAAATCTCAGTAAACGCAGCCCGATCCCCTGACTTGAGCAATCCAGTTATTTCAGTATCGGAAAGGTATTCGTAAGCTACCATCTGTTCAAATTACGAATATAATGATAATTTAACAGAATGACTATGAATTCTATAATAGTAATACTATTTGAATTCAAAACTCTAAACATTGAATTGCGATGTGAGAGGAAAATTTTCCTGCGAATGCAGGTAATGTCCTTACTAAAAAAATCAAAGCCCAGCGCTTTAATTAAAAAAACTATGTGGATCGATGTTCATTGTTTCTTATACCCAGGGTTCAAAATTGACCTTGAGCGAACCGAACAGGCATTAAAATGATTTAGCCCCCCCTCAAAAGGCCAAACCAATTTTGGTGGTCGGATGTTACAATTATTTATACCTTAGCCTTTGAAATTATCCTTTTTTGCAACCTTAAAAACATGAATTCGCAAATCACTGCTATAGCTGCATATGCACCCGAGAAACGGGTGGACAACGCATACTTTGAGAAAATAATTGATACCAACGACGAGTGGATTGTAAGCCGAACCGGTATAAGGGAACGGAGATTTGCTGCGGAAGGTGAATCCACATCCTCGATTTGTGTAAAGGCCACTAACAAGCTGTTGGGCGAAAACCCCGGTATTGACCTGGAAGGTGTTGACTTTATTATAGTAGCCACAACCACCGCCGACCAGGTGATGCCAAGTATGGCGAGCCAGGTGCAAAACACCCTGCAGATACCCAATGCCGGCTGCATTGATATTATGGCTGCCTGCGCCGGTTTTATTTATGGACTGATCCTGGCAAAAGGCATGGTGGCGGCCGGGACACACAAAAAAATCCTGGTTTATGGTGCGGAATGTTTGTCGAGATTTACAGATATGACTGATCGTACTTCGTGCATCTTGTTTGGCGATGGAGCGGGCGTGGCTCTTGTTGAACCGTCGGAAACACCAAAGATATTGCAAACCATTACAGGTACCGATGGCAGCTATGGTAAGGACCTTTACCTGTCGCAAACGGCTACCACGGTTAACGGCGAGGAAATCAAGCGGGATGGAAAAATTCACCAAAACGGTAAAGTGGTTTTCAAATGGGCGGTGAGAACGATTGCCCACAACGCAGGCGAACTGCTCCGAAAGAACAGTATGGAATTGAGCGATCTGGATTGGATCATCCTGCACAGTGCAAATCTTAGGATCATCGAAGCCGTTGCAAGCGAAATCGGCTATCCGATGGAAAAAATGCTAACAAGTATTGCGCAGTTTGGGAACACCTCATCAGCCTCAATTCCATTAGCCTGGGACCTCGCCAGGCAAGCCGGGAAAATAAAGAAAGGGGATAAGATGCTGTTGTTAGGCTTTGGCGGAGGGTTGACCTATGCAGGCGCCATTGTTGAAGTTTAACCTCCCGGTTATTAGCTGACGAAGGCGACGGATTTCTAATAAACGCTTTATTAGCTTCCCGAGAAGGTGTTTACTACAGGCGTTTTTCCAGAAAGATCGTGACGCTGTCGCCGATGTTTTTATTGATAGCCTTCCGCAACTCCGCTTTGACCGGCAATTTGTGAGTGCCGTTGCCCAGCGCCATAAACGAGCTTCGAAATGGATGGCCGTCAACTGTGCCCCGAACTTTTACCAATCCACGGGTTTTAAAAAACGCTACGGACTCCGGCCAGATCACAAAAGTCCAGCCGCCTTTATTCGGGCTCAATTGCAACGTGGCTGTGAATTGCTTGTTCAACACTTCGTCCATACTACTCCCTCCGAACAGATATAATTGGGTTATGCATGTTGTCGACCATTACTGGTTTTAAATAGCCTGGTGCAGTCACCACGATCCCGGGCTTATTTCGATATAGTATCAATTTACCCGTGATCGTTACATCTTTTCCTAAATAATCTGCTTCTGGCCGGCCGCCAAACTTGCCCCGGCTTGAGGCCGGGA
>Ga0302304_10001126_pt1 | contig 14141 bp, 19 predicted proteins | sample III_Palsa_E2_2_FD_198769 | JGI IMG/M metagenome (GOLD analysis project Ga0302304, IMG submission 198769) | Peat permafrost microbial communities from Stordalen Mire near Abisko, Sweden - III_Palsa_E2_2 | ecosystem: Environmental > Terrestrial > Soil > Palsa > Peat permafrost | place: Sweden...
AGCGGCATCCAGCCGCAACTGCGCTGCCCTGATCCCTTTATCGACGCGGTAAAGGGGAGCATGCGGATTCGTGGTCAGGGGTGGCTCGTAGTTTTTCGTCATAGTATTTCTTCGTGATCAGATCGTTCGCGATCAGATCAGCACGATAGCCCGGTTGATTGCGCTTCGCATGTATATCGTCGTTATCCGTTTGGATCGAGAAATCAGGGGTAATCCAGATTCACTTCCACCGTTGAATCAAACACACTCACCCTGTTATTGGCCCCGTCATGCACTCATTCAAGTTGGGTAGGCGTGAGGTATGCTCAGTACCGCTGCCTGCCACACAATCGGCAGCGTGATTGCCACCGCCGCTCCGCGGATTAAATCCAGCTACCGTATCGAAACAATCGGCACCATCACCAAGGAAGGAAATATGAAAACGACAGCGAGTAAATGTATCTCAGCGCTTTTGATGACAACCATCTTGGCTGGCTGTGGAATGATTCCCACGCAAAACTTGGGCATGACGAGGGCGCAACCCGTTGCGCCGGCATCCGCCAGTGAGGAATGGGCCAAAATGGTTGAACTGGACCGCCAATCGGTCAGCCATGGTTACATGCCGCCAGAAGTCATCCGATACGATCTTCAGATTGCGCAGATGATTCCTGAGGGTGAGGCAATCGTTGCCTCTCACGACAAAGCGAAGGCGCGAGTCTGGTCGGAAAAATTGAACTCCATTCAGACAGCACGCAACAAGGCCATTGAAAAGTCGACAGCAATCGCTATGGCGAAAAGCAATGCGACGCCCCATCCCTGGTCGAATGCCAAGCCTGATCCCTGCCTGTCGCCGATGGGGAAAAACATTTGCAGCTCGTCGCCCGCGCAACAAAACGGTGTTAATTACACAGTGGGCCCCGGCGGCTTAGGCGCCACGGTCGGTGGCATATCGGTAGGTCCCGGCGGCCTAGGCGGAGTTATCGGCGGGCAATAAAAGGCAGAGCCTTTTTGTCTTTACGAAAACCTGGCTCGAAACCGTGGTCAGAGTGAAATTTACTTAGGCAAAGCCTATAAAAGGTCCACTCTGACCTCGGTTTCCGTTGCGCCAGCACATCTAGCAAAAACGCGCCTGAGCGGCGACCGCTTCCGCAAGCTGATCGGAAGCGCTCACCCCAGTGAGCCGCGGGCGCAACGCTTCGCGATCATCTCAAAAAGCTATCCCACACTTCGGAAAAATAAACCTGCCCCCTTTTTTGCAGTGAAAATGCACCCATATTTCCCTGCCGGTTTCCGATCAAGGGAACCCTGAACGAAAGAACCTGTCTACCAGGGTTAGCCGCAACACGCGCTGACGGTATGCGCAGGTTTTGTGTGGGTACTTGGCTTGAATGAGGCAGTGTCATCGAACGTTCCAAGCAAGTCCCACATCCGCAAGAGCAAGATCGCGCGCGCGGTCTGGCATTACTCGACAGCGAAACGCGCGAGACCTTGGGTCGCAAGCGCTGGCGACAGCCACCGCTGAGTCGCGCGGGGCTGTCGCTTGTGCTGGCTTTGGTCTTGGTATTGCACGTGCTGTTCGCGCTGGTGCTGTGGTACGAGATGCAGCCCAAGCCTCAGCAACTGGCAGCGGCGCCTGTCGAAAGCGAGCAGGCGCTGGTCATACGTCTGATCGATCATTCCAGCGAGCCGCGCGTCGCGCCGCCGCCTGAGCCACCCACGCCACCCAAGTTGGTGCAGCAGCAGACGATGCCCCCCCGCGTTCGCCCCGTGGTGCACGAAAAACCACATCTTGATGCGATGGTCGTGCAGGATCATGAAGCAGCCCCTGCGCCAGCGCCTTCCGTGGCCATGCCGCCCGCTTCAAGTTTGTTTTCGAAAGATGGTTCGGTGCAGCTAGCGCCGACGCAGACCACTTACGCCACAACAAACCCCAAGGCAGCACCGACCAAGCCATCCGGCGATAGCCAGATCATGCAGCACGACTACAACCAGATGCATACCAAGACCACCCGCTTCGAAAAATATTTCCCGCCACCGAACGAAACAGCGGGTGGTAAGGTGGGGCGGCATGTAGGTGATGCGATCAAGGCGATCGCCAACAGCATCTGCGATCCCAAGAAACCTGGTTTCAACCCGCTATGCGGCACGCCGCCCATACCGCCCTCACCCAAGGATGGCGACGAGCGCCTCAACATGCCGTCGCGGTCTCTGGCCGACGATCCGAATCCACCCAAGCCGCCGCCGCTATCGACCTGTTTCGCCGAATACCGGGAGACCAAGCCGTTGTCGTACGGCTGCCCAATAAACACGCCTGATCTGGCCTTCAAGGCCGACGTGCGCCAATGCATCGATCTGTATCGTGCGGGCAGGTATCTCAAGCCATGGTGCCCCGCCGATACGCCCAAGCGCGCAGCGGCTGAGTCATCGACGCCAGCGGACTCTTCGAGCGTGAGTTCGCACTGAGCACGGTTGAATACACGTAGCGGCGGGTCTCAGAAAACTGGAAAACGGAAAGCCGGAAGGGAAAAACAGGACGGCTATCTGAAGCCTTCTTCAACACCAACGCGCCCTGGGCCAGAACGATTTCCGCGCCATGGTCGAAGCCAAAACCCAGCGCTTCGCCGGCATGCGACCCGCTTATCGTGCACGTCGCCCAAAATCAAACGATCGACAAGTGCAAGCCGCGTATCCGCCTCATCCCAGAATCCATCCTGATATCAGGAATTGTCCCTGACACCTTTTTTCCGCCGAGCTGATCCGGCAACGATCGGCCGACCGCGCAAGTCAGCATCGCTCGGAGAAAGTGCACTCTGAGCCTGAGGTTCCCCACGTTTTCAGGGCGCGCGCAATTCCTCAAGCGCGGCGGCAAGCTCCGTGAGATCCCGCCGCAAGCGCGATACTCTCGTTTTGCCAAGCTTCGCCAGAGCAACGGAATGCAGTTCCAGTCTCACCTCTGCACACGCCGCGTGTAAGGCGGCCCCGTGTTTCGTCAGGCGCACGATCTTGGCGCGTGTGTCGGTTGCGTCGGGTACCTGCTCGACATAGCCGCGTGCCTCCAGTTCCCGAACCAGCTGACTAATCGCCTGCTTGGTGATTCCGGCTCGCTGCGCCAGCGTGGAGGGACGGACGCCGGTCCCATCCAGCAGCGGCATGAGGCTCGCGAAGGCGGGCGTCATGCCGTTGAACCCACGACTGGCAACCTTGGCCATCATGGTGCCGCTCATGGCGCGGACGGCGCGACCCAGGGCCGGTGGGATGTCGTCTTCCTTTGTGCTACTCACAGGCGCCTACGTCGTCACAGTGCGAATAATTCATCAAGACTCTTGACCATATAGTCAAAGTACTTTACCTTATTTCGTCAAGATGGTTTATCAAATGGCAGGGCTACCTAGGCCGCGACCGCGAAATCAGCGGCAGGCTGCCGTTCGCCTCAGGAGGTTACGTGATGGTACACAACTTTGACGCGCCGATCCGCGAGGCAGAGGCGCTGTACATCCACGCCCGTACCTCGCTCGCCATCCCCAGCCTAAATGGCGAGACGACCCAATGAAAATCACACGCCATCGATACACGGTGAAGCCTGACTACGTTGCGCAGAACAGGCAAAACCTCGATGAGTTCATCGCAGCGCTGACGGCGGCTTCGGTGCCAGGCCTTTCCTATCGGGTATTCCTTGAAGAGGACGGGCAAACCTTTCTTCACCTGGTGACCTCTCAAGACGATCCGTCTGCAGTCATCACCGGCCTTCCATCGTTCAAGACGTTTCAATCGGAATTGTTAGCGAGCGACCCTGTCGTAAAGCCAGACCAAGTGGGCATGTCGCTCGTGGCGACCAGTGGAGATTCGTATGGGTAGGCGCCTGCTCGGTCACTGTCTTCAGTCTTCTGATCGGAGATCTCTGGCGGTATTCCGGCACGCCTTCCCCAGCACACGCAAGAAGGTATGAAATCTATGTCTCATGAAAACGTGGTGCTTGTTACTGGTGGAACCGGCAGTCAGGGCGGTGCGACCGTCACTCATTTGTTGGCGGCGAAAAAGGTTCGCGTGAGGGTTCTGACGCGGAACTTGGAATCGCCGAAGGCCAAGAGCCTGGCCGCGCGTGGCGTGGAGCTGGTCAAGGGTGACTTCGACGACGTGGCTTCGCTTAGGACAGCGTTGGCAGGCGTCTCCGCTGCGTTTTCGGTGCAGCAATGGACGGAAAAGGGTGGAACCGCGGCGGAGGAGCTACACGGGAAGCGGTTTGCCGATGCGGTGAAGGCATCGGGCAGCCCACATCTCGTCTACTCGTCGGCGGAGGGGGTCGAACGGAACAGCGGCCTCGGCCACTACGAGAGCAAATGGGCGATTGAGCAACACATCCGTGATCTAAAACTCCCGGCGACGATTCTGCGTCCGGTCGGGTTCATGGATGCGTTTGGCGTCCCAGCGATGCAGCGCGGAATGTTCCTCGGAATATTCAGAGCGAACTTTGGAGTTTCACTCCCCGTCCAATTCGTGGCGACCTACGACATCGGTTGGTTTGCCGCGCGCGCGCTCGAAGAGCCAGAGCGCTACGCCGGGCGCGTTATCCCGCTCGCCGGGGACGAGTTGAGCATCGGCGACATAATCAAGACCTTCAAGACCGTCACTGGGCGCAAGCCCTGGGTGGCGCCGATTCCCGCCTTTTTGGCCAAGAGGGCGATGCCGAAGGAGTTCTTGGATATGTTCACGTGGATTCGCGAAAAGGGCTTCAAAGCGAACATTGCCGAGGTGCGGCAAGAATATCCGCAGCTACTGACATTTGCCGGTTGGGTAAAGAAATACTCTGACGAACACTGACCGACGGTCGTGTTTTAGGCCTGCCGCGCGACAGCGCATGACCATCACGGCAGCTAGCACGGGCTTTCGCGCATTAATATGTTTCAACGTTGGGAGGAGACTTTGACGAAGCCCGCACAAACTCCAGATCCGCGTATCACTTGGCCCGCCGAGCACGCACCCGCGTCGGCGATGGTGTTCGCGCAAAATATCGTCGATATTGCGGCTTCTCCTGAAACGGTCTGGTCGCAGCTCGTCGATTGCGTTGCGTGGCCGCAGTGGTACAAGCATTGCTCGGACGTCTCCATGCTCCGCGGAGGCTCGCGATTGAACCCCGAATCGAAGTTTCGATTTAAGACGCTAGGCTTTTATTTTGAGCCTGAAATCGTCACGTTCGAACCGCATCGAATGCTCGTTTGGTCGGCGAAGGGGCCCGCTGGAACGAGCGGCTCACACGCTTGGTACATCGAGCCGAGTCCGCGCGGCTGTCGCGTCATTACAGAAGAGTCACAGATCGGCTTGTTTCTTTTCTTTCTGCGTGCGCGCACGCGCGACCGGCTTCTTGCGTCGCACGAAGAATGGCTTCGTTCTCTAAAGGAACGTGCGGAGGCTCGTAGAGATTAGACCCTACCGACGAGGACGCTGCTGAAAAAGGCGTTCGCATTAGGCCAGCCGTAATCCACGGCTACCAGCCACCGCAATCGGGGTCAGGTTCACTTCATGAGACTTGGTAAGTGAACCTGACCCCGTTCGAGCTGAGGAAAAGTCCAGGGACAAATATAGTTACTCACGGCACGCAGGCCATGACGACATGCGTCCGATCCAAAGCAGACTTCAAGTGACACAAGTCCACGAAGTGGTTGCTGAGCCCACATGACATTCTTGTGATCGCGCTTATCGCCCTTGCTGTATTAAATGCCATAGTTTCTGCTGCGGTTGCGCTGAGCACCTACTGCAGTCCACGCCAGAAGCTTCTGCAAATTATCTTTGTCTGGTTGTTGCCCGTCTTGGGAGCAACGCTGTTTGGCTTGTTCCTCTGGTCACAATGTGGCAACGCTCCACGAACTGGATATCGTTCAACGACGCAAACGCCTATGGACGACGTTACGGCCGTTTGGTCGGGTCTGAACTCGTCGGATAAGCTGCTTTGAATGTGGCTCTCGGATCTGGGTGAACTCCTGGCTCGACGTAGATTTGGCTTCTGTCAGTTGGCAGTAGCATGAGGCCAGCCGCGTAGTGAACGAATGGGGGGATACTGCACGAACATCTTGTGCCGCTAGATGCGGAGGAAGGCTGCATTCGTGTTTTTTTTGCGTGCATCTCGACGGGCTTCGTGCCTAAAAATGTGGTCAGGCTCACCCAGTACAAAGAACCGGACGGGTCAGAAAAGATCTCGATTAGGCCGGCAACACAAACCATGCCGATGACGATGGCATTGGAATCCATCACTGACAAAAGGGAATGACATGCAAAACAAAGTGGACAGCGAACAAGGGCGAAGCGGCCAGACGGGCGGCCATGGCGGCAAGCCGGGCAGTGGAAAACCGGCAGTGGCGGCCGCCCCCACCATTACAGTCAATGGTGTCGCGCGGAAGCTCGCCCTGTCGGCTCGAGGGTCGAAGCAGCTCTCTCGCCCCGCGCTTCAGATCGCACCGCCTGGCAAGGCGCCACCCGAGCCACCGGCTTCGGCGAGCTTGCGATCGAAATGTCCACCGGTGCTCGACCAGGATCCGATCCAATCGTGTGCGGCCTTTGCGTTTACCGGCGCGCTGCGCTTTCTTCATTTGGCCGAGGGGCTCGATGAACCTTTGTCGCCGCTCTTCTGTTACTACGCGACCCGTGTATTGGTCGAAGCCGAGCAAACCAGTGACGACTCGGGATGCAAGGCCGACGCGGTGGTCGAGGCGCTCGAAAACTACGGCGTGTGCGTCGAGAGCGTGTGGCCCTATGACACCGCGAAATTTGCGATAGCGCCACCGGTTACCGCTTTTGACGATGCGGCCAAGCGCAAGCTGACGAAGGCGTACCGAGTGACGACGCTCCGTGCGATCAAGCTGTCGATTGCCGCAGGCTATCCGGTGCCGGTTGCCTTTCCTGTGGCGCGGTCCGTTGGTTACGGTAGCGATGCTGTGCCTTCCCCGACATGGCGCACCGGGATTTTCCCTGTACCGACGTCAGCCCCTGGCGACGCGTCGGCTGGCAGCGCAGGTACCGCTGCGGGTCATGTCGGCGGTACAGTCGGTGCTTCGGGCGATGCAGCCGGTGCCTCGGGCGGTGCAGCCGGTAAATCAGGTGGTTCAGCCGGCTCCGCTGGCGGCGCTGCGGGATCATCGGGTACCGCTGCTGGCTCCACTCGTGGTGCGGTGGGATCATCGGGCGCCGCTGCCGGCTTCGCGGGTGGCCCGGTGACCGACATCAATCCCTTTCAGCAACCTGCCGCGGATCCCGCCGATGGCTACCATTTTGTACTTGCCGTTGGTTATGACGACGCGACGGGTTTGCTTGAAATCCAGAACTCCTGGGGAACCCAATTTGGCGATGGCGGATATGGCTATCTGCCTTATGCACTCTTCGGGCCGACGCAGGACACGCTCATTGCCGATCCGAGCGTTCTCGCCGAAGACCCGTGGACGCTACGACGCCAATCCGACGATGTGCCTATAGCTGCAGCCGCCCGATAACATTCGACACAGGAGCTGATTAGATCGGAAAAAGTGTCTACCCAAACTGGGTTCAGAGTGCACTTTTGCGAATGCTAAATGCTGGAAAGTCGACTCTGTCCCCTGTTTTTGCGGGTGATCGATAGGCCGGGCGCATATCGGCTGAGCATTGCGTCGGGAATGTATTCAAGCTGGCTTGCGCGCATCCACCAGCATGGTCGGCACCCAGGGGCCACCCCACCACATGCGCCAGCCGAGGTTGCGTCGAACCACCGTGGCACCAAGTTTCATCAGGCGCTGATGATAGTGGCGGCTTTTGGAAATGTCGGCGATCAAAAGGCGCCCGCCCGGGCGCAATACGCGCCAGGCTTCGTCAATCGCCTGGTCGCGGCCGATCTCGTTGTTGATGTTGTGGATGGCGACGCTGGAAACGATCAGGTCGAAGCTGCCGCTTTCGAACGGTAATTCGCGCATATCTGCCGTATGCAGTTCGACCCGTTCGGCGACGCCTTCGGCCAGCGCATTCTGCTTTGTAGTCGCCATGGCGTTGCCGGACTGGTCCTTGATGCTCCAGATATCGACGCCAACGGCATGGCCTTGCGGCAGGTATTCGGCGGCCATCAACAGCACCGCGCCGCGGCCACAGCCAAGATCGAGAACGCGTTCATGGCCGCTGATGGCCGCACCGTCCAGCAGGCTGCGCCATACCCGGAATTTGCCGCGGCGCGTGGTGTGCAGATACACGCCGGCCATGACCAGCAGAATGACTACGGTGATCCATAGCTGGAACATGTGAGCGAAAACGATCAGCCCGATGCAGATCACCGCGCCAATGATCATCATGGCCGGCACGTAGGGTGCGTCGATGCCGTAGCGACCGTTGCGCTTGACGCTTTTCATCCTCGAGCCCCTTTATCCGTTGATCGGTCAGGACGATTCTTGGTCAACGCGCCTGGTCACGATAGTGACGGGTGTCATCCAAAAAGGGTGGTCAGAGTCGACTTTCTGAAACTGCACTCCGACCCTCGTTTTCCGACCAGCTTTCGATCAGACGACCATGAATGTGAAGTCACCGACCTGCGGAATGAGCTGGAGATGGTATGCGGTTCATAAAGGGCGTCGCTCTGATGGCTGTCGGCGGGGCAGGTAGTGGAAGTGTGGGTTATATCCGTCATCGACACGTTCGACGTGATAATTTTTGGCGTATAGAATCAGTTTCCAGATTATCCGCTCGCAATATAATTCTGCTGACCGGCCATGTGTTCGACGAAGCTGTAATACGGTCGGAGCTTGCACTCTATCAATGATCACTGGAAGAGGAGCACAACATGTTTGGCATCGGTAAGAAAATCCAAGATGCAATAAAGAAGGCGGAAACAGACCCCGTCGGTGCGATGGAAGATCACAAGAAGTCTCTGAACTCTGGATTGACAGGCTTCGTGACAAAAACTTTTATGGGCAAAGGATTTGTCGACAAAATGAACGGTGTCATGGACATGGGACAGAACGCTCTGGTGGGACAGCAGGAGCGACTGAAACTGATTCAGACCGGACTGGATGGCACTGCCGATATCCTTTCCGTGCAGGACACCGGGGCCACAGTCAACAACAGTCCCATAGTCGTCATCCACATGACTGTCAGCCCTGCGAACGGCACACCCTACGATGTGAACATCAAGACCATGGTCTCCCGGATTGCCGTGCCACGGGTCGGTGATAAGGTAAAGATCAAATATGCCGCTGAGGATCCCCAGCAGGTAGCCATTCTGTAGGGGTCTGCTTGGATCGGCACCGCTCGTCGATCGTCGCCATCAGCTGCCGAAACAAGGGCCAGAGTGCACTTTCTTTGAGGCCAATGCCCTGGAAAGTCGACTCTGACCCCTCTACGTTTCGCACCCCTGATGCTCACTTGCCGCCAGTGACATCAAGAAACGTGCCGGTGATGAAGGAAGCCTTGGCGCTTGCCAGCCACAGGATCGCCTGCGCAACCTCTTCAGGCTGACCGCCTCTTCCCATCGGGATCGAGTCCTTGACGCGATCAACGCGTCCAGGCTCTCCGCCGCTCGCATGCATGTCGGTATAGATGTGCCCAGGGCGAACGCAGTTGACGCGTATCCCATCCCGCGCGACTTCCTTCGCGAAGCCTGTAGTGAATGTCTCAACGGCACCCTTCGACGCAGCGTAGTCGACATATTCGTTTGGACTGCCAAGCCGGGCTGATGCCGATGAGATGTTGATCACGGCGCCGCCTCGCCCATTGTGGCGAGTCGACATCCGTTTCACCGCCTGCTGTGCACAGAGGATAGGGCCGATCGAGTTGACCGCGAAGATACGCTGCATCCGCTCGAATTCGAGATCCTCTAGCCGAGACTGCTGGGCAATGATCGCGGCGTTATTCACCAGCACATCGATCCGGCCGAACTCCCGGTCGATCGCGGCGAATAATTGAGCGACCTGCTCTGGATCCGCGCTGTCTGCCCGCACGGCTAAAGCCCGGCGCCCAACGGCTTCTACGTCTGCCGCCACCGCAAGGGCGGCAGATTCGTTGGAGACGAAGCTGATCGCCACATCGTAACCTTGTGCGGCAGCCAGCCGCGCAGTCGCCGCGCCTACGCCACGACCTCCACCCGTTATCAGAATGAGCGGTGCCTGAGGGACGATATCCATTGAGCGAAACCTTTATACGGTGGTGGAATAACGGTTAGCGGCAAAACAGGGAGCAGAGTGCACTTTCTTAGAAACCGACGTCTAGCAAAGTCGACGCTGATCCTCGTTTCCGGCAACGGCCAAGCACGTGCGGAGCGGGGCCAAGCCGGCTATCGTGCTGATCTGATCGCGAACGATCTGATCACGAATCAATACCATGACGAAAAGCTACGAGCCGCCCCTGACCACGAACCCGCACGCCCCTCTCTACCGTGTCGATAAAGGGATCAGGGCAGCCCAGCAACGGCTGGATGCCGCTATCGATGCGAAGCGGCATCACACCAGCCAAAATCTGGCCTTTGAGGTGATCAAGGAGGCTCGCGAAGGACTCAAAAAGTCTGAGCAGTTACGTGCGCTCAAGATCAAGGAACTCGCGCAGAGGGCGGCGGAGACCGACTAAGTGGGTCAGAGCCCGTTACATCGTCCGCGCGCGACGATTCATGCCGGCTGGTAGACGACTCCCATGACGCCAGAGCGGAAGGAGGTCGCTCCGATGAGTCGCAGATCAACCGGGCTGCGCAGTCCGGAGAACAGCGGTAGGCCCTGGCCCAATACCACCGGATGGATGGCCAGTCGATATTCGTCAACGAGGCCGGAGGCAACGAGGCTTTGAGCGAATTCAGCGCCGCCGTGCGCAAGGATGAAATGACCCGGCTGTTCCTTCAGTCGGAGAATTTCTTCCACGAGATCGCCGCGTGCCACTGTGGGTTCGGCCCAGGACTGCAGCACCGCTGCTGTCGGCGTGATGCCATGCTGGTGCGCATTGCGCGCTTTTGCTTCGACGAGCGACGGCGTCGTCAGATCTACCGGTGCGCCGTCCTTGAGTCCTTTCCTCGAAAAGATGACCTTGGGGATGTCGTTCATCGGCGGCGCGATCGGCATGTCCGAATAAGGCCAGAACGCCGCCATGACGTCATAACTGCGCCTACCCATGATGTGCACGCCGGCTTCGCGAAGGGTTTGCAGAACCCACGCCGTGGAATCGTCGCCCCCCGATGTCCGAAATATCCAGTCAGCCTCGCCGTTCGGTCCGGCGACAAAGCCGTCCAGGGAGACGGACATCTTCAACACGAGCTTTCTTTTTGTTGTCGTTGAGCTAGCCATCCTTCCTCCTTGATCTTGCGATGGTGGGTAGAACGTAGGATGCCAATGTCGATTTGGCCTCTACGTAGAGCAGCGACGAACGACGGAGGCACATTTCGACACGGCCACTGATGTCGAATTCGTCCGCGTTACATCTTGGTAGGCGAGCCTGACACCGTTGATCTCGCTAACACCGTGAGCGACAGAACACCGGCTCGGCGCCGCGCTCGCCGCCTTCCAGCCACGCGATCTTGGCGCGCAGGTATTTCCTCATGGCGCGAATGCGCTCGGCCTTTAGGTCGACCGCTTCCAGCTGGTCGCGCATGATGGCGAGTTTCCGTCCACGATCCATTGCGCCCGCCGCGTATTCGCGGTTGAACGTGACGATCTGTTTCAGGGTGAAGCCCAGTTGCTGCGCGGTGCGAATAACGGCCGCGCGGTCGAGGTCGGCGTCGCTGAACTGCTGATAGCGATTGCTGGCGCTATGCCCTACGTTCGGCGCGAACAGGCCGAGCTTTACATAAAGGCGTACCGCGTCGCGGGTCAGGTCGGCTTGGCGGCAGAAATCGGCGATCAGCATGCAGTGCCTCTTGACTTGGGTGTATAGACCCTAGTTTAGACTGTCGCCTACTGAATCCCAAGGACATGTGCCATGACAACGACTACCGCGACCAGCGTGACAAAGAAGGTAGCCCTGATTACGGGCGCATCCTCGGGCATCGGCGAGGCGACGGCGCAGCGCCTGCTGGCCGATGGCTATCTGGTTTACGCCGCTGCGCGGCGGCTTGAACGCATGCAGGCACTCGGCACGGCGGGCGCTCGTCTGCTGTCGCTGGATCTGACCGACGATGCTTCCATCGTCGCCGCGGTGGATACCATCCAGCGGTCGGAAGGGCGCCTCGATGTGCTGGTCAACAACGCCGGCTACGGTGCCTACGGTGCGCTGGAGGATGTGCCGCTGGACGAGGGGCGTCGCCAGTTCGAGGTCAACGTGTTCGGGCTGGCCCGACTGATCCAGCTGAGTACGCCGATGATGCGCGCGCAGGGTAGCGGCTGCATCGTCAACATCACCTCGATCGGCGGCAAGATGCACGAGCCGATGGGCACCTGGTATCACGCCACCAAGTTCGCCGTCGAAGGGCTGAGCGATTGCCTGCGGATGGAGCTGGCACCCTTCGGCATCCAGGTGGTGATCGTCGAGCCCGGTGCGATCCGTACCGAATGGACCGGCATCGCCAAGGAAAGTCTGCTGCAGCGCTCCGGCCATACCGCCTACGCCGAGCAGGCCACCGCACACGCGCGCCTGTTCGAATCCAGTGAGACGTCGAAAATGGTGTCAGCGCCGGACGTGGTCGCCCGCACCATTGCCCGCGCCCTGCGTGCGCGCCGTCCCCGCACCCGCTACGCCACCGGCGGCGGCGCCCGCATGATCCTGTTTCTGCGCCGGATACTCAGCGACCGCGCGTTTGATGCGTTGATGCGGATGGCGGAGAAGGGGATGGCGTAAACACGAAAGCGAAACACGGGAACGTCGTGGCATCCAGGACGTTGCCGCTGCACCAGAGACAAATCCTGTTCTTGCTGACTATTGGGGTTCTGCTTGTTCGGGGGGGGCTTCTTTGCAACGAGCGACGAGCACACGGACCGACACATCCATGCCGGCTCGCCTATTGGGTGGATGACAAGGTCGTGGCGGTCACCGTGAACGCTGTTGGCAAGTGTGTGTGGTGAGGGTTTGGTTTACCTCATCGCGCAAGAGTGCGCCTGAACTTCTGTCGAGTGTCGCCGCCTTTTGTGGTGTGTCCGCTGCGTCCGATGTCCGCGTGAAGTGTCCGCGGACGGATGTTCTCTTTCGATGATCAACAAAAAACGGCATGGGAGCGCGGTTTTCAGGGCGTGAGAGTGTTGGCACGGTGTTTGCCATATCCATCTCGAACGCTTCGTTTCCTCACTCGATGGAGAGCCACCATGAAATTCAAATACGAAACCCTGCTGCTGGGTAGCCTGTTCGGCGCCTGCGTGCTGATGTGCGCGATGACCGTTGGCAGCATGCTGCTGGCGTAAGCGGTCGATCGCGCGAAGTAGCGGCGACACGCCGGTTTGGGGTGGCGTCGTCCGCCTCGTTTCGCAGGCAGCCGCCAACTCCCTGGTATGCCCGTGCTTCCCCCTCCATAAACCAAGGAAGTGATCCATGAACAATATTCTCTCGCCCCGTTCTGTATCGCGTCGTATCGCCCGTGTTCTGGCTTTGGTCGGTGTCATTGGTGCGTTCGCCGTGGCTGGTATCTCCACGGCCAGTGCGCAGGCCACTGCGGGCTCGGTGTTCGGCAGGGCACCAGTGGGCTATAGCATTGCTGCGCGCAGCAATGGGACTGGGGCTGGCCGAACGGTGAAGGTGGATTCCACCGGGCGTTACTCCGCACTCGAGCTGCAGCCGGGCATCTACACGGTCACGCTGAAGCAGAACGATCAGGATGTCGCCAAGCACCTCAATGTGCCGGTAACCGTGGGTCGCGGCGTCGAAGTGGATTTCAACTGCAGCGAGATCAAGTGCAACGAGGTTGCCAACACGAAGTGAGCTTTGGCGCACTGATGCGCGCCTAGTGAAGAAGGGAGGTCAGGTGGGGAGACTGCCGGGCCCTTTTCTTCATGCGATGGGCGCAACAGGCGTGTCTGCGGGCAGGAAAGCCAGCGCATCCTCGCAGCGGTGAACCTTTATTAGCTGGTCAGAGGTTGGCCAGTGAATACCGCCAATTGAGCGGCGAAAGCACGCTTGAAGGCGGGCCGCGCTTCGCCTCGGGCGACATAGGCGGCGACGTTCGGATACTCGTCCAGCAAGCCCGATGCTTTCAACCGGAGCAGCACGCCGACCATCATGAGGTCGCCCGCGCTGAACGCGCCGTCGAGCCAGTCGGC
>Ga0302304_10001130_pt1 | contig 14120 bp, 12 predicted proteins | sample III_Palsa_E2_2_FD_198769 | JGI IMG/M metagenome (GOLD analysis project Ga0302304, IMG submission 198769) | Peat permafrost microbial communities from Stordalen Mire near Abisko, Sweden - III_Palsa_E2_2 | ecosystem: Environmental > Terrestrial > Soil > Palsa > Peat permafrost | place: Sweden...
ACTGCCGATGCGGCCGCAGTTTCGGCCACGTTTGTAGCTGGCTGCGCTTTTTTAGTTTCGAAGTTATCAATCTGGTTGTTTATTTCACGTTTTACGCCTTCGGACGCATCCTTAAAATCGCGGATGCCTTTTCCCAGCCCACGCGCCAAGCCCGGCAATTTATCGCCGCCGAACAGCAATAAGGCTACCATCATGATAAACAATATCTCGCCGCCGCCTACGTCAAAAAATAAAAGAACTGAACTGAACATGATATTATTTTTAAGGTTACAAATATAAACAATTTTAATATTATAAAGTTTCTGCCTAATTAGGCACCAGCCATTCTTTAGGGTCAACCGGGGTTACTCCTTTATACAACTCGAAGTGTACATTAGTTTCGCCGGTGGTAGCATCGGTTGCTACCGTACCTATAATTTGCTTGGTACTTACCTTGGTTCCTTTTGTTACAACGGCCGATTTAAGGTTGGAGTAAGTTGTAAAATACTCGCCATGTTTTATGATCACTAAAAAGGTACCGCTTACATCAACCACTTTTATTACCTCGCCCTCAAACACCGCCCTCACATTTGCGCCGGGGTTGCTTTTTATATCAACACCATCGCTTTCGCTTTTTATGCCCTCGTTATAATATATCCCAAATCCTTGTGATATAAAACCATTGCTCACCGGCCATGGTAAACGGCCACGGTTGCCTAAAAAGTCGTTCGAGAGCCTGGCCGATTCGGGTGTGGCATTCAAAACCTCACTATAACTTGATTTCTCAGTTATGATCTTTGTTTTTAAAACCGGTACATCCTTGTTTTCGGCTTTGGCTTTGGCGGCGGCTATCCTGGCGGCTTCCCTTGCCGCTTCTTCGGCCTTGCGCCTTTCTTCCTCAATTTCACGCCGCACCGCCTCGTCAATTTCCCGGTCGGTAGCAATTATGCGCTTTTGCACATCTTTTTGCTGCTGTTTAAGCTGGCCCTCTTGTTTGGACAGACCGGTTACTACCAGCAACTGACTATCCTTCTCCTGCCCCAGGGTTTGCTTTTCCTTTTCCTGGTCTACCAGCAGATCGCCTTTTTCCTTCTTGGTTTTATCCAGTTCGGTTATCTTCACATGCAAATCCTGCTCGGTGCCTTGTATGTAATTGGCCTGCCGCTCGCGGTAGGTACCAAACTGCTGCAAATACTTGAGCCGCTTATAAGCCTGGTTAAAATCCTTCGATGCAAAAATAAACATCAGCTTATTGTAGGCACTTTGGTTGCGGTAAGCAAATAACACCATCGCGGCGTATTCTTTTTTCAGCTGCTCCAGCTGGCTTTGTAAGCTATGTACGGAATTATTGCTCTCAGAGATTTGATCATCTAAGTTTCTTATGCTGGAGTTGATCACAGTGATCTTTTCTTCGCGCAGGCCTATCTGCTCCTTTAGCAAACTGAGCTGTTTTAGGGTTGTTTTTTTATTGCTGGCAGTTTCCTGGTATTCCTGGTTCAGCTGCTGCAATTCTTCGGTTAACTTATCGCGGCGGCGCTTCAGTTCGGCGCTGCTTTGGGCATGCGCGCTGAATACGGAAAATACGCAAAGCAAAAAGAGTAGTATTTTTAAATATCGCATCAGATATAGTAATGTTTGTATGGTTAGCCGGTTGATCTTCACATTTGCCCTGTATAGTTGAGATTGCTTCGTTCCCCGCAATGACGCTCGAGAGAGGAAGGCAACCGCTTCAACGCAAAAATATCAATTTAATTTGCCGGGGAATAATCTTCCGGGATATTGAACGGATAATCCTGCGGCTGGTTAAAATCAACCTTAATATAATGCAAATTAACCTGTATTTTTTTATCTTTTGCTACCGAGGCAATATCTATTTGCGATGGCACCTTCAGCGTGCCTGATTGGATGAAGGCGTTGCTTATTTGCAGCGACTGCCCCTCGTCCTGGTTCGATAAGTTGGTTTGGGTAACCTTCATATCGGTACCGAGCACCAGTTTGTAAATAATATCCTCCAGGTTACCGCTCAGGGTGATATTGTTATCGGCTGCCTGGTATTTGGTGCTATCGTTCAGCAGCGAGGGGATGGCATTGCCAACCAACAGGGCCTGCAGCATGCTGTAATCAACCTGCCTGTTGGCAAAAGCGTAGATGTAGCTGAACGGTTTTTTGATGTATAAGCCCTGCAGGCGGTTTACAATCTGGATGCTATCGGGTGTGATGAGCGCCCGGGCCACTTCAATACCCAGTATAGCGGTTATGGAAACCCATATTTTTTTATCGTTGCTGATGCGGATGTTCAGCGTGCAATCATTACTGCTGCCGTTGATGTTTAAGCTGGTGCGCGCCTTGCCCGAAAAAGTATTGAAGGTAATTTGCTGCGCGCGGATGGGGCTAAGCTTAATGGCTATATCATTAACAGGCTTTACCACAGGCACAGCGGCTACCGGGGCAGCATGGTTAGCGGCAAGTTTACGGGCCTTGCAACTGCATAGGGCCAGCAGGCAGCAAACTATCAGCAGCTTATTCAATATATTTTCTTTCATTTATTTTTCGATCTAATAGTGGCGACTGCTCGCCGAATGATTTTGCTTTTTTCCAGTTTTGTACGGCGGCATCGGTATCGCCCAGGTAAAACATAATGTCGCCATAATGTTCCTGTTGTACGGCGCTGTTGGTTTTATCGTGCAGGATGGCTTTTTCTATCCAAACCTTAGCATCGGTATATTTTTTTTGTTTGAACAAGATCCAGGCATAAGTATCCTCGAACGAGGCGGTATTGGGCTCTAATTCGTTGGAGTGGGCCGACATTTGCGCCGCCTTATCCAACTGCGCGCTCCTTAATGATAAATAGTAGGCATAATTGTTCAGTACAAAGGCATTATCGGGATTGTATGTTAATGCTTTGGAGTAGGAACTATCGGAATTGGTATAATCGTTCAACTCGTGGTAGCAATCGCCCAGGGATGAGTAGCACAGGCTAAGCAGGTCCTTATCATCAGTTTCCAGCGAGGTGGTATTTTTGAGGTAGGATAAGCTTTTAGTGTATTCCTTTTTTTGCAGGTAAGCCAGGCCCGCCAGGTAATTGAGCCATGCCTGGTTAGGGAACAGCGATAAGGCATACTCGCTATCCTTAATTGCCTGCTCGGTTTCATCGTTACTTATTTCGATGCGCACCAGTTGTTCATATACCTCGTAACGCTGGTCGTTAAGCGCCAATGATTTGCGGTAGGCTGTTTCGGCTTCCTTAACCTTATCGTTCTGTATCAGCACATCGCCATATACGGCATAAGCCTTGGCATCATCGGGATGGGTGGTTACCAATATGTTTGCCAGTACCAATGCGCTGGCTTCGGCATCCGGGTTGGGGAACTGCGGGAAATAGCCTGATATGATCTTGATCTTTTGGTCGATATCCACATCGGGAATGGCGAAGGCCAGCTTAATTTCGTTAAAACAAGCTTCGTTATCCTTTTTATCGCGGTAAATATCGGCGAGGGCCAAATGCACCTGCCCGTTGCTGGGGTCGGTTTTTTCGGCAGCCTGTAGTATTTTAAGCGCCTTATCATTCAAGCCATTGGAGTTATACAGCTCGGCAAGCAGCAGGGAATATCGTGTTTCGCTTGGATTATCGGCTATCATCCCTTCAATATCAGAAGCGGCCTTATCAATTTTACCCTGGATGAGGTAAATCTTCTGCCGCCCGGCCAGTATATCATCATCCATGCCGGTTAGCTGCTCCAACTGGTCGTACAGCGCCAGGGCCTCATCATATTTTTTTTCGAGCACGTATACGTTGGCCTCATCAAAATAATAGTCGGGCTTATCGGGGTTTATCTTTAGCAGGTGGGTAAAGGCCGTATCCAGTTTGGCGGCATCGTTATTTTTTTCGTAACAATCGGCCAGGGCCAGCCAATAATACTCATTGTCGGGGCTTACGGTAACGGCTTTTTCCAGTAGCACCTGGGCATCGGTGTAATTATTCCGTACTATTTTAAGGCTGGCCAGCTGGTACAGGGCGGCATCGTTATTGGGGTCGGTTTGGAGTACGCGGGTAAACAGTTCGGAGGCCTGCGGCAGATCATCGATCAATTTGGCCCGCATGGCCGAAAAGAAAAGTTCCTTAACCATAACGCTGTCCATCTCGGTCATAGGTTTGGCAGGCGCAACGCTTTTAACATCGTTTTGCGCCAAAACAAACAGCGGCGCCAGTAAAGGCAGCATACCTATGAACAGCTTGATTCTCATTTTTATTTTACCCAATGCCTGTATGTCCATAACCACCAACTCCCCTCGAAGTTTCATTTAAAACCTCCACTTCTTCCCAATTTACTTTTTCATGTTTCGCCACAACCATCTGGGCTATCCTGTCGCCGGTATTTATTTCAAACACTTCGGTTGACAGGTTGATGAGCAGCACCTTAATTTCGCCGCGATAATCCGCATCGATCGTTCCCGGCGAGTTAACTATGCCAATGCCGTGCTTAAATGCCAGGCCGCTTCGCGGGCGTATCTGCGCCTCAAAACCTTCGGGCAATTCGATATGCAACCCTGTTGGGACCAATTTTCGCTCCAAAGGTTTAAGCGTTACAGTTTCCTGTACATCGGCCCGCAGATCCATACCGGCGGCGTGCAAAGTTTCGTAGGCCGGCAGGCCGTTATTTGATTTATTTATTACCCTGATAATCATCGTTTAAATATACCCCTTAAGTTTTCGCGTTCAAAATAAAATGCGACTGATACGTATAATAACAACAAGCTATCGCCTATATAAATATTCCGGTTGAACACATAGAACGATAAATAAACGAGTACGATGGACGAAATGATATAAACGCAGTTCTTTTTGATATTATACGGAATAGGATAGTTTTTTTGCCCCCAAATGTAGGATAGCACCATCATGGTAGCATAGGCCGTAAGCGATATCCATGCTGAGGCCATGTAGCTGTATTTGGGGATGAACAGCACGTTTAGCACAATGGTTAAAATTGCGCCAATGCCCGAAATGTACAGGCCGTATTTGGTTTGATCGGATAGTTTGTACCAAACGGATAAATTCATGTAAATGCCGAGGGCCACATAACCAAAAACCAGCGGCGGGATAACGCGCAGGCCCGTCCAGTACAGGGCGGTTTGTTGCGGATTGCCGCCATGTATAAAGTATTTTAATATTTGGATATTGGCAATGAGTGCGATGAAGATGATACAAACCGCTATCACAAAATAATCCATTATGCGGGCATAGGTTTGCCCCGCGTTTTTATTTTTGGCATGATTAAAAAAGAAAGGTTCGGCACCCAGCCTAAAAGCGTTGACGAATATGCTCAGGAACAAGGATATTTTGGCGCAGGCCCCGTAAATACCCACATCGTTAGCGCTGTTTGCCGGCAATAGCTTACCCAGCAGTATCTTATCCATATTCTCATTAACCAAATACGACAGGTTGGCGATGAGTACCGGCCAGCTGTAGCTATACATTTGCCAAAGCATTTGTTTATCTATGTCAAACCTGATCTTTAATAATTCGGGCAATAAAAGCAGCAGGGTAACAATGCTCGATATCAGTTCAGATACAAACACATAGCCCACCCAGCCTTCGGTATACCAGGTGCTTATCCACCCCGAACCCAGCAACTGATGCTTTAGCCAAAAAGGGATTATTACTATAAAAGTAATGTTAAACACAATAAACATAAGCACGCTGGCCAGTTTGATGAGGCCGTAACGGGAAGGCCTTCCGTCCGACCGTATCTTAGCGAAAGGGATGGCGCACCAGGCATCGATCACTACAATGCTCAGGAACAGGTAAACATATTTTATATAATCGGCATGGGTGGTGCCGATAACGCCGCGTGCGTGTATGCCTTTATGTTTGGCGGCGTTGCTGATATCAACAAAATTGGCAATATGGCCTATAAGCGGTATAGTACAAAGCAAAAACAGAATGGTTACCGCCAGTACCGATGCAAAGGCATTGTTGTAAACACGCTGCTTATTATCGGGATGCTTGTTAAGGTACCTGAAAAACGTGGTTTCCATACCGAACGACAGCAAGGCATTTGTCATGGAAACATAGCTGTACATGGTGGTAAGTATACCATAGGCAGCTGTGGGATAGGCCCAGGTGTAAAGCGTTGTAAGGAAAAACGTTAGCACCCGGCTGGCGATGGTACTTACACCATACACGGCCGTTTGCCCGGCAAATTTTTTAGCTGTTGACAATGATATATGTGTAATTAAGCAAAAGAATTTATTACCACAAAAAATTCTTTTTTACTACCTCAAAATTACGATAGTTTTTCAATTCGCCTTCATGCGATTCGACAGAACTTACTTCGGCTTTTTCGGGGCCGTCGCTGCACCAGTCTAAAAACATCTCCAGGCTGGCCTTATCGCCTTCGGCGGCTATGAGTACATCGCCATTGTCGGCGTTTTTAATGTAGCCGCGTACGCCAAGCTGATCGGCCACTGCCTTGGTGGTTACCCGGTACGATACGCCTTGTACTTTTCCTTTAACGGTTATATCAAGATGCTTTTTGGTCATTTGGTGAGTGGTGAGTGGTCAATAGTGAGTGATCGGCTTGCATTAGGCAAAATTAGGAAGAAGGTTTGGGCTGATATGATTTTATTTCAACAAAAAAACCTGGGATGAGAAGCTCTTATCATCAAAAACTTCGTTCAGGCTCATCACTTTACTTACCGTATCAAAGGCCATTACCTGGCGGGTATCGGCATTGTACTTTGGCCATTGGGGTATGGTGGCAGTATTGGGGTCGCCGGTTTTGATGAAGGCTACCCATGCGCTGTGCATGCTTACCGCGAGCTGCTTTTTGGCACTATCGGTAAACGCGCTTGAATTGCGCCATATAAATTTGAGCTCATCGCCGTGCGCTGCGCCATACGGTTTGCCGTTGTTATATTTAAAACGAAACATCCAAACCGGGATGTTATTTTGAGCCAGCACCCTGGCAAAGCGGTAGGAGTGCATTTGATACATGTATTGGGTAAGCACTTTTACCGCAGCGCCGTAAGCATCGTTTGTTTTTAACAGGTTTTGGTAGCTGGCGTAAACCGGGGCATAGTCGTCGCCGAACAAGGCACGCAAAATTGCCGCGTTTGATTTTGCCAGGTCATCATTAGGACTGGTGAACGCCGCCGCTTCGGATTCATTGGTACCGATGAGCGCTTTTATGGGCGGCATGTTATTACCTGCCGCATATTTATACCCATCCTGCACAATCACCTTGCCATCATACACCGGCCCGAAAAAGGAATTACCGCCTATACCCGCGCAAACTATCCCCTGCGCCTTCATAATGGAATCAGCCGGGAGGGTTAAGAGTTGGGCTGCACCCGCCGGGTTTAAAGCCATTTGCTTCAGGATGCGCGCCCGTTCATTTTTGGCGGTAACGGTATCGCGGATGCACTGCACCGAGCCGCTTTCGGCCACATATTGCTGAAATAAGCCCTTAGCTTGCGGGCTTACCAGCACCGCGCTGATGAGCTTTGCCCCCGCGCTCTCGCCCATCAGGGTAACGCGGTTTGGGTCGCCGCCGAAGGCGGCTATATTTTGTTTTATCCATTTAAGGGCCATCACACAATCGAGCACCCCGTTATTGCCCGATTCGGCGTAGCGTTTATCCACATCGCCCAGGTATAAAAAGCCAAAAGCGCCCAGGCGGTAATTAATGGTTACGGTAACAATATCATCGTTATCGGCAAAGGCGTGGCCGTTCATGTACATGCCCGCGCCGCTGGTCATGCTGCCGCCGTGTACCCAAACCACCACCGCGCGTTTATGGTTATCGGCTTTTGGGGTATAAATGTTCAGCAGCAGGCAATCTTCGGAGCCTACTACTTTATTGTTGGAAAATTGCGTGGCTATGGCGCCAAATTTGGTGGTTTGGAGGGTATCGTTCCAGGTATTATGCTCCACAGGCGGCATAAAGCGCAGTGAACCTATTGGCGCACTGGCATACGGAACGCCCTTAAAAACCAAAATACCATTCTCTGTTACGCCGTTGATATAGCCTTTATTGGTTTTAACAACAGCATTAACCTGCGCGAATGTTTTTAAAGTGATAAAAAACAGTATGGCAAAAGCAAACCTGGTTTTTGAAAAGATAGACAGCATAATTTATTAACGGTTTATTGCCTTTCGGTCAATGGTATATGAGCGATTTTAGATCAAACGTTTTATTTTTGAATCTGGTGTAAGTTTCATGCCATCAACGCCGGTTATTAAATTAAGGCCGGGGGTTTTGCCTGTTTCCAGCGTGCCTTTTTCTTTATCGATACCCAAAAATTTAGCGCCATTAAAGGTGCCCCACTCCAGCAGCTTTGCCGTACTAATTGCCGGGAACTTATGCTGGATGGCCTGCATCTCGCTTAAAATACTCAGGCCGGGGTTGGAGGCCAGGCTATCGGTACCGAGGGTGATGTTAAAACCCTGATCGATAAATAAATTAACCTTTGGCAGGCGGTTCTCGATGTACAGGTTGGCGTTGGGGCAAAAGCACCAGTTTATTTTACGGTCGAACCGCTTTAAAAAGTAAATGTCCTTTAGGTTGGTACAGGTATTATGCACCATTAAAATATCCTGCTTGCTGGTTAGCAATGGGATGATGGATTGCATGGAGTTGCGGGCCTGTGGTTTAAAATGGCTGGTATCCGTACCAAAAAAATCATACAATTCATTAAACGCGCCTAATTTATACCTGAAAAACTTATTTTCATCTTCGCACTCCTGGTTATGTATGCTCAGCAGGTTTTCGTTGGTATCGCAATACTTTTTTATGAGGCGGAACAATTCCTTTGATACCGAATAAGGCGCATGCGGTGTTATGGATGATGGCTGCGGCTTAAATTCGGCTAATAAACCGAGGGCGGCATTGAAAAGATCTTCGGCGTGATTGGGCAAAAAGCCTAAAATCTCCACAAAAGTATGGTAGTATAATTTGCTGGCGGCCTTTATAGGTATGCTGCTGTTATTGTTGGATATATCGCCAACGGCAACAATGCCATTTTCATACATATCGTTATCGGCTTTGGCGGCGGCATCGGCTATGAGGGCGCTATCGGCACCACGGTGCTTCAATATCTCTTTAATAAAAGGCACCAAACCCGTGTGGGTTGGTATTTTACCTTTCAGGTGTGAAAGTTCCAGGTGGCAGTGGGTATTAACAAAGCCGGGGCAAATAATACCGCTTAAATGTTCGGGGGCTGGTGTTTCGGTATCTTTATCGGATTGATGGGCGGAAACGGAGATGATCTTTCCATCATCATCAACTGTAATAATTCCATTTTTAATTGGTTCGGCATAAACGGGAAAAACGTAATCGGCTTTAAAACTTTTCATTAATTAATAACTTAGCATCTTCAAAAAATCCTTTTTTCAAAATACACCAACCAATTTAACGAAATAATTACAATTAACTTTAAGTTATTGTTTTTTAATTTATTAAAAAGAATATATCCGAAAAAAGCTACAATATTTTTTTAAGTACCTTTGCAAGGTGAACATTACAAAAAATAAAATTGACATCCGCAGCCTTGATCTGCCTAAGCTTCAGGAACATTTCGCCAGGATGGAGGAAAAAGGTTTCAGGGCTAAGCAGGTATATGAATGGCTGTGGAAAAAATCATGTTTTTCTTTCAATGAAATGAGCAATATCTCAAAAGAACTTCGCTCTAAGCTGGATGAAAATTTTGTGATAAATAATGTGAAAATTAACAGTTCACAGTTTAGTGCAGATAAAACTATAAAAAATTCTTTTATTTTACACGATACTCACCTAATTGAAGGCGTTTTAATTCCAACACCGGGCAGAATGACGGCCTGCGTGTCGTCGCAAGTGGGTTGCAGCCTCACCTGCAAGTTTTGCGCCACCGGTTATATGGAGCGCAAACGCAATTTAAATGCCGATGAAATTTACGACCAGGTGGTGCTCATCGGCCAGCAAGCCATGGAAAATTACGGGCAGCCGCTAACCAACATCGTGTACATGGGCATGGGCGAACCTTTGCTTAATTACAAAAACATGATGGACTCGGTAGAGCGGATAACTGCCGAAGATGGTTTGAACATGGCGCCCAAAAGGATAACGGTATCAACCGCCGGGATTGCCAAAATGATAAAAAAACTGGGCGACGACCAGGTGAAGTTTAACCTGGCGCTATCGCTGCATGCCGCTAACGATGAAAAGCGCAATACCATAATGCCCATAAACGAGCAAAACTCGTTAAAAGCGCTGGCCGAGGCTTTGAAATACTACTATGCCAAAACCAAAAACCCGGTTACTTACGAGTATATTGTTTTTGATGGTTTTAACGATACCCTGCAGGATGCCATTGAACTGGCCCGCTTTTGCAAGCACCTGCCCTGCAAGGTGAACATTATTGAATATAACCCCATCAGCTTCGCCTCATTTATTAACGCGGGCGAGGATAAGATAGAGGCCTTTGCCGATTACTTGCGCGGCCAGGGCATCAACACCAATTTACGCCGCAGCCGTGGCAAGGATATTGACGCCGCCTGCGGGCAGCTGGCGATAAAGGAAGCCCCCTCCGCCCCCTGAAGGGGGAACTTGATCAATTCAATTACAATTTCCCTCTATTTATTACCAAATACCGGCGTTATGCCCATATTATAAAACAGGAACGAGTAAACATCGGCGTTGGCATCGATATTTTTGGCGAGCGATGAGCCTGAGGCTCCGTGGCCCTGGTTGGTGCTTATCCTTATCAATACCGGGTTAGGGCCTGTTTGTTTTGCCTGTAGGGTAGCGGCAAATTTGAACGAGTGCATAGGCACCACGCGGTCGTCATGGTCGGCGGTCATCACCAGGGTGGCCGGGTATTGCACGCCATCGCGGATATTATGCAGCGGTGAATATTTATAGAGCGTAGGGAAATCGGCAGCGTTATCGCTGCTGCCGTACTCACCCGTCCAGAACACGCCACTGGTAAATTTCTGAAAACGCAGCATATCCATCACCCCAACTTCGGGGAAGGCAACCTTGCACAGATCGGGACGCTGCGTCATCACGGCACCTATCAGCAAGCCACCGTTGGAACCGCCCATAATGGCCAGCTTGCCGGTAGAGGTGTATTTATTTTTTTTCAGGTATTCGGCCGCGGCTATAAAATCGTCAAAAACATTCTGCTTGTTTTTCAGCATACCGCCCTTGTGCCAGGCTTCGCCATACTCACCGCCGCCCCTTATGTTGGCAACCGCGTAAATGCCATTATTTTCGAGCAAAATATAGGGCGATGGACTAAAACCCGGCGTAATGCTGATATCGAAACCACCATAGGCATACAGCAGCGTGGGGTGCGAGCCATCAAGTTTTAATCCTTTTTTATGTACCAGGAACATAGGCACCTTTGTACCATCCTTGCTGGTATAAAAAATCTGGTCGGTTTGGTAATCATCCAGCTTTAGTTTCGATTCTGATTTTTTAAAAAGGGTTGATACGCCGGTTTGCACATCGTAGCTGAAGATACATGGCGGATAGGTAAACGAGCTAAAGCCATAAAAAGCCACTAAATCCTTCCGGTAGCCGTTAAATCCGCTTGCCGAACCGATCGCGGGCAATTTCACCACCCTGTCGAGCTTGCCGTTAACCGTGTATTGGTAAACCGAGGAGTGCGCGTCCTTTAAATAAGTTACCAGGATCTTTCCACCCATTACGGATGCGCCTTCTATTCTTTCCTTTCGTTCAGGTATGATCACTTTCCAGTTTGCCTTAGCCGTATTGCTGTAATTCACCCTTATCACCTTATAATTACCCGCGCCATCGTTTGTATTCACCAACAGATCGTTGCCTACATTATCCATAATGCCGTACTGGTAATCATAGCCCTTGAACAGCAGCTTAATGCTATCGCCGGGAACCGTAAGGCGCTGGCCTAACACATCGTAACCGTTGGAACCGGGCTGGCGGTAAATAAACATGAATTTATCGTCCTCCGTAGTTTGCACGCCTATACCTATTTTCGGGTCGGCAGGGTATTCATAAATAAACTTATCGTTGGCCTGTGCATCGCCCAGCTTATGGAAATATACTTTGGCATGAAGCGGCACGGCGGTTAGGGCCTTATCTTTTTCGGGCTCGGGATAGCGCACATAGTAAAATGCATCCTTTACCCATGCCACACCATCGCCGCGCATCCAGCAAATGCTATCGGCCAGGGGTTTGCCGCTCGCTATATCCATTATATAGGTGGTTGACCAATCGCTGCCGTTTTTGTTGATGTGGTACGAGATGTATTTTTTATCGTTCGAGGGGTTATCGAGCACAACGGAAACGGTGCCATCGGTTGATAAGGTGTTGGGATCGATAAAAACACGCGGTTTGCCGCTAAAGCCTTTTTGAACATAGTAAACGCTTTGGTTTTGCAGGCCGTTATTTTTAGTAAAAAATATATAATCGCCAACTTTAAACGCGCCGGCGTACCGGGCATAGTTAATCACTTCTTTTAAACGGCTTTTTACAGCATCGCGAAAAGGGATCTGCGCAAGGTAGCCTTCGGTAAACTGTTGTTCCTGGTGTACCCAGGCTTTAGTTTCGGCGGCGGTATCTGCTTCCAGCCAGCGGTAAGGGTCGGCTACCTTTGTTCCGAAATAATCATCCACCTGGTCGATTTTTTTGGTGACCGGATATTTTAGCTGGGCATAAGCGCCGGCAGTTATAAATAAAAGCAAAAAAGTGGTCGACCTTAAAAAGGCGGAGATAAGTTTGGGCTGCATAAATAATTGATGTTTGTAAACGATTGTAATTTAGCGCTTTTTAATTAGTATGAAAAAATATTGGAGATTTTTTAGCGATAGGTTTGAAGCGTCAGATATTCGCAAGATTGGAAAAAAGTGGGGCCGGTGCGATTCCCTCCCAACGGGAGGATGAAGGGAGGGGTTTCTTCAAGCGCTTTAACGCATAAACCCCTCCCTCCCACTCCACATTCAACCGCAGCCCTCCCAAGGGAGGGAATTAATAAACCCAACTTCATTGTCTAACACAATTAAATCTATTTCCCGGGAATATTTTGCGATAAGGGGCCTCCCCATTTTTAAATTATAAATTTCCGCGTTACCTTAATGGCGTGAAAGTATTGCAGGGCTACGCGGCCGATCTTGTTTCCTTACTGTTCCCCCAGCTTTGCCCGGCCTGCGGCGAGGGGCTGGTGGCCGGCGAACACCTTATTTGCACCGATTGCCGCTTTAACTTGCCCTATACCAATTTCCATTTACTGCCCAATAATATTGTAGCGCAGCAGTTTTGGGGTAAAATCGATCTGCAGGGCGCTTATGCGCTTTATTATTTTGCCAAAGGCGGTAAAATTCAAAGCCTGATGCACCATTTTAAATATAGGGGCATGCAGCAAATAGGCAATTTATTGGGCAATATAGCGGGCGAGCAATTAAGTAAAAGCCCTGTTTTTAATTCGGTTGATGTAATTGTGCCGGTTCCGCTGCATAAAAAACGGCTAAAGGAACGCGGCTATAACCAAAGCACCTGTTTTGCACAAGGTCTATCTGAAAAATTGAAGGCGGTGGTGGATAATGATAACCTGGTGCGTACCATGGCTACGGAAACACAAACACATAAATCGCGTTTTTTGAGGTTTGAGAATATGCGGGAAGTTTTCGCGGTTCAGCACCCGGAAAGGTTAAAGAACAAGCATATTTTACTGGTGGACGATGTGGTGACGACAGGATCGACGCTGGAAGCCTGCGCCCTGCAATTGCTAAAAATTGAGGGTGTGAAACTGAGCATTGCTACTATTGCTTATGCGGAATAATTTGACACGATTTTTGGATTGGAGGGATTTATAGGATGAGCTATTGGCATTATTGCAATAACTATTTGGCTAAAGCCTTTGGAATGTTACAGAATCCGTTGGCTGAAGCCAACGGCAATGAATTTAAAATTTTCAAAAATTATTGGCTTTATCACAAAAATTTATTTTCGTTTCAAATACCAGACGGAGTCTTAATTTTCATTTATGATTTAAGAGACGCTGCGCTAAACTCTTAAACCAGTGGGGAATTTAATTTTCAGAAGTGCTATTGGCCTTATCACAAAAATTTATTTTCGTTTCAAATACCAGACGGAGTCTTAATTTTCATTTATGATTTAAGA
>Ga0302304_10001135_pt1 | contig 14089 bp, 10 predicted proteins | sample III_Palsa_E2_2_FD_198769 | JGI IMG/M metagenome (GOLD analysis project Ga0302304, IMG submission 198769) | Peat permafrost microbial communities from Stordalen Mire near Abisko, Sweden - III_Palsa_E2_2 | ecosystem: Environmental > Terrestrial > Soil > Palsa > Peat permafrost | place: Sweden...
TACCAGAACAAATCAAACACCACCCCATCCAACGGGATACCGGCCCTTTGGGTCTTGCTTACGACACTGTCTATCTCTCGTTCTGATTTATACCCATACCTTGATGAGATATAACCCAGCGCCCATCGAGGCGGGAGTGGCTGTCGTCCTGTCAAATGGGTATACCCCGCGATAACACCATCCAGATCAGGCGCAGCGATGAAAAAGAAACTAATCAACCCTGCGACCGTTCTATAGGAAACCAGCTTAGGGTCAGTTTTACAGACATCGAAGGTGCTTTTAGCGGGGTTATCCAAATAGATCCCATATTTACGGCTGGATACCAATAAGGGTATAGCAATATTCATGTCCGTTTGCCCAAACTTATAATCAAAGTGCGCCTGGTTATAATTTTCTAATACCTGGCCTCTCTTATCCAGGTCTATTGCCTTTGATCCGCCTCCATAAAAGGCCTCTCTGCCGTCTGACTCAAAATCGATGCCAGCCGCTGCACCGTAGGATTTAGTATAATTTATTGCCTTTGATAAGGTGTCATTTTTATTATTTATGAAGCTTATTGACAGATCCTTTTTGTTAAAAACTACTTTCAACGCTGATGTTTCAAAGACCACAAAATGAGCATTGTCGGTATACTTTACTTTAACCTTCATCGGTTCAGCAATAATTGAAAGGCCCTTCGCCCCTTCACCCCTGTTCTCCTTATAAGTAACTTTGATCTCACTTGAAGTATAAGCCACTATTTCCACAAAGCCAATCCCTGATCTAATGACCAATCGGTTGCCTTCTATTGAACGGACACTGTTTTGCGCTAATGATGAAAATCCTACAGACAGAACAAAAACTATAATAATTACGAGCCTGTTTATCACACGCATCCTGAAATCATTCATATCAAAAATTAAATTTTCGCCTCTCATAATAGCGAAAATTCGTTATTTAGCCGGAAATTTAACATCATTCCATGCTGCAGAACCGGGTCGATCCCCAAGGCAATATATTCAGCACCGACGCGCGCGGCGCCTGGATGGGTAACCGTGGCCAGTTGCATGATGAGGGCACACACATTCTCAGGCCTTTTAAATTGAAAGCCTGGTTGACCTGCCTGCTGGAATTTAAAGGTTGGAAAAGAAAGGTCATGGCGCCCAACCGTTATACCGAGCTATTCTTTTTTGATGAAGCCACTGCCTTTGCCGCTGGGCACCGGCCTTGTTTTGAATGCCGCAGGGCAGACTATAACAGGTTCAAATCCTTTTGGTTGAAAGGCAACCCCGCCTATAAGTTTGATGAAAAAACGTCGATCAAGAAGATCGATGACGTACTTCACGGGGACAGAATAGATGCGAACGGCAGCAAAGTTACTTTTACTGCTTCCATTAAAGATTTGCCGAACGGCACATTTGTGCAGATGGATGGACAGCCTTATCTGGTAGCAGATAACATGCTGTATCACTGGACGCCATTTGGCTACGACAAAAACGTTCCGCGACCTTCGTTATTGCGGGTAAATGTGTTGACTCCAAAGTCAACAGTCAATGCGTTCCGCGCAGGATATGTGCCACAGATGAGTATCAGGACTTCGGAACTACCGGCTATATAATTTTTTTGAGTCTGCATTCTCTGGCATCGATAATACAAGCCGCCTGGGAAAAGTCCTCGTTTGTCAAGGCGTCCGGAGCTACGCCTACGTCTAAACACGTATTTTTTAAGGAAAACGCTTATATATAAGTCATTGGAGCCAAACTTGGTATACGTTTCCTAATAAGGTTCCTATGACAACAAGGTTTAGTGGTTAATTCCACTTATCGGATTCCCTTTCTAGGGAATCCTCTTCACGTAGTGACGTTCGTTCGATTCCGCGCAACCACCATAATTACAGCGTTACGGTAAATGTACCTCCAGTGACGGTAATGTTTGTTGTTGCCGAACCTGCAATGGGTGAAAGGGTGCCGCTAAAAGTGCCGGATACGGTGGTGCCGTTATTCGAAGTAATCGTTCCCTGAATATGGGTGCTGCCTCCAAACCCCATATCCTGATAAATATTGCCGGTCAGTTCATCCGTATAGGTCAATTGAGCTGTCAGGCCAACACTGGAGGTATCGGAGAAGGTGCCCATATATTGGCTGCACGAAATCTCATGGCTGTTGCTAAACTCCAACGTAATGGCTGCGGTATCCTTGGTAGACGCGATAATGGCCACCCCAATCACAGTGATCCCATTCACGCCCGTGTCCACATTGATCCTTGAGACGGTAGCTGACTGTCCGTTCAGGTCGAAAGCATTGGAGCCCGCTCCTGAATTCGTAGTAGATGATGATGAACTTTTTTTACAAGCCAACGTGGAAAGTAACAGGACTATTACGGCCGCGCCCAAAACGCCGGAGAGTTTTAGTGATTTCATTTGGTATCGGATTTTGTTCTTTAAATATATACAGATAATTTGGAAAACTACATATCTCTGATAAAAAATGTCGGAAAACAGTTACAGATTCTATCTATTGGGATGGTATTAGCATAAGGGCTGGGCTTGCTTTATACCTCCCTACCCTTTACAAATCGTTGGTCAAGATATTGAACAGTCAAAAATGCAATCAGGGCCAATACAATGGCGCCTTTATAGCCCGCCACCAGGCCAAAAATCTTTGACGCCGCACCGGGATCAAAGAGGTTTAGCAAACCGCAAGCCCCCCCAAAGCCTGCTACACAAATGAATGCGGCCATTAAATACCACACAAAACCAGGGGCAGGTCTTGTCTCCATCTTCAACAGCCGGACGACCCTTTGAGAAAACCCATAAGAAAAACCTTCTGCCGGCTCCTTCCCTAGTTGTTCAAACACCAGTTGATATGCACTCAGCGCTTCCACTTCCCCGTCAGTCAGAGGCCCCGCCGGGGGCGTTAGCCCCTGTTCAAACAATTGTTGCAACTCTTCATCTGTCAGTACGCTCATATAATCTCGTTTTTAAGATAGACCTGGATTTTTTCCTTTAATAACCTACGGGCCCTGAAAAGACAACTCTTCACCGTTCCTTCCGGCATTCCGGTTGTCTCCGCGATCTCCCGGGAAGTGAGCCCGTTTAAATGAAACAAGGTCAGTACCGTCCTGTACTGGATAGGCATTTGTGCGATCAGCCGTTCCATATACGCCGCTATCTCTTTTTTATCCAGGATAGCTTCGGGCCGTTCACCGGTAAAAGAAATGCTTTCCAGGTCTTCCGGGTAATGGCTTACCTGATCCCTTCGGTATTTTTTCACATGGTTAATGGCAGTCAGATACGCGATCCGGGAAATCCAGGTCCCCAGTTTGGACTCAAAGGCAAACCGGGGCAGGCTTTTATATACTTTGATAAATACCTCCTGGGCGACGTCCTCCTGGTCCTCTCGTTCTCTGACCAACCTGCTAACGACATAAAAAACAAGCCTTTCATATTGTTTTACCAATAATTCAAAAGCTGTCATATCCCCTTTCAGTACCCTGGAAACGACTTGTGCTTCGTTAAACATTTCTAATTAGTCAACGTTAACCGGCTAAAGGTTGCAAAAAATATTAAAAAAGGGAAACCTTTTGACCGTTTGCATTGACTACTGCTTTAAGATTCATTCAACTTAAACGCCTTCACATGGAAAAGCTGGACCTCATATTGCCTTATGTAATGACCACCGTCATCTTAATCATCATTACCGTTATCATTACCCATTTATTCAATTTCCATCTAAAGAAACGGATCATCCAGTCGGGCCCCATCGATGAAAACGCCGTTAAGTTCTTATACACTTCGGCCGGACCTGCACACGAAAATCTAAAATGGGGATTGCTATTCCTAATGGGGGGACTGGGACTGGTTGTCATCCAGTTTACTCCTTTTACCATCGATGCGCCTATCACCTATGGCATTGAATCGATATTCCTGGCGGCCGGGTTCTTCCTCTATTATTTGATTGTGCGAAAGAAAAAAAAATACCAAAAGCCATGAAATCAACAATGACCCTCCGCCTCCTGTTTGTGCTGAATGCGGCCTTGCTAGTCTCTGCAGCCCATGCACAGCAGGAACTTAAGAATCTCCTTGCCACCAAAGATAGCCTTCTCTATGGTGCCATCTTTACCCATTCCAATATCTCCGTAGTGGAAAACATGCTGGCCAAAGACTGGGTATTCTACCAGGACCAGGGATATGCAGGCCCCACGAACAGCCAATCAAGGGAAACCTATATCGCAGGCATTCAAAAGATGTGGGAACAAGAAAAACAGGGGCAGGGAGACCCTATGCGCAGGGAAGTCGTGGGAGGCAGTCTTGATATCTTCCCTGTGAACAGCCATGAAGCGATCCAGATCGGCACACAGCATTTCTATCTGGTCAAAAAAGGGCAAAAAGACCAACTGGTGGAAGAATCTAAATTCTACCGTGTCTGGCACGAGGACCAGGGCGATTGGAAAATGGCCAGGGAGATGGACTATCTCTATAATGCCAACTTAAATAGTACGGTCGTCGCGCCACCACCTGTCAACCCGCCATTATATAATGATATCGCACACATGGACAGCGCCATTTTTGACGCCTTCAATACTCAGGACATGGAAGTGATTAAAAAGACCTTTGCAAAGGATGCTGAGTTCTACCAGGATAATGACGGGTTCAAAGGGTATGACCAAACTATGGAGGGATTTGCCTCCATGTTCGAGCGCAATAAGAATACGGGCCTTCGAAGGCTGCTGGTGCCCGGCAGCCTCGAGGTATACCCAATCAAGGATTATGGCGCCATAGAAATAGGCGAACATCAGTTTTGCCATAAAGAGAACGGCCGGGATGACTGTGGCACATTCAAATTTGTAATTATTTGGAAAAAGCGAGACAGTACATGGCAACTCACCCGGACGATCAGTTACGGCCATACCAGTCCCATTAGTCCTGCAGAGGCGGTGGAGCTCAACCATAGCATTGCGGGTATGGACAGTCTTTTGTCTACGGCAATGAATACCCAAAACCTGGAAACGCTGAAAAAAGTTTTTTCTCCGGATGTAGCGTTTTACCAGGATAACGAAGGCGTGGAAAACTACCAGCAAACGATTAAAGATTTCAAAGACATGTTTGCCACTTATGGAAACAGCGGGCTTACGAGAAGCCTCGTACCCGGCAGCCTACAAGTATATCCCATCAAGGGATACGGCGCCATTGAAATCGGTCGGCATCAGTTTTGCCACAAAGAAAATGGGCAGGATGACTGCGGCGCTTTTAATTTCGTTCATGTCTGGCAGCGAAAAGACGGTGAATGGAAAATAGCCAGGGTGGTTAGTTATGGGCATTAAGAATGCGGTGAACATTTATTTTAACATCGTCTTTAACACTATACCTCGTAGCTTTGTATTGTTATTACAAATAAGCAAGCAGTCAATTTTCTCATAAGCAGTTAGTTTTGGTGAAGCGGTCCCCGTATCTACGGGGACCCTCTTTTTGCTACCTGTTTACTTACCCGTTTCCGGGAGTATTTTTTGAATGATAATATCCTGCAAGAGGTCTGGTTCTGAGTTAGGTATCAAATGTCCGGAATTTTCGAACCAGAACAGCGCTTTCTTGGGAGCGCTTACCATTTTATAGTATCCTTCCGTAATTGTAAAATTGGTTTGATAATCCTTTCTTCCCACGCAAAAATATACCGGACAATTGATCGTGGGCAGGTCTCTGAAATGATCTTCCTTCATCGCCTCATTCCAAACGGACAGCCAGGTCGACCCAGCCTGCTACATAGCCTTTCACTGCAGCAGTATCGCTGTCCCCAATGGACTGTCCGTTAAAAGAAAACAGCCACTTTCTCGCAAAATACATCTGCTCCCAGTTCGCAAAAAGGATTTGCACTTTAGAAAGTTCTTCCACTTCCGTTTTATTGCCCTCTTTTTCGGCTTTGCTTTTCAGCATAGATAGGGTCATTTGCTCACTTTGCAATTGATTGACCATTGGGCTAATAGCAATATAAGCGTCAAACAATTCGGGATACTTACCAGCGATATAGAGCCCAAGCGTGGTACCCCAGGAATGCGCCATCAAATAGAGCTTATTCTGTCTAAATTGTACAAGCAAAGAATCAATTAACTCCTTGGTATCACGTTGCATTAAACTTACGGTTAACGGCTGGGGCGAGGAATTCAGCTGGAGCGTTTTGCCGGTCTCCCGCTGGTCCCATTCAACCACTACAAAACTTTTCTGGAGTTTGCCGGTAAACTTATCTGCTACGTCCATCACCGAGCTCCCAGGGCCCCCGCAAAGAAAAAGCAACACCGGATTTGTATTGTCTGCGCCTTTGACGCTGATATATTGCTTAATACCCCCGATCTGTATGTATTCAGAGGTATCAATAGCTCTTTGGGTAAATCCATTAATGGCGACCAGAAGCGACAAGAAAATGATGAAGGCTCTTTTCATGTTCAAGTAGTTTTGGCAGTCCTTAGATTTCGAGACGGCGGCCGTTTGTTTTTTACATGAGCTTCTTAAATATACACCGTTTACCGTAATTGCTGTACCTTCTTTTAATTCGATTTCTGTATTTCTATTATGTGTTCTGTGGGTTTATTGACGGTATATATCTCGTCCACCAGGACATCCATTTCCTTTTGCCAGCCTTTCCTAACGGCAGGATACCTGGCCATCCGATAATTATCGCGCTTAGAGGCGACTGCCCAGTCTTTACCGGCCTTCGCATTGACAGAATCCATGGCGGCCTGGGTATCCTTGAACTGCAGCCCGATAGTATTCAAATAATCGAACTGGAGCCAATAATAGGCCCTGAGCTTTGCCTCCAGCCCCATCCGTTCTTCATTTAACAACATGACTGACATGGCTTGTTCGTATTCAGGCGTATTCTTAAGAGCGGCCAGATTGATCCCTTCTGCCAATTGAATGCCTGACCATTGCCCGATTTCTTTTCCATCGATTTTGATCTGATAATTTCCTTCATCAAGGCCGGTAATCTTCAGCAGCTCCCGGTTAAATGCCTCATAGAAAGGGATAATACTTATGGCTTCGGATTGTCGGTGCGGATTTTCCCAAAGACGGGAAACGGTATCCACGGGATAGGGCAAAGACGAGGCGAGGTAACGGAATTGGATATCCTCGCCCGTAACGGATAAATCGGAAATATGGCAATTCTCTGCCTTATCGACTTTTTTAGCCCTGGCATTGATGTCTATATCCGCTACGGGTTTAGCTGCAAGGCCCTGGGCCTTTAAAAACAAATAAGCCATAACGAAGTGTCCGGCATTACCCGGATGAATGCGGTCCGTACCTGTGAGGGTAAAGGTGGAATCTTTCTTTTGTTGCTCAAGGGCAATGGCGGTCATAGGCCGGAAAAAATCAACCGTTCCCCAATGGTTCTCCCTGGCCGCCTGCTCCTGGAACTCCGCGATCTCAAGCATGGCCACGCTCTTCTTCGGAAAATAGTTCTTTGGATTTTTCACCGTTTCATCATAGGGCGAAGAAGTGATCATTATTTTCCGGGCGCCGGAGTAGGCCTTTAGCTTTGCCTGCAGGATCTCAAAATAATGATACGACTCCTTGATCCTTTCTTTTGCAGCGGAGTCTGCATTGGCCCAAAGGAATTCATAATACCCGGAATCATTCATCCCGAAGGTCAGGCAGATGACTGTAGGCTTCTTCGGAAGCACGTCGGCGTCAAACCGATCGACCATATTTTTCACCCTGTCTCCGCCTATGCCTACATTAAAAACGGTGATGCGCTCCCCAGGGAAATGAAGCATGTAATAAAGCCATATATAGGACTCATAATACCCGGCCTCCGTGATACTGTTTCCCACAAAGGCAATACGATCACCCTCGTGAAACGGCTCAAGGGGCTGATATTGGGAGAACCCGGCATAGTAAAAGCCGAGCAGCAAAAAAGTTAATGGGACTCTCTTTTTCATAACATATGTTTTTTCATCTCGCGTGAATAAATCGTAAGGTCCTAATGCCAAACCGGGGCATTGATAACCGGGTATAAGACCGGCCCGATGGTTCTCTTTCCACCGGTAACCGTTGAATGGGCTGTCCCGATAAATTCACCAGCATGACGGAATTCACCTTGCAGGTAAAATAGAGCCGGTGCACGTCATCGTCTCCTTCCGCGTTGAACAGGCGCACGCATAAATCAGGCCCGGAAAAAGTCATGGAGGAGATCTCCCAATGGGACTGATCCAGTTGGATCACCGACCGGCTGGAAATGCCGACGAAGCCTTTTGAGCGACTGGAAGCCTCGTCGGGCCCTTTTGAAATGCCAACTTGTAATGGTTCGTTCCAATGAGTCCCTTCCGTCGATATGCCCGCTTCGTCCCATCTTCCTTTGTGAGGGATCAAGGCATAGTTCAATTCGGAAGGACCATCAATGGCATAGTCACGGTAGAAGAGCCCCGCCCCCGAGTATTGTATGGTCAGCGCCAGTGGATATCCTCCGCCATGCGAATAAGATGTCGTGTGATCGGAAAGCAAAGCGAGTCCATACCGCCCCGAGCCGTCTGCTACGTCCACCCAATTCAGAAGCACCACATTTTTAATACTGTCCCAACTATTGAAAAACGTGTTGGCCAGCCTGCTTTGCAAAACGTCATATGGTGCGTTCTTATATATCTTTTGTTCATTCAGATTCGCCGGAAATAATGCCTGAAGTTTGAAACTATCATTGTAAAACGCCTTTTCCAGGGGATGTCCTTTCACCTCATCCGGGTCCTCGCCTATGCCGGTGTTATGCGTCCAATCAATCTCCAGGTGAATATCCATTCTCCTCTGGCCCTCGACAAGGGTCAGTGTTTCGATAAAAGGGGCGTCCGCGATCATGCCCCGGATCTCTGCTTTCACCCTCAGGGGTCCATTTTCCAGGATGGTGATGTGCGCAGGGGTTTCCGTACTTGACCGGAATCCTCCCTGCGAATAGAAGTTACCCCTTAGTTCCCCGAAATGCCTGGCGCCTGCCTGATCCACAAATTCCCTGTCCCCCATTTGCCTGGCGATCAGACTTTCAATCGCGCCGCCTTTGGCCGGATCTATAATGAGACGATACAGATCGGTTTCTAACTGACAGGTGCCGTCTTTTTGCAAGGATGCCCTTGCGGGCCCCTTGCCTGTTTCCAAAGGATGGTGCGGCGCACCAACGTGTTCTTTGATGGGCGGGGGTCGGCGCAAAAAATAAGTGGCGTAGCCCATAGAAGGGACGGCCGCCGGAAAGAGCCATTCGCGGCGGTGGGCCGTGTCGGCCATTACCTCCTGCCCGGAAATCACATGGTGATGGCTATCCATGACGATAGCGCCATCCCAGCCCACCGGAAGGGGAACACTGACGCATTCATCCCTTTCTCCGGCAGTGGTATTGAAGACCCGGATGGTAAATTCTTCCTGGGACACTAGTGCCGGGGTCGCGAACACAGCCATAGACTGTTCACGAATACTCTCACAGCGTCGATTGGTATTCCCTGTCCAACGTGCGACGTTGTCGGCCCAGGTAATGCCGGACCGCATATTGTAGGGCACAATCCAGCAATCGTGGTGCTGGGACAGGAGCAGTGTCCTCCAAGCCTCGTCCAGGGAGGTTTCGGGCCAGGGCGCGGACTTATCCAGCGTCGCCATGGCGGCGAGCTTCTCCGTGATCACTATTTTATTTTCCGCCGCCCGGACCTGTCTTGCAATGCGCTGGAGGACCTGTCCGCCCCAGACCAGGCTAGTCAGCACGTCTTCCTGAGAAAACCGCCAGTTGACATCAGGTATCCTGACAGACCGGTGCTCTATATATCCCCTCCACGTTTCAAAAACGGTAGGGGAATAAGACTTGCTGACGTTGGCGGAATCGGCAGGTGTAGAAGCTCCCTCTTTGATCCAGGGACCGTTCGCCCAGCCGGCGTCCTGGAGGCACATGCCTACCGGGTGGCGTATCCCGTATCCGAAGGCACGGGTGACATAAGCGATTGAGTTATTGGACGCGATAGTTTCCCAGGTTGACTTTGGTTTCAGCGCCTCCACTGCGTATCGGGGTACGGCGACCAGGCTGCTCCCGTCCGGCCCGATCCAATTCACCAGTTCTCCCCCATATGCGCGGGTGTAGCCTCCCCAGCAGGTATTTGGATTTTTCAGGGAGGCATATTTGAAACCGTAGGAACGGAGTATCTGGGGCAGGGCGCTGGTGAAGCAAGGTTCTTCAGAAGAATAAGTGGTAAACACGGCGTTGGGGAAATGCGCGCGCAATTTCCGCATTCCGTAATAGAACTGACGAATGATACTTTCTCCCGAAATGTTGTACATGTAGCTTTGGCCGTAAGCGGGGTTGATATATTCTATCCTACCCGATGAAGACTGGTTGGCGAATGCTTTGACAAAATCATCATAGGCCGCTTTGTCCCTTACTTCTATGGTATCCCAGGATTCAGGCTCCAGCTCCAGGTTAATCTTCCAGTCAGGAAACTGGCTCAGCTCATCTACCATGAAACGGGTCTGCCAGGGAGGAATATGTCCGTATATGCCTCCGTGATATCCGTCTATAAAGTAGGCTTGCTGGGCCGATAGGTCCATGGCGCCCCCTAATGCCAAACATGCGATGAGAAATCCTTTCTTCATGCCCGTTATTTCGGTTTGGTTTCCTGCCAGTCGTCGGTCCTGAAAGGAACAACAGGCCAGCCAGCCCCGTTTTCCAAGTTGGTAACGGGATAGTTAGTGAAGGCATAGCGGACCGCCAGCGGTTTTTTTACCTGAGAGGAGTGCAGCTGTATGAAGTCTCCCATGATTGCAGCGTCGGCTGGGTAAAATATGCCGTCGGCTCCCGCCAAAGTAAAGAATTGCGGGGCTTCCCCGTTATTGGTTCTGAGGCCACCTACCACCGTTCCCGGTTGAAAATAAATCGTTACCGTCCTTCCTTTCACTTCCATATGTTGATACCGGGGGCCCTGGTACACCAATCCGTCCTGGCCATACAACCTGTTCAGGGCCGTGGCAGCCAGCCTTTCCCCGACCGGTTTCTTTTTGATGGGATGCAGGTTTTTGGATTCGCCCACGTCCATCGTGATGACCATGGCCGTATGATCCAGATCCGAGACACGTTCCTGGGCTTCCCGGAAGAAGGCATAATCCGCCAGCACCGGGTCTTCCTTGTCATAAAAATAGGGTGCGACCTGTACATAATAAAAAGGCAGGTTCCCCTGTGCAAAGTCCTTCCTCCATGAAGTAATCATAGATTGTGTAAGACGCGTATAACTTTCCCGTTCCATACGATTGGACTCTCCCTGGTACCAGCAAATACCCTTTATGGAAAGATGACGAAAGGGATGTATCATGGCATTGTACAAGAGGAAGGGGCGAGTTACTTTTTCAAAGGTGAACCCACCATTGATGGTTTCTTTAGACTTAGGACTGGCAAGGTAGGGTTGCAGATATACCCTGTTCAATTCCGTATCGGAAGCCAGCATTTCCCTGGGAACGTAAGCTTGTGCAGCAGACGCGCCGATACCCGAGAAAATGATACCAACCGGAATCTTCAGCGTTTGACGCAAACGGCGTCCGAAATAATAGGCGACCGCGCTAAAGTCCCTTACCGTCGCCGGGGAGCAGCTCACCCACTTGCCATTGACATGCTCTATGGGATCAGCGCTGAAATTAAGGGCCGCGTTAAATAAGCGCAGATCCGGGTCAGTAGCCGCCTCAATCTCGGTCGTCGAATCTACCACGGTCTTCATGCTGAATTGCATATTGGATTGGCCGCTGAAAAACCAGACCTCACCGATCTGAAGGTTCGTCAGCGTAATGGTCGAATCTCCGCAGGTGACAGACAAGGAATGCGTTCGGGAGTCTCCCGCCTGCACAGGCGGCACCGGGATGATGCTTAGAAAATCATTGGCAGGGCCCGCCGTCACGACGACCGGATTCTCCATCCAGTCCGCCTTGATAGTTACACTGTGCCCCGACCCCGCCACTCCCCATACGGTGAAGGGATGATTCTGCTGGATGACCATATCGCTCTGCAATGGGTCAGCAAGTTGAAAAGATAGCTGCTCACGGCGGCTGGCCGCCATGGCCAGTAACATCAAAGAAAAAACGATTGGCTTCATCGAAATCATTTATCGTTATAAGGTTCTACATTCAAAATATACCTGCCACCGGGAAGGAGCGCAGGATCGAATTCAATTGTCAACTTCCGGGATTCCCCCGGCATCAGTGTAAAATAATTATCATTTTGGAGAGCGGGCAAAATACGTTCCCCATCAGAGGCCCTGACGGCCTGTACCCTTACAGCAAAGGCCATACCACTGGCGCGAGCCGGGTTGCTGACAGACGCTTCGATGATATCCTTCCCCGCTATTTGGATGATCCTTGACGAAGTTCGCAGCTTTGCCCGGGGGAGAGTGTTCAGGGCAGTGTAATCAAAGAGCTGGTTGCTCCTCCAGTAAAAATTGTCGGATAACAGGCTGTCCTTTTCGTCTTTTAATATCAGCCTTATGAAATGAACGGGCGTAAGATCCGTGTGCTGCTCACCGTACACGGCAAAATCAAAGAGCGAGTAGCCGAATGAAGTTGCCCGTTGGATACCTTGCATTTTTACATACCGGGCCTTCACGGGTTTCAGCGTGATCTTGTCGACGCCTCCCTTTCCTTCTGTCATGGTATAAACGTCGGTCCAGGAATGGGCGTCGTCCGATACCTGTATTTTATAGGCTTTGCCATAAGCGGATTCCCAATTCAGGGAAACTTCGTTGATTTCCCGAACAATTCCCAGGTCCACGTATGCCCATTCCGAATCGTTATACCGGCTGCTCCACCTGGAGCCGCTGTTCCCATCCGTCAAGGCGTTGGCGTCCGCCGCTTCGGAAGCCCCAGAAGAAGTATAAGCCCGCTTTTGATAGGCCAGGTCCCCTTTGCTGAAATGGAGGCTGAAACAGGTCGCTACGGTATCGGATGGAACGTCCAGCACGGCCGATTCCCCGTACCCCGGCACTATTTTTCCGTCCAGGTTATAAACAACTGCCCGGGCCTTCAGACCGTGCAGGTCCTTTAAGGTGGTATTCACGACCTTTACGGAATTATCTGAATAACTCCATTGGATGTGAATGGGCTCGCACGCTTTTTTAATGCCCCAATAGGCGCCCGTGAGGTCGTAATAATAATCATAGGTCTGCCATACCATGGAGGGATAGGCTGACTGGCTCATCCAGGTCATGACGCCCGAGGCGTCGTCCCACATATGATGCTGCCACCCTTCGTAAAGGGCCTTATTGGTTTCTATATTCACCAGTTGGGCCTTGCGGCAAAAGTCCTTTATGCCCGTGGCCTTTCCATAACTTTTGTCGATCGTAGCCTCGTAGTTAGAAGGCCCGGCGTTTGCGGCAGACGGCCCAAAGAAATGGCGGTCCCACATCGGATTCTTTGGCCACCAGGAAGAGTCAGGCATGAACTTTTTGAAGCTTTCGAAATTGGTAAACACGGCTGTTCCAATCTCGGTGCGGAAGCCCCATCCAGGACTGCCCCCAAAGCCCCCCGGGTATTTTGTAAAGTACCATGTAGGATGGAAGTTGGCCCAGGGGCCGCTGCCCGTCAGGTTCCCGGCGTGCGAGTTGGGCTGATACCATCTATCGCCTGCGTCAAAGGTCTTTACGTCTTCTGCCAGCCAGCCATTGATGGGAGGCAGTGGAGTGCCTTCGTTGTCTCCACACCAGACAGCGACAGAAGGATGGTTCCGCAGCCTTTTTAGCTTCTCCACGGCATTGACATTAAAGGCAAATATGTCGTCGGGCAGGTTGGGATGGGAATTGAGCCAGAAGTCATCCCATATCATAATGCCGTACTTGTCGCAGGCCTCATAGAACGCGTCATCTGTCGTAGAACCAATCCAGTTCCGGATCATATTATAGTTCATCTCCCGGTGGAGCTTTACTTTCCAATCATATTCCCCCTCCCTGCACCGAAGCATGTACTCACTCATGCCCCAACTGCCGCCCCGCACGAATATCTTTTTTCCATTCACCAGGATATGAAGCACTCCTCCGACGGTGTCGTAACTGTACTGACGAACACCGAATTTTATTTGTTGGCTGTCGGAGACTTTTCCATCGCCGGTAAATGTCATGTTACACGTAT
>Ga0302304_10001139_pt1 | contig 14069 bp, 10 predicted proteins | sample III_Palsa_E2_2_FD_198769 | JGI IMG/M metagenome (GOLD analysis project Ga0302304, IMG submission 198769) | Peat permafrost microbial communities from Stordalen Mire near Abisko, Sweden - III_Palsa_E2_2 | ecosystem: Environmental > Terrestrial > Soil > Palsa > Peat permafrost | place: Sweden...
AAAAGGCCTTCCGGCAATAACAGGCGTACAAGGGTTTCGTGAGGTGTTGACAAAGCTTATTTAGTATTCGTTTAAAATGCAAAACAAATACTTTTTATCTTTCCCCCACAATTATTCTGCTTGATCCATGATACAGTTCGGCTGGAAAAGATTTAAAATATAATGAATGAAAAAAAGCCTAGCGGGCATGCTAGGCTTTTTTGCTCCTGAGCCTGGACTCGAACCAGGGACCCTCTGATTAACAGTCAGATGACACCATTTATCAATGTTTTGTTATTTTTATATATTGTTGATTTTAAGTAATTTACATAGTTTTATGTTTATTAATTTTATTGATTTTTTGCCATTTTTTGCTCAATTGTGTGAGAAATGTGTGAGAAAAAAACTTGCATTTATTGCGTTTAATGCATAATTTAGCATATTCTTAAAAATTTGTGTGAGAAAAAAATAGCATTTTCTAAAAATAACGAAATATGGCTGTTAAAGTAAATTTATACCTGGACGAGCGGAAGATCGAAAAAGGAGAAAAAGCACCGGTAAAGCTAAGGTTGTATATGTCGAGGACTGATATTAGGCATTACCATACGGGCCGTTACCTCCTAACGGAGCAATTTGATGAATCGTATTTAGCGACTAAGCCGAAGAAAGCGTACAAGGACCTTAAAATTGCGTTGGATGGCATCGTTGTTAAAGCCAACACGATTATTTCAAAGATGGACGGTGTATTTGTATTGGCTAAATTTGAAAGGGAAATGTTTGGTGCGCCATTGAGTTCAATGGACGTGGTGCCACATTACCGGAATTATATTACAGAGTTGACCAAAAACGAGCGTGCAGGCACCGCATCTAACTATGCGCTAAGCATGAAGTCACTATTAGCCTTTGCAGGTAAATTCAAGCAACCGGCTACGAGCCTATCTTTTGCGTCCGTCACTGTAGATTTTTTGAACCGTTATGAAAAATGGATGGTGGTCGAGGGAAAGTCAAAAACCACAGTTGGCATTTATCTGCGTCCACTTCGTGCTATATTTAACCAGGCCATTGAGGAAGGGAGTATTGTGGCCGATCTATACCCCTTTAAGAAATACAAAATACCTACTGGTCAGAACATAAAAAAAGCCCTTGATAAATCCGAACTAAAAAAATTGTACACCGCAGAACTGCAACCAAGCAGCTACAAGGAAAAAGCAAGAGATTTTTGGTTTTTCAGCTATCAATGTAATGGCATGAACTTCCGCGATATTGCGGAACTAAAATATAAAGACATCCATAAAAAGTCTTTTTCGTTTTTGCGCCATAAAACACTTTATACTACAAAAGATAAACCTAAACCGATCATTGTACCGCTTACTGAGCCAATCCGTGCAATGATCGAACGATATGGTACTAAACCTATTGTACCAGATAACTACGTATTCCCAATCCTAAACAAATCTATGAATGAGACGGAAAAAATGCGTGCCAACCAAAATTTTATCCGGTTTGTAAACCAACATTTACAGAAGTTGGCGAAAGATTTAGAACTTGATACTGATATTTCTACCTACTATGCCCGACATACTTTTACAACGTCAGCAATCCGCAGCGGCGCTAAGATGGAACTGATTCAGGAAAGTTTGGGACACCATAGTCTTTCCACTACTCAAAATTATTGGGCAGGGTTTGAAGATGATGTAAAACAGGGGATAGCGGATAAATTGATGGACTTTGGATAACGATGAGTGCGATTAACTCGTGTATTAGAATTTAAGGATAATTACATATTCTTGTAGCATTGCCAGAACCTGTAAAGCAATCGATAATAAATGCCTGAAAAACATAATATAGAATATAAACAATCCTGGCGGGATGAATATCTGAAATGGATTTGCGGTTTTGCTAATGCGCAAGGTGGTCAGCTATTTATAGGTATCGACGATCATGGTAATGTTACTGGTATTGATGATTATGCCAAGTTAATGGAAGATATCCCCAATAAGGCGGTTAACCATTTAGGGCTGGTAGTAGATGTGAACTTGCAAGAAAAGGCGGGTAAGCGTTACCTGGAAATCACCGTGCCTGTTAGTAGTATACCTATTTCTTATCACGGAACTTACCATTATAGAAGCGGCAGTACTAAACAGGAATTAAAAGGTACAGCTCTACATGATTTTTTACTCCAAAAAATGGGGAGGACATGGGATGATATGGGTATGGATCATGCCTCTATCAACGAAATAGAGGAAACTGCGGTAGCAGCTTTTCTAAAAGCAGCGATCAAAAGTGGTCGTATTTATCCCGGTGCCGTTCAAGATGATCTGGTCAGCTTATTGGAGAATTTAGAGCTGGTTGCACCTGATGGAAAACTAACAGCCGCCGCTATTTTATTATTTGGTAAAAAGCCCATGCGTTACTTTGTTCACAGTTATTTTAAGATCGGAAGATTTGGCGTTTCTGATGCTGATCTAAAATTCCAGGATACAGTTGAAGGGAATATTTTCGAGATGGTTGACCGGGTAATACGCCTTCTCAAGGAACGGTACCTGGTTTCGCCGATTACTTATGAAGGCATCCAACGTATTGAAAAATTGGAATATCCTGAAGCGGCACTAAGAGAAGCCATCCTGAATGCGATTGTTCATAAAGACTATACCGGAACCACGATACAGTTGAGTGTATATGACGATAAATTAATGCTATGGAACCCCGGCAAACTACCAGCCGACATTCCTTTGGAAAAGCTAACCAAAAAACATGCCTCCCATCCGCGTAACAAGCATATTGCAGAAGTATTTTTCCGTGCAGGCTATATAGAATCCTGGGGACGGGGCATCGAAACTATCTTATCTGCATGCCAGACAGCTGGTTTGCCCGAACCGGCATTTGAGGAAGCCTGGGGCGGTGTGGTAGTGACATTCTTCAAAGATATTTATACGGAAGAATATTTGACGGGGTTAGGGCTGGATGAGCGGTTTAGGAAAGTATTGCTAACAGTGAAAGCTAAAGGGATCATTTACAATTCTCAATATCAGGAACTCTTTGGGGTGTCTAAGCGCACCGCATCGAATGATCTCAAAATACTGACTGAAAAGAAATTACTGTTAAAGATGGGAACCACAGGAAAGGGTACATATTACACGTTGTATTGGGGCAATAAAGGGGCAAAAGAAACCTTATAGGAGCAATATAGGGGCAATTGCCACATAGCCCAGCGACTATAGTTACAAAGTAACCATGACTGAAAAAGTCCGATTTTAGGTTTTTTAGCATCTGATACCATTGCTATCATATCATGCTTCGCTACCGTCCCAATCCTCACGAGCTTCCAAATCCATGATTTAAAGTTCGATACATTTATCACTATTAAAAAATAGATTTTCATTCTGTTGAACATATCCAAGTTGATTAGTCAACATTTTTGTGTGACCTATTTTAAATTCAGGAATATTCCGGTGGTGATGTCCATAAATCCAATAATCCGGCGTGGTATCTAAAATCAAATCATCCAGCACGGTTGCAAAAGCCTCGTTTAAATAGTCGCTTTTATATTCAGGCGGATAATGTTTAAAAGTAGGGAGATGATGTGTGACCACTACTTTTTTGCCCTTTGTATCTGCTTCTAAAGCATCGCGTAGAAACGTAAGACATTTTTCGTGAAAGTCATTATAATCAGGAATTTGAAAGCGTTTCCCATTATAACTAATTTGATAAAAATCATTCAAGCCAAGTTCTATCCGCCAACCATTTAACAGGCTGATGGAAGGCCACAACGTAGAGGATATCAGCTGATTTGTGCCAAAATTTTTAACTGCGTTATTTACCAGATATACATTATTTCTGATTTTTTCTTCAAATGAACCCGATCTATTTGAAATATCGCTTTGATAATATTCGTGGTTTCCAGGTATCCAATACGTTTCCTTAAAATGATCACTGATATAATTAAAAAAGTCTTTTTGCCTGTCTATCTTGGTAAACAAAGTAACATCGCCAGCCAATATCAAAATGTCGCCTATAGGCTTAATGGGGTTAGCTTTTATATAGGCTTCATTTTGGGGAAACTCTAAATGAAGATCGGAGCAGTACTGTAAAATCATGACGTTTCAAAAATAGAAAAAGAGACTTTAAAACCATTATACAGGCCAATTATTTGACGTAACTTTTTAAATTCGCTTATTTGTATCGTTTATAAATTGGAATGATATTAAAATAAATTGACATAGAAATTACCATTACAATAATTCTAACCGGGCTTTATTTATTGATTTTTTTATATTTGCAATATAATTTGCTGCCCGCAAGATAGCAAACTTAATAAAGTTTGTTTTTGGGCCTTACAGAAAAGATCGGCTGTGATACGGCAAAAACCTTATCTTCTGTATTGTTTCGTGACCTGACTCCGAAGCAATTTTTTCAATATTTTGCGTCAATTAACCCCTTTTATTTTGTTGCCGCCGGTGTCGATAAACAGGTAAGGGGGTGGGAACACAGCAGCGATCACGCGCCGGTATGGGTGGAGTTAACTAAAAAAATGAAAAAGATGCGACAAAATTGTTACATTTTTGATGAACTATGTCGGTTGGAAATGAGTTATTTAGGGTATATAAACCTGCGTCATGCGTTCACCTATCACCAAGGCACTTAAATATCTTTTTTTTGCGGCGGCTTTGTTATCATCAAAGCTGGCTTCCGCGCAAGTTAACTACCATTCACTGGCATTGCAGGTCGACTCGCTGGATAAAGTCGGCTTGCCGCAATCGGCATTAAAAGTTGATGAGCAACTGGATTCACTGGCCCGGAAAAATAATAATGTTCCCGCTCAATTGGAGGCTATTATTTTTCGCGTCCATATCCAGCCGCAAATTGATGTGGACTATAGCCAGGCTGGAGGCATCAGTTGGCTGGAGAAACGTACCAAGCAATCGGTTTATCCTTTAAAACCTATATTGCAATCCTTGCTTGGGCAACTGTTCTGGGAATATTACCAGCAAAACCGCTACCGCATTAGCCAGCGCAGCCGTTTACAGCATGCCGACATTGATTTTACCAATTGGGACATGCAAACCGTCATGACCCACGCAGCGCAGTTGTACGACCTTTCTTTGCAAGATGCGGTAAGAGAACAAAGAACGGAGATAGATTTGATCAGTGATGTGCTGCAAGGTGATATGGCTACGCGCTATTTAAGGCCTACGCTATACGACTTGCTGCTGCACCGGGCACTGGATTTCTTCATGACAAATGAGGTGAATGTTACCAAGCCGCGCCTGCCGTTCACGCTTAACGATCCACGCTACCTCAGCGACAGCCGCACATTTGCCGGTTTGCAGATCATGACCTCGGATACATCGTCGGATTACTATAAAGGCCTTCGGTATTTGCAACAGGGTACGCGGTTTCATTTAGGCGATCAAAACAAAGCCGCTTTGGCCGACCTGGACCTGCGGCGGCTCGAATTTGTGTGGGACTATTCGCCATGGCCTGATAAAGATACCTTGTATGTTACCGCACTGAAAAAAATGTCCAGCGGCGATGCGCTGACGGCGCTCGGTAAATATTTCCTGGATGCAGGGGATAACGTTACGGCTTTGAATTATTTTAAGCAAGCCGGCGATGCTTTGAATGCGGCCAACTATATCAAAGAGATCACGCAGGCTAATTTAAAAGTGACAGTCGAGGAAGAGAATGTGCCGGACAAACCGCTGCTTGCTGCTATTAGTTACCGAAACGCGAAAACGGCGAAGATAGGTTTGTACAAGGTTTCTTTGACAACCTACACCAGGTTGGCAGCGATGCATGATGACCGGTATGGTTACAGCACCCAGGTTGAGCCGCTGGCTCCGGTTTTTGATTATTTGAAAAACCTTAAACCGTTGCGAACGGAAACCATCGGGCTGCCTGCTGCTGACGACTACAAGATGCATTTCAGCGAGTTTAAGATCGATCCGCTGCAAACCGGGATGTATATCATGGTGGTGCAGGACCCGGTTAGTGATGATATCGAAACCCGCCAGATCACTTCTTTTAGGATAACGCATTTAGCCTTTGCCACGCGCCATTTGCCCGATGGCCGTTCCCAAGTCATCGTGACTGACCGGCAGACGGGCGCTCCGCTGCAAAATGTGCAGGTGACGGCTGACGAGACCAATATGCAAACCAGCGATGCGAATGGCTCAGCTTATTTTAACCTTAACGGTATAAACCAATACGCAGTCAAGTTGACTACGCCCACAGATACTTTGTATTCGCGCAAATGGTACCGTGACCTGATCCTGAACAATTCCGCGTCAGCTGTCAACCGGCTGGTGCTTTTTACAGACCGCGAGATCTATCGCCCTGGTCAGGTAATCTACTTTAAAGGCCTGTATTTAAAAGCACATGATGGTAAGAACACCTTGCTACCTAATAAGAAGATCAATTACAGTATTGAAGACCAGAACGGCAAAGTGCTTGCTGAAGTAAAAGCGGCGACCAATGATTTCGGTTCCTTTGCCGGGAGTTATGTGATACCCCCCAATATTTTAAATGGCTCTATTTCCATTGTCAGCCTATACGGACGTAAATACGTGAGTGTAGAAGAATACAAGCGGCCGAATTTTATGGTCAACTTTTTGCCGGTCAAAGAAAGCTATAGGCCGGACGACTCCGTGACCATCAAAGGGAAGGTGACGGCTTATTCCGGTTATGGCTTATCGATGGCGAGGGTCGCTGTGCACATTAATCGCTTTGAACAACCGCAGGATTACCGGAATTATAATTACCGCCCGCACCGTGCAGGTTTTCAAAACCAGGAGTTCCTGACCGATACGATCACTACCGATGAGCATGGTGACTTTAGCATTAAATTCAAAGCTGCAGGCGAAACAGATAAAAACGTGCAGTCCCGCTATAATATCAGTGCTGATGTGACCTACGGCAGCGGCGAAACCAGGTCGGCCAGTACGAGCCTGCTTATCGGCTCACAAAACATCACAGTCTACGCCACTGTCCCCCTAAAACTTAATGCCGGTGACAGTACTAAAATTGTGGCGGCTATTGATAATCTTAACGGCATTGCCCAGCCGGGCCAAATCACTTTAAACGTCTACGCATTGAAAGCGCCCGGCAAACTATTCAAACAGCGTTTATGGGAAAGTCCGGATCAGCACCTGTTGACTCGGGCAGACTATGAAAAGTATTTCCCGGAATACGCTTATGCGGGTGAGAACAACCAGGCAAACTGGCCAGTATTACGACAAGTTACTGAATTGGAAAGGACAACGGATGCAAATCATAACGCTTTATTTGATCAGTCGATTTTCAAGGGCCAGCCGACCGGTATTTATAAATTGATCGTTAGCGCTAAAAACAACAGTGGCGATACGGTTTCTGAACGTTATTATGTCAAATTGATCGATAAGCATTCGTCGCCGCTCGGGCAAAACGAGTGGGTAGTCGCGGCCGGCAAAAACACTGTTTCAGCGCAATTTTATGTCGGAACCGGTAAAACCAGTCATGTGCTGATGGAGAAATTCAATGACAATAAGCTAATATCTTCTAAATGGCTGCACCTCAAAGGTAATATCCAACAAGCGATCAGCATTCCTGTAGATACGGCCGGCAGCCAGGAGTCTGTTCAATTCCTTACCTTTTTCCAGAACCGCGAATACACAGACCAGGAAGTGATTAGCAGTCCCCAAATCACTAAAAAGCTGGATATTAAATTTTTGAGCTTTAGGGATAAACTACAACCCGGTGAGAAAGAACAATGGAAATTACAAATCTCCGGCAATGATGCCGAACAGGCGGAGATGGTCGCTTCGCTATATGACGCATCACTCGACGCGCTTTCTAATCGCAACACCTGGCTGACTGCGATCATGCCCAATTTTTACCGCCCCTTCGGCTCACGCTGGTCAGACCAAACGGTCAACCAGGCGGCTTCCCATTCCTTTAAATACAATATCTTCTATTTCACACCGCAGGTACGTAACTATGAGCAGCTTTTCATATCTGCCAGTGAAGGCGATGCCAACCAGGTATTTATGGCTGTCGAAAAAGAACCCGCACGGTTGAACGGCCTCGAATTCGCCGATCCCGGCCAGGCTAATGTCAAAGGTGACCCAAGCGCCCAAATCAACATTGATGGGCCGGTAGGAAATAGCTTAGCGGAAGTATCGGTAAGGGGTTATGGTACAAAGATGCGGGAAGACACCACAGAATACAAGGCCTCGGCTTATAACACTTCAAACCTGCCGGCGGATGTGCTGAAAAGTGTCCAAATGGTAGATGACTATGGTGATCAGGCGAACTTGAGCGGGATTACTACTCGGAAAAATTTTGCGGAAACGGCCTTTTTTTATCCGCAGCTGCATACGGATGAAAACGGGCTGATCAATATTGATTTCACCATTCCGGAAGAACTAACGACCTGGCGGTTCCGCGCCTTCGCCCATACTAAAGACCTGAAGACCGGTTATGCCGACCGGGAGATCGTTACGCAAAAAGAATTAAGCATCATCGCCCATGCGCCGCGTTTTTTACGGGAAGGCGATACCATCACCCTATCCGCAACGCTGGCCAATTTGACCGACGCAGGGCTAAAAGGCAAAGTCGAATTACAACTCTTCAACGCGGTCACCATGCAGCCGGTAAACCTGCTGATGAGCCCGGTCATCCAGGATTTCGATCTGAAAGCGAACAGCAATGCGCCCATGTCATTTAAGCTCGCTATTCCTGGCGGACTTGATGCGTTAACCTATAAATTGACTGCGGTTTCCGGCCAATACAGCGACGGTGAAGAAAATACGCTACCCGTTTTACCCAATAGGATGCTGGTGACGGAATCCATGCCAATGCTGGTGCGCGCAGGTCAAACAAAGTCGTTCACCTTCACAAAACTGATCACCAGTACCAGCAAAACGCTGCAAAACAAAACACTAACCCTTGAATACACCCAAAATCCAGCCTGGTACGCGGTGCAGTCGCTGCCGTATATGATGGAGTTTCCGTACGAATGCGCCGAGCAGGTATTCAACCGTTATTATGCGAATAGCTTTGCAACCAACATCATCAGTAAACAACCAGCGATCCAGCAAATCTTCACGCGATGGAAAAACAGTAACAGTGAGGAGTTGCTGTCTAACCTCGAAAAGAACCAGAATCTAAAAGCCGGGCTGATCGAAGAAACGCCATGGCTACGCGAGGCAGTAAGCGAAACGGAGCAAAAGAAACGCATCGCCCTGCTCTTCGACCTCAACACGATGAGCTATCAACTTAACGCCAACCTGGATAAACTAAAATCCAAACAATTACCCGGCGGTGCATTCCCCTGGTTCGGAGGCGATGAACCCGACCGCTACATTACTCAATACATTCTCGCCGGAATGGGCCAGTTGTACCACCTCAACATGATAGGCTTGTCTGATCAAAAATTCAAAGACATCGCCGACAAAGCAATGGCTTATCTTGATGAGGAATTGCTAAAAGCGAAAAACGATCAGCTCACCCCGCTGGAAATCCATGCGTATTATGCGCAAAGTTATTTTACCGCGCGTACCCTCGGCCCTGCGATACAGACCTTATTAAACAATTATCTGGAACGGGCTAAAAAGCAATGGGTACACCGCAGCCTGTACGAGCAGGCCATGATCGCTTTGACTATGTTGCGTAACAACCGCCCTTTAGATGCTGCAGCGATCAGCAACTCGCTAAAAGAAACCGCGCAACATTCGGATGAACTAGGGATGTACTGGCCAAAAAACACGAACGGTTATTATTGGTACCAGTCGCCCATTGAAGTACAAAGCCTGCTGATCGAACTGTTTACGGAAGCCGGCGGCAATGCTAATGATATCGGGGAGATGAAGGTTTGGCTATTGCGCAATAAACAGGCCAACGACTGGAAAACAACCAAAGCGACCGCAGCCGCCTGCTATGCCTTGCTGATGCGCGGCAATAACGATCTTTTGACAGCATCAAATACCGCGATCAAAATCAGTGGCCAACGACTTCAAATAACACAAGCCGATGCCGGAACGGGTTATAGTAAAACCACCTGGACCGATAAGCAAATCAAACCCGCGCTTGGAAAGGTGGAACTCAAAAATAGTGGTAAGGGCATCAGCTGGGGCGCCCTCCACTGGCAATACCTCGAAAACCTTGATAAAATATCATCGGGCCAAACCAATATACACCTCGAAAGAAAATATTATATCGAACAGCAAACCGGCAGTGGCCGGGTTTTGGTAGCAGTCAATGCAACACACCAGCCAAAGACCGGCGAGCTGCTTAAAGTGGTCATCCATGTGACCGCCGACCGTGACTTCGAATATGTCCAGCTCAAAGATATGCGACCGGCCGGTACCGAACCGGTCGACGTCCTGTCCTCCTACAAATACCAGGACGGCCTGGCCTATTACCAGGTTACGAAAGACGTTGGCACCAACTTTTTTATCAGCGAGCTGCACAAGGGGAATTATGTCTTTGAATATGAATTGCGAGTGGAACAGCCGGGTGATTTTTCGACGGGCATTACCAGTATTCAAAGTATGTATGCACCGGAATTTAATGCGCATTCGGCTGGTGAACGCATAAAAGTAGTACCCTGATAAACCCTAATCGTCAAATTTATCCCGAATTACTTCGGGAGATACTACTATGATCAGCCGGTTATACGACTTTTTTTAAGTTATCTACCACTTTGTATTAAATTGCTGCTTAACTTGCTTTTTAAAAGATTTAATAACTATGCCAGGAAAGCGGAACCCGGATGATAAAGGTGTAAACTGGTCGAAGCGGTCGGCGGCACCTTAAAAGAACATGGTTATCATGGCCTAACCTTAAATAAGGTTACGCTGCGAGCAGGGGTCAGCAAACCGATGGTCTATGAATATTTCGCCAATTTTAACGGCTTGCTGAAAGCCTATATCGCGGGTAAAGATTCCTGGGTGGCCTATTTTCAATCGCTGGAATTGCCGGAGCATCCGGCGACGGAGGAATTGAAGAATTGTTTTATAAAAATGCTCCAGGACCAGTTCCGTTATTTTCACCAGGATACAGAAATGCAAAAGCTGGTGCATTGGCAGGTTAGCGAATATAATCCGCTGATGCGAGCGACTTGCGAGAACCGCGAAAGGGAGGGGACCCGCCTGCTGGATATGGTGGACGGGCATTTTAGAAATAGTGGGATAAGCTTGAAAGCCGTTCTGGCCTTGTTGGTGGGAGGGATTTATTTTAACGTGCTGCATGACAGCGCAGGGGTGGGCACAATGGCCGGGATCGACATCAGGAACCAAAAAGACTTCGATCAAATGCTGAAAACCATTGGACAGGTTATCGAATGGGCATTTCAGGCTACGGAATTAGCCAATTCAAAAAATTAACAGCAGCTTAATATAATTGGGAGTCGGTATTATTTAGGTTTTACAAATCTAAAATAATTTGTCAAAAAAAAACCTAGCGGCCTTATTCTGTGTAAATTAACAAATAATGACACAATATTCAATTACTTGAGTGTAAAAGTGAGGGTCTGTTAAGGCGACAGGTCTGCAACCTGCTGAACCCACCATCCCTTATTCAACTGTTAAGCAACCAACAGCGCGAGCCGGGTAAAAAGTCAAGGCCGGGCGGGGCCGCTGAAAGCGAACAACTCCCGCCCGCTTGTATAGCCTTTACTTTTTATCTCGGCGGTGGGCTATCTTCGCGGTACAGGTGAATAAGGAATGCAGTTATTTTGCGTGGCGGCCAAAAGCAAATCGGTTATGAGCGCGGCGAATTTCCGTTTTGCTGTGCGCAGCGAGGCTGACGGCGGAATGAAACCCGGAGCGAAGTGCGTGGTGCAATGCAGCCGTTTGCCGCAGCCGGGAAATGACCTGGCTGTGAACAAAAAAAGGAAATGTTGCAAAACACTTCCTTTTTTTAAGGACCTTTATTTTACCGGCCTATCTTTGGGCCCCGGTCATAGCCTTGGTCTAAATCTTCGCCCGAGCCCCTGCCTTTTTTTGTGGCCTGATCGTTCTTTAAATTCTCCTGTATTAATTCAGCCACCCACGTTTCCGATAGGGGCTTTACAATTGCCGTTAGTTCCGTTTGAATCGGATGATTTTTTACAAACTCTGCGACATCAATATTTCTTTCCCTGGCAACTGCTACAGGGTCTAACTTTAATTCATATGGTATCTCCAGCATAACCACATTTTTGGGTAATGATTTTATGTTGTTTGATATCTGGTAAAGCGTATGCTTTTGGGTGTTGTATAAACATACGTAGCGGGTTCCTGATTCTGCCATGGCGGGATTCTCAAAGCTGATCTTGTTCCACGGCGCAGCGTTCTCCCTTAATTCCCGTAACCGCCAGTCAATGGTAAATTCAGTACCTGCAAGGTTGATAATTGGTAATTCGCCTGCCAAACGTCTATTCACCCGTTCAGTTACCTTCTGTTCCTGGATTTGCTGTTCTATTTGTAATTGAAGCTGCTTTTGCGTTGGGTAATCTGTTTGCATTTCTGCCCTGAATGCCTTGATCTCCCTTTCAGGAGCATTCCGAATTTTCATAAAATCCAGTACTTTTTGAACACGTTGGTCAAAATATAGCACAAGATTATCCGTCCACCTGCGATCAATCTCTTCCTGGTATAACTGTACAGCGTTAGGCGGATTAGTTCCTAACAGGTGAACACTCTCTTTATAGGAACGCTCAACCGCTTCCACGGTACGGCCATAGATTTGCAATCTATTATATAGTGATTCAGATTGTACCGAAAATAACGTAGGGGTCACTAAATTATACCTGGAATCGTGAGCTTCTTTGCCGACCAATCTCCCTGCCTTTTCATTGGCTTTCATTTCTTCAAAACGGATATGGGTACCTAACAAACTTAGAAGGGGATGTACCGCAAGCAATTTAATTCCTACCCGGTAACCCTTTTCCTGTAATTCTGCGATGGTTTGGTTCATGGCAGGGCCTGATGAAAAAGTCGTTTCCAGGATATAATTAAGCCTGTTTGCTTCACAATACCTCCTTAATCCATTATTCCAGTCTTGCGCATATTGGGCGGTTATTTCAGGATAGTAAGCTTCGTAATTGTTTTTAATTTCTTCCGCTTTAGGATGGTAGTCACGGAATAGATCGGCATTACAACTAATAACGTGGCCGCCTAATTCTTTAAGGGCAAGTTTTTCTAATTCTGTTTTACCTGCACCCGGCTGACCACCTAAAATGATAACAGTTGGATTATTTGAAGTATCAATACCACGTGTCAGATCGTGGATAATATCTTCCTGAATGATATTAAACTCGGCAGGGGGTATCGTGTACAGGTGTTTTAAAGATGCTGTAAAGTCTACAGCAACATCGCTACTTAGATCTGGAGTTTTTTTTTCTCTGCTAATAAAATCGGGCTATATTTTTCAATGACCTGCTCCATTTTTTCCGGGCTGGAAAAAGTTTCCGTGTCCCGGCTAATTTTAATGCCTTCATCGCGTAAGCTTTCCAATTCTTTTATGCGATCCTGGTCGGGATTTGGTTTATTTAATTCATTACGGCGTTCCCTTGAAGCAAGGGCAACCAATCCGTTTAAAATAGAATTGGCGCTCTCGGTTAGTGAATACCAGTCCAGCGGGTTACGCTCCTGCACTGTTGAGGTGGCTGTTAATGGCAGGTTTAATTGTTCTGCTATTTTAATATAATCCTGGTAATCCATTACTACTCTTACCGGTGTCCCGGTGGCATCTGTCACAAATTGTGTTTCCATACTCTTATCCATAACGTCTATCAAATTTAATAATTATAAGTGATTAATTAATTGTTATTGTTGGTCGTGTTTTGCCTTAGTCAAAGCATTTGACATCTTTTGCCTTTGCGATTTGCCTGATTGCGCGTAAATTTCATTCCAGGCTGCAATGCTGGCGTTGCCCTCTTTATTATATTGATTCGCCTGGTAAGCATCTATTCCCTTGTTGATAAATCCACCGATATAGATGATGACAGTGAATATCAGCCCCCAAAAGAAAAACCGTCCAAACACCATTCTATAATATTCCCTGACATTGTTTTCCGGGAATAGATAAATCCTCCAAAACCTTTCAATAGGTTTTGGCCGCTTTTCTAT
>Ga0302304_10001148_pt1 | contig 14007 bp, 10 predicted proteins | sample III_Palsa_E2_2_FD_198769 | JGI IMG/M metagenome (GOLD analysis project Ga0302304, IMG submission 198769) | Peat permafrost microbial communities from Stordalen Mire near Abisko, Sweden - III_Palsa_E2_2 | ecosystem: Environmental > Terrestrial > Soil > Palsa > Peat permafrost | place: Sweden...
TGTTCGGGTGTTCACGATCGTGTTCGGGGGTGTTTCGGTACTGTTCGGGTTCTGTTTCGGTACCGTTCGGGTTCTGTTCGGGTTGTGTTCGGGTTCTTGGTTTTGGCGGTATTTGTGTATATCGTAAAAAACAACACAGTTTATACCCTTAGTGTACCAGCAATCACCTTCCTGGAGAGGATTTAACAAGCGCAAATCGATCTTCCGAATGCTTATGACGGTATTACCTGCCAAAGGCCCAGCACAAAAATTTAGGCATAGCTTTGGCCCAGGTTGGCGCGTCGTGGCGGCCGCCTACCATTTCCACATAGCGAATATCATTGGGGCGGGTATAGCCTTTGGCTTCCAATTCTTTTATCAGGTCGATAGTATCGTCAATGGAATCGATGATGCCGTTTTTGTTACGGTCGGCGCTTTCATCGTTAGTGCCGGTTTGCAGCCAGAATTTCAGATCAGGTTTAGCTTCGGTTTCCCGTATCATGGCGTGGGCAATACGGTCGGCATCGGTATAGCCTTTGCCCAATTCCTTACTCCGCCACCATAGCGAGCCGGAGAATACGCCAACCCTATCAAACAATTGCGGGTTATGCCAGGCAATATCCAAAGCGGACAGGCCACCTAAAGAGTAACCGGCGAAAGCGATGCTTTCATATTTTTCAACAGGAATCAGTTGTGCCAGCGCGGGCAACAGCCCGGTTTTGATGAACGAGGTATAGATATCAGCCTTTGAGCCGCGCTTTTTAAAATCGGGCTTGCCGGCTACGCCATACTCCTGCAAACGCTCTTCGCCGGCATGTATGGCCACCACAACCACTTGCTTTATGCTGCCTGCATCAGCTAACTTTTGCAGCGTTTCCTTTATCTCCAGGTTAGCGGTTTCCTGCCCGTCGTTCAGCAGCAGCAGGCTGATGGGCCGCGCGTGGTCGAGTTCATCAGGCATCAGTACATCGCAGATCACTTCGCGCTTAAGCAACTCTGAATTTATAGTTATTTTATCTTCCCCTATTGTCATTTCAGTTGTGATCCAGCCCCGGTACATCGCTTATTCGTATTAATTAAGGGTGCAAAAGTACGTAATTTGATGATTTGAATATTTAATAATTTGAAGATGAAGCCTATTCGCCAAAATTTTAAACACATCAAATTGCTAAATCATCAAATTAATTTTAACTTACCATCTGAAAATACACTGTTTTGACCGAAAAATATCACCGCTGGTACTCGCCCAACCTTAACCACGACCTGGAGATGCTGGTTTTTGGCGACCGGGGCTTTCCTGTTATCCTGTTCCCTACATCGAAGGGTAAATATTACCAGAATAAGGACGAGGGCCTGATAGATAGCGTGCGCTGGTTTATTGACCAGGGCCTGGTTAAAATTTACTGTCCCGATAGCCTGGATTGGCTCACCTGGTACAACAAAGGCGTTCACCCGGCAGAGCGGGCGCGTAATTATGCCTGGTATGATAAAATGCTGTACGAAGAACTGGCACCCTGGGCCATGTACGAAACCGGCGTAGGTAAAGTGGCGCTGGCAGGCTGCAGTTTTGGCGGCTACCATGCCGCGAACTTCGCGCTGAAGCACCCCGACCGCTCGGCGCACCTGTTCAGCATGAGCGGCGCCTTTGACATGCGGCAGTTTATGGATGGCTATTACGATGATAACGTATTTTTTAACAACCCGGTTGATTTTGTGCCGGGCAGCAATAACCCCGCGCTTTGGCAAATGAACATTATACTGGGCACGGCCGAGCATGATATTTGTTTGGGCGATAATAAGCGGCTCTCAAACATTTTGGCGCAAAAGCATATTAATCATTGGTTGGACATCCGCCCAAATGCCACGCACGACTGGCCGGTTTGGAAGGCGATGTTCCCGCATTATTTATCAACGATAAGATAGTGATTAGAGGCTGGTGATTAGAGATCAGTAAAAATTAGCATCAATAATTGACCCATAATACAAAACCAATATACTACCACAACCATGAAAAAAATAGGCATCTTATTCGGACAGGAAAATTCATTTCCACAGGCGTTTGTTGAACGTATTAACCAAAAGGCCGAGAAAAACATAAGCGCGGAGTTTGTGCGCATTGATAAAGTGATGCAGGCCGAACCGCTGGATTACGCGGTGATCATCGATCGCATATCGCAGGATGTGCCTTTCTATCGTGCCACTTTAAAAAACGCGGCCATTTGCGGCACGGCCGTTATCAATAACCCCTTTTGGTGGAGCGCGGATGAAAAATTCTTCAACAACGCGTTGGCCGAAAAAATTGGCGTGCCCGTTCCCCGTACAGTGATATTACCTTCGAAGGAATTGCCGGATGATACTACCGACCGCTCGTTCCGCAACCTGGCCTACCCGCTGGATTGGGACGGCATATTTAAATACGTAGGGTTCCCGGCCTATATGAAACCCTTTGATGGCGGCGGCTGGAAGGAAGTTTACCAGATCAACAGCCTGGAAGATCTGTGGCCCAAATACAACCAAACCAAGCAATATGTGATGATGCTGCAGGAGGAAATTATTTTTGAGGATTATTTTCGCTGTTATTGCATTGGCGGCAAGCATGTGCGTATTATGCAGTACGAGCCGCGCAATCCGCACCACCTGCGTTATGAGCACGGCAAGGCCCCTGCTGCCAAAAAACTGCTGGAAACCGTTAAGGATTACGTAATAAAACTAAACAAGTACTTAGGCTACGATTTTAACACCGTTGAGTTTGCTATACGCGGTGGCGTACCCTACGCCATTGACTTCTGCAACCCCGCACCCGACGCCGAAGTTACCAGCGTGGGCCAGGATAACTTTGAGTGGGTGGTTGAAACAGCCGCCGATTACGCTATTGAGCGCGCCAAAAAGCAAAAAGACGGCCTGGATAACCTCACCTGGGGCGAATTTGTAAAAACCGGCGCTGCCGGAACACCGCTTTTATCGCACGAGGAAAAGATAGAGAAGAAAGCGAATAAAAAGCAATCAACATCCGGCGCTATCGATCATCCGGTGACTGATGAGGGGGAGATAAAAACTGTGAAGAAAGCGGCGGTGAAAAAGGCGGTTAAGAAATAGATACACCCCGTGCCATTTCGACCGGAGGGAGAAATCTTCTACAATAGGTATTCACGCTTTGCAATAGCGCAATTACATGGTGTAGAAGATTTCTCTCTCGTACCTCGTTTGAAATGACATTTTTAGATAAGAATTATAACCAAACCCTAACCAATTATGAATGAGTTTACCTTAGGTGTTGAAGAAGAATTTATGGTGATCGATCCCGTGAGCAGGGAGCTGAAATCGCATGAGCAAAAAATTGTGGAAGGTGCCCAAAAGGTGCATGAGGACCAGGTAAAGGCCGAAATGCACCAGGCCGTAGTAGAAGTGGGCACCCACATTTGCCGCAATACCGCCGAGGCCCGTGCCGAAGTAGGCAAATTACGCACCACTGTTTCGCAATTAGCCGGCGACCTCGGTCTGCGCATTGGCGCTGCGGGTACGCACCCTTTTTCGCACTGGCAGCACCAGTTAATAACCGATCACCCCCGGTATTTTGAGATAGTGGATGAATTGCAGGAGGCCGCGCGTTCCAACCTTATTTTCGGCTTGCATGTGCATGTGGGCATACAGTCGCGCAACATGGCTATCCATATCGCTAACCAGGCGCGGTACTTTTTGCCGCATATTTATGCCTTATCAACCAATTCACCATTTTGGGAGGGGCGTAATACCGGTTATAAATCATTCAGGACTAAAGTGTTCGATAAATTTCCACGTACCGGCATACCTGATTATTTTAACAGCATTGAGGATTATGATAACTACGTAAAGCTGTTGGTAAAAACCAATTGCATCGATAACGCCAAAAAGATCTGGTGGGATATCCGGGTACATCCATTTTTTGAAACCATTGAGTTCCGCATTTGCGATTGCCCTATGCTGGTTGATGAAACCATGGTTTTTGTGGCGCTTTTCCAGGCGCTTTGTGCCAAGCTGTATAAATTACGCCTGCAAAATATGGAGTTTATTACCTATAACCGGGCGCTGATAAATGAAAACAAATGGCGGGCCGCGCGTTACGGTATAGATGGTAAAATGATAGATTTTGGCAAGGAACTGGAAGTGAACACCCGTGCCTTAATTATTGAGCTGCTCGATTTTATTGACGATGTTGTTGACGAGGTGGGTTGCCGCGATGACCTGCAATACATCCACAAAATATTGGAGCATGGCACCGGTGCCGACAGGCAGTTGGCGGTTTATCAACAAAATAATAGCTTTGTGGATGTGGTTGATTATATTACATCACAAACGTTGAAGGGGATATAAGCCCAACCCTCCCCGGCAGGGAGGGCTTAAAAATAATTATCAAAATAAATAAAAGTCTCCCCTACCGGGGGAGAACCCGATAGCTATCGGGTTAGAAGGGGCAGAATGACAGAAATGGGAAAACAGCCAGTAAAAGTAGCCATATTGGATCTGTACGATGGTATTGAGAATGAGGGGATGCGCGGTTTCCAGGAGATATTGCAGCGTTATAAAGTGAAGCAGGAGCTCGATCTGAGCTACGAAATATTCGAGGTGCGCAAAAATTGCGTGGTGCCGGGTTTGGAATTCGATATTTATCTATCGAGCGGCGGGCCGGGTAGTCCGCTGGATAGTGAGGGCTCGGAATGGGAGAAGAAATATTTTGATTTGATAAGCCGGTTGGAAAAACACAATGAATTGGATGACACGCAAAAGAAATACGGCTTTTTTGTTTGCCATTCCTTCCAGCTAATGTGCCGCTGGTATAAGCTGGGGCATATTAACGAACGTAAGTCGGCTTCATTTGGCATATTGCCGGTGCATAAAACATCGGCAGGCAAAAAGGATCAAACATTTAAGGGGCTGGATGATCCGTTTTACGCGGTGGATTCGCGCAGCTGGCAGGTGATCCACCCTAACGAAAAGCAGTTTACCGACCTGGGCATGCAATTGCTGGCTATTGAAAAACAGCGCCCGCATGTCGACCTGCCGCGCGCCATGATGGCCATTCGCTACAGCGATTATTTTGTAGGCACCCAGTTTCACCCCGAGGCCGACCCGGCAGGCATGAAAACCTTATTATTAAGGCCCGAAAAGAAAAAGGAAGTGGTTGATGAGCACGGCCTGGATAAGTATAACCAGATGCTGGAACTGCTGGATGACCCTGATAAGTTATTGCATACTCAAAACACCATGATACCCAATTTTTTAGACGAAGCGGTGCTGAGTTTGCAGGTAAGTTAGTTTCCCTTTGTCATTGCGAGGAGGAACGACGAAGCAATCTCGTAGCTATGCTAATGAACATGCATTGGCTACGAGGTTGCCACGCTATCGCTCGCAATGACAAAATAAAAATTAAAAAAATGAATCCATCCCCCCGCCAATCCTATAACGAAAACTTCAGCACCGAAAAGTATCAGCAGTTTTTGCAAAAACTAAATGATGCCTCATCGGCTAAGGTAGAATTTCGTGTGGCGGAAACGCCGGTTTTTTTGACGGACGATTTCAGGGATAAGCTCATCAGCGCGGGTAACGATATTATTAAAACCATTTTACAGCCTGATTTTAAACAGTTAACAGAACGTGCCATCCCCAAAAAATGGCAGGTAGCTAATGAGAACGATCACCCGCATTTTATAGCCCTGGATTTTGGAGTTTGTAAGGATAATGCCGGCAACATCGTACCAAAACTGATTGAATTGCAGGGATTTCCATCCTTATATGGTTTTCAGGCTTTGCTGGCCGATGCTTATCAGGAAGTTTTTAATTTAGCTGATGAGTGGTCGGTTTATTTTAGCGGGCTGGATAAGGAAAGCTATGTTGAGCTACTTAAAAAAACGATTGTCGGCCACTGCGAACCTGGCGAAGTGGTGCTGATGGATGTGAACGCTCCCAAACAAAAAACAGCGGTCGATTTTTATATCACCCAAAATATACTGGGCATACCGGTAGTATCGCTCGAAGATTTAAAACAGGAAGGCAAACAGCTTTTTTATGTAGCAAACGGCGAAAAAAAGCCCATCAAACGGATTTACAACCGCCTGATATTTGACGAGATAGACAACGACCCCAATATATTCGATAAAGTGGTGGATATTCGCCAGCCGCTGGATGTGGAATGGATAACGCACCCCAGTTGGTTCTATCGCGTAAGCAAATTTACCATGCCCTATTTAACCGGCGATTATATCCCTAAAACGCGATTTTTGCATCAGCTGCAACAAATTCCTCCTGATCTGGAAAACTATGTACTCAAACCATTGTTTTCCTTTGCAGGGCAGGGAGTTATAATAGATGTGAGCCGGGCCGATATTGACCGCATTCCCGACCCCGAGAACTGGATATTGCAGGAAAAAGTAAATTACGAACCTGTGGTACAGGCGCCGGACGGCGGCGTAAAAGTGGAGATAAGGCTGCTGTATTTATGGCCCGATGACGATGCACAACCAACACTGGCTATAAACCTGGCACGTTTAAGCCGTGGTAAAATGATAGGCGTGCGTTATAACCAGGATTTTGACTGGGTTGGCGGTACAGTTGCCTTCGCCCGTTATTAGGGCTTATACTATTTGTGCCATCTGTTCGTATATAATATAATTAATTGTATTAATTTTGTGACATGAATATTCAGGTGATCATTATATTACTTCTTTTTGCCGCCGCTGTATTTTACATCGGCCGTATGATATATAAAAGCTTGTCTGCAAAAAAGGGCTGTGGCAGCAACTGTAAATGTGGTGTTGATTTTTCGGACGTGGAGACTGTAAAAGCACATAAATAACATTAGCATTTATTTCTTATTTTTATCCTAACCAATAATTTTGCCTAAAAGTAATTTACTGAATGTCCGATAAGCAAGTTTTTCAAGCTGACAGCCAGGGTAGATGGACCCGTTTTAAATGGGTTACCCGTGTATTATTGGTTGTTGTAGCTGCTGCACTGGCCGGCGCTGCCATAACCATTACCTCCAAACAATATCCCGACCTGCCTAACCTTAACGAGGCGCCAAAGCCATTAACCAAAGAAGGTATTGAGGCCCTCAAGAAAACCGCCAAATACAAAAAATTCACCATACAGGTTAAAGAGATCCAAAAGCTGGAGCGCCAGAAACGCCTGCATCAGCTTAAACAGCCCAATAATAAGGATCGTATAAATGCCGCTTTTTATATGGCCTGGGATCCGCAGGCTTATAGTTCGCTGGAAGACAACATCAACAAGCTGGATATGGTGGTGAGCGAAGGCTTTTCCATTACGCCCAATGCCGATTATATAACTGCTACCATTGATACCGGCCTCATCAGGCTAAAAAGAAAATATAAAAAGCCGGTACTCATCTCGCTATCAAACTATATCAACTATAACAATGTAAACGGCGATTTTGACACCAAAGATGTTGACCGTATTGTTAAAAGTAAAAAATCGCGTACCACGTTCATTAACAGCATTGCCACCCAGCTTATCAAATATAAATTTGAAGGCGTCGACCTGGATTTCGATAATATCCTTGACCGTAAATCTCCGAATTATATAGAGTTTGAAAAGGAACTTTATACCACCCTGCACAAACAGGGTTTGCTGGTAACTCAAAACGTAATACCCGAAGATGAGCAGTACGATTTGCAGATACTGCAAAAGTATAACGACTTTTTGTTCATTATGGCCATTGATCAGCATGATGAGAATAGCGGGCCGGGTGAACTGTCTGATCAGCATTGGGTAGAGGAAATATTGGATGATGTATGCTCGAAAATCCCGAGTGAAAAGGTTATTTTAACCATAGCGGGCGGCGCTTATGACTGGCCCATCAATAGCATAGGCAAGTCTGTAAGCTATCAACAGGCTATCAGCTCGGCGCAGGAGAATCAAAAGCCAATTATTTTCGACCCGGCATCGGCCAACCTGCATTACAGTTATAACGACCAGGTAGGTTTAAGCCACACCGTTTATTTTACCGACGCGGCCACCAATTTTAACATTATCCGCATGGCGGATGATTGGGCGACGGGCGGCGTTGCCTTATGGCGCTTAGGCGCGGAGGACCCGCGTTTGTGGACCTTCTTCCAGAAAAACCTTTCTATCGACTCGTTGAGAAAAACAGGGGTTGATATTAAAGGCTTAACCGAGGTTGGTTTAAATAACCGCATAAGCTATACCGGCGATGGTGAAGTGTTGGACCTGGTAACCAGCCCTACCGCGGGTAAAATTGACGTTAAGCTTGATTCAACCAACTTTGTTATCACCAATCAGCAATATATAAAGCTGCCTACCAAATATGTTATACGCCGCTATGGTTATGCCCCCAACAAAATAGTATTAACCTTTGATGATGGCCCCGACCCTGATTATACGCCACAAATATTAGATATTTTGAAACGGGAGCACTGCCCTGCCGCGTTTTTTGTGGTAGGATCAATGGCCGAAAAAAACATACAAATACTGCGGCGCGAATTTGATGAGGGTTATGAAATTGGTAACCATACTTATTTCCATCCGGATATTTCCACCATCAGCTTACAGCGTGTAAACCTGGAACTGAATGCCACACGCCGCATAATTGAATCGGTAACCGGGCGCAGTACCATCCTGTTCAGGCCACCGTATAATGCCGATGCCGAGCCGCAAACACTGGCCGAAATTATCCCGGTGGCTGAGGCCCGGCGCCAAAGTTATATTACCGTAGGCGAATCTATCGACCCCTGGGACTGGTACCCCGGCGTAACCGCCGATAGCATTATTGCCCGTGTGGAGCGGCAAAAAGATGCAGGTTCATTCCTGCTATTGCATGATGCCGGTGGCGAAACCCGCCAGGAAACCGTTAAAGCGTTGCCTACCATTATCCATTTTTTCAGGAGCCACGGGTATGAGTTTACTACCATAGCTGATGTTTTGCATAAATCCAAAGGCGAATTGATGCCGCCTATAAAAGATGATGCCAATAGTGGCATAACCGGTTTATTATACCGCGTATATATAAATGGTTTCTTCTTTTTAAACTGGTTTTTGATCTACCTGTTCCTGGCCGCTATATTTTTGGCATTGGGCCGCGTAGTGCTTATTGGCGTGCTGGCTGTTAAACAATATCGCGACAGCAAAAAGCGTAAAGCCACCCCAATTGATATGGCGCTGCTGCCGGCGGTAAGCATTATAGTACCTGCTTATAACGAGGAAGTTACCGCTGCAAAAACCATTGAAAGCTTATTAAAGCTGGATTACAATAATTTCGAGATCATTTTTGTGAACGATGGATCGAAGGATAATACTTTTGAAGTGGTAAATAAGGCCTATGGCCATCATCCGCTGGTGCAAGTTCTCGATAAACCGAATGGTGGTAAAGCTTCGGCACTAAATTTTGGGATAAGCCATGCTAAAAACGCTTTTGTGGTTTGTATTGATGCCGATACACAGCTAAAAAACGACGCCATATACCATTTAATGACCTATTTTACCGGCGATGAGGTTGGTGCTGTGGCCGGTACGGTTAAAGTGGGTAACGCCAACAATATCATCACCAACTTCCAATCGATAGAGTATATCACTGCCCAGAATATGGACAGGCGCGCTTTCGACCTTATTAACAGTATTACCGTTGTACCTGGCGCTATCGGCGCGTTCCGCAAATCGGCCATATTTAAGGCAGGCGGCTTTACCTATGATACCCTGGCCGAAGATTGCGACCTTACCATGCGCATATTAAAGGCTGATTACGTGGTTAAAAACTGCGCCGAGGCCCTTGCCTATACCGAAGCACCCGAAACGCTGAATATGCTGCTTAAACAACGTTTCCGCTGGAGTTTTGGGGTGATCCAAAGCTTCTGGAAAAACAAGGATGCCCTATTTAACAAAAAATACAAATACTTTGGCATGGTGGGCATGCCTAACATACTGCTGTTCCAGATCATCCTGCCATTATTCTCGCCCGTGGCCGATCTTATGATGTTATTTGGCCTGGCGGAAGGTAAACCCGGCAAAATATTGTTCTATTACATCCTGTTCATCCTGGTTGATTTTGTGGTGGGCATCATCGCCTTCCGCATGGAGCGGGAAAACTACAAAAAGCTGCTGTACATCATCCCGCAGCGCTTTATATGGCGCCAGCTGATGTATTACATCCTGTTTAAATCGGTACGCCGGGCGCTGAAAGGCGAGCTAAGCGGCTGGGGAACAGTAAAACGTACTGGGAGCGTAACCATGAAGAAAGCTTAATTTGATTTGATGATTTGATGATTTGATGATTGGTTGATTTGATGATTTGGTGATTTGGTGATTGGTTGATTGGTTGATTTGGTGATTTGGTGATTTGGTGATTTGGTGATTTGAAGATGATTGAAAGGCTTGCATGCCCGGCATTTTTTTAAATCTTTTCGTAGCACAATGCTTTTTATAAAAGCGCATAGCTTAATTGGATCTGTCCCGTTTAAAGAGCCATCGGCTCGACAGATATTGTAGCAACGGATTTCAATCCGTTGTTACCTGAAAGAAGCAAATATGAGTGCCATCAGCACGGCACATATCTATACAATATTACTATTCTGCCTGCTGATTTATATGGGCCGAACCTACGGCTCTCCTGACTATTCATTGCTATTTCAACGGATTAAAATCCGTTGCTACAATATTGTCCGATGCTACGCATCTTTATCTTCATAAATAGGTTTGCTGTTAAGGTTGCTGTAACGATTTTTTTTGCAGGATGTGTCGGCAGATTGGATTTTATTAGAAATCTTAAAATCATCCAATCTTCAAATCAAACAAATTTCTCTATCAAACAAACCGCGTAGGCAACAACGCCTTCTTCGCGGCCTATAAAACCAAGCTGCTCGTTGGTGGTAGCTTTTATGGAGATATCTTCTTCGCTTATGCCTGCCGCAGCAGCTATATGCGTTTTCATAGCGGGGATATGCGGGTTTATTTTGGGCGCTTCCAGGCATACCATAGCATCAATATTACCTATCTGCCAGCCCTTTTCCTTTAGTAATTTCACCACATGCTGCAATAATATCAGGCTGCTAATTCCTTTCCACCTATCGTCCTTATTCGAAAAATGGAAGCCGATATCACGCAGGTTGGCGGCGCCTAACAAGGCATCGCAAATGGCATGCAGCAAAACGTCGGCATCGGAATGGCCGAAGGCGCCTGCATGGTGCTCCAGGTCAACTCCGCCTAAAATAAAGGGGTGCCGCTCCTTTAACTGGTGTACATCAAAGCCGAATCCTACTTTTATTTTTCCCACTTATTTTGTGCCGCCAAAGCTGGCCGATAAAGTAAAACGTAATGTATTAGCTAAAGGGCTGGTTTGCTGGCTGCCCGCCAGGTATGAAAAATCGAAGTGAAATTCCTGGTATTTTACGCCAACGCCCAGGGTAAGGTAATTGCGGCCGCCTTTGGATGGATCTTCATAATAATAACCACCGCGCAAGGCAAATACATCATTGTACCAATACTCCAAACCACCGGAATAGTAAATCTCTTTAAACTCCTCGCTGCCGCTGGCATCGGAAAACGACTGAAAAATACCCTGCGGCACCGATACATCGCTGGTGGGCGAAGTGGGCACCAGCAGCTTATTCAGATCAAGCGCAAAGGTAAGTTTGTTTATATCGTCGATATTAACAGTGTTGGCTATACCTATTTTTAAATTGGTTGGTAAATAATAAGACGGGCCATCGGTAGAATAGCTGATCTTGGAGCCTATGTTGGATATATCGGCACCGAAGGCAAAAAGCGCGTCGTCGCCAAATTCCTGGGTAGGATTTTTATAGTAGAATGATACATCGGCGGCAACCGCGTTGCCTGCCTTTTCGCCTTCGGTTGGCGATGAAGCCGAGCCGTTTGATAGGTTGGAGTGAATATAGCGCAAAGTTAAACCGAGCGAAAAATCATCGCCGAATTTACGGGCGAAAGAGCCATCGAGCGAGAACTCTGATGGTGAAAAATTACCTTCCGAATTTCCGTTCTCATCAGTTAAAGCTACCGTTCCGATATTAAAATAACGCAATGATACACCAATGCTGTTGCGGTCATCAACCTTGTGGGCGTAACTTAAATAAGAAAGGCTTATATCGGGCACCAGGTTACGCAGCCAGGGGCTGTATGATGCCGAAAACTCGTTATCATCTTCAATAAACGCCAATTTTGATGGGTTCCAGTATGTGGCGTTGGCATCGGGCGATAGTGCTACACCGGCCTCGCCCATGGCACCTGAACGTGCATCGGGCGTGATGGTTAAAAATGGTACAGCTGTTGATATCGCGCCGGCGTTGCTTCCATTAGTACTGGTACTTGTTTGAGCTATTGCCAGAACCGGCAATAAAAGAACTATAGAAAAAACACCAGCTTTTAAAGAAAACAGCATTATAAATCAATTGAGTTTATAGTTTCAAATATATAAATATACTTTGGGCTGCAAGCATATAATTAAGTTACCTTTAAACCAAAATATTTTTATTAATGTAACTCAACCCGCGTATTTTACGTTTAAATACGAAAAAGGGTTTATTTTTTAGCCTGAGTGCTTATAAAAATTAGCATTTTATTCAAAAATTTTTAATTTTACGTTTCAAACCCCTTATGTATTGTAAAAATATGAAAATACTTTTTACTAAAACTGCTTTAGTGATGATAGGTACAGTAGCCTTGTTAAGCAGTTGTGCCAAGCATCAACAGTCGCAAAAAACAGGAATCCCCTATAATAATAAAAATTATGGAGGCTATGTTAAGTTTCGGCAAACTCACCCGGCACCCGGCCCCGGCCTTGTTGCCATTGAAGGCGGTACATTTGTATTGGGCGGCAGTGCCGACCAGGATGTTACGTACGATTATAACAATGTGCGCCAGCGTGTTACTATTCCATCGTTCTATATGGACGAAACCGAGGTGGCTAACCAGGATTGGCTGGATTACCTGCACTGGATTACCGTTACTTTCCCAACCGATCATGAATTATATTACGATGCCCTGCCTGATACCTTAGTATGGCGCAGGCCGCTATCTTATAACGATCCGTATGTGTACAACTACCTGCGCCACCCTGCTTACCAGGATTACCCCGTAGTTGGCGTATCATGGAACCAGGCGAACGATTATTGCCAATGGCGCACCGATCGCTCAAACGAATATATTTTACAGCAAAAAGGCTTATTGGCCCGCCCGCAGGATACCAAAGGCAAAAAAAATACACCTGCTGCAACAGCTTCAACCACCACGCCATTTAATACCGATATGTATTTGAACGGGCAGTACCAGGGTCCAGGTATTAATGGTAAAAAAATGCTTCCTGATCTTGACCCTAACGCTACAGCCGCGCCGGGTACCAAAGGACAACCGGTAAGGCCGGCACGCCGCGAAGATGGTATAGTAAAACAAGCTTACCGCCTGCCTACAGAAGCTGAATGGGAATATGCCGCCCTTGCTTTGAGCGGTAACACCCAATTTGAAAATATTAACGATGGTAAAATATATCCCTGGAACGGCTTAGGCGTACGCTCGCCAAACAGGAAGACCCGTGGATTGATATTAGCCAACTTTAAACGCGGATTAGGCGATAACGCGGGTGTTGGTGGTTATTTGAATGACAAGGCCGATATAACCGCGCCGGTACGCTCATACCCGCCAAATGATTTTGGTTTGTATAATATGGCCGGTAACGTGAACGAATGGGTTAAAGATACCTATCGCCAAACTTCGTTTGAAGAGGTGGAAGATTTTAACCCTTTCCGTGGTAATGAGTATACTAACAAACGTTTTGCCGATGCCAGCAAAGGCACTTATGCCAAGGATAAATACGGCCGCCCAATTAATGATCCGGCTACATCGGGCAAAAAACTTAAATACGCCGACCTGCTTGCTCAGCAACAAGCAGCGCAACAAGCTCAGAGCGCTGCCCCTGCTAATGGCACCGCAGCACCGGCAACTACTACCCCTGCTGCACCCGGCGCATTACCTGTTGGCATATCAGTTGCACCAAGAAGCGCGCTTGCCGGC
>Ga0302304_10001149_pt1 | contig 14006 bp, 14 predicted proteins | sample III_Palsa_E2_2_FD_198769 | JGI IMG/M metagenome (GOLD analysis project Ga0302304, IMG submission 198769) | Peat permafrost microbial communities from Stordalen Mire near Abisko, Sweden - III_Palsa_E2_2 | ecosystem: Environmental > Terrestrial > Soil > Palsa > Peat permafrost | place: Sweden...
TGGCCAGAAAATCCGCCTGTTCGGATAACCCGGTCTGGAAAATAGTGTCGCTCAAAAAGAAAGAATGGTCAAATCCATGCAAAGCGGCTATACTGCGTTTGGCGGCCAGTACTTCATAATGAATGATAGCAGCGGGGTGATGGGCTTTTGGGGATAAGGCCACAGAAATCGGCGGTTTCACGATGGTGATCACGGCCAACTGGTCGTTCCAGGCGATGCCTGTCTTTTCTTTTCCGGCTGTTCTGCCTTTGCCCGCCAGATGGATGATCCGGATACCTGGATAAAGTTTATTCAATCCGGCTACGAAATTGGCCGAGTCGGCGAGCGGGATAAAGATGGATGTATAAGTTGGGCTGTCCAGACCCGACGGGCTGGTCGTTGCGATGAAAATGGCGTGATGGATATCGACGCCGCCGGCGGATGGGTTTTTTACGATGTCAATAAATGGTTGACTGTTGGCGGGTTTTTTAGGCAGACTATTTAAAAAGTCGGGCAAGTTGCCTTTGGATAGAAGGGAGGCGAGGTTGATGCGATAGACCTTGCCGGCATCCGGCGGCAGGTGACGGAGGATGGGATCGGTCTGTGCCATTAGGGCAGAGTAGAGGAAGCAAAGGGGTAATAAATATAAAAAAGACAGGTGTTTTTTCATGTAGGAAGATTATCCCTAAAAATCCGCTTTTCCCAGCAATTGGTCAAAAGAAACTGTGGTTTGGGACCGATCCTGCAGGTCCCGGAGGTTGCATTGGCCGGCGGCGAGTTCTTCGGCGCCGATGATGACAGCGTAGCGGATGCCTTTTTTCTCGGCGTATTTGAATTGTTTGTCGAATTTGGCCTCTTCGTGATAGAGTTCGGCTGCGACGCCGCGATTGCGAAGTTGTTGAAGGAGGCCGAAGGCGGCCTTCGATTCTTTCTCTCCGAGGTTGAAAAAGAGCACTTTTGTGCCGGTGTGGACGTCGGTGGGAAAGAGGTTGAGCTCTTCCATGACATCGTAGATCCGGTCTACGCCAAAAGAGATGCCGACGCCGGGGATGCCGGGGACACCGAAGGTACCGGTCAGGTCGTCATAACGTCCGCCGCCGCCGATGCTGCCCATTTGGACGCCGATGGCTTTTATTTCGAAGATGGCGCCGGTATAATAATTAAGACCGCGGGCCAGGGTGAGGTCGATGGTGAGCGTTGTGGGGGCGCCGGGGTACGCGAGGATGGATTCCAGGTCTTTTATGCCTTCGAGGCCGGTCAGGTTGGCGGCAAAGAGGGTTCGCAGGGTAGACAGCTTTTGGGTGTTGGGGCTGGAGATGGCAAGGTATTGCTCAATCGTAGCGACCTGGGTGTCATTGAGGCCGCGGTCGACAAGCTCGGCCCTCACTTTTTCGATGCCGATCTTGTCCAGTTTGTCGATGGCGACGGTGATGTCGGTTAATTTATCCGAGCCGCCGCATATTTCGGCCAGGGCGGCAAGGAGCTTGCGACTGTTGACTTTGATCTCTACGGGGATGCCGAGTTTCCGGAAGGCGGTATCATAGATGGCTGCCAGTTCCACTTCATTGATCAGGGACTTGCTGCCGACGACATCGGCGTCGCATTGATAGAATTCGCGGTAACGGCCTTTCTGGGGGCGGTCGGCCCGCCAGACGGGTTGCACCTGGTATCTTTTGAACGGAAACGTGAGCTGACCGTGGTTCATGGCGACATAGCGGGCAAAGGGAATGGTCAGGTCATAGCGCAGGGCGCGTTCGGTGAGGTTCTTATCGTTTTTTCCATTTAAGACATTCTCGAAGGCAGTCCGGGCCTTGTCGATGTTTTTGGGGTCGCCGAGGCCATTGTTGAGGATTTTGAAGATGAGCTTGTCCCCTTCTTCGCCATATTTGCCCATGAGGGTGTCCAGTTGTTCCATGGCGGGGGTTTCGAGGGGCTGGTAGCCATATAGTTCGAAGATACTGCGGATGGTATCGAGGATATATTTCCGTTTGCGGACGGTTTCGGGGCCGAAATCGCGGGTGCCCTGGGGGAGGGAGGGTTTGGTGCTCATTTTTTTTGGGAATCTAATTTTTGATTTGGGGTCGGGTGGCTTTCAGCGGTTCCGGGTTGTCCATATTTGGCGATGATTTTATCTGCGGCGGCATCGATCATGGCGTAGACTTCATGATAGCCGGGTTCGGGCCCATACCAGGGATCGGGAACGTCTTCATCGCGGCCGGGATGGACTTCGTTCATGAGCAGGTCGACCTTTTTTGGATCGAATTGCTTGCCGGAGATGCGGCGGATGTCGTCGACTACGTCGCCTGCCAGGGCGTAGATCTTATCAAAGTGTTGAAAATCAGCGGGTGTGAATTTTCGGGCCCGTTGGTGGCTGATGTCGAGGCCGTTATGGCGAGCGACTTTTTGCGACAGGTGATGGGGGGCTTCGCCGATATGGTACCCGTTGGTGCCGGCGGATGCTACTTCCCAGTCCAGGCCTGCGGCCCGGGCTTTCTGTTGCAGGATGGCCTCGGCGAGGGGGCTGCGGCAGATGTTACCTAAACAGACCATCAAAACTTTCATGGGCGCAAAAGTACGGAGATTCGAGTGAAGAAGGGGAGAAGGACGAGAGGGGGAGGGAATGAGAGGAGAGAGGGAAAGGGAGAGGAGAGGAGGGAGACGAGAGGGGGAGAGAGATTATGGAATGGGGGATTTGAGGCATCTCATATTAGAAACATATTAGAAATTAGTCGTGTGGTTGTTTTTGCGTAGATTTTGTTAATTTGCCCGACCAATACAATAAAAACTCAGGTTCATCATGGAAAACGAGGAAAATGACGTGCGGAAAAAGGGTTATGTCCTCAGAAGGGCTATATTAGATTACGGTATGGGCATCATCATTTTCGGGTTTGGGGTATTCTTTTTGGTGGGTCCGAAACTGGGGTTCACTTTCAGCATCACGAACGATTTGCGTTATATGTTCTCTGGTCTTTGCCTGCTATATGGCGGATTTCGCGTCTATCGCGGGTCCAGGAAAAATTATTTCAATTGATGACGGCTCCGAAGAATCTTAATTATGCAAGGTAAAGGTATACTGATGGGATTGGTAGCAAGTTGGCTGATAGCCAGCTGTGGCGGCGGTGCAACTAAAGGCACGCAGGAAACCCCCATCAATGGCACTATCAATATCAGTGTCGACGAATCTTTCCGCCCGGTGATCGATTCGGAGATCAAGGTCTTCGAATCCTCCTTTCCCAATGCTAAGATCATTCCTCATTACAAGGCAGAAGCTCAATGTCTGCGCGATCTGACCACCGACAGTACCCGGATGGTGATTGTCACCAGGGGGCTGACATTGGATGAGGAGAAGTTCTATAATGACTCTTTTCATTTGCAGCCCTCGGTTAAAATATTGGCCTATGATGCGATTGCGGTCGTCGTAAACAAGGCTTCCAAGGACTCTATATTCGAGATGAAGGATCTGCAGAATATGCTGAACGGGACGGATGTGACGCACCAGCCGGTCATGGACGGGGTGTCGGAAACGAGTACGGTGCGGTTTGCGATAGACAGCATTCTTCGGGGGCAGCCATTGGGGAAAAACGTAACTGCGGCAAAGTCGAGTGAAGGGGTCATCGATTATGTGGCGGCCCATCCGAAAGCGATAGGCTTTGTCGGGGTGAGCTGGATCGGCGACCTGGGGGATACGTCGCATACGAGCTTCCTGAGCAGGGTCAATATTGCATCGTTGAGATGCACGAGCTGTGGGGGCGAGACGTATGTGAAGCCTTATCAGGCGAATATTGCGTTGAGGCGGTACCCGCTGGTCCTGAGTTTGTATTATATCCTGAAAGAGAACTGGAGTGGGGTTGGGAGTAATTTTTGCAATTTCCTGCTGTATGAACGCGGCCAGATGATCTTTTACAAGGCTTATCTGTATCCTGCTAACATGGCTTTTGAAATCAGAGATGCGCAGATTCATCAATAAATAAATATAAAATATTAATCCTTTTAGCTGATTTTTTATAAACTTTTAAACCAGATTCAATAAATTTACACACTTCTTAAACAAAGCTTAAGTAATGAAGAACAAGATGCGAATCAGCTTACTGGTGGCAAGCTTTGCAGGTCTCTGCAATGTAGCATTTGCGCAATCGGTCGATCAGGGAAAGAAATTCCTGTATTACCAGAGGTACAAGAGTGCGAAGGATGTTTTTGATAAAATCCTGGCGTCAAACCCCAACAATATAGATGCTATCTATTGGGATGGTCAGACCTTGCTGGCTATGAAGGACTCTGTGGCTGCACAAGACCTATATTCCAAGGCGTTGCAGACGAACGGGAATGCGCCGCTGTTACTGGCGGGGATGGGAAATGTGGAGCTTCGGCTGGGCAAGACGGCTGATGCGCGTCAGCACTTCGAGACGGCGATCAGTCTTTCCAAGGGGAAGGACATCGATGTACTGAATGCGGTTGCGGATGCCAATATCGATGCGCGTGCGGGGGATGCCACCTATGCGATCGATAAGCTGAACCAGGCTACGCAGATCAAAAAGTTCAATGATGCGACGACTTACGTGCTGATGGGGGATGCGTACCGCAAGCTGATCGACGGTGGTAATGCCGTACAATCATATAATAAGGCGTTGGGTATCGATCCCAAAAATGCGGAAGCCGAATATAAGATCGGGAAGATCTATCTGACGCAGAATAACAAGGAGTTTTTCCTGCCGGCTTTCCAGAAGGCAACAGAAATGGATCCGGCGTATGCTCCGGCTTATTATGAAATATTCTATTATTATTATAACCACTGGAATGCTGACGACGTTCCGAAGGCGAAGGATGCATTGGATAAATACGTTGCCAATTCTGATCCGGGCGCGTATGTGGACCTGCTGCAAACGGACTTCCTGATCGTGACGGGTAAGTTTGCCGACGCGAAGGCCAAGGCGCAGGCGATCATCAGTGCGCAGGGTGCCAAGGTCGATCCTAATTTTTACAAAAAGGTTGCTTATTGCTGCGACACGCTGGGTGATGCAGCCTGCGCTACGCAGAACATCGCTACCTATTTCACCAGGCAGGATCCTGCGGCTGTTACTCCTTTAGACTATGTCCTCCGGGCTTCAATTGAATCTAAGTCCACCGATTCGGCGACGAGGAACCAGGCTTTCGGAGATTATGCACTGGCTATGCAGAAGGATACGTTGCCGGAGAATAAGGCGAAATACATGGCCCAGGCTGTAGACCTGGCCAAGAAACTGGGGAACAAGAAAGCCCAGGCCGACCTGGCGGGTATTGCCTATGCAGCCAAGGCCAATCCTACCCAGACGGACTTGTATAACTGGGGGATCTCTAATTACCAGGCGGGAGCTTATAAGACTGCCGATAGCATTTTCTGCGGGCTCTATGAGTCTAAATTTCCCAATGAAATCTATGGCTATCTGTGGTGCGCACGTTCGAAGCAGGCGCAGGATGATTCTACGAATTCCCAGGGGCTTGCTGTAGGAGCATATGATAAACTGGCGGAATTTGCCCGGGGGTTTGATTCCACGGCGAAAGTGGCAGGCACTGCTGATTCGATCAAATACAAAGGCCAGATACTGACCTCTTATTTCTTCCTGGCTCAATATTATAATGATATTAAAAAGGAAAAGTCGACGGCTGTTGGGTACCTCGAAAAGGTGCTGGAAGTTGATCCGACTAATCAAACCGCTGCTAAATTCATTAAAATCCTGACGGCACCTCCCCGCCAGGCGGCTGCCAAACCGAAGGCATCGGGGACGAAATAACTGTAATTGTGATATATGATATTCGAACGGTCCGGGATTTCCGGGCCGTTTTTTTTAAAATGCGCATTTCCGACATAAAATGTTGGAAATTCCGAGTCCTAGCTTATTTTTGTTACTGAATTCCTAAAAAATGGATATCTATCTTCTTCAGGCCAATACCCTTGCGACCGATTCTAATCTAAATAATTCCATCAGTTATTTTCCTATCGGTGTCCAATTCTTGTTCGCGTTAGGCTTTGTAGGCATGGTCCTGGTCGTCACACATCTTCTCGGCCCCCGGCGCAGGTCGGCCGAAAAACTCCAAAACTTTGAAAGTGGTATCGAAGGCGTAGGGAATGCCCGTATGCCGATGGCCATCAAATATTTTTTAGTAGCCATCCTGTTTGTGTTGTTCGATGTCGAAGTGATCTTTTTCTACCCCTATGCGGTGAATTTCCGGGAGCTGGGGTGGTCGGGATTTGGTGAAGTGCTGCTGTTCGTGGGGTTCTTCCTGGTGGGCTTTGTTTACATTCTGAAGAAGGGGGCACTGACTTGGGAGGATTGATTATTGCGGGTTAAACAGGAGATTAAAATATTTATAATATGGCACGTCCAGTTAGATTTAATGTTCATCCTATCCAAGCGGATACCAAGGATAATATCAGCCTCGTCAATATGCCTGAGGGTCATATGGGGGAGGGCTTTTTTACTACCCGACTGAGCAGTGTGGTAGGTTTGGCCCGAAAGAACTCTCTTTGGCCGCTGCCTTTTGCGACTTCCTGCTGCGGCATTGAATTCATGGCTGTGATGGCCTCGCACTATGACCTGGCGCGATTCGGCGCGGAAAGGCTGGCCTTTACTCCCCGGCAGTGCGATCTGCTGATGGTCATGGGGACCATTGCAAAGAAGATGGGCCCGATCGTCAAAGAGGTCTATCTGCAGATGGCGGAGCCCCGCTGGGTGATGGCTGTAGGCGCCTGCGCCAGCAGCGGCGGTATTTTCGATACTTATTCGGTGCTGCAGGGGATCGACCAGGTAGTGCCGGTGGATGTCTATGTACCCGGTTGTCCGCCCCGGCCTGAAGCGATCCTGGATGGCTTTATGAGGATCCAGGACCTGGTAGGACAGGAGAGTGTGCGCCGGCGCGGTAGTGAACAGTATAAGGCTTTGCTGAACAGCTACGGGATACAATAAACCTATTATGGCATTAACCAACGAGACAATCAAAGACCGGCTGACCGCCAAATTCGGAGAGCAGCTGACACATTTTGAAGAGCCTTATGGCCTGCTGACCTTCGAGGCGCCGGCGGCGTTGAACCTGAAAGTCATGCAATTTCTTTTCGATGACGAGGAATTACGATTTCAGTTCCTGACAGATCTTACGGCGGTACATTATCCCCACCAGCAGGACCGGGAGTTAGCGGTGGTCTATCACCTGCACAACCTGACCGACAATATCCGCCTTCGGTTCAAAGTCTTTACTTCCAGCGCACAACCCGATATTTTCACGGCGACGCAATTGTACTCTTCTGCCAATTGGATGGAGCGGGAGACATACGATTTTTTCGGTATTCATTTCGTCGGGCATCCGAACCTGAAGCGGATCCTGAATGTGGATGAGATGGAATATTTTCCGATGCGCAAGGAGTTTCCGCTGGAAGATCAGACGAGGATCGATAAAGATGACGCGATGTTTGGCCGGGGGGCTTTGCCTGCGGCTGCCAATGTTGGTGCTGTAGAGACGCCCCGCAACCCGGCAGAGCCGACGGTCCCGGCGAGCGGGACGCCCGGAGTAAAAGGGAGTGAACAGGATTGGTCGACGGAGACAACGAAGCAATAGCCACATTAAAAGTACTACCATGAGCACGGAGCAACATATTAAACTGCCCGAGGGCAGCATCGAGAAGACCACGACGACGTTGAACCTCGGTCCGACGCACCCGGCGACGCATGGGGTGTTCCAGAATATCCTGGAACTGGACGGAGAGCGGATCGTGAGCGCGGAGCAGACAATAGGGTATATCCATCGCGCTTTTGAGAAGCTGGCAGAACGTCGTCCTCTATACCAGATCACGACGCTGACGGACCGCCTTAATTACTGTTCTTCCCCGATCAACAATATGGGCTGGCACCTGACCTGCGAGAAGCTGTTGGGGGTGAAGACGCCGAAGCGGGTGGATTACCTGCGGATCATCATCATGGAGCTGTCGCGGATCTCGGACCATCTGATCTGTAATTCGGTGGTAGGCGTTGACTCGGGGGCCTTTACGGGCTTCCTCTACGTCATGCAGTACCGGGAGCTGATCTATGAGATCTACGAAGAAGTTTGCGGATCGCGGCTGACGACGAATATGGGCCGGATAGGCGGGTTCGAAAGGGACTTTACGAATACTGCTTTCGAAAAGCTGGAGAAGTTCCTGGCTGAGTATCCTGCGGTGCTGAAGGAATTCGAGAGCCTGTTCACCCGCAACCGCATCTTTATGGAGCGTACTATCGGCGCGGGCCCGATCGGCGCTGAACGTGCCTTGAACTATGGCTTTACGGGCCCCAATCTCCGGGCAGCCGGTGTCGACTACGACGTACGGGCACATCAGCCTTATTCCAGCTATGAAGATTTCGAATTCGATATACCGGTAGGGACTACCGGCGATTGTTATGACCGGTTCTTAGTGCGGAATGGGGAGATGTGGCAATCGCTGCGGATCATCGAGCAGGCCTATAAGAAGGTACAGGAATTCAAAGGCGCTGAGGCCTCGGTCTATCATGCGGATGCCCCTGAATACTATCTACCGGCGAAGGAGGATGTCTATACAAAGATGGAGGCGCTGATCTGGCATTTCAAGATCGTGATGGGCGAGACGGAGATCCCACCGGGTGAGGTATACTATTCGGTTGAGGGCGGTAACGGTGAATTGGGTTTCTACCTGATCAGTGATGGCGGAAGGACGCCGTACCGGCTGCATTTCAGGCGACCGTGTTTTATTTACTATCAGGCGTATTCGGAACTGACGAAGGGGGCGATGTTGAGTGATGCGGTGATCGTGATGTCTTCGCTGAATTTGATTGCGGGCGAAATGGATGCTTAATAAAACTATTATGGCCAAATTTTCAGAAGAGAAATTAAGAAAAGTAGACGAGTTTATCTCCCGTTACCCCGAGGGCAAGCAAAAGAGTGCGATCATCCCGGTGCTGCACCTGGCGCAGGATGAGTTTGGCGGCTGGCTGAGTGCCGAAACAATGGATTATGTCGCGACGCTGCTGAAGCTGGAGCCGATCGAAGTCTACGAGGTGGCGACTTTCTATTCGATGTTCAACCTGAAACCGGTGGGCCGGTATGTGTTCGAGGTTTGCCAGACGGGCCCCTGCATGGTACGCGGTTGTGACGATATCATCGACTATATCAAAAAGAAGCTGAATATCGGGGTGGGAGAGACGACGCCGGACGGGCTTTTCACGCTGAAAACGGTGGAATGTCTCGGGGCATGCGGGTATGCGCCGATGATGCAACTGGGCAAATATTTCCGGGAGCACCTGACACCTGAGAAGGTGGATTCAATTATTGAAGAATGCCGGCAGACGGCGGCGACGAATAACTAATCAATTATATGGCTAGAAAATTATTATTAGACAAGGCCAATGTTCCGGGTATCCTCGGCTATGAAGTATATCGCCGGGAAGGCGGGTATGCGAGCGTGGAGAAGGCACTGAAGACGATGACGCCGGACCAGGTGACGGAAGAGGTGAAGAAGAGCGGGCTGCGGGGCCGGGGTGGAGCGGGTTTTCCTACGGGGCTGAAGTGGAGCTTTCTGGCGAAGCCGGAAGGGGTGCCGCGTCATCTTGTTTGTAATGCGGATGAGTCGGAGCCGGGTACGTTCAAGGACCGGTACCTGATGGAGTTCCTGCCGCACCTGTTGGTCGAGGGGCTGATCGTCTCTTCTTATGCCCTGGGTAGCAAGGTCACTTATATCTATATCCGTGGGGAATACGCCTGGATCCCCGACATCCTGGAAACGGCGATTGCCGAGGCGAAGGCCAATGGCTGGCTCGGCAAGAATATCCTGGGGACGGGATTCGACTGTGAAATTTATGTTCACACGGGCGCCGGCGCCTATATCTGCGGTGAAGAGACGGCGCTGCTGGAGTCGCTGGAAGGCAAGCGCGGCAATCCACGTATCAAGCCTCCGTTCCCGGCCGTCAAGGGGGTATGGGACCGGCCTACGGTAGTCAACAATGTAGAAACACTGGCGGCGATCGTGCCGATCATGAATATAGGCGGGGAAGAATATGCGAAGATCGGGGTGGGAAAGTCTACGGGGACGAAGCTGATCTCTGCGTGTGGCAATATCAACAAACCGGGCGTTTATGAGATCGATATGACGATTTCTGTGGAGGAGTTCATTTATTCTGACGAATATTGCGGGGGGATTCCGAATGGGAAACGATTGAAGGCTTGCATTCCGGGGGGATCTTCGGTGCCGATCCTGCCGGCGAATCTGTTGTTGAAAACGGTGAAGGGCGAGAAGCGGTTGATGAATTATGAAAGCCTTTCCGACGGTGGGTTTCCGAAGGGATCGATGATGGGGTCGGGTGGTTTTATCGTGCTGGACGAGGACCAATGCGTGGTTCGCAATACTTTGACGCTGGCGCGGTTTTATCGTCATGAAAGTTGCGGGCAGTGCAGTCCCTGTCGCGAGGGCACGGGATGGATGGAGAAGATCCTGCGTAATATCGAGACGGGCAAAGGGAAGAAGAGCGATATCGATTTGTTGTGGGATATCCAACGGAAGATAGAGGGGAATACGATTTGTCCCCTGGGGGATGCGGCGGCGTGGCCGATTGCGGCGGCGATACGGCATTTCCGGGATGAATTTGAGTGGCATGTGGAGAATCCACAGGAGTGTTTGGTGAGGAATTATGGGCTGGCGCATTATGCGGATCCATTAGAAGTTGCAACGGCCTGACCGAGCGGAGCGAAGGTAAACGTTAACAGCATGAAACATTACAGATATGGCTGACGAGAAAAAGTTATTTAAAGTTACGATCGACAATATCACCATCGAGGTGGAGCCGGGGACGAGCATTTTGAATGCGGCCCGGAAGATCGGCGGGGATGTGGCCCCTCCGGCGATGTGTTACTATACGACATTGAAGGGTAGCGGTGGTAAATGCCGGACTTGTCTGGTGGAAGTCTCTGCCGGTTCGACGGCTGATCCGCGGCCGATGCCGAAGCTGGTAGCTAGCTGCCGTACGAACGTGATGGACGGGATGGTGGTGAAGAACATCACCAGCGACAAGGTAATCGATGCCCGTAACGGCGTTGTAGAATTCCTGCTGATCAATCATCCGCTGGACTGTCCGATCTGTGATCAGGCGGGGGAATGCAGTCTGCAAGATTTAAGTTATGAGCACGGCCGTGAGGCCACGCGTTATGAATTCGGACGGCGCACTTTCGAGAAGCATGACCTGGGCCCGTATATCCAGCTGCACATGACGCGTTGCATTATGTGCTTCCGATGCGTGTACACCGCGGACCAGTTAACGGAAAAGCGGGAACATGGCGTGTTGGATCGCGGGGACCATGTGGAGATCTCGACCTATATCAAGAAATCGCTGGACCACGACTTTATCGGTAATATCATCGATGTGTGCCCGGTGGGTGCGCTGACGGATAAAACATTCCGGTTCAAGAACCGCGTATGGTTCCTGAAACCTGTGGATGCGCATCGGGATTGCAAGCATGAGAAGTGTACTGGCAAAGTAACGCTGTGGTACCGGGGCAGTGAGGTTTTCAGGGTGACGGCGCGTAAAGATGAATGGGGAGAGGTTAAAGACTGGATCTGTAATGAATGCCGGTTTGAGAAAAAAGATACGGCGGACTGGACTATCGAAGGCCCCACGCTAGTGAGCCGGCATTCGGTGATCTCGCAAGGCCATTACGTTGGGGTGGAGCGGCCGCAGGAGGTGTTGTATGATGTGCTGGACGGGCGGAAGCCGCAGCTGCTGATGGATATTCACTCGGTGAGTGAGGTGGACAGGCCGGAGATTGATTTATCGAAGATTAACGGGCCGGCGCATTCGACGGATTTTGAACCGCATGAGGCCAGGGGGGAGAATGCGGATTCACAGGCGGGGAACCCGTGGAGTTCCGGGAAGGCCGATAAGAAATAAATACAGACAGATTATAAATCACCAATAATGCATCTAACGTTACTGGCTATTGATTGGGTTTTACTGGCGGAAAAAGCTATTTTGATCCTGATTATCATCAGCATTTCGCTGGTGGTGGCGATGTATGAGACCTGGGGGGAACGGAAGGTAGCGGCGTTCATGCAAGACCGCAGAGGGCCTAACCGGGCGGGGCCGGGCGGACTTTTCCAACCGCTGGCTGACGGGCTGAAGCTGTTCGCAAAGGAAGAGATCATTCCTAACCATTCGAACTGGCTGCTGTTCATCCTGGGGCCGGGGCTGGCGATGTTAACGGCGATGATGACGAGTGCGGTGGTGCCGTGGAGCAGTCACTTCGATCTCTTCCACCGGCATGTCTCGATGCAGATCGCCGACGTCAATATCGGTATCCTCTATATTTTCGGGGTAGTGAGCATGGGGGTGTACGGGGTGATGATCGGCGGCTGGGCTTCCAACAACAAATTCTCGCTGCTGGCGGCGATCCGCGGCGCTTCGCAAATCATCTCTTACGAACTGGCGATGGGGCTGTCCATCATTGCCCTGCTGATGGTCACGGGGAGCCTGAGCCTGCGGACGATCGTCGAGCAGCAACAGGCGGGCCATTATTATATCCTGCTGCAACCGCTGGGCTTTCTGATCTTCCTGGTCTGTTCCTTTGCGGAATGCAACCGCACTCCTTTCGATCTGTCGGAAGCGGACAATGAGCTGAACATGGGGTTTCACCTGGAATATTCATCGATGAAGCTGGGTTTTTTTCTATTTGCCGAATACGTGAATGTCTTTATCAGCAGTGCGGTGATGGCGACGTTATATTTTGGCGGATATGACATCCCGTTTGTAAATGATGCGTCACTGGCGCAGAAGATCGGGCAGAACCCGGTGGCGGCGCTGCAGATCGTGAGCTTTTTCGTAAAGATTGTGGCCTTCATCTTCTTTTTCATGTGGGTACGGTGGACAATCCCACGATTCCGCTATGACCAGCTGATGAGGCTGGGGTGGAAGGTGTTGATCCCGCTGGCGCTGATCAATATGCTGGTGACGGGATTTTTGGTGTTGTTGCATCAGAATAATTGGCATTTTTAATACTTTTGCGCCGCGAGGCGCTATAAAATAACAAGTTATGCAACCTTTAACGAGCAGGGCTAAAGCGGTTGACCGCAAACCGATGACGATGTGGGAGAAGATGTATATACCGGCCATTGCCAAGGGCATGTCGATTACGTTTGGGCATATGTTCAAGAAAAAACCGACTGTCAATTACCCGGAGAAGACGAGGCCTTTCAGCCCTGTTTTCCGTGGACTGCATGTCCTGAACCGCGATGAGCAGGGAAGGGAGCGTTGTACGGCCTGCGGGCTTTGCGCTGTCGCCTGCCCTGCGGAGGCGATCACCATGGAGGCGGCTGAACGCCTGCCTCAGGAAGAGAACCTTTATCGCGAAGAGAAATATGCCGCCAAGTACGAGATCAATATGTTGCGGTGTATTTTCTGCGGATTGTGTGAGGAGGCGTGCCCGAAGGATGCGATCTATCTGTCGGAGACTTTTGCGCCGGCGAATTATACGCGGAAGGGGTTCATTTATGGGAAGGAGGAACTTTTGATTCCTGATCCGGTTACGGATCCGGAGGGCTTTGCAAAAGCGAGAGGGGCCCACGAGCCGACGACTGCGGGCAAATAGAGAAGGGCGGGGCGGCCGCCACGGCGAGGACTAAAGACAAAAATTTTATAACAACTGCTCCATGGGTATTACGCAAGTTCTGTTCTGGATTTTAAGTATCATGGCGATCCTTAGCGCCATCCTGGTGGTGATCAGCAAGAACCCGGTGCATAGTGTATTGTGGCTGATCGTCGTATTTGTCGCCATTTCCGGTCATTATATTTTACTGAATGCCCAGTTCCTGGCGATCGTGAACCTGATCGTGTATGCGGGGGCTATCATGGTATTGTTCCTGTTCGTGTTCATGCTGATGAACCTGAATGCGGAAACGGAGCCGCAGAAGAACCGCTGGCTGAAGATTGCCGGGGTGATAGCGGGGGGATCGCTGCTGCTGGTGCTGGTGGCGGGTCTGAAGAAGGCCGATCTGAAGACGCAACTGG
>Ga0302304_10001151_pt1 | contig 13989 bp, 9 predicted proteins | sample III_Palsa_E2_2_FD_198769 | JGI IMG/M metagenome (GOLD analysis project Ga0302304, IMG submission 198769) | Peat permafrost microbial communities from Stordalen Mire near Abisko, Sweden - III_Palsa_E2_2 | ecosystem: Environmental > Terrestrial > Soil > Palsa > Peat permafrost | place: Sweden...
CCAGATAAAACATTACCGCCAGAACTAAAGATGACCCGCGTAGCCCGGAAGTGTTTTGCCGTTCGTTGATTCCGGCGGCCCGATTTTTTTTTAATCATCATAAGGCAGCCAGATTAAAAACACAGTACCGGCGCCGGGCTGACTTTGAACGTCAATGCTGCCTCCTAAACTTTTTACCTGGCTTTTAACCATAAATAACCCCACGCCCTTTCCCTCAACGTCAAGGTGAAAGCGCTTATAAAGGCCGAATATTTCGTTTGCTTTTTTGCTTAGGTCTATTCCGCGGCCATTATCCTTAAACCAGATAGTCAGCTTATCATCTTCGATCCATGATTTAACCTCAACTACCAGCGGCCTGTCCGCCTGCCGGTATTTAATACTGTTTGACACAAGGTTAAGAAAGATGCTGTATAAATAACTTTTTATCGAAAAAAGTTCGGCCGCTTCAGAAAAATCGGTAAAAACCTGTATGCTTTCACGGTCGATCACCAGTTGAAAGCCGGTGAGTATGTCGCTGAACAATTCCGCAAGAACGATCCGCTCCTTCTTTTCCTTAATTTCACGCCGAACCTGCAAAATATGGTTCAGGTCGCGAATAATCTCGTCAAGCTTAACAACAGATTGAAAAAGAAACTTTTCAGTTTCTGCCCGTTCCTTAAACGGCAGACCGGCCTCCTGTAATATTTGGGCCAGCCCCGTAATGTTTGCCAGCGGCGCGCGCAGGTTATGCGAAACAATATACGAGAACTGTTCCAGGTCGTTGTTGCGCTGTACCAGGTCTTCGGTAATCCGGGTACGTTCAATCTCAGCCAATTTAGCGGATGTAATTTTAATCGCGGAGCAGCAAAGACCGATTGTCCTGTCCCGATGGTCTTTTACCGCGTTTAAACTGATATTGTACCACTCCGGTTCGCCGGTGAGCAGGGAGTAACAAGCTTCGTAATGTATGGGATCACCCGTCATCGCCGCGTGCATCATATTCCTGACGGGCTCTTTACGTTCGTCGATCAGGAGATCCGTAAAAATGACGCCCTCCTGCAGCTGTGTTCCAAATGACCGTTCGGACCATTGATTGGCAATCGCATTGTGAGTTTGTATTTGCAGATCGCTGTCGAGCAGTAAAAAGGCAATTTCAGTAGTTTTAAATATCGTACGCAGGTGTGATTGTGAGGTTACCAGGGTGTCGTTTACTGCGGCCAGGTTCCGGTTCCTTTCCGCTACGCTATGTTCCAGGAGTCTGTTTTTCTTCAATATCTTATTTGCAACAAACGAGGTGATAACTGCCGCGATCACTGAAATTCCGGCGTTGATAAAATTTATCCAGGAAAGCGGAAGCCTTGTATTTATTTTCAGGTGTGCAGCTAATATAAGGCAGCATGCGGCAATGGAAAATGCAATAATTCTCCTTAGTGGCTGTCCGGCGATCAGCAGCACACAACATACATATAAAGTATCGAGCCTTATCCTGGCCGGCAAAAGGTGGTCGATAAACGTAATTGCTAAAAGGTAGATACATGCCTGGATATAGGCATCCTTGAGGCCTTGCTTTCCCTGACCATCGCCGGGAATAAGTTTAAAGAACATAAGCATTCAAATTAGTCCATCTTCATTTTTCAATTGATGTTTAAGGGAGGTGTGTTGTAACTATCGAATAGATACGGACCGTTCAGTTTTTAAAACGCCCCCAGGCAAGGAGGGCTTTTCTGTTCGTAAAATGGTTGGCGCCGGGAAAATATCTCACGAACCGGGCGTCGTTCGAACCGATTTATAGATTAGTCAGAAAGTCCGTAATTCCGATCGCTATCGGGACCGGAAGTCCCTGCCTCGCCGGCAGGCAGGCGAAAAGACGCTGCGACTAACGTCCGCCAGCTAACGGATAACTTGAGTCATATAGAAGGTAAGGAAACTAAACCTATTGCATTTAGTTGAATTGTCTGTTTGATTCTCCTACGCATTACAAAATGCATTTCAACCAGGGCGACGCCTATTCCTGCGATACGAGACAAGCAATCGGCGCGGCATTTCGATTTGCGGCCAGCAGCGCCCTGCGATTACTTTTTAGATGCTGCTCTTACTTCGGATACCTCCGCTGCTTTAAAAGCGCTTGCCCTGTTCCCGAAACTACGTCGGACATAGGTCAGCACATCGGCAATTTGCCGGTCATTCAAGTCATCATGGGCGGTCATCGTATTGGAATAAGTTTTCCCGTTTATTGCCACATCTTCGTTAAAGCCATGTAGTACGATCTTGATTAAAGCGGCTTTATTGCCCAATGCATAGCCCGTGTTGGCTAATGGCGGGTTCATGTTAGGTACACCCCCGCCGTCTGCCATATGACAGGCCAGGCAAACACTGGTGTACACAATTTTCCCGCGTGCCATCGAAGCCGCCAGTGCTGTCTGGCCTGGCGCCTGTTTTTTGGTTTGCGCATTTACAGCATTCAACATCAATATAAATGACGCCAGCAACAAACCGGTTATTTTAATATTCATTATTGCTTATTATAGGTGATCTTATAAATTGTTCCTTTATTATCATCGGTCACATATAAAGAACCGTCAGGCCCCTGTGCGAGCCCGCATGGCCGATGCACTGCATGTCCGGATGCTTTTTGTTCTTCTGTTCCGGCAAAACCATCAGCAAAAACCTCCCATTTCCCGTCAGGCTTTCCGTCTTTAAAAGGCTGAAATACTACGCAATAACCGGCCTGCGGTTCAGGCGCTCTGTTCCATGAGCCGTGGAAGGCTATGAACGCTCCATTTTTGTATTTTTCAGGGAACTGATTGCCGGTGTAAAATAATAAACCATCGGGGGCATAGTGGCCCGGGAAGGCAGCCACCGGGTTAATGTATTTACTGTCGGCCGGTTTTTTGCCATCGCCGCCGTATTCCGGGCCGAGCATGTTTTTTTGCTGTATCCAGTCATAATAAACATAGGGGTAGCCGGCGTTATCACCCGCTTTCAGTGCGAACATGCATTCTGCAGGCAATTCGGCGGATTGATGCACGGTATATAATTTCGGAAAAAGATTATGCAGTTCGTCGCGGCCATGCTGCATTACAAAAAGCTGGTTGTCCTGCTGGTTCCAGGCCAGTCCAACCACATTCCTTAAGCCGGTTGCGTACCGGATGCCGTCGCCATAAGTTTGGTCGGGTTTATCAGCTTTAAACTGCCAGATACCGCCTGCCGAATCCAAAATGGGGCATCCTGTTTTATTAGGGTCATATTCGCTGCAAATATTTGAATACGCTCCAATGTTTACATAAAGATTCCCGTCATTGTCCAACGTGATTGCCTTTGGCGCATGCGTTCTTCTGTCTAACAAACCCGTAACAATTCTTTCCGGCTTATCCGGGTTGATAACCTGGTCATTGTCATCCAGCTTATACCGGTATACTTCCCTGCTATTAGAAGCATACAAATAGCCATTTTTAATGGCGATGCCTGTCCCGCCAAAATTTGCAAAGCTCGATTTCAAAGTCGCTTTGTCCCCATCGACATGAAGCACCAATATGCCTTTGCCATTTTTAGTCCCTGCGAGATGCACATAAATATCTCCCTGGGGGGTTACAACCAGGTGCCTTGCACTTCCTAAATTATCAGCAACAACAGCGGCCTGGAATCCTTCGGGAAGGGTAAGACCAGCGTCAGCCGCTTCATGACTTCTACTTCTATTATCATTCTTTATTAATTTGAATGACAAAAGCCCCCCTGTCAGGATCAAAGACAGGCAAAAGGCAAAAAATAATTTTCTGTTTATCATAGCATTGAAATATTATAGTAACTTATTAAATACTAGCTAAAATCAATTGACTTGTTGTTCTACCGGCAACTATACCGCCAGTTCCAATTGTTCAAGATAACCTGTAATTATTGCAACTTCTTCTGTGCTTAACGAGCCGTCAATGGCTTTGGCATTTTCAATAGCCTGCTCAAAATTCCTCGCGCCGACCAGGGCGATGGTAATTCCTGGTTGCTGTAAAGTCCACAGAATAACCAGCTGTCCCAGCGTCAAGTGTTTTTCGGCAGCGAGTGGTTTTAGCATCTCAAGGAACCCATACGTTCTTTTAAGATTCTCTTCTTTAAAAAATGGCACGTCCTTGCGATGATCACCGGGCGCAAATACATGCCCTGGTCGAATCTTGCCGGTTAAAAGCCCTCTTTCCAGCGGACTATAAGCTAAAATGGATCGATTATTTTCCAGGCACCAGGGAATCAATTCCGTTTCAATGCCGCGGTTAACCATGCTGTAGGGCACCTGGTTTGAAGCCAGCGTGATATATTTCTCAGCTTCGGCCAGCTGCGCTGCATCATAATTGCAAACGCCTGCATACCTAATTTTACCCTGTTCGATCAGGCGCGAAACAGCCTCCATACTTTCCGCTATCGGTGTGGTGGAGTCGGGCCAATGTATCTGGTAAAGATCGATGTAATCGGTTCCAAGGCGTTTTAAACTTGCCTCGCATTCTTCAATGATACTTTCTTTTCCTGCATACTTATAAATGTCGATAAACTCCCCGGTATTTTTTTTGCTGCTGAATGCAAAATCACCTTTTTTGAGATCCCACCGCATGCCATACTTGGTCAGGATTTGGATCCGGTCGCGGGACAGTCCCCTGATCGCCTCGCTGACAATTTCCTCGCTGGTGCCCTGGCCATAAATAGGGGCCGTGTCAATGGAGGTTACACCAAGGGAGTAGGAAACCCTGATAGCGGCAATTGCATCCTTGCGTTCGGTACCGCCCCACATCCAGCCCCCGGCCGCCCATGCGCCAAAGGTAACCTCTGAAAGTGATAGGTCTGTATTTGCTAATTTCCGGTATTTCATGATTGTTTAATTTTAGTTACATTCTTTGTTTATTGTACATCAATGACCACTTTTGTTCAATTCTGCTCGTTGAACCAGGCATTTGCAGCACAAAGGAACAGTTTATAACCGCAGAGATCAACACCTTAACCTTTAATTAGTAACTCATTAACAAGTTAGTATGTCAGAAAGAAAGCTAAGTTCCACGAATTTTTATAATCAATCGTTCCTGGAAGAAAAGTGCGCGCTAAACGAGCTCCTGTATTTATTAAGTAAGCGATGGATGACCGAAGTCCTGTTCAGCATAGAGGAAGGAAACTCACGCTTTAACAGTTTGAAAGATGATCTGGAACATATCAGTGATCATATCCTTGCCGACCGGTTGAGAAACCTTGAGCAGCTTGACCTGATCATTAAAAGTTGTATTCCGGGTAACCCACCCCGAACAGAATATGCCTTAACCGCGACAGGCGAAGAATTGAGCGAGATATTAGGGGGCTTATGCAATTTTGCCGAAAGTAAAATGCAGTTTTGACATTGCACTTATAACTTTCCTTTTTAGGATATATTGCTATATTTACCCTAAGCATAGCAACATATCCTTATTAAACAAATTGCTTCTATATTTTTGACGCTGTTACTCGGGTTTAACTCGTTCGGGCTGTCCTTTTTCTATCTGGCAGAAATTCAGCTTTGCAAAATAAAAGCCGAAGAATATGCTGATGAGGACCATGATGTTGGGGATAAAAAGTTAATTTTATTTTCATCAGACACCAAAGGCTTTGATCGCGTTAATAAAACTGAGATCCGGGCTGGCGGCAAAATGTACGATATTGTAAAAACGCAAGCCGTAAAAGGAAAAATTTTATATTATACCCTGGCGGATAATGATGAGGATGAGTATGTACACCAACTTACTGACCTCGAAAAAAATAGCTCAGCGGAGAAATCATTGCCGGGAAATACCATCAAGGCCTATGAGGAAAAGTATTTCGCCGTTAAAAACGAGCTTGATCTCCCTCCTTTTTCATTAGACCGGCTTCCTGGTCTTCGACCCGCCACTGAATCAATCTTTTATCCGCGTACTTCGAAAGATATCTTCTCTCCTCCCCCAAACCGTTTGTTTTCCTGATTCTTTTTCATCGATTTAAATTTCCGAAGTCTGAATAGAGCTTGTCTTCTATATGGCTTAAGTTATTCTTGCCGAAATGTCAGTCATAGTTTCCCTCAATAGCCATTGGGAGGGATTTCGGACTTTCGGCCCCGATAGCTATCACGATTTCTAACTTCCGGACTTTCGGACTTTCGGACTTTCGGACTTCCGGACTTTCGGACTTCCCAATATTTTAATTAATTGGATGTTTTTACTTTACTCCTTATAACATGAAACCGATACCGATAACCTTAAAATATATCTTTTTATTTTTCCTATTGGTGATGACCCATTTTTTTGCGGAGGCACAGGCTTCCTTCTCGGGTAAAATAACCGACAGCAACAATCATACAAGCCTTGCCGGCGCGAGGGTGCATATCGCGGACCTGAATGTATCGGCAATAGCCGATTCGCTGGGAAATTACAGGATCAATAATATTCCGGGAGGATATTACCTGGTGGAAGTATCAAGCATTGGGTATGCCACTAAAATTGAATCGGTCATCATTAAAGGCAATACTAAAAAAGATTACCTGCTTGAACCTTCGCCCACGCAATTGAAAGAGGTGATTGTAACCGGTGTAATTAGCGCAACCGACAAGCAGGAGGCTCCTGTTTCCGTTACAACCATGAATTATGACGAACTGCTTCAAAATTCATCTACCAACGTGATCGACGCAATTGCAAAGGCGCCCGGCGTTTCCGCAATGACTGACGGACAGAGTATTTCAAAGCCCGTAATACGCGGCTTAGGATACAACAGGGTGCTTACCGTGAACGACGGCGTTGAACAGGTGGACCAGGCCTGGTTTGATGAATTCGGGATAGAGGCGGATCCTGACGCGGTGAATAAATACGAGATTTTAAAAGGGCCGGCATCATTGGCTTATGGTTCCGATGCCATCGCCGGAGTGGTAAACCTTATCCCCGAGCAACCCCTTCCCGAAGGTCAGTTAAAAGGAGATGTCCTGTTTAATTATCAAACGAATAATGGCCTGATCAATAACATGTTTCACCTGGCCGGCACAAAAGACGGCATTGCCTGGAGCGCAAGGATCGATAATACCGCGGCGCACGCCTACCAGGATCCTTATGACGGTTATGTTTTGAACTCGCAATTCAGCAATTTTAATGCCGATGGCACCATCGGGCTGCACCGCAAATGGGGATATACACAGCTGCATGCGAGCTATTTTGATATGCAAACCGGCATTGTCGACGGAACAAGGGATTCATTAACGGGCGTAATGGAAAGGCAAGTTGCTTATCCCGGCCTTAACGGTGGTGCACCGACTTATGTAATTCCTACCCACCAGGAAGAAACATCGTACACGCCTTTTGTAATAAACCAAAGGATCAGGCATACTAAACTCGTTTGGGATAACAGCATTGCCCTTGGCGACGGGCGTATCAAAGCAATATTTTCCTGGCAAAAAAACCAGCGCCAGGAAACGAACGACCCGACGATCCCCAACACCCCGGACATTTATTATTTGTCAAATGGCGCCACGTATGATGTGCGGTACATCTCGCCGCAAATGGGGGGATTCAATTTTTCAGGCGGCGCGAATGGCGTTTACCAGGAGTCGCAAAGTTTAGGCACATTGATGCTGATACCCAACTATAATTTCTTCGAGATAGGGGGCTTTGCCATTGCCAATGAAAAGATCGGGAAGCTCAATTTAAGCGGCGGCATCAGGTATGATGAGCGGACATTTACAGGGGTTGACCATTGGGTCGACTCACTAAACCAGGCGCCCGTTGCACCAAATGCACCAAACGGATTTCACGAGTTCCAGGGATTTACCTCGCATTTCAGCGGTATGTCCTTTAGCTTCGGGGGCGCTTATGATCTGTCAAAAACCACGTATGTAAAGGCAAACATCGCAAGGGGGTGGCGCGCGCCTAACGTGGCCGAATGCGCGGCAAACGGCGTACACGACGGTACCGTAGTTTATGAAATCGGTGATCCGACGCTTCGTCCTGAAACCAGCCTTGAAGAGGATGTGACTTTTGGCGTAAACGGTAAGAATGTTGATTTTGAAGTTGATCTGTTCAACAACAGTATTAATGATTTTATTTATGCCAAAGGGTTGAAAAACTCAAAAGGACTCGATTCCATCAACAATTCCCTCAATGCCGCCGGCCTGGGGGCCGCGCCGGTTTACAAATACACGCAGGGCCCGGCCCAATTGTACGGCGGTGAAATTGTTTTCAACGTCCATCCTTCCGACATATCCTGGGTACAGCTCAATTCAACATTCAGCTATGTAACCGGGGGCCTTCTCCATGTTCCCGATTCAACCAAGTATCTGCCATTCGTACCGCCGGGCAGAATTACCGCCGACCTGAAATTTCCTTTAAAACAGTTTAGTAAAACAATAAACCATGCCTACCTGAAAGCGGGCGTACTCAGTTGTTTCGAGCAAAAGGACGTTTACCAGCAATATGCCATCTATAATGGGTTAAATACAGCCTTGACACCATATGAATATGCCGCAAGCAAAGCCGCTGCAAAAGGATATACCTTGTTTAATGTCGGGGCCGGGAGCGATATTCTTTCAAATGGCAAAACCATTTGCCAGGTTTACCTTGTTTGCACCAATCTGTTCAATACCGCCTATATCGACTACATGAGCCGTTTTAAGTATTACCCCGTAAATTATACAACGGACAGGGTAGGTGTATTTAACATGGGAAGAAACATCAGCGTAAAATTATTGATACCTATTGATTTTACACCGGCCCATAAATAATCAAATAAGTTTTGGCCACTTTAATTTGTATTTTCGGTTATTCTTTAATCCAATCTGTTCGGTATGTACCTTAAGTCCTTCCCAAAAATCCTCGCATTTTTCGCTCTATTTTTTTACCCGCTGTTAGTGAGCGCGCAAACCATTGATTCGTCGGCATATAGTATGCTGAAGTACCGGATGATAGGCCCATTTCGCGGGGGAAGGACGGTAGGTGCAACGGGTTCGGCAAAGCAGCCGAATGTTTTTTACATTGGCGTTAACAATGGCGGCGTATGGAAAACTACCGACTATGGCCGCACGTGGCAGCCTGTGTTTGATAAAGAGCCAACGGGCTCGATCGGTGATGTTGCGGTGGCGCCCTCAAATCCGGATGTGGTTTATGCCGGCAGCGGGGAAGGGATACAAAGGCCGGATCTTTCGGTTGGCGACGGTGTTTATAAATCTACCGATGGCGGCAAAACCTGGGTGAATACCGGTTTAAAGAAGGCCCTGCAAATCGGTGGCCTTGCTATCGACCCAAATGATGAGAACAAGGTTTTTGTGGCCGCATTAGGCCATCCATATGGGCCGAATACCGAGCGTGGTGTTTACCGTACCGTTGATGGCGGCAAGACCTGGGATAGGGTTTTATATAAGGACGAAAATACGGGCGCTATACAGGTCACGATCGATCCATCCAACTCAAACGTTGTTTATGCCGATATGTGGGCCGGGCGCCAGGGTCCCTGGGAAAACGGAGCCTGGGATGGCCCCGGAAGCGGCTTGTTCAAGTCAACCGATGGCGGTACAACCTGGGTGCAATTAACCAAAGGGCTGCCATCCATTGCCGACGGCCTCGGGCGCATCGGTTTTTGCGTATCAGCCAGTAACTCACAGCGCTTGTATGCCTGTGTAGATGCAAAAAAGGGCGGCGGCCTGTATCGGTCGGACGATGGCGGCCAGTCATGGACCGAGCAAAGTACCGACGAGCGCCTATGGGAACGTGGCGACGATTTCGCGGAATGTAAGGTCGACCCTAAAAATCCGGATGTGGTATACATTGCCAATGTGGTTACCTGGAAGTCGGTCGACGCGGGCAAAAACTGGCTGGCCATCCGGGGCGCGCCGGGCGGCGATGATTATCACCGTTTGTGGATCAATCCTGAGCACCCCGAAATCATCCTGCTGGTAAGTGATCAGGGGGCAGAAATTACAATGAATGGCGGCCAGACATGGAGCTCCTGGTACAATCAGCCAACAGCCCAATTTTACCATGTAAGCACCGATAACGCTTTTCCTTATAATGTTTATGGCGGCCAACAGGAAAGTGGCTCGGTGGGTATCGCCAGCAGGGGGAACGACGGGCAGATCACTTTCAGGGAATGGCACCCGGTTGGCGCCGAAGAATATGGTTATGTCGCCGCCGATCCGCTTAACCCCAACATAGTTTACGGAGGCAAGCTTACCAAATTTGACAAAACCACCGGCCAGGTTCAAAATATTGCGCCTCAAATTGGCCGGGGCGGTAAATATCGTTTCCTGCGGACTGCACCCGTTATTTTTTCCCCTGTCGATAACAAAAGCCTGTTTTATGCCGGAAATGTTTTGTTTAAAACGCTGGATGGCGGCAATTCATGGGAAGTCATCAGCCCGGATCTGACGAGGGCCACCTGGGATATTCCCGAAAGCGTAGGGATATACCGCACCGATAATATGAAGCAAATGCCGCAGCGGGGGGTGATCTATACCATCGCGCCCTCAAATAAAAATATCAACACCATTTGGGCCGGAACCGACGACGGCCTGATACAGCTTACCAATGACGGCGGCAAAACCTGGAAAAATATAACGCCACCAGAAATTACGTCATGGAACAAGGTTTCTTTAATTGATGCCGGCCATTTTGATGACCAGACGGCCTACGCGGCAATTAACAAGATCAGGGTGGATGATATGAATCCCTACATTTATAAAACACATGATGGCGGCAAAACCTGGGAAAAAATTGTAAATGGGTTGCCCGCTGAGCCGGTTAATGCCGTCAGAGAAGACCCGTTATGTAAAGGATTATTATTCGCCGGCACCGAAACGGCGGTTTATGTTTCTTTTAACGACGGGGGCCTTTGGCAGCCGTTGCGGCTCAACATGCCCGCCACATCAATCCGCGACCTGGTGATTAAGGATAACGACCTCGTTATCGCTACGCACGGCCGCTCCTTCTGGATTCTTGATGATATAACTTCCCTAAGGCATTTGGCGAAAGCTAAATCTAATAGACAGACAGTTTTATTTGAGACTGGGTTCGCTTACCGGGTACGCTGGAACATGAACACGGATACGCCTTTGCCACAGGAGGAGCCGGCAGGGCAAAATCCGCCGGATGGGGCCATCATCGACTATTACCTTAAAAATGATGCAACTTCGGTAATCAGCCTTGAGGTATATGACGCCGCGGGTAAACTGGTGCGCACCTATAAAAGTAATGACCAGCCCTACCCTATTCCTCCCGTTAACATTCCCTTATACTGGATAAGGCCGCAGGAAATACTTTCCGCTGCACAAGGTGCACACCGCTTTACCTGGGATATGCACACCCAGCCCCTAAACATGCCTCCCGCTTATGCAATTGCCGCCATTTTCGGTCAAACGGCGCCAAACCCAACATCGCCCTGGGTAATGCCGGGCGCCTACACAGTTAAGTTAACAGTTGATGGAAAATCCTACGCCCAGCCCCTTGTTATTAAAATGGACCCAAGGGTAAAAACTTCGGTCATCGAATTGAAAAAGCAATTTGATCTTTCGGATAAATGTTACCAGGAATTAAAACAGCTGATCGAAGAATCGGATAAGTTGATTAGTTTACAAACGCAGGTTGAAAAATTATTGCCGAATGCAAGCGCTCAATTGGCAACAAGCTTAAAAAACATGGATACAGGTGTACTAAACTTGCAAAACGGGAGCCCGGAAGAGAAGGGTCAAAACCCGAAAGCTTTACGAAATACCCTGTTTAGCCTGTTGAATTTGATGCAGGAAAGTGATATGCCCGTTACAGCCCAGGTTTCGCAGGCTGTAACGAAGGCCGATGCGTCATTTATCCTGCTAAATTCAAAATTTAATGAGCTCACAGGCAATAGTTTAAAATCATTGAATGATCAGTTGATCCAGGCTGGGATGGCAAAAATCAGTTTATAAGCGGTATGGGTTGTTAATTTTAAACAGAATGCTGGTTGGTGAAAAATCCTCACGTCGCCGCAGGGTCTGTCGAAGATTTAAGTTGACCAACAAAAATTAGGTGCACATATTGCTCCGCTACCTTTAATTTGGCTACCACCAAACGTTCCTACGGAACGAAAAGGCGTTTTTGATCAATTTCTACCGACCAGGCGTTCCTAAAGAACGCATTTTTTTTCGTCCCATCGGGACGTCTGGTTGGAAAAATATTGACTGCGTAGCTTTACATTGGCATTGCCTTTACTTTAGTCGAAGGCCGGCCTATCGAAGACAGCGGACCTGATAGCGCCCGGCCTTCTGATTTTTTCTAAATATCATACCATGTAAACGGCCAAACTGCAATGGAAACTCAAACAAATATCAAATGGTTTACGCTGCTTTTATCGGGTATTGCGGGTTACTGTGATACGGCAACGTTTATAGCCGGTAACGGCACTTTTTCGGCACATGTAACCGGCAACTTTATCATCTTCGCCGCGCAGGCGGTACTGGGCGCCGACCCTACTGCCTGGGTTAAGCTGATTACTTTTCCGGTGTTTATCATTGCGGTAATAACCGGAGGCTGGCTTGCCACAAAAACAGGGAAAAAATATGTACTGTTGCTGACTGAGGGGAGTCTACTATTGCTTGCCGGCGGAGCTGCTTTCTGGCTGGGCGCCGATGAATCCGGCAGGTACATCGTGGTAATGATCACTGTGTTTGCCCTGGCGCTCCAAAATACATTTGGCAGGTTATTTCCGAAAGAAACGCACGGCCCGACGACGATGATGACCGGCAATGTTACACAGGCCTCACTGGACTTGGGGAACCTGCTTTGGAGAGGATTTAAAACCGATCTTTTATCGCGGGGAAGCATCAAAAGACAATTGGTTCTGGTGGGTGGTTTTTTAGTGGGGTGTCTTTTAGGCGGTGTTTTAGCGAAGTCGGTCGGGCTGCAGGCGGTTATACTCCCCGGATTAACATTGATCATATTCTGCTCCATCCGGAAGGATCGGTGAATTTTAGTCAACTTAACCTGACAACCTGTGTAAATCATTCATCCACAGGTACCATTAGGTGGACGTGATGTCCATTCCTTCCCCGAAACATGATCGACTTGTTTTATTGTCCCTGGCCCATACACGGTATAAAGCTTATCCCCTATTCAGGGGATAGGCTGTCTTATTAAAAATAATTTTCATAAGCAGGATCAAAACCCGGATTTACATATTAAAGGCCCCGTTACATAATAAAACCAAACCACCCCACCTGGCATAATATCAATTATTCATTACAAGCTTTAAAAACAGGGCATTCCAAAATCCCCTAAACGGGTGATTGCCGGGCCGATCTATCATCAGTAATTTTAAAAAACCTGATTTATAGACAATTAACTCACGAGGCCAGTTTGACCATCAAATTAAAAAAAGACGCGAAAAGTCAATAGATCAAAGCCAATTAAAATTTCTCACATGAAAAAAACTCTACGCGACCCAGGCAGTAATGTATCAGCGAAACAATTAAAATATACTGTTTCGCTGTTTTGCCGAATGCTTTCTGTAACTGTGCTATTTATAGCCATGATGTTACCTTTCAACCTGTTTGCCCAGTTGGCCGCCCCCGCTATATATTACGGCAGCCCGCAAAACTACGTTGTTGGCAGCCCGGTCAATGCACTGACACCGGGAAACACCGGCGGAGCGGTAGCCGCTCCGGCCTACAACTCCGATGTGATTTCCCTCACCTTCGGGACGAATTCACAGTATTTTGTGGCGGTTGACGCGGCCGGGAATGTTTATACAACCAATTTGGACGGTCCGACAATAACCAAATACCCTGTCGGCAATTATGGCAATTACGTGGCGATAGGCTCCGGGTTCGTTAATCCAACGGGTATAGCCGTTGATGCTGCCGGCAATTTGTACGTCGCCGATGCCGGCGTTAATGTGGTGGAAAAAATCCCGGCAGGCAGCAATGTGCCGGTTACCATAGGAACTGGCTTCAACAATCCGCAGGGCGTAGCCGTAGATAAACTTGGCAACGTATATGTCGCCGACAACGGCAGCGGAACAGTATTTGAAATC
>Ga0302304_10001175_pt1 | contig 13834 bp, 13 predicted proteins | sample III_Palsa_E2_2_FD_198769 | JGI IMG/M metagenome (GOLD analysis project Ga0302304, IMG submission 198769) | Peat permafrost microbial communities from Stordalen Mire near Abisko, Sweden - III_Palsa_E2_2 | ecosystem: Environmental > Terrestrial > Soil > Palsa > Peat permafrost | place: Sweden...
GGTTGTCGCCGGTCGAAGCGACATGTTGAAATTCAAATCATCGACACAGGTATCGGCATGGACGTGTCGATGATCAATGACATGTTTGGTGCCTTCCGTCAGGCGGATGCCGCATCGGAAGGGCTTGGCCTGGGTTTGTGGATCGTCAGGACCACGGCTGAAGCGCTGGGTATCGATGTGGCCGTCGATTCGGTGCCGGGCAAGGGAACCCGGTTTGTGCTTCGCATACCCAGGGGCGCACCAACAGAGGCGCTACGCATATAGTTCTGGATTGCCGGAAGATCAGCCCGAGGGCCGCGTCCGCTAGCCATGCGGGCTGATAAATTGCGCCAGCGCGGGATTGACTGGACGCAAATATTTGCGGCGGCTGCGGTGTTGCCAACGGCGCAACACGCGCAGGAAAAATCGCAAAATCCTTCAGTGAAAATTCGCCAAAAATGGGTGTATAACCTCGCCGAGATATATCTATTTACTGCTGGCGGATGTTTTTCGCGGGAGGGGATGTGGACGCATCGAGTGACAGCTCAAGCCCCATTGTCGAGATGGATTGGAAAGTCTTTGATCCCTGGCATACCCAGTCGCTGCGGCATCGACTCTGCGACCATCCTCTGCTGCAGGTTGAGGAACTTGTTGAGCTGGGGCGTAGATGTCGAGGAACAAGCCGTTGGGCTTCCTTCAACAACGATGCCGGAGCCGATGCAAACTTCGACACGGTAAGCAGCGCATTTCCGAGTTCACGCTCCGCGGTCGATTCACTCAAGTCGATCAGCGACGCCAAAGCATGGGTATTGCTTCGACACATCCAGGCCGATGACACTTACCGCCCGTTGGTGGATTTGGCGCTCGATGCCATTCAACCTCACATCGAAGTAAAAGATCCCGGTATGTACTACCGCGCTGGCTGGATCTTTGCCGCATCGCCTCACACCGTGACACCGTTTCATATCGATCGGAATCACGGGATCCTGCTACAGATCAGCGGATCCAAGAAGGTGTATGTATGGGATGCCGAGGATACCGAGGTCGTTAGTGATCTGGCGCGCGATTGTTTTCATAGCCGCCACGATCTGGGCCGTGTTCAATGGCATGAGGAGTTTCGCGCGCGCGCGCATGTTTTCGACCTTGAGCCTGGAACGGGCGTGTATATCCCACTAACCAGCCCGCATATGGTGGAAACCACCGACGATTCATCGATCACGATCAGCCTTACCTACAGCACGAAAGCGACTCGTCACAACGCCATGCAGCACGTCATGAATGATTTGCTGCGTCGCACCGGTCTTCATCCACCTCCCGTAGGAAGCAACCGAATTTTTGATCGGTGCGCTTATGTCGGCGCTTCGGCGATGGTGGCCGCCCACGGTCCAGGCAGTCGCTCACCAGCGTGCCCGTCGCTATCACGTCATAGTACGTACGCTGTGGCAGATTGATCGGGACAGTATCGACACACTCGACGTTATGCTATTTCGCTGAATTGACTACCGCCGCAAATCCAGCGTAAACGGGAAATTCGGATTGCGCTCGGCCGGCTGGGCGCCGATGGTCCCCGGCGTGTGGCCGATGCGGAAGAAGCGGCTGAGGCGGCGGCTTTCGGCGGCGTAGGCGTTGACGGGAAAATCCTCGTAGCCGCGGCCGCCGGGATGGGAGACGTGGTACTGGCAGCCGCCCATGCTGCGATCCATCCAGGTGTCGACCAGGTCGAAAACGAGCGGTGCGTCGGCGGGAATGGTGGGATGCAAGCTGGTCGGTGGCTGCCACGCCTTGTAGCGCACGCCGGCGACGAATTCGCCGATGTCGCCGGTGGGCGCCAGCGGCAGGGTGCGTCCGTTGCAGGTGATCACGTAGCGATCGCCGGCCATGCCGCGCACCTTGACCTGCATGCGCTCGACCGAGGCGTCGACGTAGCGCACGTTGCCACCGGCCGAGCCTTCTTCGCCAAGTACGTGCCACGGTTCCAGCGCGTGACGCAGTTCGACGTCCACGCCGAGGCTGGCGAAATCGCCGACCTTGGGGAAGCGGAATTCGAAGTGCGGCTCGAACCACGCCAGGTCGATGGGGTAACCGGCGTTGCGCGTTTCCTCAAGCACATCGGCCAGATCCTGCTTGACGAAATGCGGCAGCATGAAACGGTCGTGCAGTTCGGTGCCCCAGCGCATCAGGCGCGGCGGTGCATAAGGTGTTTTCCAGAAACGCGCGATCAGTGCGCGGATCAGCAGCTGCTGGGCGAGCGACATGCGTGCATGCGGCGGCATTTCGAAGGCGCGCATTTCCAGCAGGCCGAGGCGGCCGGTGGCACTATCGGGCGAGTAGAGCTTGTCGATGCAGAACTCGGCGCGGTGCGTATTGCCGGTGACGTCAATCAGCAGATTGCGCAGCAGGCGATCGACCACCCACGGCTCGATATCGCCACCGGGCGAGGGCATCTGGCGGAAGGCGATTTCCAGCTCGTAGATCGAGTCGTTACGCGCCTCGTCGATGCGCGGTGCCTGGCTGGTCGGTCCGATGAATAGGCCGGAAAACAGGAACGACAGCGACGGATGATTGTTCCAGTACGAGATCAGACTGCGCAGCAAATCTGGTCGACGCAGGAACGGCGAGTCCAGCGTCTGCGCGGCGCCCAGGGTGAAGTGGTTGCCACCGCCGGTGCCGGTGTGGCGGCCGTCGACCATGAACTTCTCGGTGATCAATCGCGTTTCGCGCGCGGTGTCGTACAGGTGCGTGGTGCGTTCAACCAGATCATCCCAGCCGGTCGCCGGATGGATATTCACCTCGATCACGCCCGGGTCCGGTGTGACGCGGAACTGGTTGATGCGCGGATCGCGTGGCGGCTCGTAGCCTTCCAGAATTACCGGCGTTTTCAGCGCGGCGGCCGTGACTTCGATGGCGGCGACGAGCGCGATGTAATCGTCCACTTCGTCGGTCGGCGGCATGAACAGATACAGGATGCCGTCGCGCGCTTCTGCGCATAGTGCGCGGCGCGCGATATTGTCGGCTGACTCGCCGTCGGCGGGCGCAGCTTCTTCAATCGTGGTGACGTGGCCACTCACGGCCACGCCGCTTTCGATCGGTAGTAGCTGTTTTTTCAGTGTATCCGCGCTTGGCAGCGCCACGATCGGCCGCGACGGATCGGGTGGAATGACAAACGGAAAATCGATCTTGCGCACCCACGGCTGCGAATCCAGCGGCAGGCGATAGCCCAGCGGTGAATCGCCGGGCACCAGATAGCAGTGCTCGCTGCGCAGATACCATTCGCCGCTTTTCCAGCTGCCGTCGCTGTTGCGCGACACGGGCAGCACGTGGCCGACGACTTTATCCAGCCCCTGATCGAACACCTTGGCCAGGCGCTTGCGCTCGAGCGCATCGTCCAGTTTGGCATCGTGCGGATCGACGTTGACCGGCAGCTGACGCTCGCGCCAGAGATAGTAGAAAGCATCTTCGTAGGCGGGGAATACATGGCCGGCCTGCACGCCTAATGTCTTCGCCACGCCGTGCAGGAAATGTTCGGCTAGCGCGGCATCGGCCTTGCCTGGCTTGCGCTCGTCGGCATGCAGCGACGGATCACTCCACAGCGGTTCGCCATCGCGACGCCAGAAGCAGTTGAGCGACCAGCGCGGCAGCTGCTCGCCCGGATACCATTTGCCCTGGCCGAAATGCACCATGCCGTGCGGCGCGTATTTGTCGCGCAGCTTGTGGAACAGCTCACCGGCCAGCTTGCGCTTGGTAGGGCCAAGCGCGGCGATATTCCATTCGGCGCCGTCAGGGTCGTCCATCGCCACAAAGGTCGGCTCGCCGCCCATGGTCAGGCGCACGTCGAGCTTTTCCAGATCGTCATCGATGCGATGGCCGAGCGTTTCGATCGTCTGCCACTGCTCTTCGGTGTACGGCTTGGTAACGCGCGGCGTCTCCCACACGCGCTCGATCCGCATGATGTGTTCGAACTCGACCTCGCTTTCATCGACGCCGCCGCTGATCGGCGCGGCCGAGGACGGCTCCGGCGTGGCGGCCAGCGGAATATGCCCTTCGCCGGCAAACAGGCCCGAGGTAGGGTCAAGACCGATCCAACCCGCGCCCGGCAGATAGACCTCGCACCAGGCGTGCAGGTCGGTGAAGTCGACCGTGGTGCCGGACGGGCCGTCCAGCGATTTGACGTCCGGCACCAGCTGGATCAGATAGCCGGAAACGAAGCGCGCCGCGAGGCCGAGATGACGCAGCAGCTGCACCAGCAGCCACGCCGAGTCCCGGCACGAGCCCGAGCCGTTGGTCAGCGTTTCTTCCGGCGTCTGCACGCCAGGCTCCATGCGGATCAGGTAGCTGACGTCGCCCTGCACCAGCTGATTGATTAGTACCAGAAAATCCACGCTGCGCAGCGGCTCGCGCGGAACCTTGGCCAGATAACGCTCGAACAGCGGCGTCATCGGCAGCTTTTTCAGATACGGCGCGAGTTCCTCGTTCTGCTCTGGGTCGTACTTGAACGGGATGGTTTCGGCATAAGGCTCGAGAAAAAAGTCGAACGGATTGATCACTGACAGTTCGGCAACCAGGTCGACCTCGATGCGCAACTCACGCGTCGGTTCGGCAAACACCAGGCGCGCCAGCCAGTTGCCCTGCGGGTCCTGCTGCCAGTTCACGAAATGTTCGGCCGGCTCGACTTTCAGCGAGTAGCTGAGAATCGGCGTGCGGCTGTGCGGCGCGGGGCGCAGCCGCACGACCTGCGGACCGAGCTTCACCAACCGATCGTAGCGATAGTGCGTGATGTGGGTCAGGGCAACGTGGATCGACATGGGATCTCGATATGCGTGGTGAAGACTGGAGACTGGAGGCCGCGCGAAAGGTTTGTGGCGTGCCTGAGTCCATGAGGGTGGCTCCGACGACAGGCAGGCATGGGCACATGCCCTCTGCGATGAATACGTGCTTACCTTACCGGGCATTACGTGAGCAGACCATGGCGATGCGCTGTACTGGCCTGTTTGCTTCGGCGCACTGGCTTGGCCCGCTATCGAAAGTCACTCGTCAGGCTGCCGCAGAAATTCGGCACCTAGTGCTTTTGTACCAAGGCCTTGTGTCAGCAGCAACCGCGATCGTGGCCGTGGCAAGTTTCCGTTACGCTCGGCCGACTGGCGCCTCGGGCTTGCTCATGAACAGCACGGATATTTTCCTGATCGCGATGACGATCATCTTTGGCGCGCCGTATCTGATCTGGCGGCTGGGTCGCACGGATTACTACGCGCCACTGGTGGTGGTGCAGATCATCACCGGCATCCTGCTCGGGCCGGGCATTCTGGGTGCAGCGTTTCCGGATTACTACGCGACCGTTTTCAGCGCGCCGGTGATTCAGGCGCTCAACGGTATTGCGTGGTGGGCGGTGATGGTATTCGTGTGGATTGCCGGCATTGAGCTGGATCTGAAACAGGTGTGGATACAGCGGCGCGAGTGCGGTATCACCGCGGGGCTCGCGCTCGGCGTGCCGCTGATTTTCGGCAGCATGGCCGCGGCCGGTCTGCTGGCCTGGCGTGCAGGCTGGATCGGCGAGGCCGCGGCACCGTGGCAATTTCTGCTCGGTGTCGGCATGGCCTGCGCGGTGACAGCGCTACCGATTCTGCTGCTGCTGATGGAAAAGCTGCAGATCCTGCGCGAGCCTCTGGGGCAGCGCGTGCTGCGCTTTGCCAGTCTCGATGACCTGGCGATCTGGGCCGTGCTGGCGCTGATTCTGCTGGACTGGCATCGGGTCGGGCTGCAGCTGCTGTTTCTGCTGTTGTTTGCGCCGACCGCGTGGCTGTTTCGCGCGCTGATGCTCCGGGTGCCGGAATCGGATCGCTGGTATATCGGCCTGGTCTGGCTTGCCGCCTGCGGCTTTGCCGCCGATCGCGCGGGTCTGCACTACATGGTCGGCGCCTTTCTTTCCGGTGCGGTGATGGATCGATCGTGGTTCAACCAGCCGCATCTGGATCAACTGCGACAGCACGTGCTGTTGGTGGTGATGCCGGTGTTCTTTCTGTCCACCGGACTGCGCACCAACTGGACGGTGGGCGGCGTCGCGGTGTTCATCGCGGCGGCGGTGCTGCTGATGGCAAGCGTCACCGGAAAACTGGCGGGCATCCACTTGGCCGGCCGCTGGCTGCGCTGGCCGAAAGGCGACGCGTGGATCGTCGGCTGGCTGCTGCAGACCAAGGCGCTGATCATGATCATCTTCGTCAACATCCTGCTCGATCGTCACCTGATCACCAGCGCCACATTCACCGCGTTGCTGCTGATGGCAGTGGCCAGCACCATGTTGACGGTGCCGATGGTCAGTCCGCGATTGACTCGGGCAAGCAAGTTGGCGAGTGCTGACTCCGGTTTGTGATCTCGATGTTGTGTCCAGGCGCCTGCCATTCGTCCCTCCGCTGGTGATGGCGCCTGAGCGCATCGCGAACGCGGCAAGCATCATCAGATACCAGCGTACCACTCGTAGCCCTGGTCTTCCCAGTAGCCGCCGTTGCCGCTGCCGATCTTGCCGAAGGAGTCGACCAGCTCGATGCTGCCAAGGTACTTGGCCTGCTTGTAGCCCAGCTGACGGCCTACGCGTAGACGCAGCGGCGCGCCGTTGGATACTGGCAGCGGTTTGTCGTTGAGGTCGAAGGCCAGAATGGTCTGCGGATGCCGCGCTTCTTCGATATCGACGCTTTCGTAGTACGGCGTGTCCACGTCCATATTGTCCAGGCAGTGAAACACCACGAAGCGCGCTTTCGGATCGACGCCGACGTGATCGAGCAGGGCGGACAACTGCGTGCCCTGCCATTTGCCGATCGCGCTCCAGCCTTCGACGCAGTCGTGGCGGGTGATCTGGGTACGGTTGTCGAGTTTCTTCAAATCGTCGATGGAAAACTCGCCCGGCTTCGTGACCAGGCCGGTGACCTTCAGCTTGTAGTCGCGAAAGTTGTTCGCCATCAGCGCCTGATACTCGGGCGTGTCCGGCATGGTCGTGCCGTTCGGGTGGAAGGTCGGCGAAATGTCGGCTTCGGTGTATTCCTTGGCCATGGCGCTGGAGGGTGACAGCAGGGCCTGCACGCGGCGGTTCAAGCCTTGCGCTTTGCCCAGCACCTTCGGCCCCCAGCTGCTTTGCGAAATCTTGTCGCAGCCGGCGACCAGCAGGCCGGCGGTGCCCATGATGGCCATGCGCAGAAACGTTCGACGATCAGTCATGCGAGGTCTCCTCGATCACGGCGACCGGTTCGGGCGCGGCGACTTTCACCGGGTCCACATCCACCTTGTAATAGCCGGTGATCATGCCGCGCAGCTGGTTGAACGCGCCGCTGATCAGCACCTCGAACACGTGGATCAGCACGAAGGCGACAAAGGCCCAGGCGATGATGAAGTGGATCGTGCGCGCAGCCTGCCGACCGCCAACGAACTCCACCATCGGCGACAACACCGCATCCATCCGCGGCGACATCGCCAGACCCATCAGCACGATGCCGATGCCGAATACGAAGATCACGATCAGATAGGCCAGCCGCTGCAGGATGTTGTAGCGCAGCGCTTCCTCACCGTGCGGATGCTTGAAGCGCACGTGGTCGGCGATCGATTTGCCGATGCCACGCCAGTCCGCCCTGGTCGGCCAGAGGTCGCGCTGCACGTGTTTCCTGACCAGCGAGTAGCCGATATAGCAGATCCCGTTGAGCACGAAGATCCAGGCAAAGAAGAAATGCCATTGCCGACCCATCGATAGCCAGCCCGGACCGGGGACGGTGAGCCAGGAAGGAAAGCCGCGCGCCGTCGGTGTGCCATCCGGTCCTTTGGAAACGCCGAGCACGCCGGTGGTATTGAATTCGTGCTTGCCGATGCGGGTGATGCCGGTCAGGTTGCCGTTTGCATCTTCGCGGGCGTCCAGCGCCAGCAGCGGCTTGTCTGGATTGTTGTAATTGCCCCACGACAGGCTCGGGTGCGCGTTGAAGATCTGCAGCCCACTGAAGAACATCAGCGACAGGCTGATCACGTTGATCCAGTGCATCAGCCGGATCGGCAGCGAGTGCCGATAGACCAGCCGTTTCGATTTCACTGGATGCGGCGAAGCAATCACCGGTGTGTTCGTGCCCATCACGTTTTCGGTCACGGTTTCCGTGGTCATGGCAACTATTCCGGGTGGCGGGATGGATGGGGCAATCTGGCGAGTTTACGCGCCCACTCCTAGGTTACTTCGCCGCGAAGGCCTCAAAGGTTACGTGGCATCCGCATGCCGCCAGCAAGCCCTGTCAGCCGTGATGTACATGATCGTGCCCATCCGCTGGGCCATGCGAGCAGGCGACCCACGAGGATTCGCCGACCAGGTAATGCTCTTTCTTCCAGATCGGCAGACGCAGCTTGACCTGGTCGATGATGTAGCGACAGGCGCGGAACGCCTCGTCGCGATGTGGCGAGACCACGCCGATCCATACTGCGGTATCGCCCACCGCCAGGCTGCCCACGCGATGCACGCAGCGGGCGTCGGCAATGCCGAAACGCTGCACGGCTTCGTCGATGATGCGCTCACCTTCGCTGATCGCCAGCTCGTTATAGGCCTCGTAATCCAGACCACTGACTTCGCGGCCTTCATTGGTTTCACGCACCCAGCCTTCGAACACGCAGAAGCCGCCGCAGCCGGGTTGCTGCAAGGCCTTGCGCAGCGTGTTCGTATCGACCGGCTGCGTGGCAATGGTGACGCGGCTCATCCGCCGGCTACCGGTGGAATGAAGACGATCACATCGCCTTCGGCAAACGGCTGCTGCCAGTCGCGAAACTGCGCGTTCACGGCAACTTTCAATTGCGCGGTATCGAGCCGGAAGCCATGCCGCTGACGCAGTTCGGCGTAGAGGGAAGCAAGCGAGTCGGCGTTGCTGGAAACGCTTTCGCGACCTTGTCCGGCCTGCTCGCGCAGCTGTGCGTAGTATTCGACGGTAACGGAGGTCATGACAGGGAAGCTCGTAATGTCGCCAGTTCTTCGGGCGTGTTGATATTGTCCAGCGCATTGGCTGCATAAGGTTGCAGCAACTGGGTGTCGCCCTGGATCAGCGCCTTGCGCGGGCAGCTTCGACCAGCCTGGACGCGTTCGAGAAGCTTGGCATGGCTGGCCGGTTCCCACAGCGCGCATAGCGGCTCGGGCAAACCGTCATGGCTGCTGATGAAGGCGGTGGCTTCGCGCTTTGGATCACGCGCCTGCAGCAAACGCTGCAGTGTTTCAACATTCAGCCGAGGCAGATCGCAGGCGATGACGAGCCATGCGACATCAGGATAGAGCGCCTGCGCGGACAGGATGCCGGCGGCGGGACCGGCATCCTCAAACGTGTCGACGATCTGCGGCAACTCCCGGCGCACCGTTTCATCGCGCTGGTCTGCGCGCACCGAAATGAACACGTGATCGAGTACCGACGACAGCAGGCGGTAGGTCCACAGCAGCTGCGGCTCACCGTGGTAGTCGATCAACGCCTTGTCGTGCTGCATGCGCCTACTGGCACCACCGCTGAGTACGAGGCCGTAGACGTTTGATACAGAGGGTTCGATGGATGCATTCATGTCGGGCTTGCCTCGTTATCCACATCGCGCTTGCCACCGGATTTGTGCAGCAGGTGCACGTCGCGGATCACGATGTCGTGCGACATGGCCTTGCACATATCGTAGACCGTCAACGCGGCGATGCTGGCGCCGGTCAGCGCTTCCATCTCCACGCCGGTGGTGCCGTGGCAGGCGACCTCGCAAACGATGACGATCTCGTCGCCCTCGACGGTGAGGTCGACGCGGCAGCGCTGCAGCATCAGCGGATGACATAACGGGATGAGTTGCGGTGTCGCCTTGGCGCCCATCACGCCGGCCAGGTTGGCGGTGGTCAGCACCGGACCCTTCGGCGTCATGTGGCCGGCCTCGCGCAACTGCGAAGCGACATCGGCCGGCAACAGCACGCGCGCTTGCGCCCGCGCCACACGCTGTGTGGCGACCTTGGCGCCGACGTCGACCATGCGCGGCTTGTTGTCCGAATCCACGTGCGAGAGCATTCAGCCTCCGATGTAATACATTTCGATTTTCTTGTGATGCTGCGCCTGCGGCGTGGCGCGTTCTTCGCTGTAACGATCCGTACGCTGCAGCCAGGCATTGCGCATCATGTCGAGCAACTGCTCGTCGCTTGCGCCGGTGCGCAGCGGTGTCTTCAGATCCATGCCGCGTTCTGCAAACAGGCAGGTATACAGCGAGCCATCCGATGAAATGCGCGCACGGGTGCAATCGCCGCAGAACGGTGCCGTGACCGACGAGATAAAGCCGATCTCGCCCTGACCGTCGCGATAGCGATAGCGCTGCGCGACCTCGCCCTTGTAGTTGCCAGGCAAGGCCTCGAGCGGCCAGCGCTGTTCGATCTGCTGCAGCAATTCTGCCGACGGCACCACTTCGGCCATCGACCAGTGATTGAGGTTGCCCACATCCATGAATTCGATGAAACGCACCACGATGTCGCTGCCGCGAAAATACTCAAGCATGTCGAGCAGGGTGTGATCGTTGACGCCGCGCTGCACGACCGTATTGACCTTGAGGTTGCTCAGTCCGGCGGCGCTGGCGGCGCGGATGCCCTTCAGAACACGCTCCAGCTCACCGCGCCCGCCGTTCATGGCGGAAAACACGGCAGGGTCGAGCGAATCCAGGCTCACCGTAACGCGGTTCAAGCCCGCCGCCATCAGTGCCGGCGCCTGCTGGGCCAGCAGCACGCCGTTGGTGGTCAGCGCGATATCAGTGATCGATTCGATCGCCCGCAGCTCGCTGATCAGCTCGGCCAGATTCGGCCGCAGCAGCGGCTCGCCGCCGGTAATGCGCACCTTGCGCACGCCGAGCAGGGCAGCCAGTTTGGTCAGGCGCACAATTTCGTCGAAATCGAGCCGCTCGGCCGTTGGCAGAAAGGCGAAATCCTTGCCGTACTTGGCTTCCGGCATGCAGTACGGGCAGCGGAAGTTGCAGCGGTCCATCACCGAAATGCGCAGGTCGTGCAGCTGCCGGCCAAGCATGTCCAGCGGGGCAACCAGCCTGGCGCGGAGTGCGTCGGGGAGTGTATCGGCGTTGTTCATTTCACCAAGGATAGTAGGTGGCGATGAAACCAGCGGGAAAATGCTGTTGATCCGCGGGCAGTTCGACGAAACCGTCGGTTTGCGTCAGTGCGGAAAAGTCGCCCGAAGTTTGCACCGGCAGCGGCAGTGCTGCTGGCAAGCCCGAAGCATCCGGTTGCATCCGGACAGGTACGAAACAGGTTAATGGCGCGGCAAAGTCGATCGGCGCGGTCAAGCTGACGCGCGATGGCGCAGGCAGCACTTGCCCCATCGCCGCGAGCAGCGCGGGCATCACGTATCGGGTACCGCAGACCAGCACTGACACCGGGTTGCCGGGCAGGGCGAATACCGACTGGCCCTGCGGGCCAATGCCGAACCACATCGGCTTGCCGGGGCGCTGCGCGATTTTGTGAAATACGCGCTCGACGCCAAGCTCGGAAAGCACTTCCGGCACGTAGTCGCGCTGACCCATCGATACGCCGCCGGAAAGGATCAACACGTCGCGCGTGCTCAGCTGGTGTGCGATGGATGCTTTCAACGCCTCCCGATCGTCAACCACATGCTCAAGCGTCACGTCACTCAGGCCGCGGCTGGCGAGCAGGGCAGCCAGCGCACGGTCGTTTGACCGGCGAATTTGCCAGGTGGCTACAGGAGCACCGACATCGACCAGTTCATCGCCGGTGGCAAGAATCGACACACGCGGTTGCGCCGACACCTGCACCGAGCTGTAGCCGTTGGCGGCAATCACCGCGATCTCGGGTGCACGCAATCGCGCACCGGCCTCGATCAGGGTCTGTCCGGTACGGCAATCACTGCCGCGCCGGTGAATAAACTGTCCGCGCTGAGGCTCATAGTCAGTCGAGATGATCAGCTGCGATTTGTCACGCCGGGTTTGTTCAACAGCGATGACCGTGTCGCAGCCTTCCGGCATCACGGCTCCGGTCATCACCTCGATACAGGCATGCGGTCGATCGAGCGAGGTTGGCGGCATGCCCGCGGCCTGCATGCCGGCGATATCAAAACAGCGCGTACCTTGCGCAAAGTCATCGAAGCGGATCGCCATCCCATCCATCGTGACCCGGTCGAACGGTGGCTGGTCACGTTCGGCGACTATGCGTTCGCGCAGGATGGCTCCCGCTACGTCATCGATTAATCGAGGCTCTGCGGGAAATCTGACCAGACGCGAACGTATCAGCGCTTCCGCCTCGTCAGGGGAGATGAATCTGGTCATGGGGCTATCGGGCATGGGCCTATTTTGAACCGCTTCATCGCGCTATGCGTGCAGAGGAGTATTCGACACGTGAAGCTGTCGGGTTACCTCATCATAAGGCGGAAGCTGCGAAGCAATGGCGTGCATCAGCGGTGTGAGCGCCTACACGCGTCTCATTGCAACCATCCAGCCGATCGCACTCGAGCCTAAAATGGGCTAAAGGCAAAAATGGCGGCGGAGCTTGGATCTCGAAGGGAGTTCTATTTTCGGGCTGACTCGGCAACAAAGTTGCCCGCGGCGAAAATGGCAAGCACAACAAGAATCAACGCGCTGACAATCAGCGAAAAAGGGATCGAGATCCATTTGATAGCCCAGCGCATACGGCTCACTTCGTCGAAATCAGCCGCCAATTGTCGCAACAACAAATGACGTTATAGCGACGGCTGGCGCATGTATCTGGTGTTGCTCATGGAATGAGCCAACGCATCGCGGTGCGCTCTCTTAGCCGCGGCCTTGTTCGTGGAATTCAGGAATGAGGGCGCATCGAAGATGTATCCGGCAAAACTATCGCGTCTGACATCGATGCTTGCAAGCCTCGGCATGTCCCCGGCCGATGCGTCGCGCGTGTCTGCAGCAAAGCTGACAGTGCGCGACGACTTCGACTAACCAAACACTGGCGATAACTGCGTGGAGGTTATACGGTGATCCTAGAGGCACAATTCTGCTGGTCATCGGAGTAAGGAAATGTCCAGCGATATAATTAATAACGCGGTCAAACCAGCTTCTCAAATGAAGATCGCGGGTGCTGAAGTGGCCCCATATTTTCGTATTCCTACTCCTCCGCTATCTACGACAAATCCTGCCGCTTGGATGCATGAAAGGCTCGGTAACTACATCAGAGAATTTGAGATCAACCTCGATCAGGATCACGAAATCGGCGTCCGTCTGGTTTGCTTTGGTCAAGCAGTCACTATTCATGTCCAGAGCGTCGGATATCACGGTCCCGACATCATCACGTTCTTTGGCATGAACAGCGAAGGCGAGAAAATGCAGCTTATCCAGCACATCACTCAGCTGAGTTTTTTACTAATTGCCGTGAAGAAAATTGCCGATGAGCCTAGACGGATTGGTTTCCTTTGGGAAAAGGAAGAAAAACCAGCTGCATCCGAATAATAAGCCTACACCTCACCGTCATGCCCGCCGATATCTGGCGCTAGGGCAATATGATTACGCCCCGCGAGTCCGGCCCGATCCGACAGGTGTCCGGCAGTAGCCGATGCTGCAACGTCATGTGGGCGACGGATAAGCGGATGCAGGCGCACATGGAAAGATTGAGCACTGCGCGCGGCAGCTAGTAGCAACGCCAACTTTTCGGCCTCCCTCCGTCCTGCTATGTTTAACAAAAATCAGGGAAAAAAAGATGCGAGACGCAGCTATTATTGCGGCTTTGGTGTGCCTTGCCGTGGCATCAACCGGCACTGCGCTGGCCCAGGCGCGCAGCGAAATCCCTGTTCGCGAGGTGTTGTTGAGCGACGGCGAACGCCGCTATAGCGTGCCAATCAAGGTGGGCAACACGGCCATTGAG
>Ga0302304_10001177_pt1 | contig 13828 bp, 10 predicted proteins | sample III_Palsa_E2_2_FD_198769 | JGI IMG/M metagenome (GOLD analysis project Ga0302304, IMG submission 198769) | Peat permafrost microbial communities from Stordalen Mire near Abisko, Sweden - III_Palsa_E2_2 | ecosystem: Environmental > Terrestrial > Soil > Palsa > Peat permafrost | place: Sweden...
ACTGGTTAATGGCAAAGAGCAACAGGTAATGTCGTCTCAACTTAAAAAAGGCGATGTGTTTATTTGCGAAACCAATGACACCATACCTACCGATGGCGAGATCATCGAAGGTATTGCTACTATTGATGAATCAGCGATTACTGGTGAATCAGCTCCAGTTATCCGTGAGTCAGGTGGTGATAAATCATCGGTAACCGGTGGTACAAAAGTACTGTCGGACCGTATTAAAGTACAGGTAACTACTCAGCCAGGCGAAAGCTTTCTGGATAAGATGATCGCACTTGTTGAAGGTGCATCGCGCCAGAAAACACCTAACGAAATTGCTTTAACTATTTTGTTAGCAGGATTCACCCTCATATTCGTGATCGTTTGTATCACTTTAAAACCATTCGGCGACTACGCCAATACGCCTATTACAATAGCCGCATTCATCTCGCTTTTTGTTTGTTTGATTCCCACAACTATCGGTGGCCTGTTATCGGCCATCGGTATTGCTGGGATGGACAGGGCATTACGTGCCAATGTGATCACCAAATCAGGCAAAGCAGTTGAAACTGCAGGTGATTTGGACGTTTTATTATTAGATAAAACGGGTACCATCACCATAGGTAACCGTAAAGCCACCAACTTTTATCCAACTGTTGGAATAAAAGAAGAAGATTTCATTACCGCTTGCGTGTTAAGTTCATTGGCTGATGAAACCCCTGAAGGTAAATCAATTGTTGAGTTGGCCGAAGAAGGCAAAACCAAAGTATTGGTTAAAGCGCCTGCGGATTCAGTATTCATTAAATTTACTGCTGAAACACGCTCAAGTGGTTTAGATACACCTGATGGATTACGCATCCGTAAAGGTGCATTTGATTCTATCCGCAATATGGCGCTTAAAGCAGGCCACAATTTCCCGGATGATGTGGAAGTAAATGTTAAAAATATTGCCTCAAACGGTGGTACGCCATTAGTTGTATCACAAAATGAGCAAATATTAGGTGTAATTGAATTGCAGGACATTATTAAACCCGGCATAGCCGAACGTTTTGAACGCTTGCGCCGCATGGGTGTTAAAACGGTAATGGTAACCGGTGATAATCCTTTAACGGCCAAGTTCATTGCTGAAAAAGCAGGTGTAGATGATTTTATTGCTGAGGCTAAGCCCGAAGATAAAATGAACTACATAAAATTGGAGCAGCAACAAGGTAAATTAGTAGCCATGATGGGCGACGGCACCAATGATGCTCCGGCACTTGCCCAGGCCGACGTTGGTGTAGCCATGAACAGCGGAACACAAGCCGCCAAAGAAGCCGGTAACATGGTCGATTTGGATAATGACCCTACCAAATTGATCGAAATTGTTGAAATAGGCAAGCAGTTATTAATGACCCGCGGTACCTTAACCACCTTCTCAATAGCAAACGACGTGGCTAAATACTTTGCGATAGTACCGGCATTGTTTATGGTATCAATACCTGCTCTAAGAGCATTAAATATCATGGACCTGCACAGCCCTGAATCGGCTATATTATCAGCTGTAATATTTAACGCTATAATTATACCATTGTTAATCCCGCTGGCTTTGCGCGGTGTGGAATATAAGCCGATTGGTGCCAGCGCATTATTACGCAGGAACCTGTTGATTTATGGTTTAGGTGGTGTGATCATCCCGTTCATCGGCATCAAATTAATCGACCTTGCAGTAGGCGTATTTTTATAATCGTATTTAAACTCAAATAAAATGAAAACGTATTTATTACCGTCCCTCAAAATATCATTAATACTTTTAGTATTATTATCAGGGGTCTATCCTTTAGCCATTGCCGCAATCGGCAAATTTGCTCCCGGCCATGGCGATGGTGTTACAGTTATGTACAAAGGCCGTGTTATTGGTTATGCCAACATTGGCCAAAAATTCACTAAAGACAAATATTTCTGGTCACGCCCGTCAGCCGCCAATTACCAGGCTGATGCGGGTGCCGGTTCAAACAAAGGCCCTTCAAATCCTGATTATTTAAAGGATGTGAGTGCCAAAATTGATACATTCTTAAAGCACAACCCGGGTGTAACCCGCGAGCAGATCCCTGCCGAACTGGTTACCTCATCGGGTAGTGGCTTAGACCCCGACCTTTCACCCGCCGGGGCACAAATTCAGGCAGCCCGTATTGCCAGAGTAAGAAATATACCTGTTGAAAAAGTAAATATGATCATAGCTGAAAATACGGAACAGCCTTTATTTGGTGTGTTTGGGCCAGCAAAAGTGAATGTTTTAAAAATGAATGTAGCATTGGATGAGTTGAAGTAAAAACCCAATGTCATTTCGAACGATAGAGAGAAATCTTCTTAAAAATACAGAGCGGCAATGCAAGTTGCAGAAGATTTCTCTCTATCGTTCGAAATGACAATTGTTATTAATAAATTAATCACTCCGGCTGTTGTCCTTCAAAAGACGGCAGCCGGATATGTCGTTTAAAATAATGATACAAGAAAAAGAACAATCGGTTGAACATTTCCTGGAATTGATCAAGCGATCAAGGCGGGGTAAGTTTAAGATCTATATTGGCATGAGCGCCGGTGTAGGTAAAACTTACCGTATGCTGCAGGAGGCACAGGCATTAATGCGTAATGGCATTGACGTAAAAATTGGCTATATTGAAACTCATAAGCGCGCTGAAACCGAAGCACAACTGGGTGGATTGGCCATTATCCCCCGTCGCAAACTTTTTTATAAAGGCAAAGAGCTGGACGAGATGGACCTGAACGCCATTCTTAACCTGCGACCCGAAGTGGTGGTAGTTGACGAACTGGCCCATACCAATATTGAAGGGAGCCAAAATGAAAAGCGCTGGCAGGATGTAATGACCATTCTAAATGCGGGTATCAACGTGATCAGTGCTGTTAACATTCAGCATATCGAGAGCCTGAACGAGGAAGTTGAAGAAATAACAGGCACCGCAATTAATGAGCGCATACCAGATAAGGTTTTGCAAATGGCTGATGAGGTAGTGAATATTGACCTTACAGCCGATGAACTGATAGAACGTTTAAAAGAAGGAAAAATTTACGACGAGAAGAAGATTCCTCTTGCCTTAACGAATTTTTTCCAGTCTGAGCGGATCTTACAGTTACGAGAGCTGGCCTTGCGCGAAGTGGCGCACCAGGTTGAACGCAAAATAGATATTGAGGTGCCCAAAACTATAAAGCTGCGCTCCGAACTTTTCTTGGGATGCATCAGCACCAACGAAGGCTCAGCAAAAATAATTATACGAAAAACGGCACGGCTGGCTTCTTACTACCGCTCAAAATGGTACATACTTTATGTGCAAACATCAAATGAAAGCAGCGATAAGATCAACCTGGCATCGCAGCGGCATCTCATCAACAATATGAAACTGGCCACCCAATTAGGCGGCGAAGTTATTAAGGTAAAAAGTGATTCAATAGCAAAATCTATTTGGGAAACCGCTGAAAAGTATGACATCACTACCATCTGCCTTGGCAAGCCCCGCTTTAAATTCTATCAGCTGGTAATGCGTACGGCTGTATTTACTCAATTGTTAAACAAAATGTCGAAAACAAATATCGACCTGGTAATACTATCATGAATATAAAAAATAAACTTCGTGCAGGAATTGGCTTCCTATTCCTGATGGCGCTCATCAGTTCAGGACTGGCTGATTATTATTTAACCCGCCTTTCAGATGATTCAAAAGCTATCCTGAAGGATAACTATCGCTCACTGGTATATGTAAAAAATATTCAGCAAGCGCTCGACTATCCCAAAACAGTAAGTACTGCCACTAAATTTCAAACAATTGAAGCAAATGTGAGCAAAGAAGAACAAAACATTACCGAACCCGGCGAAAAGCAATTAGCCGATTCCTTGCGTTCCAGCTTTGAGCAATATAAGCTATCGATAAACAACCCGCAGGCTGTTAGTGAACTCAGTGTTAAAATTCGTGGCCTGCTAAATAATATTATGCAGCTGAATATGAATGGTATTGAGCACCGCAATACGCGGGCCACCAGTACTGCTAATGATGCCATCATCATCGTATCGTTAATTGGTTCATTATGCTTTTTAATAGCTTTTAGCTTTGTATGGAACTTCCCCGGCTATATTGCCAACCCGGTGAAAGAACTGATACAGGGTATAAAGGAAATAGCCAATAAAAATTACAACAAGCGCCTTATATTCCCTGCCAAAGATGAATTTGGCGACCTGGCCGATGCTTTTAATCAAATGGCCGGAAAGCTTAACGAGTACGAGAACAGTAACCTGGCCAGCATAATTTTTGAGAAGCGAAGAATAGAGACCATCATCAATTCTATGCATGATGCCATTATTGGTATCGATGATAAACAGTTCATCATTTTTGCCAATAAAGTGGCCTGTACACTGATCGGTTTGCCCGAAGAAAAGCTAACTGCGCAGTATGCGCCCACTATTGCAATGGAAAATGATCTGTTACGCAATATGTTATTTGTAGATCAGCAGAAAATGAAGATATTTGCCGACAATCGGGAAAGCTATTTTAATAAGGAGGTTCTTGAGGTAACAAATGATAATAAAGTTATCGGGAAAGTGATCATCCTTAAAAATATAACAGATTTTCAGCAATTAAATGAGGCTAAAACAACTTTTATAGCCACAATTTCGCATGAACTGAAGACCCCGCTTTCGTCCATAAAAATGAGTTTGAAGTTATTAGAAGACGCGCGCGTTGGCGGCGTTAACAGTGAGCAAAAGCAATTACTGCAAAATATTGATGATGATACCCATCGGTTATTGCATATAACAGCCGAATTATTGGATGCTGCGCAGGTTGAAACAGGCAAGATCAACCTTAATTTTGGCAGTACGCATCCACAAAACATTGTTGACTATGCTATTCAAGCCGTTAAATCATTAGCTGACCAAAAAGAATTAACTATTGCCGTCAACTGTCCGGAAAGCCTGCCAAATGTGATGGCCGATCTGGATAAAACTACGTGGGTGCTTATTAATCTGTTATCAAACGCGGTTAAATACAGCCCGTCCAAATCAGTCATCAATTTAGATGTTGCCAGGCATAAAGGCAATATCATCGAGTTTTCGGTTAAAGATTCAGGCCAGGGTATTGATGAAAAGTATCTGGCAAGAATTTTTGAAAGATACTTCAGAATACCCGGCGCAGATGCTGATAAAACCGGCACCGGCCTGGGTTTAGCCATTGCTAAAGATTTTATTGAGGCACAGGGCGGCACCATAGGCGTTGAAAGCGAAAGCGGCGAAGGCAGCCGGTTCTATTTTAATCTTAACATCAATCACACCTAATTAATACGATTAAACAAAAAGCAATCCATTTCAAACAAACAAAAAGCAAAAAAAATGAACCCCCATCTTAAGAAAGTTACGGCAGCCGGACTGCTGATAACTCTAGGCATCATCTTCGGAGACATTGGTACATCCCCTCTGTATGTTTTCCAAACCCTGCTAACCGAAGGAGCAAAAGACAGCACAATTAGCCAGGGTTTTGTATTAGGATGCATTTCCTGTATATTCTGGACACTTACTTTACAAACAACCTTTAAATATATTTTCATTACCCTACAAGCCGATAATAAAGGTGAGGGTGGTATATTCTCGTTATACGCTTTAGTTAGGCGTTATGGTAAATGGTTGGCTATACCGGCAATAATAGGTGCGGGCACCTTGTTGGCCGATGGTATTATTACCCCGCCAATATCTGTTACCTCGGCAATTGAGGGTTTGAGCAATGTACCTTCGTTGGCAGCTGAATTTGTGCCAGGCAGTGGCCTTATTATAGGTATTGTTATTGGTATTATATTATTGCTGTTCTTTTTCCAGCAGTTTGGTACCAAGGTAGTAGGCTCTGCTTTTGGCCCGGTTATGTTAATGTGGTTTTTAATGATAGGTGTTTTAGGCTCATTGCAACTGGTGCATAACCTGTCTATTTTAAAAGCATTAAGCCCATATTATGGTGCAAAATTACTAATAGAGCATCCACATGGTTTCTGGCTTTTAGGTGCGGTATTCTTATGTACCACTGGTGCTGAAGCATTATATTCTGATCTTGGGCATTGCGGCCGTAAAAACATCCAGATGAGCTGGATATTTGTAAAAGTTACTTTGTTGTTAAATTACATGGGCCAGGCCGCCTGGGTTTTAACACAGCCTGCCAATACAAGCTACGCCGGTATTAACCCATTTTACCAGATAGTACCCAATCCACATTTATTAATGATCCCTTGTGTGGCCTTAGCTACGCTTGCAACTATTATTGCCAGCCAGGCGTTGATCAGCGGATCATTTACTTTAATTAGTGAGGCAGTGAGTATGAACTTTTGGCCACGGATCACTATAAAATACCCATCAAATGTTCGGGGGCAAATTTATATACCCAGCATTAACTGGTTGCTGTGCTTTGGTTGTGTGGCTGTAACGTTGTACTTCCAAACATCAGAACACATGACGGCTGCTTATGGCTTCTCTATCACCATAGCCATGCTCATGACCACCATTTTGATGTACTATTTTATGCGCTACGTAAAACACTGGCCCGTATGGTTAGTAACTATTATTCTGTGCGTATTTTTAACCGTAGAGTTCAGCTTCTTTATTACCAATGCGGCTAAATTATTAAAACGTATATTCTTTGTGTTCTTTGAGATCGGTTTGATATTTACCATGTACGTTTGGTTCAGGGCACGTAAGATCAATAATCGTTTCCTGCATTTTATCGATCTCGAAGATCAGATCCCAATGTTGAACGCGTTAAGTGCCGACCAAACCATCCCTAAATATTCAAGTCAGCTTATTTACTTAACAAAGGCAAACAACAGCAGGCAGATAGAAGAAAAGGTGATTTACTCCATCATGAGCCGGAGCCCTAAACGTGCAGACACTTACTGGTTTGTACACATTGATACCACCGACGAGCCTTATACTATGGAGTATAGCGTTGACCAGGTAGAAGAAGGTAAGATCATCAGGGTCGATTTCCGATTAGGATTCCGTATTCAGCCAAGGGTTAATGTGTTGTTCCGCAAGGTGGTTGAAGATATGGTTGCCCGCAAAGAACTGGATATTACCAGCAAGTACGAATCCTTAAAACAATTTAAGGTAGTATCTGATTTCCGCTTTGTGATCTTAGAGAAATTCCTGTCATACAACAATTTGTTCAGTATCTCTGAATCATTTATCCTGAATAGTTATTTCAGCATTAAAAAACTGGCACAATCTGAAGCAAAGGCTTTTGGTTTAGATACCAGCGAAACTTATATTGAGAAGATACCTTTAGTGGTAAAACCAGTAAGTAACATCCTGCTTAAACGTATTGACCCGGTAACATTGGAGCCGATAGTTTAGGTAATAAGCCTGTCATTCTGAGCGATAGCGAAGAATCTAAACGCGTGTTAATAATGTGTAAAGATTCTTCGTTATCGCTTAGAATGACAATTTTTCTTTTCAAATCTTCAAATAATCCACCACATACCCTACCAGTTCCTTCAGGTACATATTCCATGTGCTTAATGCTTCGGCACTGGGTAAAAGATCACCTAAAGTTATGTCCCCTTGTCCGGCTATGTAATTACAAGGGTAAGGAATTACATTATATCCCTCTTTTTTAAATATCATCATTGAGCGCCTCATGTGAAAAGCGGAGGTAACCAATAAATATGGCGGGTTTAAATGCCGGGCCAAAAGTATCTTTTTTGAAAAAACAGCATTTTCAATAGTATTACGTGAATTATTTTCAATCAATATGCTGCTATCGGTGAAATGAAGATTTTTAAGCTGTATACCCACCCAGTCGGCCTCTTTAAACTTTCCGGGGATTAGATTACCATTTCCGCTTGAGATCAGTAGGTGTTTTGCCTTTCCTGTAGCCAGTAATTCTATACCTTCTATAAACCTGTCAGAAGCGGCATTAAAAAAACCATTCCCTGATCCGTCAACCCCTGAAAAGCCGCCCAATACAATAGCGCAGCTATAAGTTTTTGTATCTTTAACAGGGTAGGGGCTATAATCCCATGCTTTTGCAAACAGGTTTAGTAAGATGGAATTGCTAAACAGGTATAACAGTAAAGCCGATGCAATCAGCAATCGTTTTTTGCGCCGGGCATTTTTGATTGTAATCGCAATAATGAACAACGCAAAGAACCATAAAATAGGATAAAGCAGGAATAAAAGTACCTTTGAAAGTATGAAATACATAAATTACTAGTGATACCCCTAATATAGTAATTTAAAAATGAGTCATTACCGTCATCATGAATGATGCCTTTAATCTTAAATAAATGAAAAATTGGCCGCTTTTATTATTGGTGATTTGTCTGGGCTGTACTTCAAAACCGAAGTCAACAGCTATCCAAATTAGTCTTATTAATGATCATTCATTAAAAATTACCGGCTTGGATTATACCGTTGTGCAGGAGATCAACAGAGATTCGGCGACCGCCAGTTGGCAAAGCCTGGTGCCAGTTTACCACATGCCGGCAGATACCGATATGAAGGATTATCAAAAGCCGCAGCCCGGTAAATATTTGGTTACAGATGGTGCTATTGTGTTTACGCCTGATACTCCATTTGCAAAGCTGCAAACGTACTTTGTTCGCTACCATCATTATGAATATGGGCGCAGTTTATGGGATGATATAATTAAGCATAAAAAATTAAGCCATCAACAGTATACAGATTTGATTTTTAAGCAATAACCACTTTGCAACTCCAATAAAATTTAGTACATTTGCATCCAAATTAAATAGAGGGGGCGATTTGCCCCCTCTTTTAGTTTATCAATCAAAATTATCAAAACACAGATAATGAATATTGAAAAAAGAGTTACAGAACTGGTTAATGAGAAGATTGCCGACAGAGCTGATCTGTTTTTAGTGGATGTTAAGATGCATTCGAACGGAAAGCTGATCATTCTGGTTGATGGTGATAAAGGTATTGGCATTGGTGATTGTGCGGCGATAAGCAGGCATGTAGGCTTTCATCTTGAGGAAGAAAGTGCTATAGAAAACGCTTATAACCTGGAGGTTTCATCGCCAGGGCTGGATACACCGCTTACGCTGATGAGGCAATATGCCAAGAATGTAGGCAGGGATCTGGCTATTAAAATGGCTGATGGTGTGAAAAGAGAAGGCAAGCTGACCGCGATTACTGAAGACGCAATAGCGATTGAAGAAAAAGTGAAACAAAAAGGGAAAAAAGCTGAAGTTATTGAAAGCGTGATCCCGATTAATCAAATAACAGAAACAAAAGTTTTAATATCATTCAAGTAGGAACCATCATGAGCTGCCACTTAAAAAACAAGCTCATGATAGCTTCATTACCTTGTAGAAACAAACAATTTAATGAAAAATGAGCAATATTAATTTAATTGATTCTTTTCAGGAATTTAAAGATTTCAAAAACATTGACAGGCCAACCATGATGAGCGTTCTTGAGGACGTATTCAGAAGCATGATTCGCAAAAAGTATGGCAATGATGAGAATTGCGACGTAATCGTAAACACAGACAATGGTGACCTTGAAATTTGGCGCACCCGTGTAGTTATGGAAGACGGTTTCTCGGAGGATGATGATCTTGAAATTGAACTGGCTGAAGCAAAGACACTGGATGCAGACCTTGAAGTAGGTGATGAGTACATTGAGCAGATAACGCTTGAAAGTTTTGGTCGCCGTGCTATACTAGCTGCCCGCCAAACACTGGTTTCAAAAATTCTGGAACTTGAAAAGGACGAAATATTCAAAAAATATAAAGACCGTGTTGGCGAGATTGTAACCGGTGAGGTTTACCAGGTTTGGAAAAAGGAAACTTTGGTGCTGGATGATGAAGGTAACGAATTGTTGCTGCCAAAAACAGAACAAATTCCTGCCGACTACTTTAAGAAAGGCGACAGCGTAAAAGCGGTTGTTAGTAAGGTAGATATGCTGAACAGCAATCCTAAGATCATTATATCACGTACAGCTCCTGAGTTTTTGCAGCGTTTATTTGAGCAGGAAGTTCCGGAAATTTTTGATGGTTTGATCACCATTAAGAAAATTGTACGCGAACCAGGCGAACGTGCCAAAGTAGCGGTAGAATCATATGATGACCGTATTGACCCGGTTGGTGCCTGCGTTGGTATGAAAGGATCGCGCATACATGGTATAGTACGTGAACTGAAAAACGAAAATATTGACGTAATAAATTACACCAATAATTTACAGTTATATATACAGCGTGCATTATCGCCAGCTAAGATTACTTCTATTAAATTAGATGATGAGAAAAAAACAGCAGCGGTATATTTAAAACCCGATCAGGTGTCATTGGCAATTGGCCGTGGTGGGCATAATATTAAGTTAGCAGGTAAGTTAACTGGTTATGAAATAGATGTTTACCGCGAAGCTGATGAGCAGGATGAGGATGTGGATATCGAAGAATTTACAGATGAAATTGACAGCTGGATAATTGACGAATTTAAACGTATAGGTTTAGATACGGCAAAATCAGTACTGGCATTAACTGTGGGTGAATTGGTTAAACGTACCGACCTTGAAGAAGAAACAGTAAAAGAAGTATTATCAATACTACAAGCAGAGTTCGAATAAATATAATAACCAAAAATTAAAATCGTATTTTTGCATAAATAAGCAGAGAAAAAAGTAATAAATGTCAGAAGACAAATCTATAAAGTTATTTAAAGCAGTAAAAGAGCTGAACATTGGTATGGGTACCATTGTTGATTTTTTGGCGACCAAAGGCTACAAAGTAGACAAGCAGCCTATGGCCAAGCTGGATAACGACATGTATAATGCTTTGTTAAAGGAGTTTGCTTTTGACAAAAGTATTAAAGAAGAAGCCAAGCAGATCAGCATCGGTAAGATCAGGAAAGATGAACCGGGACAGGTTGAAAAACCTGCAGAGTTCCGCAGATCAAGAGATTTTGAAAACGAAGAGATCCTGATCAAAAATGCGGGTAACTACGTTCCGCAGCCTGAGAAACCAAAGCAAGTTCAACCTGAATCTGAACAGCCTAAAAAGACTGAGGATCACGGTGAAACATTGCCTGGTGTAAAAGTGGTGGGTAAGATCAACTTAGATGATCCTTACGCAAAACCACAATTTGGAGACAAAAAAGAACCTGTTGAGGTTAAAGAAGTAGCTACGCCTCCTGTAGCGGCAACTCCTGCGCCTGCACCTGTTGTAGCACAACCTGCTGAACCAAAACAAGAAATAAAACAACCCGAACCAGTAGCTGAAGTTAAGAAGGAAGTTGTTGCCGAAACGCCTAAAGTTGAAGCACCAGTACCTGTTGAACCGGTAGCTGCAGCACCTGCACCAGTTATTGTTGAAACGCCAGTTGTTAAAACACCGGTTGTTGAAGCAGTGCCTGCACCGGAAGCTCCTGCTGCTCCTGTTGCTGAAGAAGCACAGGATGATGATGTAATACGTGCCAAAGCAGAGCGCCTTACCGGCCCGAATGTTATTGGTAAAATACAATTACCGGTTAATGCGCCAAAACGCAATCCGGTAGCTTCATCGTCAAACAGCCAGGCAGATCATAAACGCAAAAGAAAGCGTAAAGATAACCAGGGCGGAAATAATAATAACCAGCAGCAAGGTGGTGGTCAGGGCCAGGGAGGTCAAAATCCTCAGGCAGGGCAACAAGCACCAGCTCATCCTATCAACCCTAACCGTCCTGATTTCAGGAACAGGGGAAATAATCCTCCGGGACAACCTGGTGGTGGTGGCGGTGGTCAGCATGGCGGCGGTAATCGCCCCGATTTCAGAAATAACAGAAATAATACCCCGCACCCTAATACACCTAAGGAAGAACCATCAGAAAAAGATATACAAGACCAGATAAAGGCAACTTTAGCAAGGTTAAGCGGTGCAGGTAAATCAGGTAAATTCGCACAGCGTGCAAAATTCCGTCGTCAAAAACGTGATGATGTAGCTGCAACTGCTGAAGAGCTTGCATTAGAGCAGGAATCACAATCAAAAGTGTTAAAGGCTACCGAATTTGTTACAGCGAATGAGCTGGCAGCAATGATGGATGTGCCGGTAACGCAGATCATCTCAACTTGCATGAGTTTGGGTATGTTCGTCTCTATCAACCAAAGGCTTGATGCGGAAACGCTGACTATTGTAGCCGATGAGTTTGGTTACCAGATTGAGTTTGTGAAACCACAGGATGAAGAAGGCAGTCTTGACACACCTGATAATCCTGAAGATCTGGTTCCTCGTGCACCAATTGTGACCATCATGGGCCACGTTGACCACGGTAAAACATCATTGCTCGATTTTATCCGCAAAACAAATGTAATAGGCGGCGAAGCCGGGGGTATAACCCAGCACATTGGCGCTTACGAAGTTACTTTGCCGGGCGATAAAGGAAAAATAACATTCCTGGATACACCGGGTCACGAAGCGTTTACCGCTATGCGTGCACGTGGTGCCCAGGTAACAGATATTGTAATTATAGTAATAGCCGCTGATGATAGCGTGATGCCGCAAACCCGCGAGGCCATAAACCACGCGCAGGCTGCAGGTGCACCGATCATATTTGCGTTTAACAAGATAGACAGGCCAGGAGCTAACGCGGATAAGATCCGTGAGCAACTATCAGCCATGAATATTTTGGTTGAAGAATGGGGCGGTAAATACCAGTCGCAGGAAATATCAGCCAAAACAGGTTTAAACGTTGACTTACTATTAGAAAAAGTATTGCTTGAGGCAGAATTGCTTGAACTGAAAGCTAACCCTAACAAAAGGGCTGTTGGTACCGTTATTGAAGCTGCACTGGATAAAGGCCGCGGTATTGTTACCACCATTTTGGTACAGGCAGGTAAGTTGAAGGTAGGCGACCCGATATTGGCAGGCTGTTATAGTGGCCGTGTTAAAGCGTTAACAAACGAACGCGGGCAAAGGGTTGAATTTGCAGGCCCATCAACACCGGTACAGGTGCTGGGTATGCAGGGTGCACCAACCGCGGGCGATAAGTTTAACGTATTAGAGAGTGAAGTTGAAGCACGTGAAATTGCAAACAAACGTTTACAATTACAACGCGAACAAGGTTTACGTACACAAAAACACATCACGCTTGATGAAATTGGCCGCCGTTTGGCAGTTGGTAACTTTAAGGAGCTTAACATTATTGTTAAGGGTGACGTGGATGGTTCGATCGAAGCATTATCTGATTCATTACTTAAACTTTCAACCGAGCAAATACAGGTTAACATTATATCTAAGGCAGTTGGCCAGATCTCAGAATCTGATGTATTACTGGCTTCGGCATCGGATGCGATTATTATTGGATTCCAGGTTCGTCCGTCAGGAAGTGCCCGTAAATTGGCGGAAGCTGAGCAAATCGATATCAGGCTTTATTCTATCATTTATGACGCCATAAATGAGATCAAAGCAGCGATGGAAGGTATGCTTGCACCAACGTTTGAAGAGAAGATTGTTGCTAACGTTGAAATACGCGAAACATTCAAAATTAGCAAGGTTGGGACTATTGCAGGTTGTATGGTACTTGATGGTAAAATAACCCGTAACAGTAAAATACGTATCATTCGCGAAGGTGTGGTGATCTACACTGGTGAGTTAGCTTCATTAAAACGCTTTAAAGACGATGTTAAAGAAGTTACTGCTAACTACGAGTGCGGTTTAAATATCCAGAACTTTAATAATATTGAAGTAGGCGACATTGTTGAAGCTTACGAAAATGTTGAAGTGAAAAGGAAACTGTAATTATCAATTATAAATCGAAATAAGAAGAGATAACACAAAAGGCTGATCAATTTGATCAGCCTTTTGTGTTTATAATTACTGGCTTT
>Ga0302304_10001189_pt1 | contig 13739 bp, 8 predicted proteins | sample III_Palsa_E2_2_FD_198769 | JGI IMG/M metagenome (GOLD analysis project Ga0302304, IMG submission 198769) | Peat permafrost microbial communities from Stordalen Mire near Abisko, Sweden - III_Palsa_E2_2 | ecosystem: Environmental > Terrestrial > Soil > Palsa > Peat permafrost | place: Sweden...
AAAGACAGCGCAACAGTCAGTGACCTATTCGCGCAACCATGTCTTTGAACGCTCCGCCGTTCAGGATGAACGCGCGATCCTTCAAGCTGCGATTGACCGGAGCATGGGGCATGCTTCCCATGCCCAGGTACGACAGGAATTTGAGCAGCGAGTGATGCGAGGTGAGTTTCGGGCAATTGCACGAACGGATGGCAGACCCGCCCCGCTTTACACGACCGCTGAGATGGTGCGGATGGAGCGTGAGATCGTCGGGCATACGCATCGAGGAAATCAGCGTGGCTATGGCGATCCCATGTTGCTATCTCCGCAGTTGCGAATTTGGACAGAAGATCGCCATCCTGAGTTGAACCGGGCGCAACGCCATGCGGTAAATGAGATATTCCTGAGCCGCGAGAAGATTGTGGGCCTCGATGGTGTTGCCGGTGCAGGTAAGACAACGACACTGGCTGTCATCCGTGAGGGTGCCGAAACGCAGGGCTACAGGGTCGAGGGATTCGCGCCGACATCTCGTGCAGCGCACAAGCTTGCCGAGGCTGGCGTGGAGACCTCGACTCTCCAGCGTCACCTTGCCAGAGGATCGCAGCCTGACACTGGAGAGAAACGCTTGTATGTGCTCGACGAGTCTTCACTTGCATCCACGCGCCAGATGCACGAGTTCATCGAACGTCTCCATCGGAATGATCGGGTGCTGTTGGTGGGAGATAGTCGTCAACATGAGGCCGTCGAAGCGGGCCGTCCGTTCGCGCAACTGCAAGAAGCCGGGATGCGTACCGCGACGTTGGATGACATCGTTCGGCAACGCGACCCAGAGTTGAAGCAGGTCGTTGAGCAGTTGGCACGCGGCCAGGTGGGAGCCGCCGTCGAGAGTCTTGACCAGCAGGGCCATGTGCATCAGGTAAGAGGACACGATGAACGTATCGCGGCCATTGCGGGGGAGTATGCCAAGTCTCCCGGCGGCACACTCGTCGTTTCGCCCGACAATCGTTCGCGCAGCGAGATCAATCAGCGGATACATAATGAGCTGCAATCGCGTGGACTTGTGAGCAAACAAGAGCATTCCGTGCGGACGCTTGTTCCGCGTCAGGAGATGACCGGCGCGGATCGCAGTTGGGCACAGCAGTACCATGTCGATGACATTTTGCGGTACTCGCGCTCATCGAAGGAAACCGGCATCAAGAAAGGCGACTATACCCGTGTCCTTGCTGTGAATGCCCAGGCGAACACTTTGACCGTGGCACGGCGAAGTGGGGAGCAGAGCACCTATGACCCGCGTCGCCAGGTTGGAGTTTCGGTCTACCGAGAGCAAGAGAAGAGATTCTCCGTGGGTGATCGGATTCAGTTCACCGCGCCCAGTCAAGAACTGAGGATTGCGAACCGTGACTTGGGAATAGTGGAGAGCATCGCGCCGGATGGAACGATGCGGTTGCGGTTGGACGACGAGCGCAAAGTCGAGTTCAATCCGCAGCAGCATCCGCATGTCGATCATGGATACGCCGTGACCAGCTACTCCAGCCAGGGCCAAACGGCTGAACGTGTGCTTGTCCATGTCGACACGGAACTTGCTGCAAAGGATCTGCTCAACAGCCGCATGGCATATGTCTCGATCTCGCGCGGCCAATGGGACGCGCAAATCTTCACAAACAACTTGGGGAAGTTGCCGAAGGCATTAGGACATGATGTTTCGCACCAGAGCGCTTATAAGCCGGAGCAGGCTATCACCCCACCCCAGCAGAAGATCATGCCAGAGCTAGACAAGGAGGTGAGCATGGGTTGGGGTTGAGTCTTTGAAAACTTTCCTGTTGGAGAGATGAGGGGATGATGGTAGGCAAGTCGTAGCTGAGGACAGGGACGTTCGGAACACGCCAGAGAATCTTGTAGAGGAGATGAAACTATGTCGGCAGAGCGAGTCATTAATTTCGAGAGAGGCGGAGTTAAGTCGCCACAACGGGAGTACAAGGGGACAGAATTCAGGATCGGTCGCAAAAAGCCTCCCCAGCGCATCACCGTGGCACCTGAAGACAAGCTGCTGGTGAGCCGTGAAGAGGCCGCTCAACTTCTGTCTATTAGCCAGCGGGGGCTTGACTACCTTGTGTCGTCGAAACGCTTGCCGACCCGGAGAATCGGAGGAAGAGTTCTTATTCCCGTAGCCGACCTTCGGAAGTATGCTCGCTGCGATCATCCGGAACGGATCGTGGGCTGAAGCCGGTATAGCACGATTTGTTTGCCGCTAGAAGCCATCACGCATGAATAGACCCTGATCAGGCCGATGACGTTGCGAATCAAGCTGCTCTGCCGCTGTTTAAGAAAGATACGGCGTTCTCTAAATGCCTCTGATCCATGTGGGCGTAACGGGCGGTCATCTGGATCGTTTTGTGACCGGCGAGCTCCTGAATCGTCTTAAGAGGAACGCCAGCCTGCGCCAGGCGAGAACAAAATGTGTGCCTGTTATCGTGCCAGCGGTAGTTCTTCACCTTGGCCTTTTTGAGCGTTTCGATCCACCACTTCTTGTTATCGCCGATCCCAAATATGGAATCCAAAGGAGACTGATTAGGCATGTCTTCAGCGCGATTCTTGCGCGACAAGTGCATTGCAAGAAGCGCCCTAAATGCCCCATAAACATCATCGTTCATGGGAATATAGCGGACTTCACCGTTTTTCGTCTCACGGACCGTGATGCGTCGACGCTCAAGATCCACGTCTGGCCTCTGAAGACCATACCGCTCACCCTTCCGCATTCCAGTCCCAAGTGAAATAGTAAGCTCATGGATGCGATGCTCCAGCCGTTTCCGCATCTGCTTGTTCAAAGTCGGGCAAGCGTCCACCGCATTTTGCAAGACCTTACGGATTCTCTCTTCTTCCTCCTCGCGCAGAAAGCGGATTACTCCGTTGCCGATCTTCTTCTGTTTCACATCACGAGCAGGATTAACTTGAACCTTGTCCCGTTCCTTGCCGTAGCGGTACATGGAGGAGAGCGTCACCTTAAGGCGATTGCGAGAAGCTGGAGCTAAAGGTTTACCCGTCTTGTCATTCTTTACGGCATCCAGCCAATCGGCGAGTTCGGGTGGCCTGATGGATGCAGCTACACGATCTCCGAACTCCTGCTTGATTAGGCCGATGCGGTAGACCGGGTTCCTTTGGTCCTTGTACTCTTTCGGATTGCGCTGGATATGACGCAATAGGTCATCACACAACTCGCCGACTGTGACGGAACCAGTGATGACCGGCGTGGCTCTCAGATCGTTGGCCGTCTGAGGTTTCTCTTTGGCGGTCTTGGGGATATACCCTTCCCGATCATCCCTGATCTTCTGAATCGTGGCCAAATGAGCAATAGCCTTCTTCATGCCCGTCTTGTTGGGGCCAAAGGACTTCTTTACGCCAACGCCTTTCACCTTATAGCGGGCGTACCAGTAGCCGTTCCGTTCGTACAGGCCGGGGAAATCTTCATGAGCGAGCATTGGGCCGATCGTCTTTGCTGTGGCGCTGGCAGCCATATCCACCTCCGAACTCTCCGCTTCAGGATACGCCAATTGGTACACCTTTGGTACACCACGGCCAAATTTTCATGCAGCTTATTGCAACTCTTTCCAAACCTGGAAAGCAGCTTTAACACCAATGTTTATAAGGGTATTATTCGCATCTGCCTGCAATCCGTCGAAGTGGGCTGCAAAGCGCGAAGCGCACTCCTAACGCGAAGGTCGCAGGTTGGACTCCTGCCCGGGCCACCAACTATCCCACATACAATGAATTACTTAGATCGACTGGCGATTGTCAGGATCAATCCGTCCCGTCGAAAATAGAATACCTGTCACTGGGATGCTTTGTTCTGTTTATCCCAACAATCCCTTGTAACGTAGATCCTCAATACGATGACGGTAATCGTCATCGTTTATAAGGGTATCCGAATTGTTCACTTTTTATGACGGTCGAACCACACATATTGCCATCCACCGGTGATCGTAGTGAACTTGGCTCCGACATTTCCGGTGACGCCAGAACTATACGCAAGCTTGAAGGATTGTCCCTTTGCAATGGGTAGCGAGATTGTTCCACCAAGCCGCGTATCCCCCTCACGTTCTGTGGGCACCCCTCCATTAACTGTTACGGCGCCCCCTCCATACCACGTTGAATCGAAGGCTATCCACAGCCCGCGGCGCACGGTGTAACTTATATGGCCTTGTGTAGCCGTAAGCGGAGCCTGTGATCGAAACGCCTGTCCAGGATAATAGCTTTTATTTTCGGTAAAGAACCAAACTCCTATATATAGATCCAGATCTACTTTCTTTATTGGATGTGAAAAACCAATTTCCGGTTTAAACGACCAACGATTCGTGCCAATATTAATTAGCTTCGTATTTCCATATTGCCCAGACGGCGATGTCGTAGCTAAGCTCACGCCCACAATCAGCCTCCGCGGCGACCGCTTGGAAAATTCGGCAACGTTCATCGCTGGACTGCCTAATAAATTTATAGAAGTCCGTGTATGCACATCCGCCAACCCTGAGCGATAGACCTCTTGCTGCTGGCTCCCAACGTCTCCCGAAGCGTTCCCCCACGCATAAGGGAGCCCCACCGTAATAAGCGCTTGTCTGCCAAACACCCCAAAGGTGTGTCCCAGCCCGAGCGCAGGCGAGTACAGGGTAGCTTCAGCATTAGTGATTGGAACAGTTGGATCAAAGGATATGTCGCCGCTTGACCGGCTAAAAGCAATACCGGCAAACGAAGTACCAACAGGCGAAGGGGAATAGGCTCTCGGTTCAAGGTCCTGAGCCGTCGCTCGTCTCGCCTGTGCAGATATCAATCCTGATACTGCCAATAGTGCACCCACCACAATGCGCATAGTCAAAATATTCGCACAAGAAAGCGACGCTCATTAGGAGTATTTGGAGCCGGTTCTATTTCACTGCAGCTAACAGCCCTTTAAGAACGGTAATGAAAGGAATTTCAGCCAGAACGACGGGAAGCATCGGCAGCGCTGCTGCCAGAATAACTCCGATCAGCGTTCCCTGATCAAGAGGAAAAGGTTTGAGGTTCTCCACGTTTTCATAGCTGGTGGCGTAGTCGGTGAGTGTACTGACCTCCGGCGCAGCTAAAAATTCTTCTTCATGTCCCTTTATGTTTAATATCCACTTTTTATGAAATTCAACGCTGTGCAACTGACCGAGTACCCCATACTGCAAAATCCCTTGACGACGAAGACTAGTGAGCCTTGGAACAAACAAGACAAGTGGGCCCATGGAAATGAGAAGAATAAACACCAGCCATACGATCGCATCGATTTTAAAATTCATCAGATGCGCTCCCTCTTGCAGTATCTTGGTTCTCCACGTCGATCCTATTGCTAGGGAGGCAACAAAGATAGTGGGGGCAATAGCAATGGGCGACATGCCCAGAAAGCCAAGTCCTCCATGCTCGTCTGGATGTGTCGGTACGAGCTGAATATCCAGCCTCGAGAGACGAAAAAGGAAGCATATCCAAAGAACCCACTTCCAAATACTGATCCCGAGAAGAAGTTGATAAAGCAATTGACTCACCAGCGCGTAATACCAGCCTGCCGCCGAGAGATGGGGATTATCGGGCAAACCGCTCACCGCCCAGGTGTGATCCATTCCCGTTTGAGACTTGGCAATTACAAAATGCACATAAGCAATTACAACGATGACCACTTCAGGCAAGATGGAATCTCGCAAGCGAATAAGCCTCAAGATAGTATCGTGTGCTTTAGCCTCTTCCGAAACAGGCAATAGCTGCGCCACATGGATGTGACGAACGACGATTCGCAAGGCATGCTCCATCAGAACCTGGCCAACAAGCAATACCGGTATAGCAATCAACATACGGACATTGATCATGTAGTCCATTAGCAGGTCATGGATAGCACTTAGCTTGAAGATCAGTGTGATCAGGATAAGCGGTAGCCATGCTGCTCCAACAGCAATCAATATCCTTCTGCCAAGGTTCCAGCGCTCAGGGCTTAGCAGGCGAAGGGCTTCCTGGACTCGATAAAATGGCCCACCGCGAACAAGAGAAATCTCCCGCGCAAGAGAGCTATCGGCGGACGTTTCCGGCTTCGGAGTTGATTCGGCTGTCTGCTCCATGTCACTCATACCACCCGCCCCTGACACTCTCACGATACTCTGGAAGGCTAAATACCCGTGATTGCTTTAACGCGACCACTTTTAATGGCCTTTACAAGCCGCTCATGATCGCGCTCAGTCTGGTTTCCATAATCCTCTGCCCAAATGGCAAGCGCATCATCCAGCACGGGACTTCCTCCGCAGTAGCCCGCAATGGCAGCGGCATCACCACTCCGGGCATGGGCCCGGCCCAATAGAGCCGCGCAGGCACGGGAATAGACACCGAATGATTTCCCAACCAGTTCCGCAGTCTCAATCGAGGCTTTCATATTCTTCATCTGCCTCACCAGATAGGGTCTCCCATCAATCACGGTATGGCCCAGCATGACGTCGCTGGATGCCTGTAGCGCCGTTTGTCCCGTCACAACGCGCTTGCCATTGTCCTCGTATTCCTTGGGTCCCCGTGGAACATAAGGAGCATAGACCGGCGCAACCGCTTCTTTTACCTGCAGAAAAAGCGGGTCGTTATCACTGTTTCCAAAGAGCAAAGCAAGATAGGCACGTGTTCCTACACTCCCGATACCGACGACGCGGTGAGCTATGTCAGCCACATGATATTGACTCAGCATGTAGGAGCGTTCGGGATGCAGCGATTTGGAATAGAGGTTAAGCCCGTCTATGACTTTCTCGCGAGTAGCGTCGTTTACCCGGGTAAGAATTGGAGGAGTTTCACGGAATCGCCAGCTCCCATTCACTTCACGCCGAGCCAACTTTGTAATCAAAGTCGCATTGGTCTGCGTAAGGGCCTTCGCAGCTGTCCTGCGGAATAGGGCGGAAGATTTCGGATCTACTTCGAACCCGGCCTGCGTACGGGTCGGATACGCATGGAGATACCACGTATCCAGGACTCCCATACCTGCCAGACGTTGAATATTCCAGCGATAACCACCCACGCATTGGCGAACCGCGTCCGCTCGGTCCTTTACGTTCAGGCCGTTCAAACGGCCAGCAACATTGACGCTCGCGACGAGACGCTTGAGATCCCACTCCCAGGGTCCAATGGAAGCCTCATCAAAATCATTGAGGTCAAAGATGACATCGCGCTGCGGTGTTCCGTACATGCCGAAATTGTTCAGATGGGCATCCCCATCGATAATGACCCTGATACCGCAAGATGGTGTCTTCGATAAATCCCAGGCCATCACACACGCGGAACCCCGAAGAAAAGCGAAGGGCGACGCCGCCATGCGCCCCATGCGCAAAGGAATAAACTCCTCTTGCCTGCCGCGATTACTTAGCTCAAGTAAGGCCAAAGGATCAGGACGCTTCAATGTTGAGTAGTCCTTGTTCGCATGACTCTCACGCGGCGTTCTCGCACGTAGCGACTTCCCAATCTCACGCCGTTGCTGCCACGGCACTCTCACATAACGTATGTCTAACTTATGACCATCTGCGGGCATGCGTAGCTTGCCGAGCCCAGCGTCCGTCCCATTTGGCGGCGAAGAAGAAGCAGACTCTTTCACAGGCGATGTCTTTGGAACACTTTTCTTTTCTACAGCCATCGCTCTGCTCCCTATAAGAAACTACAAACTTCGATAGTGTTTGAATTATTCAACCTATCTTGGCGAAAACCGTAGAAGCAACTCTTATCTGTCTTCATCGGGCTTATGCAAGATACTTAACAACGGCATGAAACATCAGGCGGCGACGGAAACAACAGGTTTATGGAGAACTATACATAAGGACAAAAGGACAAATGAAGAAGTAGCCGGGATTCCGCGGTTGGCAGTTATCTTTCCAACCAGCTCTACAATTTTCCGCAAAGTGAAGTCCAGAGAACAACTCCTATAATTCCTCTGTGCCTCCCAACTTCCAGCTAACTCACTGACTTCTTGTCCGGAAGTATAGCCCGCATCGAGCTCGGCCTTACCTGTCAATAACGACAGTTCCCATCGAACTTTCTATCGAGGATAGTAGCTGAGACTCTTCTAAAGCTTTCGAGGAACATGTTTGCCCCGAAGCGTCCGGCACGTCCGATTCAAGAGGCTCGACAATAAAAATGCGAGGCAAATTTATATTGAGCGCATCCAAACGATCTCCCAACTCAAAGTCATTTATCCCGTCGAGCCGAATGTACTCAATAGTCCAATCTGCTCAGGCATAATTTGTGCGGCGGTTGGATATTCTTTCCTAACGACGTCATCTTGCGTGATTGGCCGTGCTTTTCCACCCTACATACCCGCGAGGCAAAGATTATGAAACTGCTCAGGAAATTTGAACTCTACTTAGCGAACCAGCCTTTAACCTCGGACTTCCGAGCGCGACGGTTTTCCGCAAAAAATGTGGCGTGGCTTGTACTGCCGATTGCGATCGCAGGTGTTCTAACCTTTCCGGGACACCAGGTTCTTGCAAAATCCAGCCAGACTGTGGAGGTAAAGGACACCGTTGATCCAGATGCCATAAAAGCGCTCAACAGCATGGGCACCTATCTGCGAACGCTGAAGTCTTTTCAGGTCAAGGCGGATGTGACAAACGATGATGTTCTCGATGATGGCGAGATCGTACAGTACACCAGTAAGGTCGACTTGCTTGCTGCCAAGCCCAACCGTCTACGGGTTGAAGTAACCAGCGATGAAAAACACAGACTCTTTTTCTATGATGGGAAAAACTTTACCGTCTGGGGCAAACTGGTCAACTACTACGCCACCGTTCCGGCTCCGCCAACCATCGACAAGCTCATTGAACAGGTCGATAACAAGTTTGGCATTGAGCTTCCCTTGGTCGACCTATTCAAATGGGGAACTGATGCGGAGGATGCCAAAAAGATCAAATCTGCAATCGACATTGGCCCAAGCACGGTCGATGGCGTCACCTGCGAGCAATATGCTTTCCGTCAAGAAGGCGTCGACTGGCAGATATGGATTCAACTTGGACAATTTCCGCTGCCGCGTAAGTTCGTCATCAGGAGTCTCGTCGACGAAGCACGGCCGCAACATAGCGACACGTTAACGTGGAATCTGGCGCCGTCCTTTGACGACACTGCCTTTGTCTTCGATCCGCCGCCGGACGCCAAGCGCATCGTTCTCGCAGAAGAGAACGGCAAAACCACAGGAAAAGAAAAGTGAGGGGGAGACCTATGAAGCGGCTAATTCAGATATTCACCATACTTGCCATCCTGGCATCGGCAACAACGTTATCTGCCCAGCGAGGTGGCCGCGGCGGCGGTCATGCTACCCGCGGCAGCGCACCATCCAGCGTGAACAGAAATTATAACCAGAACACGAACGTCAACCGCAATACAAATGTCAACGTCAACCGCAATGTCAACGTGGACGTTCATAACGATTACCACGGTGGCGGCTACTATGGCGGAGGTTGCTGCTATCACCCCGTCGCCGTCGCTGCGGCGGTCACGGCCACCGCGGTCGTAACGGCGGCTGTTGTGGGCTCCATGGTGCATAGCATACCACCCTCATGCACATCGGTCATCGTGAATGGGTTGGCCTATCAACAATGCGGGAGTACGTGGTATCAGCCACAATTCTCGGGAAGCTCGCAAACCTATATCGTCGTCAATGCACCAAGGTGACGATGCCCAAGCAGGTACATCTATCCCTGGGATAAACAGTTTCCAGAGATAGATGCCCTGCAAGTTCTATATGCGAGATTAAGGCAGTTACCCTTCTCAAGCTTCAATAGCCTTACAGCACGAGGGCGAACTCCATATATAAAAATTAGGGCAAATAGATCGCTCGCTAAATGCCTTTCCCTCCGGGGAGCACGCTGCAACAGAAAGCCGGTCGGGTAGCCGCCACTATTTCGTAACTACAACACTAGCTTCCTCAGCACTAAGTCCCTGGCTAAGCCGGATGCCACGCCGCTCGATATTAGCCTCGCCGATATTCTTCTCATCAAACGCACCATTCGCCTGAATGATCCGCGCGATACATCCCGTCCATCCTGTCTGATGGCTTGCCCCGACTCCAGCGCCAGTATCTCCGTGAAAATACTCAAAGAACAGCACGTTGTCCTTCCAGTGCGGATCTGTCTGGAACTTCTCCGCATCTCCATAGACCGGTCGCCTGCCCGAACTATCCTTCACGAACGTCCCAATAAGTCTTTCGCCTAACTCCTTACCCACCTGGAACAGCGTCATCAAATTCCCAGATCCAGTAGGGCATTCAATCTTGAATGTGTCGCCGTAGTAGGCCCCCAAACGCATCAACGACGTATAGAGCAGGAAGTTCACCGGCATCCACACAGGCCCTCTCCAGTTCGAGTTCCCGCCAAACATCCCGCTATCCGAGTCTCCCGGCAGATACGAAACCTGCGACCTCTGCCCCGCCATCTCGAACTCAAACGGATGCTCCCGGTGATCCAGCGACAACGCACGAATCCCATGCGGCCCAAAGAACTCTTTCTCATCCAACATCCTCGTCAGTATCCGGCGAAGCCTCTCCTCGCTCACCGTCGACAACATACGCCGCCCCGCAACTCCTTGCGTCGCCGGCATGTGCAGGTTCTCCGCCAGCTCCGGATGCCGCATCATGAAGTCCTTCGCATGTTTCCGAAACGTCGGTAGCTTCTCCATCAAGTCGTCTTCAAATACCGACACTGCCATCAGCGGTAGCAGTCCCACCATTGATCGCACCTTCATCCGGAACGCCGTGCCATCCGGCATCCGCAGTACATCATAGAAGAAGCTGTCTTCCTCATCCCACATCGTGTCCTGCGCCGTTCCCATCCGGTCCATCGCTCCGGCAATCCACATCGTATGCTCGAAGAACTTGATCACAAACTCTTCGTAGATGGGATAATGCAACGCCAACTCAACAGCAATTCGCAGCATCTGCTGGCTGAAGAACACCATCCACGCCGTCCCATCCGCCTGTTCCAGGTGTCCGCCGCCCGGTATTGGAGCGCTCCGGTCGAACACTCCAATATTGTCCAACCCAAGAAACCCACCTTCAAACAGATTGTTCCCTGCGCGGTCCTTTCGATTAAGCCACCACGTAAAATTCACCAGCAACTTCGAGAACGCATACGTCAAAAACTCCAGGTCACCCTTCCCGCCGTTCCGCTCCTTATCGCTCATATAAATCTGCATCGTGGCATACGCATGCACTGGCGGATTGGTATCGCCAAAGTTCCACTCATAGGCCGGCACCTGTCCGTTCGGATGCATATAGTCGCTTCGCAATATCAGTTGCAACTGCTCCTTCGCAAAATCCGCATCGATCGATTGAAACGCCAGCATGTGGAACGCCAAATCCCACGCCGCGTACCACGGATACTCCCACTTATCCGGCATCGAAATAATGTCGTTGTTGTACATGTGGAACCACTCGCCGTTCCGCACCTTCTCTCGAATCTCCGGCGCACACGACGGCCCCACCTGGTGCTCTCTCAGCCAGACATTCACGTCGTAGTAGAAGTATTGTTTGCTCCACAGCATCCCTGCCAACGCCTGCCGAAGCACCATCGCACGATCCGGATCCGCCTTCACCGCCGCCGGCGTAATCCCGTCATAGAACTCATCCGCTTCTTTCAACCGCTCTGCAAACACATCATCGAAGGCTTCAAACGGCCGCGCTTCCTTCCCGGCAACCGCTCGCGCCAGCCGCAGCCGCACAACCTTCGTCTGCCCAGCACCCACGTTTAGCACATGATGCGGTGCCGCCTTTGTCCCCTCCAGCGCCGGATTCACTGCCTCTTTCTGGCCGTGAATCACAAAGCTATGAAAGCCATCCTTCACATAAGGCGAAGCATTCTGCGTCCCAAAAAGTTTCTCGTTATTGCTCTCATTCTCCGTGAATAAAAGTTCAACATCGCCTTCGCAGTACAAGCTATAGTCCGCCAGCGACTCCTGAAAGATTGGGTCCGTATGATGCGCTGAGATAGTGCTAAACCCGTCTCTCTTCGCACCCTGCAGCACCGGCTTGCTCCCCGCATCCGACCACATCCACGTATTGCGAAACCACACCGTCGGCAGCAGGTGCAGCGTCGCTGCCTCGGGCCCCCGGTTCGTTACGCTTATCTTGATGCCCAGGTCCTCAGCGCCGTCCTTGACATACTCCACCTGCACATCGAAGTACCTGTCTTCGTTGAATATCCCTGTGTCCAGCAGCTCGTACTCCGGCGCCCCACGGCCACGCTCTCTGTTCGTCTTAATCAGGTCGTCATACGGATAAGCAGCCTGCGGATACTTGTACAAATACTTCATGTACGAGTGCGTCGGTGTGCTGTCCAGGTAGAAGTAATACTCCTTCACATCCTCGCCATGGTTGCCTTCACTGTTGGTCAAACCAAACAGCCGCTCTTTCAGAATCGGGTCTTGCCCATTCCACATCGCCAGTGCAAAGCACAGCACCTGGTGATCGTCAGAGATCCCCGCCAGCCCATCCTCTCCCCACCGGTAAGTCCGCGACCGCGCCTGATCGTGCGAGAAATAATCCCACGCATCTCCATTCGCGCTGTAGTCTTCCCGCACGGTTCCCCACTGCCGCTCACTCAGATACGGCCCCCACTTCTTCCAGGGAGCAACCTTGTCGTGCGATTCCTTGAGTCTCTGCTGCTCCGCTGCCTGCGACATCGATCCCTCCAGGGTCTCGCCACCGGGAAACGCGCTCCCCGAACAATCGAGCACATCCTAGTCCGTGATGATTAAAGCGAAGTTACTTCGCTACCCACGCATCCCATTCCGCGGAGATATCCTCCATCGAATGAATAAACGCGAAGCTTGTCGCTAACTATATGGCTCGGAACTTCAATGGGGGACTAGTAGAAAGCACAGGTACCCTTCGCTATCGAACTCATAAACTTTCATGAGTGCTACAGCAGACCACTGCTGCTGGCAGGAAGTCGAGCAGTAAACAACCACACCAATGGCATAGGGGAGTACTGGAAGAATAGTTCCAACTCCGGCAAGCCGCTACTCAGCCGCCAGCGGACTCGCGACTACCGGCAGCTTCGGCGATTCATTCTGTACATGCTCCACCGTCATATCCTCAAACAACATATCCGGCACCACATACGTAATCAGGTCCGCCGAACCAAACAGCCCCCCGCTAAGCACCGACCCCGTCCCCCGGTCCGTAAACACCATCCGCTCCTTCGAAACCGCCAGCACATCCTTGAACGACCCAGCATTAACCTCAGCCACACGAGCATCCCGCAGCGCCTCTTCATGCCCATCCGGATACACGCGTGCCGCCTCCAGCGCCGTATTCCCGGCCATCCTCCGCACAATTACCCCGTACTCCAGCCCCCGCGTCTTCACCAGCTCTACCAACTGCGCCTTCAACTCCTCCGCAGTCGAACTCTTCGTCGTGCTCACAAGCAGATTCCCCGGCAGCACACCCCGCTCGCGCATATTTCCCGTACTCACCAGCATCCCCCGGGCCGGCGTCCGCGAAGTCAGCAGCGTCTTCAGAATCCCATCCTTCACCAGCACCGTCTCCTGCGCCGGCGTCCCCTCTTCATCGAACTTATAGTTCCCAAATAGCTTGTGCCCGTCGGCCTCCGTAAGTTGAGGATTATCCACCACCGTCAAAAAATCCGGTAGCACCCTGCTTCCCACCTTATTGATCAAACTAGCCGTCGGCCCTACAAGCAACGCCATCAAGCCCGTGCTCGACCCGCCACTCGACCGATGCGCCGAGAGCA